>Ga0272441_10012633_pt1 | contig 12294 bp, 21 predicted proteins | sample SSMProp6N_FD_193582 | JGI IMG/M metagenome (GOLD analysis project Ga0272441, IMG submission 193582) | Marine sediment archaeal communities from Little Sippewissett salt marsh, Falmouth, MA, United States - SSM-Prop-6N | ecosystem: Environmental > Aquatic > Marine > Wetlands > Sediment ...
CAAATAAATCTTCCATCGACGCAACAACCTCAAGCTCTTTAGTAAGAATAATGACGCAAACTACACATGAGTCATTTCCGTCTTAACTAGTCTCCCCTGTTCCTCCTGACTAAGGTCCTCAACTTTGTATTTATGCTTTCCTGCCTCGTCCAATTCAAGGATTTCAAAAATAACTCTGGAATCACCCTTTTTAAATAAGGCCCACCCTACTAAACCGTGGATATCAGTTTTTAGCCACTCTAGTTCTGAAGAAGACTTAGCATCAACGCTAATACCTATTGGTAGAGAACCTTCGTCAAACTCTTTTAGAAGTATTTTCTTAACTTCTTCTATATCATCAGTGTGGAACGTCCTCTCACCAAAGCATCCTATGATACCTATGTGAGTTCCTCCCTGGATTCTCATCTTCCTGTCTCCTATGTAGATGTTATAAGACTAATGTCTACAGTTAACTACCTTTGTTGTCATAACTAAAACATCATTACAAGGGGGCGCACCCATGCGAAGTCTACCTTCCTGCCAAAACCGCCCTCGACAGGATATCACCTCGCTCAGGATGGGTTCAATGTAAGGGTAGCTGTCCCTTTCTTGTGATGTTCACCTCAGTTGTATCCACTAATTGATTTCCGTGGCGACTTTGACTAGTTCTGATCCAATCAGCGCCTAGAAATTTAGATAGCCCCGTAGACTTGCAAAACAACTAGAGCGCCTTATTATGCCAAGATTTAATGCCGGAGTCGTAACGACACCAAATTGTCGCCCTTTACGGTCAACAGCAGATAAGTTAATCTAAAAAATAAAAGAGAGAGAGGGAACAAAATAATCTCATTCCCTCGTTCCCGGATCTGTTCACCCAGTGACTTGAGGTTTGAAGTCTGTGGGGAAGTCTTGTTTAATAAAGTTGAGGATATCTTCTGGTTTGTGTCGGCATACCTTTCCGCCATTAATGGAGGCGCTGAGGCCTTTCTTGAGCGGACAAACTTTAAGGACTTGTTTCCCGCCTTTGACAACAGACATGTCGTGTTTCGAAGCGATTTTTACATGAACCGTGGTACTTTTCAACGCATCAACGAACGAGTTGAGGTGTTTTTTGGTCTCCTCGTCCTCAACGTAACCAATGTTCATGACATCTTCGATTTTGAGATTGGTATTGTCATATTCCTCAGGCTCAGGTTTTGGAGGGTCCTTTGACTCATCCGTCTGTTCGCCCTCTTCCTGAGCGTTTTCCTCTTCGGCTTGTTTATCCTCGTTTCCAGCCCCAGGACTATCATCAAAGTCCTCATCTTCTATAACATCTTCGTCTTTCTTCGCCATAAAATAGTCACCTCTCATGAGGTTTTTAAATCAAACCAATATACTCGTAATCATATATAAACTTTTTTATCCTAATTTTATTTAACTGTTTCGACTTTCCTCAGTGAGTGCGTAAGGGAGAACCTCTATTGATGCTGTAACACTTCCATATGTTCCGTTCGGCAGCATTAGGCTCTCGTTAAAAGTGACTAGTCTTGGTAAATGAAACTTACTCTCTGGGTCTAATTGGTTCCTGGAATGATACCTGATGTTCCCTATGTCCTTTGCTTCTTCCTCTAAAAACCTAAATCTTGCTAAAGAAACAATGTCTTCGGTAGGTTTCTGTAAGGTATAACCAGCACACATAGGTACTGTACTTTTGGTTTTCTTACCATCCTCTACAACAGTGGTATGAAGAACATCGCAATGTAATTGCGGGCATGTTATAATGTTACCTGTTATTAGGCACCTTCTAGAACCTAAGTCCCTATCGAAGAAAAGTAAACTGCAATATCTTTGCTTATATCTCTTCCTTTTCAGAAATCTCTTCCTGAACCTAAGAAGATTTGCTTCGGTTATTGTCCAGAAACCATCCCTCTCCGTTGCTCCTTCTGGTTTCTCTATCAGCCCTTTCTTCCTCAACTCTTGTAAGGCAGAAGCTACTTGTTGAGGTTTGAGGTTTGTTAAACTTTGAATTCTTATTTTGTGAGTTTTTGGATTCCCTGTTATTTTATCGTTGAAAATTCTAGCCATGACTTTTTCCTGTATTTGCCTTTGCGTGAACTTTTTCTTTTTACTGCTTCCTTCTCCTTCCTTGATACTCATTCTATCCCTTCTATTACTTAAAAATTCAATTAAATAATATATGTAATCATTTATATACTTTATGTTATTTTTGATTTCTACTGTTTACTGAATATAATAATTAATAAATATAGAAAGAAAATAGAGGGGCTAAGTTTGCCCCTTAACGTCGTATTTTTTCATTAGTTCTTTCAGATGGGCCTCTCCTTTAAAGGGCATACTAACGTCAGCATCTATTCTTGCCATCTTATTGCCCTTACCATCGTCGTATATAGATATAGTGTGTCCGGATTTAGCATTCTTAAAAACTAATTCCTCCTGAGAATCTCGTATTTTGTTCCAATTACTCTTCTGTGGTTGAGTTTCTTTCTTATTTCCTGGAGGAATCAACTCGTTTTCCTTGCTCTTAGGTAGTATCTTGTGTAGTGTAGGAATATCTAAGTTTGGTTCGTTGATTGTTGATTCGACGTCGGATATGGTCCTTGCTGCATTTAGTATCATATCTACTTTTATCTCAAGCTCATTAGAAAACTCATCGAAGTGTGCCTTAACTCGTCTGTCAACTATGTCTATGAGTTTCATCTGCTTTAGATATTCTGCGACATGAGCCTGTAGGATTGCTAGACCTTTCTTATTAAACACAGATATCTTAAACTTCGATTCTGCTATCTCCAGAATCTGAATAGCCTTAGCTATTTTCTCCATATCTTGTGACGAATCTTCTCTTTCTTGTTTTTCTCTCTTTCCTAACATTGTATTTCCTCCTATCATAGGTCGATAGAATCTAAGTTGATTGAATCACTTAGCTTACTGGATTTCTTTTTGTTCCCAGGTCCTAATCTTAGACCTGAAATAGATATTTTGTCCTTTCTCAACAGAACGAGAAATACTACAATCGCAATAAGCAGTAAGAACATACCAACTAACTTGAAAGCGTCTGCCTGCCCTCTGTAGTATTCATCTATTTCTGCCCTTTCTTGTGCCTCTTTGTCCCTAAGAGTGGAGTTGAAACCTCCACTAACAGAGTCCATGACTTTCTCAATTTGAGCCTTCGTTAACCCTACTTCTTTCATCTTATTTATCAAGCCTGTGTTATAGTCGCTGAGTAAATCGTCCACTGAGTTTATGACCTTATTCTGAACTGCAGTGAATTGTCCTTTATATTCCTCGTTACTGGTTAACCATGTAGTAAGGTCCAGTCGTAAGGTACTAACCATCTCCTGTACTCTGGTGTAGTTTGTCTGATTAGGTATGATAATTTCGGCTTCGTATATCGGAAATCCTCCCTCAAAATGGTAAGTATTACTGAACTCATCAGTTACATCCGCTTTCCAAAGTATGTAGGAGGCATTCCATACTGTGTTTACAGTAAACAGGAAAGTAGTTCTGTTAACATTCTCTTTACTTATCTTACCTTTTTGAGTTGTGTTGTCTGCATTCCACCAATCTATGGTTATTCCCTTGATTAAATCACCATAGAATAGAAGCTTCTTGCCATTGTTTACGTCATAGTCTCCAGTCTCTGCAGTCTTTACTACTGCGCATACGGTACTAGCTCCAAAGACACTAAATAGCGTTAGTGTCAACACTAATATCTTCGTTCTTCTACTTATCATCTAAATCACTTTGTTCCTGATTATCTTCCTTTATAATATTTGTTACTTCATCTAGCCTCATCGAATATATGAGCGTCAGAACTAGACCTAAACCGAACGTAGCTGCAGTTACTAATATAAACATAGCATCTGCGAACATGTCCAGTTCAGGCACGAGAAAATTCAGTAAAATCAGAATGAAACCTACTACTGAGAGTGCTCTAGCATATTTAAGTTTCTCCTCTATATTAGCTCTCCTCGCTTCGAGTTTCTTCCTTTCTATCACAGTACCTCACCTTCTTTTTCCATTTCAATACTAAAAATGCTGTACCAGATGCGAATCCCGATAATACTCCTATTTGGTACCAGGGCTTAATAACTTCCGATACCGACAACAGAAGGAATACAGCATCTGAGTATAACAGCAATAACCATTCCTTCATCTCCCTCACCTTTGTTATACGGCGTCTACAACGTTATAATATGTGAACATTATTAATATTATCGACGCTATAGAACCTATCGCAACTATCGCGAAAATTAGTTTATTCTTAAGACCTAAACTACTCCCTATTATTGAGGTCACTATGGCACCTGAACCCTGGAAAGGGACAATCATTAACAGTAAAAGAACTGCAGGCAACAACTTACCGTACTTCCTTTTTGACATCTTCATTATCTTACTCTGAATTCTCAAATACCATTTGTTGAAGAACTTTGAGTTATGTATAACTACTTCTACTACCCACCAATTCGTCAGGACCATAGTACATACCATGACATCAAAGATAAAAATTGAAACACCCCAGATATAATCAGGTATCCCCACTGATAGACCTATGGAGATTACGCTTTCTTTGCCTGCAGGAGGTAAGAAGTACGCTGTAGACAAACTATAGAACCACTTCCAAGTCTTCTGGTCTAATAGTTTGTGTATTAAGATGAAATACAAACCACCAGAAGTGAGTAACAAACCAAATCTTGCGAGTTGACAGACTCTAAATATGTTGTACTCCATCTCACACCAGTAAGAGAAAGATTTATGTAGAAGAGTCACTGATTTCTGTTTTAAAGTCTTTTTTAAGTTCCTCACACCTAACTTCCTCCAAAGATTTGTTAATAATTGTATTTACTACATTCCAAAAATCTTCGAAAGTAACATCTGACCTCTTTACCTTTACGCCAATTAGAGTAACTGCTTTTAACACTACGTTCTTACTTAGCCTGAATACGTACCAAGTACTGACTACTACTCCTAGACAAAAACCTGCAAACAGGACTAACAGAAATTCTATAATAGGATTGTCTATCATACTTTACACCAGTACTACTTTACCACAATGTCTGCATTTATATGCTTTCTTTCCTTTCTTATCGCCACTCTTAAAACGGAGACATCTGCCTACAGTGCATTTTTCGCACTCATACATTACCTTATCTTCATCAAATTTCATAGTATTTCTAGCTCCAAAGATTTTGTAGGTTGATAAATAATATACCCGTTCTCATCTATGCTATAGTGATGGTCACTTAGTAATATCTCCATAATATAGTATTTGTTTTCAGAATTAAGTCGCCTGAAAAGCTCAAGAGCATCAATGAAAGTAGCTCTAGTTGTGTTATTAAACACCTCATTAATCTTCATAATCATGTATTCTATGTACGATTGCTCAATATTGTACCTAGATACTACTTCTCTAAACCTTCTGTCTCCATATATATCCCATTCATTAAACCAACAGGCGGACATAGTCTCCGGTATTTCTTCTTTGCCTATATGACACTCCATTGTAAGAAACAAGTCACATAATAGTTCTAATACATTGTCACTCATGAGTTTTGTTGAGTGAATTCCTTTTGCCCTGTATATCTCGCCATAGAAGTAGCCAGGAGGATAGTCGTTAGGTTTCATAGATATGCAAAATTTAGCCTCGTTTCGTATCTTAACCCACTGCATCCTCTTCCTTCTGTATTTCTTAGTATCTATAGGTACAGAATATAAGTCCCAGAGTTTTTCTTTGACTTTGTGTCTCTTCTCAAACGCCACTCGTATTTGTTCTACTGGTATTTTAGTGAGGATGTATATACATTGTACCCAAAACTGAGACATATCTAACTTATCGAAGTCACAGAAAAAGTTGCTGCACTGTAGCAATTCACCTCTCTGATTGTAGAGGTAGGCTACTGAGTCACCTACTTTTACCGTGAAATTTTTTGTCTCCCAGCGCCAAGCTTCTTTGTACTCACTGTGGCTTAGTATCCTTACCAACTTTTTTAGCCCCCTTACTAACTTGTGTTTCTACTTTCTTCAGACTATCACTAAGACTTTCCTGTTTCTCTACTTGTATCTTGAGTTTCTTAGACAAAGCTTCTGTCTCTTTCTTTGCTGAATCTTCCGCTAACTCAGCTATCTTTATAAAATCGTCTCTGATTATTGGTCTAGCTTTCCCCTCAACTGACTCTGCAGATATGGCTCTAGCACAAGCTGCAATATCTTGGTAGATAAATGCCTTTTCTAAAACAGGCTCATGCTCCTCAACTAACGCGTTTATTATCTCCTCACCTCTCCGTCTTCTCGCTTCATCTCTGGAGAACAAAGCACCACCCAGTTCGAAAGCTAGTGCATAGGCTGAAGGGTAATTAACGCCTAACTCCCTGACACCCGAACAGTAAGCATAAGAACGAGAAAGCCAATCTCCTCCTCCTCTAAGCTCCAGTGCATAATCTATAGACATGGTATTGAGTTTGTGGAGTCTTTCATTTTCTTCTGCCTTTCTCTTCTGCATTATCAAGTTACTTCTGTTTCCATGCTCTCTACTTATTTCTCTCTCTCTTCTCGTAGTCTTGATTCTAGCACCGTACCTCCAGATTATTAGAGCTGCAACTATTCCTATTACAACGTAAGTATGAGGTAACATAAGTACCATAGGGACTTCTAACAGGAAATCTACGACCATATAACCAGGGTTTATAATCCACCTCGCTGCTTTCACTGAAAATTCTTGGAACTCAATAAACGTATCACCGCAATATTCTCTGTATTCCTCCATCATTTGGTTAACCCATCTACCCTTATCCATCAGGTCTTCCACATCACCTACTATAAAGACTCCACTTCCTCCCCTAACATCTATGAAATAATCTTCGTATGTAGAGTTACCTTGGTAGTCTCGTATGGCTCTGATTCTATATGTTCCTTCTGTATCGAACTGTACATTGTAAAAGCTTTCGTATTTATCTAGCAGGTGATAATCACCCTCAATCCAGTAACCTTCTGTTAACTTAGCTATTGAAACGTAAGTGTAACCTACTGACTGTTCCACTGAAATGGTAAGAATGTTACTATTTGCCTCTTCGCAATCGAAGGTATAGTTGTTAGATGTGTATTTAGTTAGACCCTTATTCTCTAAAATATTGATATCTATAGCAGTTGAGGTTTGTGGTATTAATGCTGATATAGAGAAAAAGAGTAGGATTAGAAGTATTGTTTTCTTCATTCTCCCATCTCCTCTTGTACTGTATCTACTTCTTCTCTAATACCTTCTATTCTGCTCTTGATATCAGGGTCCTTCTCCAGTTCCCTAATTATCATATCGTTAGTTAAGTGCTTTTTCCAAAGATATGCTATTATCTTCCTGTTGAGCCTCCAGAAGTGGTTGAATCTGTCTACTGTGTGTTCCCTTATGTCGCTAGGTACGCGGCTGAGTGAAGGCAAAATACTCTGTTTATATACGTCATCTGAGTGAAAAATCAGAGTTTTCAATTCTCTTATTGACTGTATATCAGAAGATAATTCCTCGATTTGCTCTTCGGCTGTTTTAGTCATTTTGGTTTTCGCCTCCTGGATTGTAAGAGCTTCCTACTCCTGACCAGTCAGGTGAACCTCTATCGTAGTAATTTCTTCTGGAAAAAGGTGTCCTGCCGTAGTATCTGCTCTTATACATTTGTTCGTTCACCATTGATTTAACTTTGTCGGTCCAGAATGCCTCCTGTAATTTGGTCATTCTGCCAACGAGGTCACTAAGAATCTGAGATTCAAATTCTCCTGCATCACTTGCAATCTTTCTGGCGTTCTCCTTAAACTTTTCCATCATTTCATCGAGGACTAATATCTGCTGTTCAGCGTTTTCTAGCTGTTTAATTAGTCTTGTCTCTGAAACTTTTCTAGGAATATACGAGATACCAAGGTCGATATCTTTCATAAATACTTGCTTTAACCTACAGTCAGGGTACGATTTAGCTCGCCGGCCTCTTATGCTACCGAATTGTTCTAAAACTTGCTTAGGTATTATTAGGCATCTCTGTTTTCCCCACCTTCTTATATTTGTATCATCAGTATTTATCAAGGGTTTACCGTATTTAGTAGTAAGATATATTAACTCTGAACCCCCTGGGAGGATTTCCACTTTCTTATTGTCTGCAACGTGCGTTTTAGCTCCAACTACCAGTTCACACAACCCTTCTCTTCTGTTTCTCCCTTGATAATCTGCTATAAAAAATCCTATACTAACTCCAGATATGAGGCTTAATATTGGTATTTTATTAGGTATATCTGCTGCTATTTGTAACCAAGGTAGTAAAATTGTCATTATCATAAAGCCAAACAACGCAGTAAGGATTAGTATCAGCGTTGTTCTAAAAGGGTCCATCCGTGACAGTAATATTTTTATATTTACAATCACCTTGATAAAGAATGGAGCTTTCTGCAGCTTATTCTCTTTCTTGTTAAGTTGTGAAAGGTCATCAACTTCTCTTCCCTCACTCACTACATTTCCTGAACTTCCTCTTTTAAAGATTCCCATAATCAACATCCTCCTGTTCATTGGAGATATTCTCATCCCATCGAACCCAAGGTCTAGAATTTTCTATACCAAAGGTATTTCTATACTTTTTTAGTAAGTACACAGGGTCATCACCTTCTTTAAAGTGGTATGTCTGTCTAGGTCGTGTCCAAACTTTTACTGCTTTATCAGAACCTATGTAGAAAGCAAACCCCCTGTTCTCTATAGGGTTTTTCATACTAAATAGCTCCTGTAGTGAGTACTTATCTAAGTATGCTCTTCCTACTCCTGCCTGTAACCAAGATACTTCTGATTTATCTTTAAATCCTGGCATTAACCATAACGTAAGCTGATTACTCGTTATGTTAGATGGCAACTCAGTTACTTGCTGTGTGTCTAAGAAATGATATAACTGGTATTGCCTGGTCTCCCTTAGAGCGTTTCCATACAATGCACCGAAGTAATTTCTAATCTTATCATTCTGATTCTCTGATGAGTGTTTACTGAGTGAATATTCAGCTTCTGGCAAATGACAAATAACTCGTTTCTTCTTGTGTATATTTTCGCAGGACTCTCTTATCATGCCAAAGATTAGGAAGTTAATACACGTTGAGAGAGTATTGTCAATAGCAGAAGAACTCATATACTTATTACAAAATACATGGAGATGAGATGTTGGGTCTTGTTTAGTTTGAGTCTTGGATTTTATAATTTCATTAAAGTTTCTAAGAACTACAACTTTTTCTTGCTCGCGCGTACCTTTTTCTCTGTCTATAAGTTCCACGGTTCTTTCTTTAGAGATAATACCTGAGTCTTGTAAAATCATCATCTTCTGATATGGCTTACTCATTGCAGTCAATTGCTTTTGGTCTTCTATAAATTGTTGTAGTAACTCTAGACTCCAGTTCTCTTTCATCTCCTCTGATATGATTGTCCCTTTAGCCTTCGTAATTGCTCGTTGAGTTGCTAAGCTCTCGATTTGTGTCATGCCAACGGAGTGAGGAATGTAATCTGATAATGTACTTTCAATGAACAATCTAGGGTGAAACCTGTACCATTTTACTACTCCCCATTCCATGAGTTCTCTTACTAACGGGTCTATGTATGAGAAGTCTGTGGCAGGTAACCAAAGATGAAATCTGTCCCGTGGCAAGCAATCTGGTCGTAGGACAAATTTACCTGTTCTAGGATTTGGGAAATAAGCCCTGTTAGTCATATAAGCAGGGTCTTGTGGCAGAAGGAAACCTATCGAGTCTAACTTTCGGTCAGAGATGATTATATTCTGGTCGTGAGCCCAAAGTGATACCTCAACTATTGCGTTTCTAAGGAATGTTTTGCCTGAACCCGTAGGACTGTATATGCCTGTGTGGTTTATGTGGTCGTAGTATATCGCATCAAATGCTTCGTTGTGTTGTCTAAAAGGAACCCGATACTTAGCTAGCCACTTCCAGCTACTTAGTATAGGCTTGAATGGTTCAGGTTTTTCTTCGAATATATCATCGCTGAAGTCAAAGTCATCAAGTCCGAAGAAGTCATCGTCCAGTAATGCATCTCCTTCTGGAAGTAATTCGTCTTCAAACAAATCAATCACCAGTTACGTCTTCTTTTAACATTCGAGCTTCTTCGGCTAGTTTTCTGTATTGCTCTATTAATTCTCTGTATTTTACTTTATTCACTATCGTTTTGATAGCTTCTTCCGCAGTTAAAGATAGCCCTCCTCGGTCTTTGTTAGGGTAAAGAATTTTAGATAGTATTCTTAAATCTTCCTCCAGCTTTGGGTCTATTGAAATGAGCAGATTACTCTTAGGATTGTCCGTCATACGTACACCATATATTATTATTGTTGTATATACTATTTAATTTGAAAAAAAATAATAGTTAGTAAGTAACGTAAACAACGTATTTTGCTTTTTTCTGATATTCATGTGCTCTTGCGCTCTTAGCTTAATCAGATAATCAGGTACACCATCCTGAAAAGGAGTCTTCTCGTAGTTGTAATAGTATTCTACCATAGTAGTATCACTCTTTCAGGGTTTAATGACTCAAGTTTTTCTAGACTTGCTCGTATTATATCCCAGATTCCATACTTATTAGCTAAGCCACTACCTAACTTAGATATCAGGTACTTCTTGTCAGGGTGTTCCTTTATGTGCTGGATTAATTTTATCATTTCAACTGAGAGTAAACCTATATACTCTGGTGGAGTGTAATAAGAGGAATCTTCTGGTTTGGGTGTCTTTTAGTTATAAAACCAAGTGAGTTTGGCATATCTCGTAGCTTTGCTGCTCCACCTTTGCCTTTTCTGTCAAGATTATCTCCGAATACGAAGATATATTCAGGATGAGTTTGTAGATATCCTCTTGACACGAAAAAGTTCGGTTTACGCATGTTCATTTACTCCGTTCGTCAGTAGAACCAGTCGTCATTTAGTGCTGCAAACAGAATTATTACTCCCAGAAGACCTAGGACTGCAACAAATACATATATTACGAATATCGAGACTACGATGAGGATGAGTATTAATACGACCCAGACTATCGCTGGAACCTGCTTGAGCTTTCTTGGAAAGATTGCTTTTGCCATGATATCACTTCTTACTCGTTTTGTGATGTATAATACCGGCCAAAGTTACTAAGACGAGAATAATCAGTATCTCATCAAAAGGGCCGGCTATTAATAGTATAAATATTACTGGAGATATGACCAATCCTGCAATGACAAGTAGAACTATGATTAACCAGAACCACCAAGGTCTGTTTCTAATCCAGTCTACCGTGTCGTCAAGGAATGTCATCAGCTCTACTTCCGCCACGGTAACTGTCTAGCGACTCCGTTCCAATTGTGCCACACAAATTCGTACATGATTACAATTATTATGTCAAGGCCAATAGCAATAATAAACCCTGCAATTATTGCTGAAGCACCTATAACAAAGAACAGTACGAAGCTGAATATTAACCAGCAAAACAGCGTCAACCCTATTAAATCTACTACTTTATCTTTGGTGTCTGTCATTTTTCTTGCCTCCATTTTCTAAATTTAGGAATCGAATTGAGACGCCTTTTTTCCACATAAAAGGGTATATTTTTAGCCTAAAAAATGCGTCCCAATGCGATATCAATATACCTAAGGATTAACCTAATAAATAGTGATTTTTGATACTGAGTTTTATAGATAAATTTCAGTATAGTTAAAGTTAGTAGTCATCACCTAATTTGTGTCTATACTTATCATACTTGTCACACCTTACCGAACCGAGGAATACTATTTCATCAGCCTTATGACCTTGTAAGAATCTTTGTACATTTACAGTAATTATGACTATTCTGTTAGCATCTATGCTCTTTATTACCTTCTCCAACTCGGAGCGTTTACTAGCGTATTTTATATTTAGTCCGCCTGCAAAACCTTCATATCTAATTTCATAAAGGATTTTCCAGTAATCAGAAGTACCAGTGTAGTTTTGTGAGGTTATAGAACCTGGTGAGATGAAGTATCCAGGGCCTTTTTCAAATCTAATCCTGTCACATTCCTCAATAATCTGGTGCTTAGTTATATTGCTATGAGAAACTTTGTTAGTCTTGAGGTGAGTGAGTCCATGCTGCTCAATTACATCCGCACCTGCTACGAATGTTGTTTTGGTATTGCCTTTACAGGCGTAATAGTGAGTTCCAATCTTCGTTGCGTACTTAGTGTTTGAAACTGTTCTAGCGTAGTCGAGAGCAGACTCTAAGTTAGTTGATGTTTTGACTGTACTTTCTTGTTCGTCAAATATATACCATTGCATTTTAACATCTCGTAAGGGGGAGGAGAGGGGTAGA
>Ga0272441_10012634_pt1 | contig 12293 bp, 9 predicted proteins | sample SSMProp6N_FD_193582 | JGI IMG/M metagenome (GOLD analysis project Ga0272441, IMG submission 193582) | Marine sediment archaeal communities from Little Sippewissett salt marsh, Falmouth, MA, United States - SSM-Prop-6N | ecosystem: Environmental > Aquatic > Marine > Wetlands > Sediment ...
CTTCCGCCAACCGCTACATTGCGCAACTCGAGGAAGCAGGAATCGTACGTGAGATCACCGGCCAGGCGCGGAACAGACTGTACCGAGCAGACGAGATCATCCGGGCCATCGAAGGGCCTTTGGACGCCGATGAGACATGAGTCGATACCGTCATGCCTGAGACTCGTACCCGATTCGACAAGTGCCGGATAACCGCGGGCGGTTCGCATGGGCATGCGAAGCTACGTAGGAATTCGAAAATAAAGCTCTGACCCCGGGCCTGCGTTCCTCCGCCTGCGTGGTATTGTAGGCAAGTTTGATTCAAGCAAGCTCGTCTGTACGATTGGTAGTATACGCGATGGCGCAGGTGAAGGCTTCGCTGACACAACAGATGGACGAATGGAGGAAACATGGCGAGTCTGGGAATGTATGGACCCTTCAAGCTTGACAATGAGACGATCGGCCTGCAAGTCACGAAGACCTCTGCGGGGAACTACGCTTTCGGGCGAAAGGGTGAGAGAGGGACATTCCTCGTGAACTACGTCGGTCGTTCGGACTCGGATGTAGCCGAGAGATTGAGGAGCTGGATTGGAGAGACTCGCAGTCCGCTCTTCAAGTACTCCTACGCGAGCTCTGCGAAGGCGGCGTTTGAGAAGGAATGTGTCAACTACCATGACTTCAGTCCGCCCGGGAATGACGTCCATCCAGCGCGCCCAGACGGTACAACCTGGAAGTGCCCGAGGTGCAACATCTTCGGATGATGTCCGTCAACCACGTATTGGGCTAGCCAGCGTTGGTGGAGAGCAAGCCGGACAAGAGGGTAGCAGCTGCACCGGAGGGATCACTGTGTCCAGAGGATTGCCAAGGCAAGTAAGGGTCTGTGTTGAGAAGGCGCGAGAATCGGCTCTTCTCGCGGTTGAGGTCTACAACAAGCCTGCCGTCGCATTCAGGACAGGCGGCTACGTCTCGCTGATGGTCATAGCTTGGACATCGCTCTTCCATGCCCTGTTTCTCAAGGATGGGAAGAAACCCTACTTCCGCAGGAAGGGGAGCATACGCTTCGTCCGCGTTGACGGTGATCCGAAGCATTGGGATCTCGCAGAGTGCCTCGTACAACACTTCGGCGGAACCGCATCGCCTGTGAAAGATAACCTAGAATTCATGAGACTTCTGCGGAACAAGATCGAGCACCGATCAATGCCGGAGATCGATCCAACGGTATTCGGCGAATGTCAGGCTTGTATCCTGAATCTGGAGGAGATGCTTGTAGACGAGTTTGGAGAGAAGTATAGCATCAATGCGTACCTGACATTCCCATTGCGAATGACACGCGATCTCCCCGTCCAGCAACTGAAGCCGTCCGCGATAGGCAAGGAGGTACTGGATTTCGTAGCTCAGTTCCGCGGCTCCCTCTCAACTGACATCGCAGCCGATCAGCGGTACTGCTTTCAAGTCTATCTCGTCCCGAAGATCGGTAATCGCCCGAGTGGCAACACAGTCGCAGTGGAGTTCGTCCAGTACGATCCTTCGAAGCCCGAGGAGATGGCGAAGTACGAAAAGGTCACAGCACTGATCAAAGAGAAGCAGGTGCCCGTAGCAAACCTGGACCGGTATCGCCCGTCAGATGTCAAGCAGAAGATGCAGGCGTTGGGACATGTCGATTTCATCGTCTCCAACCACACTCGAGCGTGGAAATACTATGGCGTTCGCCCTGGTACCAAAGATCAGGATCCTTCGAGGTGCAAGACAGACTTCTGTGTCTACGATGCTGTACACCGAGATTACGTATACACGGAGAAGTGGGTCAAGAAGCTTGACAAGGCTTGGAGTGATCCGACTGAGAAGGCCAAGATCCTTGCCTTGAAGTAGATCGAATTCGCGTCTGCAGATCGGTCCGCAAACGAACCTTACTTGCTGAGTGACTAAGGAGTAACGCGCTCTGTTCGCTACTCGCCTCCCTTTCTTCTCGCCTCTTCCTCCTCAACCCATCGAACCAGTTGGCCAGAGGAGTTCTCTCCCGCGGCGATTCTGCCGTCTGGCATCATGACTGTGGCACATTCCGTGGTGAGCATTCGTAGTTCGTCTCCAACTCTCGCTGCTAACCCAAGCTTGTTGAGTGATTTGACCATCTCATCGGGGGTGTACCCATTCTCTGCGAGATCGCGAACAACGTTCTGATCAGAGAGATCTAGGTATCCTTCTCCGGAGGTTCGAACGATCACAGCTTGCTGGACCTCGTCGATGAGCGCTGGTTGCCAGTGCACTTCCATCGATGCGTTTTCTAGCTCCTCAGGCAGGCACCCGACGTATCTGTATCTCCATGCCCAGCCACCATGAGCGTGCTCACGACGAACATCGAGAAAGCGATGAGCCCCAATGGCGATGTCCGACCCCTCGAAGACGGTCTTTGTCAACCTGCCTTCGTACGTAAGGCGAGTCCATACGATCTCGAGCAGCATCTCAAGAGGATTGCCTGTGAGGGAAGCGTAGATGGGCCAGAATCCATCATCACTGAGCGGGCGATGAAACGGCATGCCGTTGATCTTGAAGAGCATGTGCGAGCCGCAGCAGATGAGCCAGGGGAGTCTCGCGGGTCCGAAGCCCTTGACGGGAGCTTCATTGCTGCCCTTGTTGATGTAGCCTGCAAAGGATTCCCGGAGTCCATTCTCTGTGGCAAAGCCATTGTAGCCGAAGATGACTCGAGCTGGATACATGTTGTCCACCGCTAGACTGTGAAAGATGAGCTGGATTTCGTTGGGATACGCACGAAGTTCCTCACGAGTCTCTGGATAGACGTAACGAGTAATCCCCTGGAAGGCGTCTCTCAGCAGTCCTATGCTTCGACCCGCGCCCGCCGTATCAAGTGGGCGGAGGGACGCGAGGTTTGAGTAACCCGAATCCAAGTCGCTTGAGTAGAGATTCTTCTTGACCTCCACGACAGCAATTACGTTGTCGATGTCGACATCCTGGCCATCTGTATAGGGGATCCCTTTGCCAGGGCCACAGGTTACCATGCAGTCAACCTGCTTGCTCCGATTGTCGCTTGCATCTACAACGAAACCTGATGTCACAGCGAGTCCGAGACTTGGGGGGATGGCGCGCCCCAAGACATCTCTTGTTAGTCCTTCGTACATGCATCCAATGGTTGGAGCGTGCTTCACGTCTTGGTTTGCCAGAATGCCGGCCTCTTTCTCTCGAAGCTGCTCCAGGAACTCAGCGACGGTCTTGATCATCTGCTTCTCCTATTGCAGCGACCCGGTTCCCTGGAAGCGGGCACGCTTGGTAGGCGATCCGCTTGTAATGCCCTGTCCAGTGATGAGGATTTGGCCTGATCTGCCGTTAGCCAGCTTGAGGGTGTATTCGTCGTCGTCGAACTGAATCCCGTGGGGGAGGGAGAATGATCCTGACCACTCCACGAGACCATTCTTCTTGGTGACGTGAACATCTACATCGATGTTCGCTGCTACCATCATCCCATTACGCGTGATGTCTGCATTCATGATTCACCTCCTGGTGGTTGTGGAAGCCTGCCTTGGAAGGCCCGCTGGGTGAGGGAATTCTGCAACTCCCGCAGTGTCGTCAGCCCGCTATTCAGACGAGTCAAGTGGTTCGCGGTTCGCTCTGTGAGCAGCGCGTATTCCCTTTGCTCTTTCACCGCTGGAATGGGAAGGCTCAGCCTTCTCTGCGCGGTTATGGGTACCTGGTTGCGGGTTGTTTGGCTCATGACCGAGGCCAGCTGTCTTTGGAATCGCTCCGAGGCCAATGCTCCGAGAAGATACTGGGGCAACAGGCTGTTGGGATCAGGACGAAATGCCGTCAGCGACGTTCCAATCAGGGCTTCACGGTACTCGCCTCTGTACAAGGCTGTACGCCCTACCGTAGCGTTATGGGCCAGCAGCACGTCGCCTTCTTCTAGCCACCCAATCTTCAGCTGTCGAGCCTTCTCCTCAACGAGGCGCTGTACATGAGCATCGTCGATAGTGCCTGAATCGGTAATCGACCTGGCAGTGAGAAACGGAATGCCTGCATCGCCGAACTCCTCTGCCCGGGGGTATTGGCTCCCGTGGTTTCCGTCCTTGTGCAGAAGGAGGATGCCGTCCTCAAGAAGTTCTCCGATTGTCGCAGCATGCAAGCTAGGGTCGCCGAAGAGGTCGAGGAAGGCGGAGCGGAGGAATTGGTCGGCGAGGTCGAGGGTGTGCTGTCGCTTGCGGCGGACGGCATCGGCTTTGTCGAGGATAGCGGCGATCCGCCGCTGTTCGGGGAGGGGAGGGAGAGGGATCTTCAGCCCGAGGAATCGTTCACGATCGAGATTCGCAATGTTCGTCGTCTGCCGTGCACAAAGTCTCGCCCGGTGCTGAGTCTCGCCGGCGGCAATCCAGTGATAGAGATAGCGAGAGTCCACCTTCTCTTCTTGAGCACGGAGAATCGCGATGAACCCACCCGCAGTGGCTGCATACAACAGCTTGGGGACATACGTTGCCTTCCCGACAAGGTTCCAGCTGTTCGCGCTGCTAATCAGAATGTCGCCGCACTGGAGGTACTGCTCGTCCCGTTTGACGAATCGCCGATGGACGGCAGTAAGCTTGGATTCATCTAACGTTGCCTGAACGTTCTTGGTCGTCATGCAGACAACCGAGTCTGGTGAATGAGCTGGCACGACGTCAGCCGGCTTGAATGTAATGCCGCGGATGTAGCAGGCGACATCGCCCAACTTGACCTTCTTGGCACTCATCCTAGCATCCCCTCCAGCTCGTCGAGATCCTTGCGGATCTCGTTTTCGAGGTCGCGGAGTTGCTGGAGAATGACCTTCGGCGGGTCGTACTCGACTTCTTCGTATTCGATCTCTTTGTACCGGTTGATCGAGAGGTCGTAGCCTTCGTGTACGATCTCGTCGACCGGCACGTAGAACGCCTTGACCTTGCGATCCTCGAACTGCTTCACCACTTCGTCCGAACGCCCGTGATCCCACGCCTTCCATTGGGCGACAACATCCGGGATGTCATTGTCCTCTGTCTTCTCACGCTTGTCGTCGAGTGAGTAACCGTCTGCCTGCATGTCATAAAACCAAACGCGCTCGGTCTTCCCGCCCTTGACGAAGACAAGGACTGCGGTGCTGACGCCAGCGTAGGGTTTGAACACGCCCGATGGCATCGAGACGATCGCCTGCAGCTCGCATTCCTCCAGCAGCATCTTTCGCAACGCCTTGTGGGCGTTGCTCGATCCGAACAGCACCCCGTCGGGCACGATGACGCCGGCGCGGCCTCCGATGTCGAGCAGGTTGATGATGCGATTGACGAACAGAAGCTCCGTCTTTGTGGTCTTGAGGCTCAGCTCCTCGTGGATGTCACCCTTGTCGATACTGCCCTTGAACGGCGGATTGGCGAGCACGACTTGATACATCGATTGCTCGGTGAAGCGTTTGGACAACGTATCTGCATACCCGAGGTTGGGACGATCGATGCCGTGCAGCAGTAGGTTCATCGCACCGATACGCACCATGGTCGTGTCGAAGTCGTAGCCCGTGAGCGAATCCTCACGAAGCGCCCGCCACAGCTTGGGATTGCTGAGCTGGTCGCCGAGCAAGCCACGCTCCAGACCATTCTCGTCCGTGAATCGATGTTCCGGGCTCGTGTGCGCGGTGACGATGTGTTGATAGGCGCCCAACAGGAAACCGCCCGTGCCACACGCAGGATCGCAAATGCGATCGCCCAGTTTGGGACTGACGAGGCAGCACATCATTTGAATGATGTGCCGTGGCGTGCGGAATTGGCCGTTCTTGCCCGACGTCGCGATTTCGGACAGCAGATATTCATACAGGTCGCCTTGGGTGTCTTGAAAGGATTGCCCGTTGTGCTGCTCGCGTTCGATCTCGGCGTAGATCTCGTCGAGGATGCCGGTGGCCTCTACCAACAGGGACGCTTTCGGCAAGATGAAGACAGCGTCCTGCATAGCTCTCGCGAACGGATGTTCGTCCCCGCCCAGCTTCTTGATGAATGGGAACACGCGGTCTCGAACGACGCGCAGCAGCTCTTCGGCGGGCAAGTGCCGGAACTGGCTCCAGCGCAGGCTGTCTTTGCTGATCTCCACGTTATCGAGGCCGGTGTACTTGCCCTCGAACAGGGAGACATATTCACGCCCGGCGAATTCCGCGTTCTTCTTCTGCTGGCGATCGGCCTCGTCCAGCCGCCGCATGAACAGCAGGTAACTGATCTGCTCAATCGCCGTCAACGGATTGGCGATCCCGCCCGACCAGAACCTGTCCCACAGCGCGTCAACCTTTGAACGGATCGCGGTGCTCAACACGATGTCTTCTCCTTGTTCATCAGCGTGATCTTGGTGGTGATCGTTAGTGTCTTGCTCATCATCATTCTACTCTTGCACCTTGTGCCACCGAGCTCCAGGCCCCTTCCCGCGGAACTCAATCAAGCCCTCATCGCGCATCTCGCGAAGGACGCGCCGGACCCACTCATGGCTGACTCCTGGGCATTCCGCGTCGATGTCGGATGAGCGGAAGGGCGTGAGCTTGCGCTCGACAGCTTGACGCACCTGGTGTCCTTTCGCGCCGCGTCCGCCACGCAGTGTGCCGACACGTGCCTCGTACTCCTTGTACGCAGCCAGCAACACGCCCCAGAAGTAGTTGACCCAGGGGAAGGCATCGTGCTCACCTTTGTGCCAACCTTGCGAGCAGCGCTCCAAGGTATCGTAGTAGCTCTGCTTTGTCTGCTCGAAGATGCGCTCCAGACTGATGTATCGTCCTACTTCGTATCCCTGCTTGTAGAGCAAAAAGAGCGTCAACAGCCGCGATGTTCGTCCGTTGCCATCCTCAAAGGGATGAATGCACAGGAAGTCGAGAATGACCAACGGAACAAGAACCAAGGGCTCTCGGCTGTCACGGTAGATGGCATCATGGTACCGATCCACAAGATGCTGCATAGCAGTTGGCGTCTCATTGACAGGAGTCGGGCGGAAGCGTACCCGGCGTGATCCATCGGTGTAGCGTTCGATAATGACGTTGTCGCGTTTCTTCCAGACGCCTCCAGGTTCTCCCGTGTACTCCATCATGATTGCGTGGAGCTCGCGGACGAGTTCGGTGGAGAAGTCAAGTTCGGCGTAGTTCCCGTGGATCCGATTGAGCGCGTTCCGATACCCGAGAATCTCTTGTTCAGAGCGATTCCGCGGCGCAGTGTCCTGCTGAACGAGCGCCTGGATCCGCTCTCGTGGCGCGGTGATCCCCTCCAACCTGTTGGAAGATTCGCCGGATTCGATCATGGCGACTTGGCGGAGGCCTTCGAGGACCTGGGGGCTTTGGCGGGCAAACAGCGCTTGCTTCCCTCGGTACTCTGCAAGTGCCCGGATTGCCTTCAGATCTGAGGTTGAGAAGCGAAGAGCATCCAGGAACGCTGGGCTCAGAGAGTGCATGGCTGCCTCCTGAATGGGGGTATCTTCTCAGTAAGAAGGGGTAGAATAGCCTCCAAAGTACCCCTATTCGGTTCGAGAGTACCCCTTTTCCTGGATACGGGCAAGTCCACAGATCCCGCCCTAGGCATCCTTCACAAGCTCTCGCGTGAGCACAAGAATCTCTTCAATCTCCGCGTCTGTGAATAGGCCTTGGATACCGCTGGGGTGGAGGCCGGTGAAGGGCGCATCGACCAAGTCGCGCTTCTCGATCTTGCGGCGCTGGAGGATGAAGGTCGTCAGCGTTCGCAAGAAGAGGATCTGTCGGCTGGTGAGGTTCGTGTGACCCGCGATGAAGGCATCGAACTTCGAGTTCACTTGCTCCGCCCAGGATTCGATGTGCTCCAGCCCGAGGATGTGGCGAAGAAGCTGCAGGAAGTGGGCGGTGCGGTTGTCGTAGATTTCTTGCAGCCGTGACTCGGTCACCTGCAGTTCGCTGGATTCGAGTAGCTCGGCAAGCTGGTGGATCTCTTCAGCGGACAGCGTCACGTTGTCGCGCACCTTCTGCAAGACGGGATGCGCCTCCACAAGATCGCGAATGAAACTCTCGACCCGCTCGCGATAGGCGGCAATACTGAGCCTCCCCAGATCGCCACCGAGGTCAATCTTCTCTTTGATGGCCACGAGATCTTGCAGGTGAAGCTCCATGAACGGCTTGGCACTTGTCGTTCGATACTTCATCAACGGAGCCAATTTGGCTGCCATCTCGTGAAGCTGGTCTTCCGACGGCGCAATCCACCACTCATCCGTTCGGGTCTCCTCGATCAGATCCTGGTGTGCTTGCACGGTGTTGAGCGTGAGAGGGAGTTCGTCAATCTGCGAACGCAGGCTCTCGCAAATGGCCGTGGCACGATCCTCTTCGTTGGCCAGCCGCGCGGTCGAATACTCGACGACATCGATCTCGAAGCGCAGGCTCTTGAGGTCCGTGCTGGAACGTGCGCGAAGGACCGGAGCGATGCTTGTGCGCAGGAAAGCAACGTCCCCTCCGGCAAGCCGCGTCCAGAACTGGTCATCCATTGCCCGTGAAATCTCCGCAGATGCTCCCTGCACGATGATGTTGCGCTCGGGCAGTGCGGCCAGGTCCGACTGCAGATCTGACTTGACCATGGCGGCAAGCGCCTGGTCGTCTGCGGCGAGTGCGGCTTCTAGCTGATCAAGCCTCGCGCGGAAGAGCCTGACGGGCGCGGATACCGCGACCTGCGGCTCACGTCCTCGAGGATGCATCTCATGCCATTCGAAGTTGCCCCAGCAGTCGATGATAAGGAAACGGTCCTTCTCCGGGCACCATGGCTTGCGCTGCGCTTCATCCTCCTGCAGCACGCGCGTGCCGCGGCCGATCATCTGCCAGAACTTGACGTAGGAGTAGACGGGTTTGGCGAAGACGAGATTGACGACTTCGAGTACATCCACGCCGGTGTCCAGCATGTCGACGGAGATGGCGACGCGGGGCATGTCCTTGTGCTTGAACTGGTCGAGCAGTCCGCCTTTGCCGTGTACGCGCGAGTCCTCGGACACGAGTACGCGCGCGAGTCGCCCTCTGTGCTCCGGATAGAACTCATCGAACAGCTTCTGGAGTCGATGCGCATGATGGATGGAGATGGCGAAGATGATGGTCTTGCCCGGCAGTGTGCCTGAGGGATCCTTGATGGATTCCTCCATGAACTCGCGCACGATCAGGCCATTGGTTCCGGAGTTCGTGACCTTGCGCTCCAGTTCCGTGCCCTCGAAGTCGATCTCCTCCAGGTCCTTGCCTTCGACGATGAGTTTCTTCTGCTCCTGAGGCTTCAGCGCCTTGCCATGAATGCCTTCGAGTTGGAACTTCGAGCGCACCTTCAGGACTTCGTAGTCGCACAAGTAAGGAGGGACGTGCGCGATCGCCTCGTCGAACGAGTAGGCGAACGTCGGATCCGCACTCTCGCAGTCGAAGAGCTCGAAGGTGTCATGCCCGACGAATTCGGTCGGGGTCGCGGTGAGTCCGATCTTGATGGCGGAGAAGTAGTTGAGCACGGCCTCGTAGACGTTGTAGATGCCGCGGTGGCTCTCGTCGGCGATGACGACGTCGAAGAAGAAGGGTGAAACGTAGCTCTGAGGTGTATCGCCCTTCTCGATCAGATTCAGCATGGTTGGGTAGGTGGTCACGTAGACGCGGCGATTCGTCGGGAACTCCGTGTCGCCCCTCTCCGGCCAGCGGGGCTCGGCGGGAATGTGCTCCTTGAAGGCGTCGAGCGCTTGCTCTTGGAGCGCGATGCGATCGACAAGAAACAGCACGCGTTTGGCCCAGTGCGCACGTTGAAGTACATCCATCAGCGCAATAGCCGTTCTCGTCTTGCCTGTGCCGGTGGCCATCACCATGAGGAACTTGCGGCGTTTCTGCTCGATGGCTTCGAGGATAGTGCGAATGCCTTCGATCTGATAGTCCCGGCCGGCGATGTTCCGATTGATTAGCTCGATGGAGAGAGGACTCCGCTCCCTGCGGCGCTTGCACATCCACTCAAGATCGGCCTTTGTAGGAAACCCCGCGATCTCCTCCGGCGGGTAGTTGTCCGAATCCCAGAAGAAGTGCTTGTGACCATTGCTGTAGAACACGAAGGGCAGTTCTACATCGTGATGATCGCGCAACTGCTGCGCGTATTGGAGTGCTTGCTCTTGCCCGAGTTCTGCGTTGCGTGATGTGCGCTTGGCTTCGAGCACGGCTGCGGGGTTGCCATTTAGCAATAGTCCGTAGTCCGAGAACCGCTTGTCCTCGAAGGCCGAATCTGGATGGGGTTCACGATGTGTGATGGGGTTGGGAGAAAGATGAATCTCGAGCTCCTCGATGACCTGAGAGCGATCCTTCACGTGCCACCCGGCCAACGCCAGCTTGGTGTCGATGAGTTCAGCCCGCGTGTGGGCTTCGTTGAGATCCATCGTGCTTTCGCGATCAGGCTTTTGCCTGAGTCTTCCTCCCTCCAAGAGAACGTACCCAAATGTAACATGTCGGGTGGGATCGGCCAAGGGTGGGGCGAGAAGTGAGGGGTAAGGATTAAGGGATAAGGAGTAAGGGATGAGGGGCAAGGGGTAGCGAACCACGAACTCCGAACCACGAACCCTACGAACCCTACGAACCCTATGAACCCTATGAACCCTACGAACAGCCTGCTACGAGCCACCAGCCACCGGCCACAAGCCACGAACTACGCACCGCGAACTGCGAACTACGCGCGACCTGCAACTCGTAACTCTTCACTCACAACTTGGTGTTCTCGCGCACCCACTCATACATGAGCACGCCGCCGGCGACGGCGACGTTCAGGCTGTCGGCGCGGCCGCGTTGGGGAAGGTGGACGGTCCGGTCGGCAAGTGCGAGGAGTTCCGGTTGCGGCCCTTCGGCTTCGTTGCCGAGGATCAGCCCGACGGCGCCTTCCAGCGCATCGGTCTCCCAGATGGACTCGCCGGCTTCGACGTCGGCGGCGACCCAGCGAAGGCCGTGGTCGGCGGACCAGGCGGCAAGGTCGTCGAGGTCGGCGACGGAGGCGAGGGGGACCGAGAAGACGGATCCCATCGATGCGCGGATCGCGCTCGGGTCGAGCGGGTCCGCGGACGGTTCGACGAGCAGAACCCCGGACGCGCCGACGGCGTCGGCGGTGCGAACGATCGTCCCGACGTTGCCCGGGTACTGAGGGCGATCGACGAGGACGTACAGCGATGGCGAATCGGTTGCAGGCGACGGCCACGCCGACAACGCAGGCCTCATCGGCGCGGCGGCGAAGGTGGCCACCAGGCCTTGGGAATGAATACGGCGCGAGACGGTCTCCAGCACCGCCTCGGTGACGGGGATCGGCTCGGCGCCGGCGGCACGAAGTGATTCCAACAGGCGTGGCGCGGTCTCGCTGGCGAACAGGTCCTCGCAGTAGAAGACTTCGAGCGGGCGGACGCGCGCCGGCTCGTCGGATGATTCGATCGCTTCGACGGCGGCGCGCAGAATCTGCAGTCCCTCGGCGGCAAAGCGGTTCTGCTTGCGGCGATGTTTGCGCTGGGAGAGTTTGCGGAGCTCGACGATGCGCGCGTTGGCGGTCGACCGGATCGGTTCGTTTGGCATCGTACCCCTTCCCGAAGCGGTCAGTCCTCGACGGCAGCGTCGGTGAGCGGTCGAACCTCGACGCGTTCGGTGCCCAGGCGTAGCGCGACGACGCACTGGACGGCGGCGTCTTCGAAGCTCGGGGACTGAACGGCGCCGTCCACGGAGACGTAGTCGTCGGGGACGACGAGGCCGAATTCCGCGGATCCGACGATGCGCACGCCGACGCCGGCCGGGATGAGCAGGTCGATGTCGGCTCCGGCGAGATCGATCGACGCATCGGTCCGATCGGACGGGATCAGCGTGCATGTGCCGTCCCCGGCGGCGAGTCCGACCCAGTGCACGTCGAGCCCACGCAGATCGAGGTCGACGTCGCCGTCAGTGCGTACCGACAGGGAGATCGGGAGGCAGTCGGTCAGCTCGAGCGTCCACGGCAACGAACCGCGGCGTGCCGACAGAACGAACGGCAACCGCGACTCGGATTCGAGGTGCACTATCACGCGATCGCTCTCACGGCGGACCGTTTCGATAAGCCTCGTGTCGCGTGCCATCGTCAGGCTGCCCTGTACGAGAACGTCCGCCGCGGCGTCATCCGCTGCCGCACGAAGGTCGATGGCGCACTTGCTGCATGAGAGAAGAAGTTCGGCGGATGCCGCCCCGTCACGCGAGAGAAAAAGCGATTGCTCGTCGGTGATCCATGTGTCCGGCGCGAACAGATAGAAGGCCGCTGTCCCGACCGCGATTAGCACGAGCGCACTCAGCAACGACGCCATGGCCGCGGCCGCGGATCGGCGCTGCAACA
>Ga0272441_10012636_pt1 | contig 12293 bp, 14 predicted proteins | sample SSMProp6N_FD_193582 | JGI IMG/M metagenome (GOLD analysis project Ga0272441, IMG submission 193582) | Marine sediment archaeal communities from Little Sippewissett salt marsh, Falmouth, MA, United States - SSM-Prop-6N | ecosystem: Environmental > Aquatic > Marine > Wetlands > Sediment ...
CTCGGCAACCCTTCTCCTTAAGCCATGTCTTGACAATTTCTGCCTTAAAATTAGGTCGCGTTATCCAAAATCAAGACGATGGCAGGGGCCCGTGGATACCTGTATCATCTGTTTTCAAACAGTGTGTTAATATCGCAATCCGCTCCTATTGCGAAATGAATCCACACAAAATCTACGATACCCTTTGCGGAGGAATAGGATCGATATTCCTCGACGTTGATAAAATATTGGCTCCTCCACATCAAATTAGCGCATAGCAACCCCGACAATTGAACCGCAACCAGAGTCAAAAGGTGGAATAACGCCATTGGGTGTCATTGCATCATAATTGGCCAGTGTATGCAAACCGGCAATAGCGTCAGGATTGCAAAAAAAGATATTTCCCTTTCACAGGGATAGGTCCGTAGGCGTCATACGTTTTTTCAACCTGGCAGGTTTTCATTTTATCCCAGTATCCACACTCAATCGCAGGTGTCATATTATTTCTCCTATATGCCTTTATATTTTGATCAGCAAAATCGCCGCCCGGATACCGATACCATAATTCCAGCTATCGCTAATAAATCCAATTGAATCGATCTTTCATCCACTCTTGTACAACTTTCCGCAACCACGCCTCCATACCGTCTTCAATGTAGAACCGTGGTGACAACAAGTTATCATCAGCGGATAAAGCCCCAATCCGCTTGGCGTGGCGGGCGATTTCTGTATCCGGATAGATGCGAATGCCAATCGTCACTTTAACCATGTCCAGTTCAAGCGAATCGACGAATTGAAGACTTTCCATCACGGTTTGCCTGGTTTCTCCCGGACCTCCCAATAGCAGAAACCCCATCCGGCGGATGCCGTGTTTCTTTAGCAGTTCGGATGCATGCCGCACGTCTTCTTTGCGAAACCGCTTGTTCATCTTTTGCAGTATGGTGTCCGATCCGCTCTCCATCCCGAGGCTGACCTCGACGCAGCCGGACTTGGTCATTTTCTCTACCAGGTCTTCGTTTACCGTTCCGGGATAGAGGATACATCTCCATGAAATACTCAAGCCCGCGTCAATCATTCGGTCGCAAAGGTCGATAGCATATCCCTGGGGCAGGTTGAAGGTGTTATCCACAAAGAAGATATGATCGAACCCGGCGGATGCATATTGAGACAGGGCATCGATGACCGGTTTGGCCGACCGTTTGCGGGTGCGGTTGCCTTCGACCAGCGCGGTCGAACAGTAACTGCAATTTAGCGGACAGCCTCTGCGGGTTTGAAAGGGCAGCCAGATGATCTCATCACTGGCAGGTGTCAATGAGGTCAGATGCCTGTCCGGCTCGGGGAATAGAAACCGGTCGAGCTTGGGGTTGATATCCGGAGGGTTGGCGATGCTCCGGGCGGCATGATGCAGGCCGGGGATGGCCGATAGGTCCTCGCCTTTTTCGATCTTGTCCAAAAGCGTGACAAAGGCGTGTTCCCCCTCTCCCTGGATTCCCATATCGGCTCCCAGATAGGCCAGTACATGTTCGGGGAACATGCTGTACCCGGCACCCCCGAGCACAATCCTGGCCTCGGAGTTCTGCCTGCAGATGGCCACCACCTGTTTCACCGGTTCCAATAGAAATCGGGGGTGCAGAGAAACCTGATCATCGATATTTCTGACGGATATGCCGATGATATCCGGTTGAATCCTCCGGATACGCGCTGCCAGGGATGCCAAGGCCTCCGGTTCGGCCATCAGATTGATCTGTGACACCTCGTGCCCGGCGTCTTCGGCGGCCCTGGCGACAAAGGCCATCCCCAAGGGCAGCACCGGCATGTTGATCTGTTCCGTGTTGGCGGATATAAAGAGAACTTTCATGTTATGGCCCCATGGCGACCGTTCATGCAATCATTTTTCAATCACGATCTCTCCGGCCCTTTCAATTTTAAACACCGTCCGATTGATATGATCCGGGCAGCAGATGTACGCCGCATCCGGATTTTTCTCCCACGGAAAGCTGCCGCCATATCTGAGCACCTGGATGGCCGGATTAATCGAATTAAAGGCACTGAGACACATACCGGCAGGCGTTGTCCGCTCGATGATGAACTCCTTGCCGGGCCGGTTGCCCAACGGACATGTGCCAGTCACCGAGTCCACGGTAACCTTGATCCTGGAATAGTTCATTAGCGCCATGCCCCCCCCTTTTCTGTTAAATCGCGTTATTCCATCCAAACCGTATGGCCGGGCTCCGATGATTCCATACAGAGCGTTGCTCCCGTTAGGTCAGATTAGCGCACCCTGATAGGGTTAGTCAAAACATTGCGGCCACGGGTCATACCTGCGGAATGCATCAATTCAGGGGGGTGGTCATTTTCCGATGGCAGAGTAAATCATCGCATTCGGGGGTAAATCAAAGTTCGAACTGCAGTGATTTTTAAGGTTGGTTGCGGGATGGCCAATCCCGGCTAATCGGGCATAATCGCCGAATACCGGGGCGGGAGCGCTCACGATTTGACAGTTTGGGGCCTTATCAGAACCAATTCCTGGCCAGCGATAAGAGTATAGCTTTTCGTTGACAACGGATATTTTAAGTTATATTTATTTCTTAAATAAAACTACCCCTATGGTTTCGAAATAGGGCGCGGGGCTGCCGGGGAAACCTTGCAGCCCCTGCTTTTTTATGGGGAGGCAGATGCGTACCTATATTTATATCGATGGATTCAATTTTTACTATGGCGCTGTAAAGTTCCCGTCATCAAAACTGAGGAAAAAGGTTCGGATGTCAATCTGGCCGTGCAACTATTGAATGATGCATGGTCGAACAAATTCGACTGCGCTGTCGTTGTGTCCAATGACAGCGACTTGAAAGAATCGCTCAGGATTGCAACGCAGGACTTGAGGAAAGTCATCGGGGTTATCAATCCGAGAGGTGATACCACAACGAAAGAATTGATCAAATATGCTGATTTCTATAAAAAGGTGGTTGTTGCTGGCTTTTGTCTGCTTTGGATTTTCCTGTGAACAGCATCAGGATGGCTTGGAAAGAAAATATGAACACACTGAAGCCATCCAAATATCTGGTGGGGTAGAACACTTTTCGAGTATAGATTGGAATAATTGAACCCATTCAAGAGGTTATCGAGCCAGGCAGGTGCATATGACTAACCATCCATCAATGGTTTATTGTGTCAGCGTATTCGTCCTCTTGCTCGCTTCAGCGTGTGCCACAGTCTCCCCACGTGTCGATAGCCAGGGCCGTCCTCAATATGAATACGTTTACAATGAACCTGAGGAGACAGACGATGGTTGGGAGGCATCATCTCTTGATACTGAGGGTGTTGACCTTGAAAGAATTGAAGCGCTTATACGAAACATTTTAAATGGAAGATTCGAAAATATTCACAGCGTTCTGCTTGTTAAAAACGGGAAGCTAGTTCTTGAGGAGTATTTCTATGGTTACAACCGGGATAAAACGCACCAGCTGCGATCGGCAACGAAAAGCGTCACCTCTATTTTGGTAGGCATCGCCAAAGATCAGAAACGGATTAATTCCGTTGATCAGACACTCTATGAAATCTTCCCTGAATATGAAGAGTTAGACTGGAGCGCTCCAAAAAATAGAATCACGGTAAAACATGTACTGACCATGACCGCTGGATTAGACTGGAATGAATGGACCTATCCTAATCGTGATCCAAGAAGCAGCAGTTATAAAATTTCACGAAGCGATGACTTGATAGCGTTTGTCCTTGGAAGAAAAGCTGTACAATCGCCAGGTGAAAATTTCAATTATAGCAGTGGGCTATCACTTGTTTTAGGGGCGGTAATAAAAAACAAAACTGGTGTAAATGCGAATGTGTATGCTGAAAAATATCTTTTCAATCCGCTTAATATTTCAGAATTTAGCTGGCAACAAGGACCGGATGGCGTGGTTTATACATGCGGCGGAGAGAAAGGATTGTGGTTAAAACCTCGTGATATGGCCAAGATTGGCTTTTTATATATCAATAATGGCAATTGGAAAGGCCAACAAATTGTCTCATCTGAATGGGTAAAAGAATCGACTGCGGCACATGTAAATGCTTTTTTTGCTGGTTCTGAATATGGATACCAGTGGTGGCGGGGTGAAAAAGTTATCGGTACCAAAAGCATTAAAGTGTTCTATGCAGCGGGTCATGGAGGGCAATATATTTTTGTATGCCCTTCCATGGACTTGGTGGCTGTTTTTACCAGCAAAGTTTATGGTAATCCCCTTGGCGTGGTCCGTCCTCAAGTAATGATGGTGGATCATATCATTCCTGCAGTACTATCGCAGGCATCATCTAAGAAAACTGTCGCGTTAAATTATGAATTGAAAGGCGAATATATTGGGGAATATGAATGCCGAATTCCAAGGGTGAAACTGAAAATATTTGAATCAGGAAATGAACTCCATTGTAAGGTATTCGATGAGAAAACAAAGATATATCCCGAGTCAGATTTTATTTTTTATGGAAACCTAAAAAATATTGGCAATGTACAATTAAAATTTAGTACCGGCGAAAATGAAAAAGTGGATATGGTAATAACAAAAATCGGATTTGCTATCTTGCAGTTCAAAAAAGTTCTTTGATTTCCTTTCCTTTTATCTCATTTGAATCGTAGAGTCGAGGATGGGCACGGTACGTGGATGGTTTTTAATTGATGATCTTGGCTTATTTTGAAGCCGCTGATAACACGTTGGATACGTTAATGCGGCTATGTGATATATTCGAGGTGTCTTTGTTTGAACTATTCGCTTTATTGGATACCGATGGTATGGTATCGGAGAAGGGTGAATCGGTAGCAGTTAAATTTGCCCAAGTTTTAAAGGGTAAGAACAAGAAAAAAATAAAGAAATTGGAAGTTTTTTTGGATGAGATACTATGAACCGGTTATGTGACAATTTTCAAACTGAACACATTCATTTTGTAAAATTTAATTATACCGAATAAATTAACCTTAACCGAAAGTTATATTTCTTAAATACTGAACTGTCCTGACCTATACTTGAATTGACAAAATTGGAGTGAACGTTAGAACTTCGCCTGACAATATGGTATCACAACTTTTCGGAAGCCCAGTAGACCGCTGATGCGTTGGAGAGGCATCGGGATTCATAATGGCTGGTCGACTCCGTGATTATCAGGCGTGAGCCTGATGACCGCGACGGCGACCGGGTACCGGGCACCCCGGCCATTGAGCAAGCGGAGCGCAGCCTGATCAACGTTGCTCTTCAGCGGGCGCTGTTTTTTGAGCTCCGCTGAAAGAAATTGTTCGGTTTGTCTCTTAATCGGAAAATAGCTTTTCAATTTCTTCATGCGATGAATTTGGGTTAATATTTTTTGACTTAATGAATTCATCGATTTCTTGAAGTTCCATAAACTGTTCTCTTGTTAAAACATTCTTGGCGTTCTGGTCTCCCCATTTTTTACCAAATGTTCTTACAGCCCAGTACATAAGTTTAGCCTTTATTTTGTTGACACTCCCGCAAAGGCAAGCATCATAAAACATACGATGGGCAATTTGAGATGATGGGCAAACCTTTTCACGCAAATCGCATGCGACATCATGTACAACAGATGCTCGTCGATAGTTCCCTACATAGGGTGGTCCTATCCATTTATTCCACAATGGCCAAGGAATACTGGCTCCATTAACTACCGATTCTTTTGGCGCCGGCCAACGTTTTCCACTTGGATCAATGTAAAAAAAATCATCAAGAAGTTTTACATTTCTATCAGGTCCTTCTTCTACGAGCCACTCACATTTTACCTCATCTATAAATTGACCATGGGACTCCGCGACTGCACTTTTTTTTTTACACATACTGCCCCCTTTTCTAAAAGCTGTAAGAAAATCATTATTTACAGTCATTGATTATCAGGCAAACTTGCCTAATAAGTTTATATTAAGGGCATAAACAGGCAAATTTGCCTGTTTACAATATTCAATATTTATATTCGCACTTTGGTATAAATAAGGCCATGGTCAATTCCTGAACTGGTGATACATTGAGAGTATCCTGCCTAAGCCGCTCCTGTCAAATATTGGGATATCAAATCGGAAAAAGTAGATATCGCGTTGTGGGAATGCGTTGGAGCCGTATGCATTCATACCAATTAAAAAGGCAGGGTGCGATGACCCTGCCATCTATCTGGCAATATGAGCAAATAATTTGCTTCAATTCACCGGTGATCTGGTTTTTTGTAGCGATTATTCTATTTGTCGCGCTTTTGTACCGCCACAATGACCTGTCCCTTCTGGCAGCTCTTGTTTTGCTTTTAATGGCCGGTTCAAAAGCCTGGAGCCTCATAAGCCTTTCCCGTGTCTCCTGCTCGATCCACCTGGACAAGGGGCGAGCATTTCCCCAAGAGACGGTGACATTAACGACCAACGTTGAAAATGCCAAATTTCTGCCGATCTGGGTCCGCATCCTATGGCCCTGGAGCAATGTTCTCGGATCCATGGATGAAGCATCGATCGTCCCGCAGGAAAGCGGTCTCCTTTAGTATCAGCGAGCACGATTCCAACGGCGCCTCAAGGCTCTGCGCCGGGGCGTTTATCAGGTAGGGCCATCACACATCTGCACAAGCGATATCTTCGGCTTCTTCAAATCCAAAAAGATATTGAATGCGATCGTACAAATCATTGTTTACCCTAAATTAGTTGAATTGAAACCGGTCGACCTTCGCAAGCATGATTTGTTTGGCACCCCCGGAGATCAAAGTCCGGTAAAGGACCCCGTCTATGTCATGGGGACACATGATTACTTTCCATCCAGACCATCTCGGCATATCCACTGGAAAGCGAGCGCAAGACACTCTCGACTTCAAGAGAAAATATTCGAACCATCCGAGCAGGGAAGAATCATGATGGTACTCGATGCGGGCACATTTGAAGAAAACCAGGCTGTTGACTCCTTTGAGTACACCCTGGAAGTCATTGCTTCACTAATTTTAAGGTGGACTGAAATGGGCCTAATGGTGGGGTTTATGACCAATGGAGAAATACAGGACTGTGACTTCGCGGTCGTTCCGACAGGGCGGAGTCCCCAACAGCTTGCCACCATCTTAGAAGTGCTTGCGCGTTTGCAAATGAGGCAAGCAGAGCAACTGTCGCATATCATGCACCGGGGGCTCGGGTCACGGCGAGGTGTCCACTTCGCACATTTCTGCTACCAGAATGGACGGAAATCGGATGAGATGAGAAGCATATGCCGAAAACGAAGGATCCCCTTGACCATATTCACCTGGCGCTTGAACCCGGCATCTCCTCCTGATTTAAATCCAGAAGCAAAGGAAATGCATCTGATCAAGAGCATCCGGCTTCATGAGGGGGCGTCTCCATGAACGATGCAATTCTAACGATAGCCCGTGGCGGTAAAAAAATAACCTGGCGATATGCCTGGGCGTTGTTCCTGACCCAACTGGCCATCAGCAGACACTTCCCTTTATACAGAAAGAACCATATTGATTTTGAGCTACAGATTGAGATCATCTAAGAAAAACGGAAGTGTCAATTAACGTTCAAAAAGCCGGCGGTGCCATAGTCGCCGATATTCGGCTTAACTGCCGGGGTTAACCCTTGGACCCTAAATCCTTCTATAGGCCCTACCGGGTGTATCGCATGCCCCCGGAGGATATTCGTGGAGACATCGTTAATGTCCGGCAGAATGATATTGACAGTTAAAATCCGTTAAAACTACACTTGAAACAGTGGTGGGAACTATAAATATACACTTGCCTTGCCGTCGATGTTGATTCTTATTCATCCTTTTCACACCTGAAGCCCCATTTGCCCCTTTATGTTGCGGTGATGTTCCATGCCAATGCTGATGCATCTTGATATGCACTGATCCGTTATTCGATCATTTCCTGCCAATGTACCCATAAACAAAGGAGGAAATCATGACCGAGCAAGATTGGCTGGCCTTGGGAGTAACCCTTTTCGTGATGTCAATTATCGGGTTGATCCTTTGGCTGGGTTTAACCGGGGCTTTTTCTTAAATGCCAAAGATCAGACCGGGCTATGCGAAAATTCAAGTTCACCCCACAGCAACTGGTAAGACAGTTAGGCCCTCAATAATCGAAGGAACCATCGGACATGAATATGGCTCTTGCGGTGGCCTGGTTCTCGAAAACAGGAATGGCGGTCGGCTTAAATCTTTTTCGTTGAAATAAGGAGGGACATAGATGAGCGACTATCTGATTGTGGTGGTGAACCGTGCGTCGGCACGTTTTTTTACACTCGAGCCGGTGAAGTTTCCCAAACTCGAGTCCGGCCCCAGATTAAAACCCCATGCAGAACTCATAAACGCTGATATCAAATCGGCCAAGGATAATTTCGCGGATTCCAAGACCGGCCGTGGCACGGCTCCCCAAGGTGGCGGTGTCCACGGCTATGATGACAAACGGGATCAGCATCTGGATGAGTTGCGACGCCGTTTTGCAACCCGGGTCCTCAAACGCATCCAAAAGCTAAGAAAATCAGAAGGAGCAGGTACGGTCATCCTGGCGGCTTCGGCCAGGATGCGCAGGTTTTTGTTTCCCGAGATGGATGACCAGGCTCGACAGGGATTCCGACTCCACAAACTGTCTAAAAATATGATCAACTTCTCTCCCCAAAAGATTCATGAGTATTTGGCCGGGGAAGGCTTGATTCCCAGACAGCAAAAACCCTGACGCGGTATAAACAACGCGGGAATTTTACGGAGGACTGCCCCACGTTGAAAATGCGAGGCCTCCCCCCTCTTCGCTTGTTGAAATGAAGCGGAAATCCCGCTTGCGGGGGCTCTGGAGTGCGCCGACATTGCAACGGTAGTGCACAGCATGCCAAAAGGATCCCGGAAGACGCTATATAGCATCCATCCATAAGTGGCCAATTTGCCCGATATCTGCGTTATGCTCGAAATTTTATCCTTGGCATATCGACCATATGCCTATGGTAAAATTTCTCGCAGGCCTTGATCTCGAACCAATTTGCCTATTTCTGGATGGACACTATCTAAGACATTTTGGCTGCATTTCGCTCCAAGACGCGTTGTCCTCTCTTCTGTCCTCACCGCTTCGACAGTGGGGATCGATTCGTCTCTCGATGCCTGTGTACCTGGGGGGATCTATTCTGCGACGATCGACTCCGGAGCGCCTGCATTGGTTGCGTCGTTTGTCTTGTTGCTGTTCCATGACTTCGACCTCAAAACGAATAACATGGATGGCTGCGTATAGGGGTGACCGACCGATATATCTTTATAGTAAAATGATTATAGCACCTGTCAAACATAAACTGCCTTTCTCAAATGAAGGTGATCCAATTCAGGTCATTTAGCAGGGGCGCGGTCAGATATCATTTGTGGGTTGATCGATGGCCGTGATTCGGGGTGGGGTTGGGACCGCCCATTAAAGGGCAATCCCAACCCACCCAAACCACTAAAAAAGGAAACGCTATGTCTACGGTTACCCGAAGAAAGTTCCTCGGTGCGGCGGCGGGCAGCACCATGCTGGCGGCAATTCAACCATCGGCATTGTTTGCACACCAAGGCAAGGCGAACCTTCTGCCTTCGCCGTCAATCGGTAATGGCGGGTCATTATTATCGGCACTTAAAAATCGCAAATCCACCCGTTCATTCAGCAGCCAGCCCTTGCCCCAACAAATGTTGGCAGACCTGCTCTGGGCTGCGTTTGGTGTCAACCGTCCGGACATTGGATTTCGCACGGCTCCCTCACCCATGAATTCCCAAGAAATAGAAATTTACGTGGCCACGGACAACGGTCTATATTTATATGACGCCCATTTTCATCAGCTGGTTCAACTCAAAAAAGAAGACATCCGCAGCTTTTGCGGAAAGCAGGGGTTCGTATTTAATGCCCCGCTGAATTTGATCTATGTCGCCGATTTGTCGAGATTGGGGGACAGGGAAGACGATAAGAAACTGTTTTATGCTGCGGCCGATACCGGATTCATCAGCCAGAACGTATATCTTTTCTGTGCTGCTTTCGGGCTGGGAACGGTAGTTCGTGATTGGATCGATCGACCGGTGCTTGCTGAAAGAATGGACCTGCGCAGGGAACAGAGAATCATTCTTGCCCAGACCGTCGGATATCCCAAATGAGGTGGTTATTCAAAAAGGCTATCGAACGCTCGGGAAGGCAAACTTTCCATGGCGAAAATAGAAATTGGTTAATTTTTTTATTAAATATTTACTGAAGCTCACAGGTTTATTTCGGAAATTGACAAATGATGGTGAAAAACAATCGGATATTGGCAAAATTTATTTGCGGTCATTGCCATTTTTCGTTGTGACTCGATCAATATTGCCTATGATTTCAAGCCCCCCATTGTCACCATTCGTTGGAGCCCACACAATATCTTTGGGAACTAAAGATGCCCGAAAACGTTGTAGCCCTTTGCGGCAAGGATTGCTTTTCATTAGGCAGGAAGAAGATCCCTTGCCCACTTCGGTAAAGGATCTGCTCTTACTTCATAGTTTCCGCTTCTCATCACAATGATTTGCCTGAATGGGTCGTCTTTTGATGAATTGTCCAAGATTCTCGCTTCATCGACAATCGATAGAGCTGTTCTAATATGTTTGATCGTTCTGGGAATCCGTGAGTGAATCTTTTCCGTTGGAACGCTATGCCCTCCTTCAGCGACACGTTGTTTGACCCTGGCTTCATTCAAGCTTGAATTAAACAGATGAAAATATACAAGGATGATTTTATAGCCACTGGCCTTTGCCTGACCAATAAAGTCGATTTTTGATTCATGAGAAAAAACCGTTTCAAAACAAAAGGAAACTCCTTGAGAGATCAAGTCTTCTCTGATCTTTGCGGCAACGGTTGCAGCTTGGTGGCTTATGGCTTCCGTGTTCTCCGGATCAATATCTTGAGCTATCAAATCTGCATTCACAAACTTGATGCCGTATTTGGCAAGATACAGATTGTAGAATGTGGATTTACCCGCACCATTCCCGCCTGCCAACACCCAAAGCTGTCTTGGAGTTGTCATTAGAGCGCCTTAAATTCACCGTTTTCAAAAGAACCAGTCTGTCTTTTTTGGGTGACGGAATTCACCCGATCCAAGTAACCGGGACGTTCAACGCTTGCCTCATAGTAGACTTTGGCAGACGTTACATTTTTAGCAAGCAGTCCTCTATCCCGATCATTTTCGAGATCATTAAAGACAGCGTCTGAATTAACAAGAATGGATTGAACAGATGGGGACACCTCTAATTTGATCGTTTTTATACCTTGAGACACAGCAAAAACATCCGCAATATTTAATTTAGATGAAATCGCTTTGCCGATTTTTGCCCAGTATTCAAGCTGCTTAGCCTTTGATCTATTCTGAATTCCGGCCTCCCGTTCAGCTTGAAGCGCCAATCCCTTGTCTATTCTAAATGATACAGTCGTCATCATAACCTCCCGTCATCGGCCCATGTGATAGTGCTACGGCCTGCATCATTATGATGCATTCTGCCACAACATTAATATCGCTATGCAATTCTGTCAATGAAATTGATACGCACTTCCAAAAGGGTTTGACCGCAGGCGGACCAACATCGTCCAAGACATTGGTATGGATGCGACCAAATGTTCATCCTGATTTCAAGGGCATATGGGCCCCCTAATTTTTTCGTTTTTTTTCACATAAAAAAGCCGCTTAACGAGGCCGCTTAACTCGACTATCCCGGCTGTTCTGCCAAACATTTTTTAGCATTTCTAAAAATTAACAGATCATGAAAGTTCAGGAAGCCATATAAAAAAATCACTCCAGTGATTGTGAAAGCCCATATCCATTGTATCTTCCGGATAAATGCTTCACTGGAGTGACAAGAAAGAGGGCCTTTCAACCTTTGTCGATTTCATCACTGGCGTTCGCGTTTCATTGTTATTATGAATTATGGCGCTCTATATTCTTCGGGATACCAGTAGGGGTTCGTTTTCTTTTGGTTTGTGCCGCCAGATCCTACATTAAAAGCTTCCCAATCATTCCAATCGATGACACCGAGATCATTTATTTCCTTCAGCACATCAAAAGGGAAGGATGTGTGGACAGCTTCAACTTTTTCCAGATCCATTGACCTCGGCTCACTATATGCTTCAGTTAAAGTCACATATATCCTACCGTTGTTTTGCTCCCAGTTCTCCAATTCTTCCCAAACGTCAAGCGGAAAAAATTCTGCCGCATAAGTTGGGACCGTGATAATCAAAAATGCCGTGATTGCAAAAGCGGTCAGTGCTTTTGAGTTTAAGGTTTTTCTTTTCATTGTTGCCTCCTCTAATCTTCGGTCTGTAGTTATTGACCGATAAAT
>Ga0272441_10012638_pt1 | contig 12293 bp, 9 predicted proteins | sample SSMProp6N_FD_193582 | JGI IMG/M metagenome (GOLD analysis project Ga0272441, IMG submission 193582) | Marine sediment archaeal communities from Little Sippewissett salt marsh, Falmouth, MA, United States - SSM-Prop-6N | ecosystem: Environmental > Aquatic > Marine > Wetlands > Sediment ...
TCTAATGAGATGGGAGTCAATATTAAGATGACTTCCGGCCCGGTTATTGAAAGAGCAGGAGACTTAGCAGCTATAATTACTAATTTGCAGGAAAATGATGTTCTATTTATTGATGAAATTCATCGGTTAAATCGAGCAGTAGAAGAAATACTATATCCAGCTATGGAAGATTATGAATTAGATATTTTAATCGGCAAAGGTCCAAGTGCTCGTTCTATACGTATAAGTTTGCCAAAATTTACTCTTATTGGAGCCACAACTCGTACAGGGCTAATTACTTCGCCCCTAAGAAGCCGATTCGGTGTTATAACTCGAGTTGGCTATTATCAGGAAAATGAACTTGAACAGATAGTAATAAGGTCTTCCAATATATTGAAAGTAAAAATAACCAAAGAAGCAGCAAAAAAGATTTCTCTAAGATCAAGAGGCACCCCCCGTATTGCCAATAGACTTTTAAGAAGACTTCGTGATTATGCTCAAATAAAAGGTGAAGGAGTTATTAACGAAGAAATCGCTGATTATGGCTTAAGAATGATGGAGATTGATGATTTTGGTTTATGCGGAATAGATAAAAAATTGTTGCTTACTATAGTGGAAAAATTTTCTGGCGGTCCAGTGGGACTGCAAACATTAGCTGCCTCCATTAGCGAAGATACGGACACTATTTGTGACGTTTATGAACCGTATCTTTTACAAAAAGGTTTTCTTCATCGAACTCCCAAGGGAAGAGTAGCGACAGATTTAACTTATAAATATTTTGGTAAAAAAAAGGATATTCAGGCTAAATTGTTATAGAAAATAATAGCGTATAATAAAACTGGCGTAGAGCGTACTGCGGATAGCGTGCAGTATCGCCACAGCGTTATTGTGATGAAGAAAGACAAAGAAAGGGAAATACAAGGAAATTATCTAAAAAGTATCTCGGTTATCATTGTATTCCACGCTGTAACATGAACGAAATAAGAACGAAGGACTAAAAAGAGGAGATTGATTGATAAAGATAAATATAGAAAAATTTAATAAATATTTTTTACTTTTGGGAATATGTATTCTTTCACTACTTATATTTAGTAATATTGTCTTAACAGCAGAAAAACAACCAATACTTCGAGTGGGAATATTCTTAGATCAAATTGAGGCCAATATAAGTGGAGATGGCACCTTTAAGATTTATAATTTAAAATCAAATGTACTTGTAAGCGAAGAACGCAATAAGGGAATTAAACTATTACCCCGTGATCAAGGGATAGAGATTTTGGGGAAAGGGGTTTATTCTGGTCCCATAGAAATAATTCCAGTAGGAAATACTAAAATTATAGTTATGTTTAATGGACAAAAATATCACTATCGAGGAAAAATAGAGATAGATATTGATAAAGAAGATAAAAAATTAAATGTCATCAATATCATCGGCATTGAGGAATATCTTTACGGGGTCTTAAAAAAAGAAATTTCCCCTCATTGGCCGGCAGAAGCTTTAAAAGCACAAGCAGTTGCAGCCAGAACTTTCGCTATCTTTAATATGAATAAATATATTGATCAAGGTTATAATATTTGTGCCTCTACCAACAGTCAAGCTTACGGAGGGGTGAATCACGAAGATCCCTTGACTAATAAAGCTGTCGATGAGACTCGAGGAATAATTATGGTTTATAAAGGCGAGCCCATCAACGCAGTTTATCATTCCGATAGTGGAGGATATACTGAGAGTAGTGAGAACGTTTGGGGGAGTTTTTTACCCTACTTAAGAAGTGTGAAATCAAAATTTGAAGAAAAAGTTTCTCCTCCGCATCACACTTGGTCTTATTCTGTGAGTGAAAAGGATTTAACAGAAAAACTACAAAAACAAGGTCATAAAATAAATACAATTGTTTCTATTGAAGCAGATAAAAAAAGTGAAACAGGCAGAACAAGCGAATTAATTTTTACTGCTGATAATAATAAAATTATTAGTATGAAAACTAATGATTTTAGAAGCTTAGTAGGGGCAGATTTAATCAGGAGTACCCTTTTTAATATCGAAATAATCGGGAAAGAATTGAATATCCAGGAAGATATAGAAGACAGAAAGGAAATTAAAGACAAAGAAGAACAAAAAGAGTCAATAAAGGAAATTTTAGAACAAAAGAAAAATTGGACCATTAAGGAATTGCTCGAATTAATGAAGAGAAATAAAGAGGAAAGAGCAGAGGGAATGGAAGAAAAAGTGCTTAAAGCAGAAATTATGAAATCAAAAACGCCTTTAACCTTTATATTTTCTGGTTCAGGAAATGGACATGGAGTTGGAATGTCCCAGTGGGGTGCATATGGTATGACACTTCAAGGATCCAGATATCAAGATATTCTAAAATATTATTATCAAGGAATAGATATTATAAAAAAATACTAAAAATAAACAAATGAGTAGAAAATGGAATTAGAAGAATTTGATTATTATCTTTCCTCGGGCTTTATTGCCCAAAAGCCGACTAAACCAAGAGACCGTAGTCGTTTAATGGTTTTGAATCGGTCCAGGGAGGAAATTCAGCACAAAATTTTTAAAGACATTAAAGATTATCTTAAAAAAGGTGATCTTTTAGTTTTAAATAATACTAAGGTTTTGCCAGCAAGGCTATATGGTTTTAAAGAAAAAACCAAAGGAAAAGTAGAAATCTTACTTCTTAAATCTAAAAAGGATAAATATTGGGAAGTGTTAGTAAGACCAGGAAAGATTGTTCATGCAAATACAAAGATAATTTTTGGACCCGAATTAGAGGGGATAATAGAAGGTAAAAACGAAGAAAAGGGTAGTTATTTTATACAATTTAATTTTAAGGGTAATTTTAAAGAAATATTAAATAAAATAGGGCAAATGCCCACTCCTCCTTACATTAAAGAAGAATTAAAGACAGGAAACGACTATCAAACGGTTTACGCTGCTCAAGATGGTTCAATTGCTGCTCCTACTGCCGGGCTTCATTTTACCGAATCTTTATTAGAAGAGCTTATCCACAAAGGAATTGAAATTGTGCATTTGACTTTACACGTGGGTCGAGGAACTTTTGAACCTATAAGAACTTCAAAAGTAGAAGAACACAAAATGGATTTAGAATTTTATTCTATTTCTTCTGATGTTGCCCAAAAAATAAATCAAGTTCGGAACGAAAAAAGGCGAGTTATTTCGGTAGGAACTACCACTACACGTACCCTAGAATCTGCTTACGATTTTAGTCAAGGTAGAATTGTAAGTGGAAGCGGTTGGAGTGATATATTTATCTATCCTGGGTATAAATTTCAAGCAGTAGACGTACTAATTACTAATTTTCATCTTCCCCAATCAACCCCCTTAATGCTTGCTGCAGCTTTTGCCGGAAAGAATTTTCTTTTTAGAGCCTATCAAGAAGCAATAAGAGAAAGATATAGATTTTACAGTTTTGGAGACGCGATGATTATTATATAGTCGTTAATTGTTTGTGAATAATTATTAGTAGTAAAGGTATGGCCTCCGCCTATTGCTTCTAAATTAGTATTCCGTATTGAGAATCGAGTATCGTATAAAAAACTAAAAGGTTAAGATGGTGGAAATTTTTGTCTATCAAATTTGAAATTATAAAAGAATCCAAAAAAAGCCAAGCAAGATTGGGAAAATTATCTACTTACCATGGAATAATTGATACTCCGGTATTTATGCCAGTAGGTACTCAAGCTACAGTAAAAGCAATGACTCCTCGAGAATTAGATGATTTGGGTATACAAATCATTTTAAGTAATTCTTATCATTTATATTTAAGGCCGGGGTATAATTTAATCCTTCAAGCTGGTGGTTTGCATAAATTTATGGGTTGGAAAGGGGCTATATTAACTGATAGCGGAGGTTTCCAGATTTTCAGTTTAGGAAAATTAAATAAGATAAGTAATGAAGGAGTATTTTTCCATTCTCACATTGACGGATCTAAGCATTTTATAAACCCAGAAAAAGCAATGCAGATTCAAATGGCTCTAGGTGCCGATATTGCTATGGCTTTTGACGAATGTTCCCCTTATCCTTCTGGTAAATATCAGGTAGAAATTGCTACTCAAAGAACTATCCAATGGGCTAAGAGATGCAAGGAAGCGCACCATAGTGCCAGCCAAAGTTTATTTGGAATTATTCAGGGGGGCGCTTTTAAAGATCTAAGAATTGAAAATGCCAACAAGTTAGTAGAGTTTGATTTTCCTGGATATGCAATAGGGGGATTAAGCGTAGGTGAACCAAAGTCATTAATGTATGAAATTTTAGATTGTACAGTGCCTTGCTTACCAAATAATAAACCGCGATATTTAATGGGAGTGGGAGCACCTCAGAGCATACTAGAAGGAATCACCAGAGGGGTTGATATGTTCGATTGTGTTTTACCTACCAGAAATGCCAGAAATGGTTCGTTACTTACTTCATCTGGTAATCTATCTATAACGAATGCTAAATATAAAGATGACTTTACACCCTTAGATAATAAATGTCGGTGTTATACTTGTCAGAACTTTACCAGGGCTTATCTACGTCATTTATATATGTCCAATGAAATACTTGCTTCAATTTTAGGGACTATCCATAATCTTTATTTTATGTCTTCTTTAATGAGAAATATCAGATTAGCGTTATTAGAAGATAGGTTATTAGAATTTAAGAAAGAATTTTTGAATAATTTTCTGAGTTAAATATTTAACAAGAAATTAGAAGCAAGCATCCAAAATTCAGAAGATAAAAGTTAGTGCAAACTTTAATGGTGTAGTAAGATACCTTAAAAAAATATTGAAGAAAATATAAAAAAAGGTGTAAACTTACCTATAAACAAAAAACTCTTTACAAAAAGGGAGTAAGCTACACCCATGGATACTATGGCAATAACTTTCCCTAAAAATTACTTGCTAAATAAAAAAAAATTAGGTATAATTTAGAAGATATTTTTAAAATTAAAAAGAAAGGCGTGATTATAAAAATGGAGGCTCTTCAACAATTTTTACCTTTGATTATCATATTTGGTATATTTTATTTTATCCTTATTCGTCCTCAACAACAGAAACAAAAAAAACATAAGTTAATGTTGGATAGTATGCAAAAGGGGGACAAAGTGATTACCATTGGGGGTATATATGGTATAATTAAAGATATCAAAGGCGATACTTTAACCCTGGAAGTTGCCAAAGATGTAGTGATAAATACTACGCGCAATGCTATCGGGGTAAAAAGGGAAAAATAATACCGCAAAGTATTTTTTAAAAGGAAATAAAACATAGAAATACAAATAGAAATAATAATTTAAAGGCAGGTATTTATTTATACCTGCCTTTAAAATTTAATACATTAACTAAAGAAGTATTATATCAAACATTCTCGTTGACAAAGAAAATACTATAATATTATAATGATGAAGCTAAAGAATGTTATTATAGTGCATCATAAAAAAGAAAAAGGTAAGAAAAATTAGAAAGAGAGGATTTTTATATGAATTGGACTAAAACCTTAAGGATAGGCAGCGTTTTTGTAGTAATTTTTATTGCAATTTTTCTATCATTTCCTCTAAATGAGAAGATAAATTTAGGCTTGGATTTACAAGGAGGTTCTCACCTTATCTTGGAGTGTGTTGAAACTCCTAATGCACCAGTAGACAATGATGCAGTAAGTAGAGTATTAGAAATAATAAGAAATCGTATTGACCAATTAGGAGTTTCAGAACCGGTAATTCAGAGGCAAGGCGCAACCCGTATCTTAGTTCAGTTGCCCGGAGTTGAAGATCCGGAAGCAGCTGTAGATTTAATTGGTAAAACTGCTCTCCTGGAATTTAAAAACGAGGAAGGAGAAACCCAGTTAACCGGAGCCCATTTAATAAATGCTAAATCATCCTTTGACCAATTTAGTCGATCTGTTGTTTTAATCGAATTTGACAAAATTGGAGCTAAAGAATTTGGAGATGCCACTAGAAGCAACGTTGGAAAAATTTTAGCTATTACTTTGGATGGGAAAGAAATATCTGCTCCTGTAGTCCAGGAACCCATTCTCGACGGAAAAGCGCAGATTACCGGAAAATTTACTGTAGATAGCGCAAACCATTTAGCTATCCTTTTACGGGCTGGTGCTCTTCCGGTAAAAGTGGAGATTTTGGAAAATAGGTCAGTTGGGCCAACCTTAGGAAGGGACTCCATTTCCAAGGGGGTAAAGGCTGGGATAGCAGGATTAATATTGATATTAATATTTATGGTAATTTATTATAGGGGTTTTGGGTTGGTAGCAGATTTTGCTTTGGCAGTGTGTATGATACTAATTATAGGAGCTTTAGCCGGTTTAAAGGCGACGTTAACTTTACCCGGAATAGCTGGAATGATTCTTACTATCGGTATGGCAGTAGATGCTAATATCCTGATCTTTGAGAGAATAAAAGAAGAATTAAGATTGGAAAAAACTTTTCGAGCTTCTATCGATGCAGGCTTCAACAAAGCTTTCCGTACTATATTTGATGCCAATGTTACTACTTTAATTGCAGCTCTTGCCTTATTTTATTTTGGCTCGGGTCCCATCAAAGGGTTTGCGATTACTTTGAGTATAGGTATTTTAGCCAGTATGTTTACTGCAATTGTAGTAACTAAGATTATTTTGGAAGTAGTAGCTACTAAGTTTAGTTCTAAAGCTTTATTATAGACCTAATTAAGGAGGAAGTATATAATGGATCTTATTGGAAAAAAGAAGTTCGATTTTATTAAAAATAGAAGAATAGCATATATTATTTCTGTGGCGATTATCCTGGTTGGTTTAATTTCAATTATTTTTCAGGGATTAAATCTTGGAATCGATTTTGCCGGAGGGACTTTGCTCCAAGTAAGATTTGATAAACCAGTTTCCACTACCGAGATTCGAAATGTGTTAAGTGAATTTAATTTAAGTCAAAGCACTATTCAAAATTTATCAGAGAATGAATTTGTAATACGGACAGAAAGGATTGATTCAGAGCAAAGAAAGGAAATATTAACCGTTTTTAAGGAGAATTTAACTAATTTGGAGGTATTGCGAGTAGAAACAGTAGGACCGGTTATTGGAGAAAATTTAAGAAAGCTGGCGTTTTATGCCTTGCTTTTTGCTTTTATAGGAATCATTTTATATATTACTATTAGATTTGAATTTAAATATTCTATTGTTTCCATATTAGCGCTTTCCCATGACTGTTTAATTGTTTTGGGCATTTTTTCCTTATTGCAGAAGGAAATAACTATTTCGATAATAGCAGCAGTTCTGACTATTGTAGGTTACTCCCTAAATAATACCATTGTAATTTTGGATAGACTTAGGGAAAATATTAAGTTAAAAACCAGGGAACCGTTTGATAATTTAATAAATATGAGTATTAATCAGTCTCTGTCCAGAACGATAAACACAGCGTTGACTACAATTATTCCCATTTTAACCTTATATTTTTTCGGGGGGAATACACTTTCTGACTTTGCTTTAGCCTTGTTTATAGGAATGATCGCTGGGACTTATTCTTCAATTTTTATTGCCAGCCCATTATTATTAGAGTGGAATAAAATATTTCAGATACACCAAAAAGGCATAAAAATTTCCAGGGTAAAGGGCAAAAAGTAATTATTTTATTAAAGGGCAAGATAAAAAATGTCAGAATTTAATATATTAGGTAGGACATTGCTATTTTTTGGAGTAGTACTGATTATATTGGGAGGCATATTTTTCTTAGCAGGAAAGTTACCTTTCCCTGGTAGACTGCCTGGAGATATAATCATTCAAAGAAAAAGTTTTGTTTTTTACTTCCCTTTAGGTTTATGTATTGTAATTAGTATTATTTTTACCCTCATTTTCCGAATATTCAGACATTAAAAGCATATAACTATATTTATATATAGTAGTTATATCGTATATAATGTATCCTGAAGAAAATAGAAGTCAGTAGTCAGAATCAAGAGGACAAAAATTGGTCTTGTTTCTAGAATCTTATATCTTGTGAAAAAATAAAATTCAGGAAGCAAATTTAATGTATTTTTATTCCCCTTCCTCCCTTTCAAGAGAGAGGGTTAGAATGGGGGGGAACAAGCGATATACGATATATGAGAAAGGAGTACAAATAAAATAGAGTGGTGTATATTAAAAGAAGATAAAAAATTGCAATCAGAATTATCCAAAGAATTAAATATCTCTCCAATTTTAGCTCAATTACTAATAAATAGAGGAACAAAGGAAGTTTTAAGCGCTAGAAGATTCTTAAAGACAGATCTTAAAGATTTGAGAGATCCTTATCTCTTTCAAGATATGGAGAAAGCTGTTAACAAAATATTAAAAGCGATAAACAACCATGAAAGAATATTGATCTACGGAGATTACGATGTCGATGGAATCACCAGTGTTGCCTTATTTTTTTCAATATTGAGAGACTTTACTACCAATTTATACTATTATATACCTAATCGCTTTCAAGAGGGATATGGGCTAAACGAAGAAGCCATAGATATTGCCTTTAAAAATAATATTAAATTAATTGTGACCGTTGATTGTGGAATTAGTTCTATTTATGAAATAGAGAAAGCAAATGATTATGGTATAGATGTTATAGTTACTGACCATCATCAACCCCAAAAAGACATTCCTTCTGCAATAGCAATAATAAACCCTAAATGCGATATAAATTATCCTTTTAAAGAATTAGCCGGAGTGGGTGTAAGTTTTAAAGTGGTTCAGGCTTTATATTCAAAATTGGGAAAAAACCAGGATGATTTATGGAGTCTGCTTGATTATGTTGCATTGGGATCGATTGCTGATTCTGTTCCTTTTATCGATGAAAATCGTATTTTAATTAAATATGGATTAAAGGCACTTAATCAAACCAAGAAAGAGGGTTTGAAGGCATTAATAATGGAGAGTGGAGTAAGCTATGGTAATTTAGGTACTAAAGAAGTTAATTTTGCTATTGCTCCTAGAATCAATGCAGCAGGAAGGCTAGATGATTCTAAAATTGCCCTAGAATTGTTGTTAACTAATTCTGAGTATAAGGCTGCATATTTATCCCGAAAATTAAGTGAAATGAATAAACATAGACAGGAAATAGGAGACAATATTTTAAGAGAAGCCAGGGAATTTGCTTCCATACAAGTAAAAGAAGAAGATAACAAGATATTAATTCTTGCATCAGAAAATTGGAATCAAGGGGTAATTGGCATAATAGCCTCCAGATTAGTAGATGAATTTAATCGTCCTGTAATTATTATTTCTAAAAAAGATGGCATAGCAAAAGGTTCAGGAAGGAGTATTAAAGGTTTTCATTTATATAAGGTTTTAGAATCCTGCCAGGATATTTTAATAAATTTTGGTGGGCACGAGTTAGCAGCAGGTATTACCATAGAGTCTAATAAAATTCCTGAATTTAAGTCAAGGATGAATGAAATATCTCAAGATTTCATTAAAGGAGATGATCTAAGTCCGGAATTAAAAATAGACGCTCAAATTTTACTAAGCAATATTAATTTTGGATTGGTAAAAGATATTAATATTTTAGAACCGTTTGGGATTGGGAACCCTCAACCCGTCTTTTGTAGTTACAAAAACATAATAGCTGATTGGAGACTGGTTGGTGGAAAGAAGGAGCACTTAAAAATAAAAGTTAAGGAAGAGAACAGAACATTAGAAGGGATCGGATTCAAATTAAGCAGAATGGGAAACCAAATATTTTCCAGAAATAAAGTAGTAGACCTAGCTTTTAATATCGAATTGAATAAGTGGAATGGAACGGAAAATGTTCAATTAAATATAAAAGATATAAAAACTATTTTTTAGGAGGCAAATAAAAGTGATAGACTTAAAAGAGAAAATTAGAAATATCCCAGATTTTCCAGTAAAAGGTGTACAATTTAAAGATATTACCACTCTATTAAAAGATAAAGAAGCATTTAAATATAGTATTGATGAAATAACTAGGCATTGCAGTAAATACCAAATTGATTATATTGCGGGAATAGAAGCTCGTGGTTTTATTATAGGCGCCCCCGTAGCTTATCAATTAGGGAAGGGATTTTTGCCTGTTAGAAAACCAGAAAAATTACCTGGTGAAGTGGAGAAAATATCTTACGAGTTAGAATATGGTGAAAATATTTTGGAGATACATAAAGATGCTATAGATAGCGGAGACAAGATCATGGTTGTTGACGACCTTCTCGCTACAGGCGGTACCACAGCTGCAGTATTTAAACTAATTAATAAATTAGGAGGAAAGGTTATAGGTGCTTCCTTTATAGTTGAACTTGCATTTTTAAATCCCAGAAAAAAATTAGAAGGATATGATATTTTTTCTCTGGTACAGTATGATTAATTTAGCAATATTCTATTTGATTAATTAATCGGTAATAGGTTACTTGAAGCTAGTTAAGAAAATAGAATAAAGAATCTAGAAGCCGGAATCCAGAATATTATTGTGGAATAAGTGATGTATAAGAAATATAGTAATGGATTAATGATTTCTAGTTTATAAAAAATTAAAAACTAAGAACTAAAACTTGTATTTAAAGCTAAAGACAAATGACCAATGACTATCAACTGGTTAATTGGCAAATTGATTAATTAAACATACTTGTTTCTTGCATCTTACTTTTTGTATTCTAACTAACGACTATTCACTATCAACTAATAAAGAAGGTGTAAATTATTTCTCAATTCATTTTAATAAGATATATCTTGAAAAGAATATCCCAATATGCTCCCCAAGCTAATTTGGACTTAATAAAAAAAGCTTATAAATATGCTATAAAAGCCCATCGAGAACAAAAGCGGTATTCCGGAGAACCTTACACTTCACATCTTTTAGAAGTAGCTAAAATATTGGCAGATTTAGAACTTGATATAATTACCATTGCTGCAGGAATTTTGCATGATATAATTGAGGATACTGATACCCCATTATCTACCATCAAAGAAGAGTTTGGCGAAGAAATAGCAATGTTAGTTAATGGTGTCACTAAATTAAGTAAAATTTCTTTTAAAACACGAGAAGAACAGCAGGCGGAAAATTTTCGTAAAATGTTTTTAGCTATGGCAGAAGATGTAAGAGTTATTCTGATAAAATTAGCGGACCGCCTGAATAATATGAGGACCCTACAGTATATACCACCACCCCACAAGAGAGTAAAGATAGCTCGAGAAACACTGGAAATTTATGTTCCCATTGCCAATAGATTAGGTATTTCCAGAATCCAGTGGGAGTTAGAAGACCTTTCTTTACGTTATTTAGAGCCAACGAAATACAAAGGAGTCGTAAATAGAATTGCACAAAATCGGCTGGAAAGAGAAAGTTATGTAGAATCCATAAAGGAGATTATAAAAAAAGAAATCCGCATAGTAGGCATAGAAGCAGAAATTCAAGGTCGTCCTAAAAATATCTATAGTATCTATAAAAAGATGGAGAAAGGGAAAAAAGATTTTTTCCAAATATACGATTTAATTGCAATTAGAATAATTTGTAATTCTATCAGGGATTGTTATGCGGTTTTGGGATTGTTACATTCAATTTGGAAGCCTATGCCCGGTAGATTTAAAGACTATATTGCTATGCCTAAATCAAATATGTATCAATCTTTGCATACGACAGTGGTTACTCCTAAAGGTGAACCTTTAGAAATACAAATTCGCACCTGGGAGATGCATAAAACTGCTGAATATGGGATAGCTGCTCATTGGAAATACAAAGAGAAGGTTGATTTAAAAAAAGATAAAAAATTAGAAGAAAGACTTTCCTGGCTAAGACAGATATTGGAATGGCAGAAAGATTTGAAAGATCCAAAAGAATTTATGGAAAACTTAAAAATAGGTCTTTTTCAGGATGAAGTGTTTACTTTTACTCCCAAAGGTGACGTGAAGATATTACCCTCGGGCTCTACACCCATAGATTTTGCTTATCTTATTCATACAGATGTAGGTCATAGATGTATGGGGGCTAAAGTTAATAAGAAGATAGTTCCTTTAGATACTAAATTGAAGAGCGGAGATATTGTAGAGATATTAACTTCCAAATCAAGCCGAGGTCCTAGTAGAGATTGGTTAAAGATAGCTAAGACATCAGGAGCAAAAAACAGGATTCGAATCTGGTTTAAAAAGGGGATGCGGGAAGAGAATATTCAAAAAGGAAAGGGACTTTTTGAAAAAGAAATGGAAAAATATAAAAGCGAACCCTCCTCCGAACTTAGCAAAAAGTTAAAAGAAGCGAGTATTGAATTAGGTTTTAGTGAATTAGATTCAATGTTTGAAAATATTGGATACGGAAAATTGACACCTTACCAGGTATTATCCA
>Ga0272441_10012639_pt1 | contig 12292 bp, 11 predicted proteins | sample SSMProp6N_FD_193582 | JGI IMG/M metagenome (GOLD analysis project Ga0272441, IMG submission 193582) | Marine sediment archaeal communities from Little Sippewissett salt marsh, Falmouth, MA, United States - SSM-Prop-6N | ecosystem: Environmental > Aquatic > Marine > Wetlands > Sediment ...
CATTGGAAAGAGGCATATATTAACAATTGTCATGTTTAATAAAAAGATGATTTGTATCCTTTATACCATTTAATAAAAATAAACACCAGTTTGAATCCCAAATATCGGATAGAAGCAAAGAGATATCATCAAAATCAAAAACGCCGAGGGGGAGATTTGAACTCCCGAGGTGCGAGCACCAGTGGCTTTCGAGGCCACCGCCTTCCCGGGCTAGACTACCTCGGCCCAATTGGGAGATAATATTATCCTGCTTTTCCTAAATAGATATCGAAGAATGGTAAAGCTGCATATTACAGTCATCCCGGAGATGCGTGAGATCACCTATGATACAACACCCGGCGAGAGGTTCGACGAAGCACTCTCATCACTCGGCTTCATCCCCGACTGCGTCCTGATATTCTCGAACGTCACCGGCAAAAGCATCCCGCAGGATGAAATTATAAAAGAGGAATCGGTCAGGATCTTCCCGACCTCTTCCAGAGGATAATTATTTCCCTCACATCTCGGACGAAGATTTTGTAACCATCATATCATCGACGCGGATAAGAAGTGATGCCGTCTCGGACGCACTCTTTATCGCCTGCGTCTTTACACGAAGCGGTTCAAAGATACCCGCCTTCTTCATGTCGATGATCTCTCCCGTGTAGACGTCAAGCCCGGCATATTTCTTGCCTGTTGCGTGAGCGTTTTTCAGCTCGACAACCTTGTCTACCGGATCGTACCCGGAGTTCTCCGCAAGGGTCCTTGGAATTACCTCAAAGACCGACGCGAATGCCTCCAGTGCAAGCTGTTCCCTGCCGCCTACTGATGCCGCATAATCCCTGATCTTCAGTGAGAGTTCGGTCTCGACAGAGCCTCCGCCGACCACGAATGTACCGTCCTCGATCGCGTCCATGACCACCCGTTCAGCGTCGTATACCGCACGCTCGAGTTCATCAAGGAAGACCTGGGTGGTTCCGTGGAGCAGGATGGTGACTCTCTTCGGGTTCTTGCATCCCCTGATCACTGTCTGGTCCGCCTCATGGATCTCCTCCACGATCTCGGCCTCCCCGAGGACATCAGGTGTGATCTCGTCTGCCTTCGTCACGATCTGCGCACCGATAGCACGCGCGGCCTGCTTCATCTCGGACTCAGGCACGTCCTGGATCGCAAAGATGCCGTATTTTGCAAGATAGAACTGGACCGCGTCGGCAATCCCCTTCTGGCATAATACAACGTTTGCGCCGCTCGCCTTTACCTTGTCCGCGAATACCTTGAGCGATGCCTTCTCCTGCTCGTCGAACGCCCCCATCTGGGATGCATCGGTAATCTTGATCTTGGCCTTGACCTCGGTCTTCCTGATCTCCAGCGGGGAAGAGATGAGCGCAATGCGGGGGTTCTCCACCTTCTTTGGCATACCTGAATCCACACGCTTCTTGCCTATAACGACACCCATGACAAGTTCGGCATCATCCATATTCTCGCCGACCCTCGTCTTGATCATCACGTCGTCCTCGTCCACCAGGTACTTTCCGTTCACCTTTTCAGAGACCGAAAGAACCGCGTCAACGATGATCTCGCCAAGCTTCTCCTTTATCCCCTCGATTGACTTACCCGTCATCGCGGTGTTTGCGATCTTCTTCAGACCATCCCTGTCATCGTGCTTGATCATGATGGCCAGCGAATCCAGGATCTCGAGCGATTTGTCCAGCCCAAGCTGGTAACCACGTGCAACTACGGTCGGGTGTATCTTCTTCTCAAGAAGGAACCCTGCCGCTTCCATCAGTTCGCCCACAAGAATACATGCGGTCGTGGTTCCGTCACCGACCATATCATCCTGTGCCTCTGCGACCTCTACCACAAGCTTTCCACCGGGGTGCTGGACACTGATCTCGTGCAGAATGGTGGCACCATCGTTTGTGATCACGATATCAGTACCGGACTCACTGGTGAGCATCTTGTCCATTCCCCGTGGACCAAGCGTAGTCCGTACAGCGGAAGCAATGGCCTTTGCGGCCGTTATATTTGAACGCTGAGCCTCACTGCCTCCGGTGTGCTCGACATTTTCTCTTAAAATTACAATTGGCTGCTGTCCTGAGAGCATATTCAGATCTCCTGTTTCACTAATTATGGATATATACTTCTATATAAGCGAATCGATGTCGGGCAGACTTCAAAGTGAGAAGTGACAATAACAGACAGGGCACACATCCGAAAAACAGGCATCCTGTGCAACAGATATTACGATCTCCCGGGACGGTTCAACTCTCTCATCCCGGATGTGAATTTTAATAAGGATCATGCTATACTCTAATGCGTAATGGATCTTCCGGAAACACTGGACCGGATCGAAGAACAGCTCGGACGACTCTCTCCGGTCCATAAGATGCTTCTAGGAACTGACGGCTCTGTCACAAGGATGCTGGAGGTGATCACCGGACAGCCCGTTGACGTGGTCACACGCATACAGCAGGTAGTCCCCGCAGACCAGGAGACTGCCCTCCGGCTAGAGATCGACGCGGGCGATCCCGTAAACTACCGGGTAGTCGAACTGAAGAACAGGAACACCTCCGAAGTCCTTGTATATGCCGTTTCATATGCCCCGGTGGATCGTCTCGGTAGAGAGATCAGGGCCGACTTCATGAAAGCCGACATACCTATAGGGAAGATACTACAGAAACACAAACTTGAGACAAGGCGTGAGATCCTGAACGCCGGAGTGATCTCCGCCGACACGGAACTCAGCCGGACATTCGGCATATTCAGGAACGAACCTTTGCTTTCAAGAAATTACCAGATAATACAGGGTTTCCGGCCCCTCATGCAGATCAAGGAGATATTCCCGTTCAGCCGGTTCCTGGACGAAAGAACGGTGGTCGTGAATGCACCTTCAAGGATACACATGGGCCTTCTCGACATGAACGGGATGCTTGGCAGGGTCGACGGCGGGATCGGCATCGCACTCAACGACCCTGGCGTGCTGGTTGAGGCACGCCCAAAGGAGGATGTACAGGTCAGGTGCGACGATCCCGAATACGCAGAAATTCTGAGACGGACCGCAGAGGAGGTTCTCTCCGGTGCAGGCTTACAGGGAGGAGTGGCACTCACGATGAGACGTTCGCCGCCACGCCATGCAGGACTCGGCAGCGGCACCTCCGCATCACTCGCCGCCGCCCGTGCCGTCATGGAACTCTACGGCAGGGAGTTGCCGGAAAGGGAGCTCGCCATACTCACAGGCAGGGGCGGAACCTCCGGCATCGGAACCGCTGCTTTCGGACACGGCGGATTTATCATCGACGGAGGGCACGAATTCGGGACCGGAAAAGAAAAGACGACATTCAAACCCTCCTCTGCTTCCGCCGGGGTCGAACCACCGGATGTCACCGTGAGGATGGACTTCCCCGAGGACTGGAACATACTGATCGCAATCCCACACCTCTCACAGGGTGCAAGCGGCAAGGAGGAAACAGATATCTTTGGCAGGTTCTGCCCGGTGCCGCAGGAAGAGGTGCGGGAACTCTGCCACGAAGTGATGATGAGACTGCTGCCCGGCATCACAGGAGAGAATCTCGAACTATTCGGGGCGGCGGTCAACAGGATACAGGAGCTTGCCTTCAAGAAAGTAGAGCTCTCGCTTCAGCCTGATTTCATACAGGAGATGCCCGCCCTGATGCGTGAAGCAGGTGCGGTGTGTGCAGGCATGAGCTCGTTCGGACCGGCCCTGTATGCAATAGGGGATACGGGCATGGCCGAAGTTAAGAAGGCGGCTGAAGAAAAAATGGAGATGCACGGCGGAGGGGAGGCGTTCATGACAACGGCCTGCAACCGCGGTGCACAGATCATGAATATATGAGAGAATAATGCGGGAATTCTCTAATTCCTCCTGCAAGTGATTAATTGCAATCATATTAAACCGTATGTGGAGAGTGTCGCTCAGGGGGAGGACAGGGGAGAGGGCTCCCCTCCCCTTTTTGCGATATTGATCATAACCGGATGAAATAAACACAGATTGGACATCCGGCAGAAAACTCACCATAGCTAAAAAAATATTGTGATTATAATCACACAACCGGACAATACGGAGAAAAATATTCAGTCTATTCTCGAAACCCTGAAGAGCGGACAGACAGGAACGCCACCCACCGATGACACACCTTTTTTGTCGAATATCACGAGGATGGCAACCGGTTTCGCACCATGCTTCATCAGAAAATCCACCAGGTCCGTCACCGTATTGCCGGTAGTGATCACATCATCCACAATGATACACTGCCTGTTAGCCACCGGAGAGAAGTTGCTGCTCATTGAGCTCACTGGGTGATCACCCTGTGCATGCTTCTTCGGGTGATACGTGGAAAGCATCAGATCAGCCTCGGCAGCAATCAGCGTCGCGAGCGGGATACCGGAATGTGCGACCCCGATCACCACCTCAGGTTCCGGCCCCTCACCCTCCTCGGATAACTTGTAATACAGGTTCCTGAGCATCATCACGGCGATATCGTGGAGCTGTGCAGAATGACCCGCAACTGTGGTCCAGTCGATATGGATATCCTTCGGGGCTTCACCCTCCCTCTTACGGGTAAGAAGCCAGGTAATCGTATCTGTAGAAAGGCTGAGCTCGTCCGCGATCTGGCTTGTGGTATGGCCTTCCGAATGCAGCTGCATCGCCTTTTCGATCAGTGACTCAAGAGATGACATAAACAGAGATGGAAACAGATTCTACTTAAGCTTTCGTTTCAATTCGCTGCCACATACCTCACAGATCCCGGGATCTTTTGCATACCTGCCACAGCCCGTGCACCTGAACGTATATCTCCTGGGCTTCGCCTTTCGCTGTGCCACCGGCAAAACCGCGACACCCAGCCGGTCCGCAACATTCTGTACCGCAAAATCATCGGTCACCAGTATGGCGCCGAGGGAGTACGCAAGAGCCAGCACCTCCGTATCTGCCTGAGATATTACCGTGAGATCACCGGAACCCGAAGCGGCATCCCTGACCGTCCCGACATCCACGGGAAGAGGTTCGGTCACGATCATGCCCGATGCAGCAAGGGCCTCGAACCTGCCCTTTGATCTCAGGTCCTTCAGCTCACCGAGAATAAGTGGCGTGGTATACAGTTCCCCTTCAAGAGAGAGATCCGAAAAAAAAACGGATGCATCCAGGACATACTTCATGTTCAGAAAGAGAGGTGCTTTTCGAGTTCCCCTGCGATCACTCCGGCGGCGCTTATCCTGCTGCACCCGCACTCGTAGGTATCGGTGGAGCATACGTGGAGGATTCCTGCCGCCTTGAGTCTCATGTATGCTCCCGATGCAAAGACACCGTGTGCGCAGATTGCACTGACCGATCTCGCCCCCTGTGCTGAGAGCATACCGGCGGCGGTTGCAATGGTGCCCCCGGTTGAGATAATGTCATCCACCACTACCGCATCCCTCCCGGCGGCATCAAGGTTCTTCGGCCTCACCTCCACCTCGCTTCCGGAGAGCCGTGTCTTGAATAGGTGATCGCTCTCCCATGGACCTGACTTTGCCACATCTGCCGCAAATCCGGCGGCGCCGCTGTCCGGCCCAAGGATCAACGGGTTATCAAGGCCCAGCGTAGCGATGTAATCCCCGATCGCCGGAGCTACGGTTACGTTTGTTGCCGGGGCCTTTGCATAACCGATCACCTCCTTCTCATGAATGTTTACGGTAATCACCCGGTCCACTCCGGCGCTCAGTGCCTCCATCACCACCCGTGCGCTCAGCGCCTCGCCTTCATTGAATAGCTTGTCCTGCCGGGCATAGGCCATGTAGGGAAGGACAAGGATCTTTTCGGCATCTCCGCATGCATCGATCATCAGGAGTGTCTGCACAAATGAGGCATCGCCGGTCACCGCACCCACGATGATGACCGTGTCATCGCCCCCTTCCATCTTCAGGTACTGTTCTCCGTCAGGAAATACCCGGAACTGCGTGTCGACCAGCGGCACACCTGCAATCTCCGACAACCTGCCCGCAAGCACCTGCGATCTCTCATTGGCTGCGATTTTCATGATAGTCCCACTCTAAAAACTACTTAAACTATCATGTGTCAATTATTTAAGTACCATTGCAAAGAGGTTGCCCAAATACATGGATAAAACAGAGGATATCGTCAGTTCAATATTGAATAAAAAGGTCATGAAACAGGGAGATGATGATCTGTTCGCGGGCTTGGAGATCCAGTCGACTGCGGATGTAGAGATACCGGCCAACCTGGTAGACCAGGTAATCGGACAGGAGCATGCCGTAGAGGTGATCAGGAAGGCGGCAATCCAGAGAAGGCACGTCATGATGATCGGGTCTCCCGGAACAGGTAAATCAATGGCCGCAAAGGCGATGGCCGAACTGCTGCCCAAAGAGGAGATGCAGGATATACTCGTATACCCGAACTCGGAAGACAACAACAATCCCATCATCAGGACGGTAAAAGCAGGACGCGGAAAGGAGATCGTTCAGGCGCACAAGATCGAGGCCCAGAAGAGGACTCAAACCAGAAACACCCTTGTAATGCTTCTGATACTTGGAATTGTCGGTTATTCACTGATCACATACCAGTGGCTAATGGGCATCATCGCAGCAGCATTCATCTTCATGGCTCTCCGTTATTCCACTCCAAAAGAGGGAATGGTGCCCAAACTCCTGGTATCAAACGACCCCGAAGTGCATGCACCCTTCATCGACGGGACCGGTTCACATGCCGGAGCCCTTCTCGGTGATGTACGCCACGATCCCTTCCAGTCAGGAGGACTTGAAACCCCGGCACACGACCGTGTCGAGGCGGGAGCCATACACAGGGCCCACAGGGGCGTAATCTTCATCGACGAGATCAACACGCTGACCCCGCACTCCCAGCAGAGCCTTCTGACCGCGCTACAGGAGGGAGAGTTTTCCATCACGGGCCAGAGCGAACGTTCAAGCGGCGCGATGGTAAGAACCGAACCGGTGCCATGCAGGTTCGTAATGGTGGCCGCCGGGAACCTGGATGCCGTGGAGAGGATGCACCCGGCCCTCAGGTCACGTATCAGGGGATACGGATACGAGGTCTACATGAAGGAGACGATGGAGGACAATCCGGAAAACAGGCGGCGTTTCATCAGGTTCATTGCGCAGGAGATCAGGAACGATGCCAAGATACCTCACTTCGATAAAAGTGCCATCGGAGAGATGATCAGGGAAGCCAGGAGGAGGAGCAACAGGAAGGGCTACCTTACTCTCAAGCTGCGTGACATGGGCGGCCTGATCAGGGTGGCAGGCGACATCGCGTTGCAGGAGGAGGCCGAGATCGTGACCGCAAAACATGTACTCGGTGCCAAGGGAATGGCAAGATCAATAGAAGGGCAACTCTCCGACGAGTTCATACGAAGAAGCAGGGAATATGACCTTACCGTGGTGGACGGAACAGCGGTGGGCAGGGTGAACGGTCTTGCCGTCATGGGTTCCGACTCCGGCTCGGTGCTGCCGATCATGGCGGAGGTGACACCCACCCAGAGCAAGATGGGCGGGGAGGTGATCGCCACCGGCCTTCTCAAGGAGATCGCACAGGAGTCGATCAAGAACATCAGCGCCATCATCAAAAAATATACGGGCAAGGATATCAGGAACATGGACATCCATATCCAGTTCATCGGCACCTACCAGGGTGTCGAGGGCGACTCCGCGTCGATCAGCGTGGCAACCGCTGTCATCAGTGCACTGGAGCAGATCCCTGTAAGACAGGATGTGGCAATGACCGGATCGCTCTCTGTCCGGGGAGACGTACTGCCTATCGGCGGAGCCACCTACAAGATCGAGGCCGCAGCAAAATCCGGGATAAAGAAGGTGATCATCCCCAGGTCCAACATGCCCGACGTGCTCATAGAGGAGAGCTACAAAACCATGGTTGAGATCATACCCGTCGATCACATTGAGGAGGTGCTGGAGATTGCACTTGTCCCTGCCGACAAGGATAATTTCCTTGCAAAACTCCGGGATATGGCGATCAATACCCGTTCACGCCTGCTGGAAAAACCCCCAACAATTGTAAACCCTGATGCCTGATGCAGGAACCAAGGTATTACGACATCAGGCATGTCCGCGGCAGTTCGACACACATCGATATAGACAACGGTGTTGTGGAATCAGCGGGCACATCTTTTTTTGATACCGCACTGATCCGCGTGCTCGGGAATAAAGGATGGGGAATATATTCCGTTGACAACTTCGATCCCGAATCGGGATCTCTTGACCGGATACTGGAGGATGCCACTGCCCTTGCATCAATCACCAGGGAAGAGGTTGAACTCGCCCCCGTGAAACAGGCCACAATAAAGATGCCTCCGTGTACGGACTCACCACTTGATCTTGATATGGAAGAAAAGACCTCAATGCTCTCCGCAGTTGAAAAAGCGGCAAAAATACCCGGCATAGGCAACACCAGAGCCCAGTATTCCGAATCCTCCAAGACCGTCTCATTTGATGATTCCTGCGGAAACGAGTTTGATTACGCGATGACAAGAAACGGTTTCAGCATACTTGCCGTTGCTTCAGGAAACGGGAGTATGCAGATGGGCAGGGAGAGATATCACACCATCACCGGATTTTCACTCAAAGGACACGAGGATCTTGGCAGGAAAGCTGCAGAAACAGCCATCTCCCTTCTGGATGCAGGAGCTGCAAAAGGCGGAAGGATGAATGCGGTGCTTGATCCCGAACTTGCAGGAGTTTTTGCCCATGAAGCCGTCGGACACGCCAGTGAAGGAGACCTGGTGAAAGAGGGCATTTCAGTCCTTAAAGGGCATATTGGAGAAGAGATAGGAAGCCCGGTAGTGACCGTCGTTGACGACCCGACGCTCCCCGAATGGGGTTTCATGCCGGTGGATGACGAAGGGACGGCAGTGGAAAGAACAATGATCATCGAGAATGGGGTGCTCAGGAATTTCATGCACAGCAGGGAGACGCTGGCGGTAGTAGGCGACGGTATTGCAGGACATGCCAGGGGAGAGCCTGGCATGGTCCCCGTTGTAAGGATGAGCAACACCTTCATCGAAAACGGCGACTCCTCGTTTGAAGAGATCCTGGCAGAATGCAAAGACGGCATATACCTGAAAGGCTCCAGGGGAGGTCAGGTCGACCCGGGAAGGGGCGTCTTCCAGTTCAATGCAGAGTACGGCTATATCATCAGGGACGGAGAATGCAGGGAGATGGTAAGGGACGTCTCACTATCTGGCGAGATCATGCAGACGTTGCACGGCATAGTGCTGGCAGGCGATGACCTCACTCTCAATGCAGGTTTTTGCGGAAAATCCGGCCAGACCATGCCGGTGAGCGACGGTTCGCCTCACGTGCTTCTGAAAGATGCGGTGGTGGGTGGCCATGTGTAAGGGACCTGGGGGTTTCAGCCTCCCTGAAGACAGCATGGCACTCGCGGACCTGATCATCAGGGCTGCAAAGGAGGCGGATGAAACCGAAGTATATATCAGTTCAGGCAGGCAGATATCGGCCGAGCTGAAACGAAACCTTATCGGAATCTCTTCGGGCGGGGAATCACTGGGCATAGCAATACGCATCGTCAAAGACAACCGCATCGGTGCTTCATCCACGAACAACCCCGGGATGTGGAGAGAGTGTCTTGATGCCGCCGTGGAAAGCGCCCGCTTTGCCGACACGCAGGAATGGGGAGGAATGCCGGGACAGGCGGAACTGAAGGCGGGCATACATACACACGACCCGGACTTTGTGATATCCGCGGATTGTGCAGAGGGACTTATAGAGGATCTTCTCTGCGGAGCGGACGAGTATCCATCAGCAGACGTGGCAGGTGGAGGTGCTTCCCTCTCATACGGGGAAATATCTATTGCCAACACCTCCGGTGCAGGTTACTCAATGAAAAGGACACTCGCATCCGCCTCCCTGGAGGCGATCAGGGAGCAGTCCACCGGATACGAGTTTGACACGACCGTTAACATCCGTGACCTCGATCCACGGAAGACAGGAGAGAAGGCGGCATTCCTGGCCTCTGAATCCCATGGTGCAGGAGAGATTGAGACCGGCAGGTACGATGTGATCCTCTCGCCACTCGCAGCCTCAGAACTCGTGGGAGGTATCGTCTCCTCGGCGCTGTCAGGAAAGAACCTACATGCCGGAAGGTCTTATTTTGATGGAAAACTCGGTGAAACGGTCACAGACGAACGGCTGAGCATCTATGACGATCCACATTCAGATTCGACGGGATGCAGTCCATTTGATGCGGATGCAGTGCCAACCCGGGTGAACAGGTTCATATCGGGAGGGGTCCTGGAATCATTCGCATATGACATGAAGACCGCCTACCGGTACGGAGAAGAGACCACCGGAAATGCGACCCGGTCAGGACCCGGCGGTGCCCCTGCAATCGGTATGCACAACCTGAAGATCGAGGGCGCCCGTGGAGACCAGATGGCCGGCAGAGGGGTGCTTGTCCACTCGGTCGTGGGCGCCCATACCGCAAACCCGCTGACCGGGGATTTCTCGGTGGAGCTCTCCAACGCCTTTGTGGTGGATGACGGCACCTTTGAGATGCCGGTCAGATCGGCGATGCTCTCAGGCAACGTCTTCTCCATGCTCAAAGAGACTGCATGCCTTGGAACCGACGACAGGAACATCGGAAACATGACATTTCCGTCAATAAGATTCAATAATCTTCACATCATTGGTAAATAGTAAAATGATAGAAGGATTCGTTGCAATTTTGCTGGTTATCGTTGTTGCCGCACTACTCTACTATTTTGTAAGAAAAGGGCTGGTCCTGGTCATCAACTCAATCGTAGGACTGATAGTACTCTTTTTCATCAGTGCCGCAGGCATCGCCAGTGTAAAGATCGATCTCGCCTCCATACTGATATGCGCATTCGGGGGGCTTCCCGGTGCGGTGCTCCTGATTATACTGAGTATTGTCGGAGTGAACGTTTAAAAAACGCTCGCCTCTGAAAATACGTCTATAGTATCGTTTGTTATTTCATAGGGTTTTATATCCCTGGAGTGCGAGGAACGCCGCATCTTCACCACCTCCACTGCAAGATGGATCTCCGAAAAATCATCCGGCCGTACGTATCTCAGGAGGATTACCGTATCAGACAGGTATTCAACAAGGTTGTACCTGCTTGAATACGGGTTGTGCATATCGGTCTCGCTGGTGACCAGCAGTGTACAGTTCAGGTCGCCCATCAGGTGAATGAACTTGTACATCTCGGTACGCCTGACCGAGGTGTCCTCGAACAGACCTTCAAAATGGGATACCGGGTCGATTACCACCCTCGTGGCTTCGGTCTTCTTTATGAGGGCAGGCAGTTCGTTCTTCATGCTGTGTAGGGAGAGGTTGAAATCAGTGGGATCAAGATTTATTACAAAGAGCTTCTTATTGAGGTATTCCGTGAAATTCCAGTTCCTCTGGCTGAAGGTCTTGATCAGGTCATCTTCCCTTTCTTCAAGACTGATATATACACAGGATTCGCCTTTTTCGATACCCTCTTTCATGAACTGGAATGCAAATGTTGTCTTTCCGGTCCCATAGGTCCCCACGATCGCACATATGGTCCCGGGAAGAATGCCTCCGTGAAGCATCTCGTCCAGACCCTCGATCCCGAACCGGACCCTTTCCTCTTCTTCGGCCATCAGATGACCACCCTGATATTGGTGACATCAAAACCGGCACCTGCGGTGATCTTGACAGCGAACTTCACAAGATCCCTCTCCTCCAGGTGCGGCATCACCCCCCTGAACTTCTCGAAGTACATCACCCGCTGCCTCCTTCCCGCTCCTGCATCCTCCCACCTGAAACTGATGACCGCATCAACAGCGTCGGCAATCTCGATCTCATGATTCTTGGGAATGATGCCCGAAGTCATAAGAAGGTAGAATGAAGTATTCCAGCGCTTTGCAATTCTTTGAAGACCCTTGAGGAATGCGGTAAAATCACCCCAGTCATCCCTCCAGGCAAACTGGACTGCAAGATCCGTCAGGGAGTTGAAGATGACAAGGCTGTTTACAGGCACATTTTCCAGCGTGTCTGTTAGTTCTCCAAGAATCGTTGCATAAATCGCCTTTCGTGCCTTCATTCTTTCGACTATATCACCTTCACTGTACCAGCCGGCGGGCACCACCGAATTCTCAAAATATATCTGGGAGAGATCAATGATATTCATGCCCTCTTTGACACCTGAGGACAATTCACTCTTGTATGATATCTCTATTTCATTGATGATATCCTGCCGGTCCTTCGTGAACGATATATATGTGACGCTATCAGGATGCAGGAGATCCCTGCCGGAAGAGG
>Ga0272441_10012640_pt1 | contig 12292 bp, 12 predicted proteins | sample SSMProp6N_FD_193582 | JGI IMG/M metagenome (GOLD analysis project Ga0272441, IMG submission 193582) | Marine sediment archaeal communities from Little Sippewissett salt marsh, Falmouth, MA, United States - SSM-Prop-6N | ecosystem: Environmental > Aquatic > Marine > Wetlands > Sediment ...
CAAGCGTAGTAGTGTCTCGCCGAAGGCGTAGTAGTAACGCAGCCGGCCCAGAAGAGTTGGCTGGCTACGGCCAAGATAAGAATCGAGCAGTTGCTACGCGACACAATCGACTCCTTAGACTCCCGCCGCTGTCAATTACACTGGATTGTCTTCTCCTGGGTGCAGGGATTGAATGGCTTGGCCGCAGCTCCTGGCGGAGAAGCCTCTGGATACCGCTGCCTAAACTTGATTGCCTCCTCATTGCTGTCGGAGAATCCTTCCTGACACTCGACCTTGATTTCGATTGTCCGGCAACAGTTGTCAGTCTTATCACATTGTTTCTCTGCTTCTTCTACCAAGGAGCTGTAAAGCGCCATATCGCTATCAAGACCGCTGCTTGTTCTTGGTACCTGGCTGGGATCGGTGGGCGGTGGTAGGCCAAGTTCTTCGGCCTTCTCGACAAGCTCCTCGTATTCTTGAGGTGACAGATTCACCGGGTCTATTACCGGGAAATTAATGGGCACCCGATTCTCCGGAGGTACTAGCTTATTGATGTAGCCCGGTCCACACGTGCCAAACACAATCTTGTTGTCGCCGCAACTGCTGCGAGGATATCCGCCTTCCGGCCGCTTCTTCAGCCAGTCAGCGAGTCTCTCCATGCCTGAAGGGGACCCCTTCACATTTGTCTTGAGGTGCCCCAGAAAAAGCGTCCAGACACAGTCCTCAGTCTCTCCGTTCTTTTCGACCTCGTGCAACCCAAGAAGGTCAGCCCAATTGATGGCGTTATTGCACAGAAAGCCGTGGAGATTAAGTGCCCAACGCTCCCACATCGGATCCCGACTCAACCACCTGGACTGACTGGGCGAGTAAGAACGGAGGCCGTAGTGATAATGATTCTGGCCGGTTCGCCGCTGCGTGTGGGGAGGCATCGAGCGGCGCGAATCTTCCGGAAACCGCCCGAATGTGGGGCACAGGCCGCTGGGGCAGTACGGATATGAAGAGGCGGTGCCAGGTCTGACGCCGTCTTGGTGTTCCTCATAGGAGCAGAGATCGCCGGTCGCGGCGGCGCGGGGCTCTGTTGTGGCCTGGCTCTGCATCGTAGGCATAGCGTGTTTGCTCAATCCTTTGCGGTGATACGCCGCCAGAGCATGCGCAAGCGGAGCAAGTTCTTGAGTCCGGGCGTACTGGCGAGAAAGCGGAGCGACCGGTTTTGCAGCCCGAGCGTATCGAGACAGGCCCGGACATCGGAGTACAGGGTGCGGCTCTGTTCGCGTGCATCCTCGATGAGCCCGATATCGTCGAGGAAGGGCGGGCCGGCGGCGGGCAGCTTGCCCCACTCCGGGGTGGTCTGGGTGGCCGGGGCCATCTCTGCGAGATCCGCGGCCAGCTCGCGGGCGCCACGGGTCTGCCGGAGCGCGCCGGCCTGTGACGTTGCGTAGAGCGCGTTGGCAAGCAGGAAAGCGCCGAACTCGCGCCACCGGTCCAGCCGACTTGAGAAATCCTCGGCGTTCAGCCAGTCCTGGATCTGCTCGTTTTCCGGGGGCCGGCCGGCCAGTTCGTAGGCGATCCCCTTCCCGGACAGCAGGTTCCGGCCCATGGCCAGCACGGGTTTTTCGAGCATGAGCGCCTCGTACAGGACGGTCGAATTGACGGCGGCAACCCGATCGGCGACGGCCAGGCAATCGGCGAGCGAGAGGTCGGAGGCCCAACACCAGTCGGAGCCCAAGACGGCGTCATACTCAGCGGGCGCGCGCCGGCTCTTGGGATGGTGCTTGCCGAGGATGTAGATGTCGTTGCGGCCGCGCAGCAGGTCGCAGAAGGCTTTGAATGCCGCGAGATTGTGGGGATACTCCGGCGCGTAAAGCAAGTTCTGGACATCCTCGTCGACCTGGCCGGCAAACAGCAGGACGCGGCGTTCGGGCCGGATCCCGAGCCGCCGCCGCACGGCGTCGGCGCCCAGGCTCTCGGGTTGTTCCCACCATGTGGTCTGGGTACTGCGATAGTCTTGTTCGATCGCGCGCATAGACTCGAGCCAACGGGCGGCCTGCTTGGGTTCGGGCGGGTCCCATGCGGCGAGCGATGCGATGCGGCTGCCGCCCAACACGCCGTCGGTGTCCACCTGTATGGTGCCCCGGAACGGACCCCGTTCGATATAGGCGACCGGGCAGCGGCACTCCCTGCACAGCGTATCCAAGAGCATTTCCTGGGCGTGGTGTCCGTTCCAGATGAGCGTGAGCACGGGCCGCGCGATGCGGAGCGCTTCGGCATAGAAGGCACGAAACCAATAGAGCGCGCGCCGGCGGTTCTCCCGCTGTTCGGGGCTCGTTTCCGGCCCGCGCCAGAGTCGTTCGCGCTCCAGGAGCGGCGCCTCGTCGATCGGTTCGACTTGCTGCGCCAGCCACGGCTGCCAGCCCTGCGTCCGGTCCGGCGGCCGGGCGACATCGAGCCCGTTATGCACGCGCAGGACCGGCACCGCGACGTCGCCCTTCGGCCGGTGGTGCGCGATGAGCATGAGTTCGAGGCCGTGCTCGTTCAAGCCCGCCCGCAGCGCGTTCCAGAACGCGGTCTCGTCCGGCGTCATCGTGCCGCGCGCGTGGATCAGCACCCGCGGGTGGTCGGGATGGAGATGGTCACTGGTCATTCGTCGCACGCGTCTCACGGACACCCGCGCTCCTGCGAGGATCCGTTGTCGTAAGCGTTTTCGTAAGCATTGTCGTAAGCATCGTCGAACGCCGGTTGAAGGCGGCAGTCATACCCTACTTCGCCCTTCGGGCTGCGAAGGGCGCGGCTGCCGCACTCCGAAGGTATCTCACCCGACCGGCTCCACCGTCCAGTTCCCGAGCAGCGTGGTGGGCGCCACATAGGTGGCCTCCCCCTCGACGCGGAACGGGCAGACGTTGTGATACCACAGCAACTGGTTCAACCGCGCGGCATCGAAAACGGCAATGGCCAGCGCGTATCGTTCGGGCGAGAGGCAAAGCGCGGGCACGTGCAACGTAATGCGTTGGCGCCCGCCGGTGTTGGCGATCCCGCCGTCGCCGCTGCGCGCGGCGGCGACGGCCTGCTGCGAGCGCGCCACAACGAGCACCATGACGGTCACGCGTTGGACCTCGGGCGCAAGGCTCAAGTCGAAGCTGACGTCCAGCGGCTCGCCCAGCACGACGGTCTCGCCGGCGGCCGCGCCGTTCACGCGGATACCCTGGATCTCGGCCTGCCCGTTGCTATACTGCATCTCGCCCACGAGCGCGCTGCGGTCGACGGAGTCGAGGTAGGCGACGATCCCTTCGCCGGTGTTCTGGAAACGGCACGCCTTGCCCTTGTCCAACAGCACGACATTCCCGCACATCCGGCTCACGTGCGCCATGGCGTGGCTGACGAAGATCACGGCCGCGTTGCGCAGGATGCCGTAGATCGCATCGTAGCACTTCGCGCGGAAGCCCGGGTCGCCGACCGCCAGGATCTCGTCGAGCAGCAGGACGTCCGGTTCCATCTGCGCGGCGATCGCGAAGCCGAGCCGCACATACATACCGCTCGAATAGTATTTGACGGGCGTGTCGATCGCGTCCTCGAGCTCGGCGAACGCGATGATTTCATCGACTTTCCGTGCGATCTCCGCCTTGCTCAGGCCCAGGACCGCACCGTTGATGTAGATGTTCTCGCGGCCGGTCAACAGCGGGTGGAACCCGGCGCCCAGCTCAATGAGAGCGCAGACGCGGCCGCGCATCGTGACGCGGCCCCGGTCGGGCTGCATGATCCCGTTCAAGACCTTGAGCAGCGTGGATTTGCCGGCCCCGTTCGCGCCGATCAGCCCGAGGCACTCGCCCCTGCGCACCTCGAACGAGACATCCTCGAGCGCCCAGAACTCCTTCTTGCGCAGCGTGTTGCCGCGCGGCGGCGCACCGACCAGGCTCTGAGCCAGATCCGTGCCCGCATAGAACATGGAGCGCTTGAACGAGCGGCAGAACTTCTTGCTGACGCCCTCGAGCCGGATCAATACCTGTTCGTCACTCACAATCAGAACCTTTCGGCAACCCGGGGCAACGCGAGCCGGAAGAAGCGCCAGCCGACACCCAGCGCGAGCACGGAGAACAGCGCGGACATCGCCAGTGTCGCGGGCGAGCCCAGCCGCCCGTGCAGGATCAGATCGTTCGTCGCGATCAGGACCGGGCTGACGGGATTCAGGATGTTCACCAACACCAACGGCCACTGTTGCGGCGGCCCGTAGAGAACCGGTGTGAGCATGACGCCGAACCCGAGCAGCATACCGACCACATTGCCGACATCCATAACGATCGTGTTCAACACGCCCATGATCATCCCGAATCCGGCCGCCATGAACAGGAGCGGCAGCAGCACGATCGGGATGAACACGGCCGGCCAACACGGCAGGACCCGGAACCACGCGAACACGATCACGATCGGGATCAGCCGCACGAGAAAGTCGAACAGCGGTTGACCCATCGCCGCAAGGACCAGGGTCTCCTTGGGGAAGTTGATCTTCTTGACCATCGCGCCGCCCTGCTGCAACGAGCCCGCCGCCGCACGGTAGGAACCAAGAAACAGTTGCCACACGCCGAGCCCCCACAGCGCATAGGCAATGTAGTGATACGGAGTCTCGCGCAATGCTTCCAGCCCGCGCAGGCTCGAGACATACCAGAACGCGCTGACGATCACCAATTGCGGGACCACGGCCCACACGTAGCCGAGCCACGACTGCCGGTACCGCGCGGTCAGGTCCCGCACGAACAGACGCACCGCCAGCTCGCGGTAGGCCACAAGATCCCGAAACATGCGGCCCCAGATCCGCCAACCTTCCCGTTGCAGACCCCACGGCTCATAAACCGTGACGGGCAGCACAGATTCTCGATCCGTATTACTCACTTGTCTTCTCGAACACGCGCTACGCCCACAGCCTCGTCACAACGTGATAAATCGCATGGTTCACGGCCAGCCCGTACAGGCAAGCGATGAAATCGTCGACCACAATCCCGAACCCGCCGTGGCAGGCCTGTAAACGGCGGGCCGGCGGCGGCTTCACGACATCGAGCCCGCGATTCACCACGAACGCAACAGCCAGCAGCCACGGACTCAGCGGCAGACCCAGCACGCAGATCGGGAACGTGAGATATTCGTCCGCAACGATGCGCCCGTCGTCTTTCGTCCCGAAATACTCCTCCGCCGCATCGCAGACCGGAATCGCCACGGCGACCAATACCAACACGACGCCGATCCGCAGGACCAGACCGGGCAGACACGCGATGCCGAGCGCCAACACCACGCCCAGCACGCTGCCCGCCGTGCCCGACGCGACCGGACTGTAGCCGAGCCCGAACCCCGTGGCGAGCAGCACGGCTGTCTTGCGGCCAAACCCCGTCCTTGTGTTGTCCGTTCTCACGTCCCCGTTTCCGGCTGACACCCCTCATCGCCAATCTGCATCGCCTCTTCGTCGGTCGCCCTGTCGGCCCCCTTGTCGAATACCCCACCCGCTGCCGGATTCGACGAAGGTTCCGACGAAGGTTCCGACGAAGGTACCGACGAAGGTAGCACCAACTGCCACCCAACGCCCAACACCTAATCACGGAACCTGTACTTCAGAATGCACCAGAGCGCCCAGAACCCGTCGCGCCATGTGATCTTCTTGCCCTCGACATAGGTCCGGCCGTAGTAGGAGATGGGCACTTCATAGATACGCCACCCGCCGCGTGCGACTTTCGCGGTCAGCTCGATCTCGCAGCCAAACCCGCGTTCGCGCAAATGGATCGTGTCCAGGACTTCGCGCCGGAACATCTTGTAGCAGACCTCGACGTCGGTCAGGTTGAGGTTGGTCATCATGTTCGAGAGCATGGTGATCAGGCGGTTTCCGACATAGTGCCAGAAGAAGACGACGCGATGCGGGCCACCGCCCAGAAACCGGGATCCGAACACGACATCCGCGTGTCCATCGCGGATCGGGGCCAGGAGCGCGGCGTGTTCTTTGGGGTCATATTCGAGGTCGGCATCCTGCACGACCACGACCTCGCCGGTCGCGGCCTCGAATCCGGTGCGAAGCGCCGCGCCCTTACCCCGGTTGCGCTCGTGCCGGAGCACCTTGCACTCGGCATGCTCCTGCCGGAGTTGCTCGAGAATCTCGCCGCTCTGGTCCGTCGAGCCGTCGTCCACGAGCACGAGTTCCGAGGCAAGACCCGTGGCCGTCACGGCCTCCACGAGCTGCGCCAGGGTCGCTGCCTCGTTGTATACCGGAATGACAACAGAAAGCTTCATGCGGAAAGTTCATCCTACCTGCGCCCGGCCGCGATGTAAATTCCGATATTGCACGCCCCGCCTGAATTTGCTTGCAGGCCTGTGCAAAAGCGTGTATGGTCGCCCGCGTTTTGTGCTGCAGGAGTGGAAAAAGGATGAAGAAGGATATCCATCCGACATACGAAGAGACGACGATCAGTTGTGCCTGCGGGAACGTGATCACGATGCGTTCGACAGGCAAGGACATGCACGTCAATACCTGCTCGAAGTGCCATCCGTTCTACACGGGCAAAGCCCAGTTCGTCGACAGCGCGGGCCGCGTCGAACAGTTCCGCAAGCGATACGGCCAGAAATAGCTGCAACACCCGCACGGGCCAGGCCGACTCCACATGCGACCTGGCCCGTTTTTTGTGCGGCCGGTCGAGGGTACAGCCATGCTGGATGAGGCCTTTGTCGAACAACTCCGGGAGAGGCTGGCGGGGCTGGAACAGAAGCTTGCACAGCCGGAAGTGGTTGCGAACCGCAAGGCGTTCCTCAAACTGATCGGCGAGCACACCACGCTCAAGAAGCGGCTCGAACACGCGGACGCCTTCTTGAAATTGCGGTGCGAAGTACAGGAACAGAAGGCGCTGCTCGCCGACGAGCAGGCGGACAGCGACCTGCGCGAGATCGCGGCCGAAGAAATCGGCGAGCTCGAAACCAGACTGGGCGACGCCGAACGCGACCTGAAGATCGCGCTGCTCCCGCCCGACCCGACGGAGGAACGCAGCGCGATCGTGGAGATCCGGGCGGGCACGGGCGGCGAAGAAGCGGGCCTGTTCGCCGGCGACTTGTTCCGGATGTACAGCCGCCACGCGGAGACGCGCGGCTGGAAGACGAAGATGATCCATTCGAGCGCCTCGAGTCTGGGCGGGTTCAAGGAGGTCGTCTTCTCGGTGGCAGGCGAGAACGTTTATCGCGCACTCCAATACGAGAGCGGCGTGCACCGCGTGCAGCGCGTACCCGTCACGGAGTCCTCCGGCAGAATCCATACGTCCGCCGCGACCGTGGCCGTCTTCCCGGAAGCCGATGAATCCGACGAGATCGAACTGGACCCCGAAGAGCTGCGTATCGACATCTTCTGTTCGTCCGGGCCCGGCGGCCAGAGTGTGAACACGACGTATTCGGCAGTGCGCGTGACGCATCTGCCGACCGGGCTGGTCGCACAGAGCCAGGACGAGCGTTCGCAGCACCGCAACAAGGAACGCGCGCTGAGCGTGCTGCGCGCACGGCTGCTGGACCACCGGCGCCGCGAGCAGAACGAGCGGCTCGGCAACGCGCGCCGTTCCCTGATCGGGTCCGGCGACCGCAGCGAGAAGATCCGCACCTACAATTTCCCGCAGAACCGTGTCACGGATCACCGCGTCAACATCACGCTGTACAGTCTCGACCGCATCATGGCAGGCGAGCTGGCCGAGCTGCTGAACGGCCTGTACAACCACGATATCGAGACGCGAATCCGCAGGGAACTCTCGTCCACCGATGCCGACGCCGATGTCTGAGCCCGCGCAAGGCGCGAAACACGAGCGCGCCCGCCGCGCGCGGCGCGGCGGGCGCGAGCCGGACCCGAGCGTCCGGGAATGGCTCGATCATCTCGACGCGCGCCTGCAACGGCACGGGCTGGCTCAGCCGCGCCTGCTGGCCGAACTGCTCTGTGCCGACGTACTGGGCTGTTCGCGGCTCGATCTCTACGCGCTCGAGAGCGGTGTCCCGGCCTCGGCACGCGAACGCATTACGGCGCAAGCCGCGCGTGTAGCGAACGGCGAGCCCATCCAGTACGTGCAGGGCTACACCGAATTCATGGGGCACCGCATCCGGACAGACCCGCGCGCGCTCATTCCACGGCCGGAAACCGAAGTGCTGGTGGAGACCGTGCTCGAATGTAAATCGCTCTGGCAACAGCGCACGCCAACCCTCGTCGACGTCGGGACGGGAACGGGCTGTATCGCGATCAGCCTGGCACGCGCACGGCAAGCGGCCCACTATCTGGCGACCGACAACAGCCGGCGGGCACTGGATCTGGCGCGGGAAAACCTCGCACAGCACGGGCTGGGCAAAAAGATTCGCCTTCTGGCCGGCGACCTGCTAGAGTTCGCGCGACAGTCGGCAGCGGACGCCGTTGTCTCGAATCCACCGTACGTGAAGACGCGGGATCTGGACACGCTCGCCACGGAAATCCGTTGCCATGAACCGAGCCGGGCGCTCGACGGAGGGCCGGACGGCCTCGCGCACATTCGCGCGCTGGTGAGCCAGGCACGCACCGTGTTGCGCCGGCCGGGCTGGCTGTTTCTGGAAATCGGCGCCGAACAGGGCAACGCGGTGCGCGCGCTGATGCGCGCCGCCGGATTTGAGGATGCCACCATCCGTGAAGACTTGGCGGGAAGAGAGCGTGTGGCGTGGGGCCGGCTCGACGGTGCCGCGCGCCGACCGACTCGCAGATCGGGGCGCGGACGCCATGAACCGTGAGTCGCGCCCGAAAGCGCCCGGCCGGTACAGGCACCACCGGCCGGCCGTAAGCGCGCGATTTCTGGTTGCCGGCCTGCTGTTCGCTGCCGTGCTGCACGCGCAGGCCGCACTGTTCGTGCCGGAAGCCGTGGATTTGGGCCCCATCCTCACCCGGGACACGGACCTGACGGAACAGCCCCGAATCCGGGCAATCGGTCCCGTCTTCGAAGGCAAGGAACTGGACGACGATGCCCTGTTTCGTGCGATCCGCCCCCTGTTCAGTGCCGTCTACGACCGGGACGCGGTCGAAACCGACAACCACCTGCTCTGGCCCGTCGGTAGTTACCGCCGCCATCTCTCGCGCGCGAACTGGCGTTGCCTGCTCGTGTTCGGCAGCGATTCGGACACCACGGACAGCCACTCCCGATACCACGTCTGGGCGTTCCCGGTCCTCTTCTTCGGGCGAGACCGGCACGACGAGGACTACTTCGGGCTCTTCCCGCTCGGCGGCAAGCTCAAGGAATTCCTTGGCCGCGACACGATTGTGTTCGTTCTGTTCCCGCTCTATGCCTATTCGCGCGTAAACGACGTGCGCACGCACGATGTGCTCTGGCCGATCTTCTCGCGCAGCAAGGGCAAGCAGCTCAGCAGGTGGCGCGTGTTCCCGTTCTACGGAAGGGAAGACATGCCGGGCCGCTCCGAGAAGCACTTCATCGCATGGCCGTTCTGGAGCTTTGCCCGGTATCATTATCCCGGCTCGGCCGGCTACGCGTTTGTTCTGTTCCCGCTGTTCGGTCGGGTGAACCTCGAGAATCAGCAAAGCTGGATGCTGCTGCCCCCGTTCTTCCGGTGGACCCGAACCAAAGAGCGGCGCGAAGCCTACTTCCCGTGGCCGTTCCTGCAAGTGAGCTCCGGCGATATCGACAAACTCTATGTATGGCCGCTGTGGGGCAGAAAAAACACGGATGACTCGCGCTACACGTTTGCGCTCTGGCCCATCTTCTCGAAACGCGAACGTTGGAACGAGCATACGATCCGGCGCCGGTTCGCGGCCCGGCCCGTATTCTACTGCGAGACGCTCTCCCGACAGCCCGACGCAACGGGCAAGCCGGGCGAGCAACTGTCGAAATATGTGAAAGTATGGCCTTTCGTTTCCTTTGAGAAAAACGATACGATGACGCGGTTGCGAAGTCTGGACCTGTGGCCGATGAGGAATCCGCCCGGCATCGAGCGGAACTGGGCGCCGTTCTGGACGCTCTACTCGTACGAACGCGGCCCGCGCGAATGCAGCCACGAGCTGCTCTGGGGCCTGTTCCGGCGCCGTCGCAATATGGACGGCGGCGTCTATACCTCGTTGTTCCCGCTGGTCGCTTGGCATGCATCCGGGCAGGACGGCCAAACGAGGAGCTGGTCGATCCTGAAAGGTTTGATTGGGTACGATCGGCAGGGCTCGCACAGGACCCTGCGGCTGCTGTACTTCCTGAGATTCCGGCGCGATACGCCGCCGCCCTGGACCCGGCCGGCACGCGCGCCGTGAGACTGCACGAGAAGGAGAACGTCCGATCATAACGCGCGAGCCAGAATACCATCCCCCGGCCCTCAACATCGTCGGCCGGCTCGGGCGGAACACGTGGCTGACCTGCCGCAACGTCGGGCGCGCGGTCGTCATGCTGGGTGAAGCAATCCTTCACATCCGGCACGCCTGGACACCGCGCGCCAGGGCCGAGATTGCCTACCAGATGTTCTTCACCGGGATCCGGAGCCTGGGTGTCGTGACGGTCGTGGCGCTGTTCACCGGCATGATCCTCTCGCTGCAGACCGGGCTGGCCCTGCGCCGGTACGGGCAGGAAGTCAACATCGGCGGCGCCGTCATGGTCTCCATGCTTCGGGAGATGGGCCCGTTCATGACCGCGCTGATCCTGGCGGCAAGCGTGGGCTCTTCGATCGCCGCGCAGCTCGGCACCATGACCGTCAGCGAAGAAGTCGCGGCCCTGGAGATCATGGCGATCAGCCCCGTGCGGTTCCTGGTCATGCCGCGACTGGTCGCGCTCGCGATCATGACACCCGTACTCACGTTTTACGGCGGCATGGTCGGCGTGCTCGGCGGCGGCATCATCGGCATGACGCAATTGGGCGTACCGCTGCAGGCCTACATCGACAACGCGACGCGCTGGGCCGACAACAAGGATCTGTATGTCGGACTGCTCAAGGCGTTCGTGTTCGGCATCATTGTCGTCACGGTCGCCTGCCATCAGGGCTTCACGACGACCGAAGGCGCGGTCGGCGTAGGCCGCGCGACACGGCAAAGCGTCGTGATTTCGTTCCTGACCATCTTGATTGTCGGCTACATACTCACGCGAATGTTCTATTCATGATACGTCTGGAGAAAGTCTCAAAACGGCTGGGCGGCACACTCGTGCTGAAAGCCATCGACCTGCACGTCAAGACCGGCGAAACGCTGGTGATCGTCGGGTTCTCCGGCGCCGGCAAGAGCGTGACGATCAAACACATGATCGGCATGCTCACGCCCGACAGGGGCCGCGTCCTGATCGGCGACGAGGTGATCAGCGAAACAAGCGGCCGCGCCCTGCAAAGACTGCGGCGCCGGTTCGGTGTGTTGTTCCAGAGCGCCGCGCTGCTGGAATGGATGAGCGCGGCCGAGAACGTCGCGCTGCCGCTGCGCGAAAAGACGAAGATGAGCGAGGAAGAAATCGCTGCGGCCGTCCATGAGAAACTCGCCATGGTCGGGCTCGAGGAAGACGACGACAAGAGCCCCTCCGAGCTGTCCGGCGGCATGCGCAAGCGGGTCGGCCTGGCTCGCGCCATCGTGACGAACCCGGAGATCATACTCTACGACGAGCCGACATCCGGGCTCGATCCGGTAACCTCGCGCGCGATCGATGCGCTCATCAACCGGCTTCGCGAACAACTCGGCGTGACCAGCGTCGTGGTCACGCACGATCTGATGAGCGCACTCGCGATCGGCTCGCGAATCGCCATGCTGCATGAAGGCCGGATCGTGGAACTCGCGGAGCCGCAGGAATTCATACGGTCGCAGGAACCGGAAGTGCAGCGATTCCTCGAAGCGCAATACATCACCAAACACGGCCCTTGGGAAAGGACGGCACGATGAAGATCAGAAAGGGCAGCAGAGCCCGGGAATTGACGATCGAACTGGTGGTCGGCACCTTTGTGTTCGCCGTGCTGCTCGCCTTGGCGCTGTTCACAATTGTGCTGCGCCGCGAGAACCTGTTCGCGGAGAACTTCTACTACCGCATCGTGTTCCAGGACGTCATGGGCCTGCGTGCGGGCGACGACGTCACGATCAAGGGGCTGTCGGTCGGCAAGATCAAGGAGCTCTCGCTTCACGAGGACGGCGTTCACGTCGTGTGCAGTGTGCGCACCAAGCTCCGGCTCAAGCAGGACTGCACCTTCGTGATCGTGCCCTCTTCGGTGCTCGGCGGAAAATACCTGCAGATCGATCCGGGCTCCCCGACGGCGCGGGAGCTGCCGCCACAGGATTTGTATCAGGGCCAGACACCGTCGGACGCATTCAAGGAAGCGGCCGCGCTGATTCGCTCGATCCGTA
>Ga0272441_10012641_pt1 | contig 12291 bp, 6 predicted proteins | sample SSMProp6N_FD_193582 | JGI IMG/M metagenome (GOLD analysis project Ga0272441, IMG submission 193582) | Marine sediment archaeal communities from Little Sippewissett salt marsh, Falmouth, MA, United States - SSM-Prop-6N | ecosystem: Environmental > Aquatic > Marine > Wetlands > Sediment ...
ATACTGAAAACACCTTTAGACCTGAGCGTATAGTACAGATGTCAGAAGCTTTAGATCTTGATCCAGATAACGTTCTTGAAAATATTCATGTAGCACGTGCATATAATTCAAGCCATCAGATGCTTCTTGTAGAAAAAGTGAAGGAACTTTCAAAAGAGATTCCTTCTGGATTACTTGTTGTAGATTCTCTTACTGCTCATTTTCGTGCAGAATATGTTGGAAGAGGTGCACTAGCAGACAGACAGCAGAAACTCAACAAACATATGCATGATTTATTGAGATGGAGCGATCTTAACAATGGCGTTGTATGTGTTACAAATCAGGTTTCAGCCAAACCTGATGCATTTTTTGGTGATCCTACAAGACCAATAGGGGGTCATATTGTTGGTCACACTGCTACCTTTAGAATTTATTTACGAAAAAGCAAAGGCCCTAAAAGAATAGCAAGACTCATTGATTCACCTCATCTTCCAGAAGGTGAAGCCGTTTTTACAGTAATTGATAAGGGAATTAGGGATTAATACTGTATTTTTTGGAAAAACTTATATGGAGGTACAAACATTTCTATTCCAGAGGTGAAGAAAGTATGGCATTTGTATATGAAGGATGGACATTGTACACTAGAGATGTAAATCTAAAGGGTGGAAGAACTCAGACAATCTATTTCTTTAGTAAAAGAACACCAAAGAGTGGCAGCCCATGTGATAAGCCAGATAATATGGTTGTTGGTGTTAATAAGAGAACAGGTTTACCATATCTTAAGAAGAAGTAGAAACTATCAGTTTAAATGCTGGCATTTGTATGTCAGCTTTTATTCCTTTTTTCATAAGTAATTTTAAAATGTAATGTGTATAGTGTTAAATATTAAGGTCTTATTTTGGAATTTGAAAAAGCAATGAAACTAAAAATTGGATTTATTGTTAATCCTATAGCAGGTATGGGTGGCAAGGTTGGTCTCAAAGGAACCGATGGAGTTTTAGAAGAAGCAGTTAAGCTTGGTGCAAAACAAATCGCTCAAAATAAAGCTGAGGAAACACTTGGTGAATATTTATCAAACTATTCTAAAAAAAGTAATCTACAATGGTTTACATGTGCTGGAAGGATGGGCAGCGAAGAATTAAAAAATATTGGTATTAAAGAGTGCAAGATTGTTTATACTCCATCTAGCAAGGATACAACATCTGAGGATACAAAAAAGGCATGTAAAAACCTGATTAAAGAACAAGTTGATTTAATTCTTTTTTGTGGGGGAGATGGTACTGCAAGAGATGTTTTTGAAGTTGTTAAAGGAAATGTCCCTATTCTTGGAATACCATCTGGTGTTAAGATGCATTCAGGTATTTTTGGTATTAATACACGTGCAACAGCTAAAATGCTTCACGAGTTTGTAAATGAGAGTCTTACTATTGGTGATGCTGAGATTATGGATCTTGATGAGGATCTTTATAGAAAAGGGGAATGGAAAATTCAACTATTTGGTATTGCAAAAGGTATTGTTGAACCAACATATGTGCAGGTTGGAAAAACTAGTTTCACATCAGTTTCTGATAATGATATAAAAGATGAAATTTCAGAGCATATTGAGGATGAGATTGAAAAACACAGCGATTTTATGTTTTTGTTTGGACCTGGTGGTACTATTGACTACATAGTAAAAAAACTGGGATTTGATAATTCTCTATTAGGGATTGACGCTGTCCATAATAAAAAAATTGTTGGCAAAGATGTCAATGAAAAAGGATTATTAAAACTTTTAAAGACTTACAAAAAAGCAAAAATTATTCTTAGTCCCATTGGGGCACAGGGTTTTATATTAGGCAGAGGTAATCTTCAGTTAAGCCCTCAAGTAATAAAGAAGATTGGGATTGATAATATAATTGTAGTTTCAACTCCTTCAAAGATTGCTTCAACGCCGGTAATACGAGTTGACACTGGTGATAAAAAGTTGGATCATATGTTTGCTTTAGAAGAATTTTTAATGGTTGTAATTGGATATCGTATGAGTAGAGTTGTTAGGATACAAACCAACAACTTTTAATAGAGTTATTTAGTTTCACCAAAAAACCACTAAGAGAAATTAAAAACTTTGTAAGGGGCAAGATTTATGAAGAGAAATCCATCAGCGTTTTTAAAGAATGAATATGAAGAACTTGTTAAGAATGATTTTAATTGGAAGCTACGTATTTTACAATCAGGATCAACGCCTCACTCTAAAGTTGATGGTAAAGAAGTTGTAATGCTTTGTTCAAATAATTATTTGAATTTGAGCAATCACCCTAGGCTTATACAGGGTGCTATTGAAGCGGCTAATAAATTTGGTGCAGGATCTGGTTCGGTTCGTGCAATAGCAGGTACTATGAAATTACATATGGATGTAGAAAGAAAACTTGCAAAATTCAAGGGTACAGAATCCTCACTTATCTATCAGACTGGTTTTGCTGCAAATGCAGGTCTTATTCCTCAACTTGTTGGTAAGGGTGATGTAATTATAAGTGATGAGCTTAACCATGGAAGTATTATAGATGGTGTACGTCTTAGCAAAGCAGATCGAGCAGTCTATAAACATTGTAACATGGGAGAATTAGAAAAAGTATTAAAGGATGCTGATAAAAAATACAGAAGAATTCTAACAATAACTGATGGTGTTTTTAGTATGGATGGAGATATTGCCCCTATGGGTGAAATAGTAAAACTTGCAAAGGAATATGGCGCGATGACCTATGTAGATGATGCTCATGGTGAAGGTGTTATAGGTCCAGATGGCCGAGGTATTGGAGCCCACTATGGATTAAAAAGAGAAATCGACGTTGAAATGGGCACATTTAGCAAGGCTTTTGGTGTAGTAGGCGGTCTTATCGCAGGTAGTCAAGATCTTGTCAACTTTGCGTATAATAAATCAAGAACATGGTTATTAAGCGGTTCACATCCTCCAGCAGTTGCAGGGGCTCAACTTGCAGCAATTGAAGTTCTTGAAACAGAACCAGAACATGTGAAAAACTTATGGGATAACACGAAATATTTCAAGAAGGAATTAAACTCAATGGGATTTGATACTGGAAATAGTGAATCACCGATTACTCCGGTAATTGTTGGAGAATCAAGTGTTGCTAAAGAGCTTTCTGATAGCTTGTTTGATGAAGGGGTTTTTGCATTACCTATTGTATTTCCAATGGTAGCACGCGACAAAGCACGGATTAGAACGATGATGAATGCAGGTCTTAAGAAAGAAGATCTTGATTTTGCTTTGGAAAAATTCGAGAAGCTTGGAAAGAAACTTAATATTATTTAATATTCATATCTTTGCATATATTAAATTAATAGTTGTATTAAAAAAATAAAAGAGGAAAGATATTATGGAAGAGAGGACCTTACTTAACCATGTTGCACTTAAGTGTAATGATGAAGAAGGAGCAAAAACATTTTTCACTGATATTTTAGGAATTCCATTAATAAAAAAATTTGCGATATCTGGTGATTTATCTGAAGCTATTTTTGGAATTAAGGGAAATGTGGATATATTGGTTTATGACAATAATGAGACAAGATTTGAGGTATTCATTGGTCAAGTAGGGAAAAAACATGGCTATGAGCATACCTGTATAGAAGTTGACGATAAAAGTGAATTTATTGACCGATGTAAAAAACATGAAATCGAACCAATATCAGTGAATAAGGAAGGAAGAGATATTCTGTTTGTTAGAGACTACTCTGGTAATCTATTTGAGGTTAAGGAAAAGTAAACGGAAATAATGAAGATAGAGAGTAAAAAGTAAATTGGACTATTTTATCAATTGTGAACTCAGATTAAGGAAGAGAATATTCCCTATTTAATATATATTGTAAATCAATTGTTCTTAATTCCCAGACTTTACATTGCATTTTTTTCTCCCCCTAAAATTACGTTTCCTTTCATTCATTTCTTTTATTCTTTTATCTACATGGTTTTGGAAATTCTCTGACACAAGTACTCCCCCGAGTATGATTCACTGTAAGTTTCTATCTTATTTTATACTTTTTTCGCAGGTAATAATGCAGGTGAAATATAATTTATTAATATTTTATCTTGTTAAAATGAAGCATATGATGCAATCAAACATATTTTCTTTTTTCTCTTATAATCTTCGATTAGTATCCGCAGTTTTCAATATCATGTCTCAGGTCGAAATAAAATGCAATTATAGTAAGCATACATCCAATAGCTACGTCCGGGATTTAGTACACTACTATCAATGTAACTTTGAATTGTTCTATTATAATCATAAATGAAACTAAGCAGTATCGGGTCGCCTCCAGTGGTCGCTTCAGTCCAGTTGTATTCAGAGCCGTTATACCAGATGATAAGATCCGTTTTATTTATTGTTATATCGGCAGGTATACCCATAGCATTCCAACTGTATTCCATAGTTGTGATATTGTCATCTGTTTGTGGTATTTCTATATCTAATATCCAGATCTCACATCCATAATAAGCGTATAACCAGTATCCCCTTCCAGGCTCAAAAGTTAAACTTCCTTCATAATTTTGATTAGTTCTATTATAATCATAAATGAAACTAAGTAGTATCGGGTCGCTGCTAGTTGTCGCTTGAGTCCAATTGTATCCTGCTCCATTGTATTTGACAAAGAGATCTGTCTTGTTAACGGATTTGTTAAACGGTAATGAAACAAAATTCCATTCGGAACTTAGATTTTCAACAAAAGTTCCACCTATAAGAATAAGTTTTGAAATATTATCTGATAAATCATCATCATCTGTAACTTCTAAATTCACTAGATATGTGCCATTATTATCATATTGATTAGTTGGATTTTGAATATAACTATAGTTTCCATCACCAAAACTCCAACTCCAATTGACAATGTCGCCATCTGAATCAGTTGATAAATCTGTGAATTGGATTATATCTTGAATGGTTGGGGATTTTGGAGAATATGTAAAATCTGCTATAGGAAATCCTTTTGAAACATTGATAATCTGATATATTGTATCAGTTGCTCCATCATCATCTGTTATGTTAAGACCAGCAGTGTAATTACCCATGTAATAATATTGATGTGTTGGATTTTGAATGTAGCTGACATTACCATCATTGAAATCCCAAGTCCAGTTAACAATACTACCATCAAGATCATAAGACGAATCTGTAAAAGTAATTGTGGAAGCAGTTGTTGGATTTGCCGGTATGTAACTGAAATTAGCTACAGGTGCCACATTTGATACATCGACTTGTTTAGTAGTTGAATTACTTGCACCGTCGTCATCACGTACAGTAAGATTTACATCATAGCTGCCGTCATCACTATATTGATGAGTTGGATTTACATCATAGCTTATGTTTCCATCGTCAAAGTTCCATGTCCAATTCACAATAGCTTTATCTGTGGAGAGACTGGTGAACTGTATGACCTCTAGGTCAGTTGGGTATGTTGGAGTCCATGTGAAATCTGCTGTTGGCTCCTTGTTTAAAACGGTTATTAACTTAAAGGTTGAATTACTAGATCCATCGTCATCTTTTACTGTTAGTGTTACATTATAGGTACCCACATCACTGTATCCGTGTGTTGGATTTTGAACGTAACTTATGTTACCATCACCTAAATCCCAAGTCCAATTGACAATAGCACCATCTATATCATTTGATAGGTCAGTAAAGGTTATTGTATCTACCGTTGTTGGATTCATCGGTGAATAACTAAAATTTGCCGTTGGAGGTCGATTTGTCACAGTTACCTTCAGAGAATTAGAATCTATTAGCCCTTCATTATCAATGACACTTAATATAATATTATAAATACCGTCGTTGCTGTATTGATGAGTCACATTTTCTCCATATAATGTAGTTCCGTCGTCTGTCGTCCAAGTCCAATTTACGATATATCCATCTGGATCATAGGATGTACTGTTTAAGTAGATTGTTTCATAAGTCAATGGTGTAGTGGTTGGTTCACAGGTAAAACCTGCAATAGGTTTTTGATTTTTAACTAGAGTCTTAAAAGCATATATAATTCCGTCAAAACCAAAAGTTATCACTGCAATATTTGGATGTCCATTTCCGCTTATATCTCCTATTTGAAGATGTATGACATCATCAGCAGTGCTAATATTCCATAAGATGGATCCATTACTCCCCCATAATACATATAGATACTGGTCATCTGACCCTGCGATAACCTCGGTTTTACCGTCATTATTAACATCTGATGCTTCTACTACATTAACATCTCCACCTGTTGAAAAAAACCATAATTCATTTCCATTGGTTCCATTAAAAGCATGGACTTTTTTATCATCATAGTTACCAGCAGCAACTAGGTCTTGTATTCCATCATCGTTTAAATCTCCATGAGCAAGACCATAATCAGAGCATGGTAAAAACGGGTAAACAGTCCAAATTTCAGTATGTGTTATACCATCTACCATGATAATTCTACCAGATGTAGCGCCCATTCTAGGAACACCGATTGCTACATCAAGAAAACTATCGTTGTTAACATCAAATGCCTCAACATGTTTTGCATAAGCAGTGTTTTGGTCGTAACTCCATAAAATGTTTCCATTGGAACCATTAATTATAATTGCTTTGATTCCATCAACAGTAACAACATCTAGTGAACTATAATTATCCATTTGAGCTAAATCTACTTCATTTATACTCCCAAGTCCTGTAGCAGACCATAACTCGGAGCCATTATTACCATTTATTGCATATATGGTACCATCCTTACTTCCTGCGATCACATCAATGTTTCCATCATTATTTAGATCAGTACTTTTAAGACATTTTCTTCCTATGTAATCTGTAGGAGTAGTAAACTGCCATATTATTGTACCATTATTTCCATAAAACGCTGTGACTATATCGTCGTAACCTGCAACTGCAACATCTATCTGCCCATTATCGTTAAAATCACCGGTGGTAACACTGTATAAATTATCTGTCGAAGTCCAATTCCAGAGTTCTTCACCGTTTTCACCATCTATAGCCCATGCTTTATCATTTGAGGTAACACCTATAACGTCCATGTATATGTCCCCGTTAAGATCATCTATTGCAACTGCACTTCCATATTCATCAGCGTCAAATTCCCATAATATCGGTGATTCTTCAGTTGTTTTTAAAGCCCAAACTGATTTAGCTGGGTTATGATCAGTAAACTCTGCTCCGCCTGAACATACTACATCTAATACACCATCATCATCAAAATCAGAACATCCTACACCTAGGATGGTTCCACCTACTGGATAATACCATTCTTTTGTTCCATCATTTCCATTTAATACCTGTACTCTATCATATGTTGCGACTATTATGTTTTTGGTACCATCACCTATCACATCTCCAGATGAGAGATCTCTTGGAAAACCATCTAATTCCTCAGAGATCCACATCGGCGTACTACTATCGCCATCAAATAAATAAACATAATTATCCACGTATTCATTTCCAACGACAAGATCAAGATCACCATCTTCATCAACATCATCAGAAAGTAAGAAAACATCTGGACTTAAACCAATATCTGGTCCTATTGTATAGCTCCATTCAAGATTTCCATTTGAAGCATTACGAACATGAACTTCTGCATCACCATTGTCTTTATGAACACCGAATATCGCTTCAAGTATTCCATCATCGTCGATATCAGAAAGAAGCGTTTCTTCAACTTTATAAGGAACTGTTTGAATCCAAATTGTTGATCCGTCTGTTCCATTAAGAACTCCTTGTAAATTATCAAATCCTGCTAAGTAGGAATTAGCAAATGATACATCGTCTATCCCGTCATTATTGACATCACCAGTATCTACTCCATCTACAAAGATGCTCCCTATATATGTATTCCACATTTCAATACCTGTTATACCATTTATTGCATATACATAGTCATCCCAGCATGCAATTGCAACATCAGGTAGCATATCACCATCAAAATCTCCTATAGCAATATCTCCAATTGTATCACCTGAACTGCCAGGAGTAAAAATCCAAAGTAAGCTTCCATCTACTCCGTCAATTGCATGAACTCTTCCATCAGGAGTTGATGATCCCTTTGAAGCTCCTGCTATGACGTCCATAACACCATCATCGTTTAGATCACCTAATGTCATTGACCTGACTCCATCCATTAAATCATATGCCCATAGTGTTGATCCATCTGTTCCATCTATGGCAATTACTTTTGATCGATCATCGTAATAATCACTGGCGTATTCTCCTGCGATAACATCATTAATTCCATCATCGTTTAAATCAGCTGTTTCAACATGTTTTACATAAAGATCAGAATCATATATCCAAATGGGTTCACCTGCATAACTTAAATTTTTCCCATCGTTAAGATAAATAGTATTTTTAGATGTAGGTTCTGTATTGTATTCAACAGATGGTATTGCTGGTATCATAAGCATCAAAAAACAAGCTAGAAGACTTCCATATAATTTTTTTCTATTCATATTTTGTAACCCTCCAATTCTGTACTGCCTCTCAAAAAACAGAATATGTAATGATAGTTAACTATTATATAAATATAAATTTTGCTATAATAAATTAAATAAATGTTTAAATATTATTTAAAAAAGGTGAAAAAGTAGTTTAAATAAAAATATCTTTTAAAAAAGAAAATTTGTTAATTTAAGTAGATAAGTATTTTTAAAAAATGAAGTTGTACATTTCAATATCCATTAATACAGGGCTTATCTCTTTTTTTATACAACTCATTTTCTTCATCACCACTTATTATTTTTGTATGTTTACTTTAAAAACATTTGTTGTACAATTATTACCTGAACTAACTAAAACTTTGACTATTATGTAAATGAAAAGATAGAGTTATTTGTTGACGTCCAATAATAAAATATTTGCTACAGTTAAAAAAAGAGTAAAAAATATTAATCATTTTAAATATTCAAAATTACTTCAAATAAACCTCAATGTGATCATATTTTATATAATGATTATTTTCTCCAAAATCAACCTTTGTACAAGTTGAAAATTCAAACCAATTAAAATCAAAAAACCAATTTGTAGTCTTAGCTATGGTTTTTAGATATAATGTATATTCATGACTCTCTTGGAGATCGATAATAATTGATATGTTTTTTATTCCATTAATTATTTTATCTTTATTGAGTAATGATCTATATTTAAAATGTTCAATTTCATCTTTTTTAATAATATTAAAATTATTGTCTCTTAGAATGTATTGGATTTCTTCTTCTGCAATACCTAGACGATTACTGGTCAAGATTCCACTGTAATTTATACACATCTCAAATTTTACTTCTCTTTTTCCTCCGTCATCATCTGGAACTCTGTAGGTTTGACCGACTTGTCCCCAAACTAATTCCTCTTGAGCAATGTAAGGGGTATTACTTTGCGATTTAATCATTGTATAAATTGAGGAAATATTCAAAACATATTCATTTTTGTATTCAATGGGATTGTGACTATTATTATGAATTAGTTCTTCTTTATCACCCTTATTTGCAGAAAAAAATTCTTTAACTAAACCCCATTCTCCAGTTTTTTTAGTTGTAAAGTTCCATGAAGATGAATTGTTAGTTGAACCATATTTATCTTTAACAAAAATCTGGCAATAGTATTTAGTATTTTCATCAAGTTTTCCTGGATTATATGATATTCTTTTTTGTTTTGCTGGTATAACAATAGTATCGATTAATGGTGGAAGTTGTTCTTTACCTAAATAAATATCATAAGTTACGAAATCATCATTATTTGGATCTCCGCCATCCCACTCTAAATAAACCTCTTTACTGATATTAATTGCACCATCTATTGGAAAGATGTTATAAACCGAATATGGTGGATCATTTTCATTTCCAACTTTGAAAAATACGGTCATACAAGATGACTGTAAATTCCCATCAGAACAAATTGCACTTATTGTATGTTCACCGTCCTCTACTTTTGTAGAGTCCCATTCATAACTCCAAAAGGATGTGCAATCTACTTCAAACCATCCAGAATTATCTATATTTAACATAATCCAATTAATAGTTAAATCCCCATTAGGATCATGTGCCTCACCAGTAATAGTAATTGTATCAGTAACGGTTTGTTCATTGGTTGGATATTTTATACATAATAATGGACACTGATTTTTACCACCATAGCTAACAAAAGTTAATGTGATATTAGTTGCTTTGTGTCCACCATCATAACTGATATCTTCAATCCAAATTCTCCAAGTACCTCCAATTGTTTTTTCATTAAAATCATTTAAAGTTTTAATATAAGACCCATTTGTTTCACCAGATCCGATTAAAACAATCGTTTTTGTTGGAGACATAATAAAAAATAATCCTTCTTCTGATTTATTGTCAGTAACCCAAGTGTAATTTACTTCTATACTTGATATATCTTTATCACTTTCAATGCTAAATTCATACCAATTATTTTCAATCCAAGTATTAGAATAATAATCATATTGATTTGGACTTTCAGATATATTGATAACATCTATTTGCTCTGCTTTTACGGGTGTATTTAAATTTGATAAAATAGATGGTAAAATACCAGCTGTAATAAACAATATTATTATAGTAATAACAATAATATTCAACCCTATCTTATTTATAGAAAATCCTCTCCCTTTAATATCCATCTTTCGGTAATAGATCCATTAACTGAATAAAATAATTAAATATAAAACTTCTGTAAAAATATTAACAATTTAAAATTTTAATATATTTATTTCCGTGTAAAAATAATATTATAAGCAACTATTAGAATAGTTAGTAAAACATCTTTTTTTATTTAGAGATTATTTATTTAGAGATTAAAAATTTTAGATGTTAATTCACTCGTATCCACCAATTTTTAAGCTAGGATCTCCAAATAATTCCCATTGTTGTACCATTTTCACATCCATCATAGACTCATCACCAAGAAATCTATGCAAATAGTCTGACATTGTATCGCCATGGTTTTCTCCCAAGCAATCAATATTTTCTTCTCCATAAAGTTGAAGAAAGCGCAATTCTAACCAACCGTCTAATATTTCTATATAATCTGCAATTGAATTATTATCTGAGTCATCTTCTCCATGAGTTCCAAGTCCTGTATTTGAAATAGTAGCAATTGCTCCGCCATTTGATTTACTAGTTAGCCACCAAGACCAACTGTTAGGAACCCACAGATAATGCCAAAACTGTCCAATGTTACCAGATTTTAAACTAAAGTAGTTAAAACCATCTTCTATAAATCCTTTTAAAATATTTCCCATTGTTACATCAAATTGTCCGTTATGACAACCTCCAACTACAGTTATTGGTAATTTTTCTTTATTTTTTAAAAATACCAAATCCTTAAAATCATATCCTGTGGTCCACTCAGTTCCGTTTGGAGGATAATGTGTATTCCAAGAAGCAGGACTGCCATGACCACAGAAATACGCAAATCCACTACCTGTTTCCATAGCTGTGTTAACTGTAGTTCTATTGATATCTTGCTCTGAAGCATAAACCTTAATTGGTGTGAAATCGGGCATAAGTTCTATTGCTTTATCACCAATTAGTTCTCCTTCATTTAATTGAGCTTCATCATAATATGAATCTCCTGCAACAATTAGTAAATTATTAAACCATTCTTCATCACATTTGTCTTTTTCATAATTTATAATTTTGTCAACCATAATTTTAACTTCATTATTATTTCTACATGGAAGACGACCAAGATAAACATCAGGGTATAAATCCATATCTTCCTTATATGTTTCATTCCATACTGAAAAAATATCATCATTATTTGAATCCCAACTTGAGAAATCACCCTTGCTGTCATAAATATCTGCAAAATAAAGATCACATAGGAAGGAATATTCTGCATATTCTTGTGAATCTGGAGGTACAACGCGACTGTATCTTACTGGAAAATCCCAAGTAAAAGATTGTCCTTTTAATCCTCCAACTAGTAGAACATGGGTTATGCCCCAGTTTTCAATTGCATCTTTAATGAAATATTTTATTTCTTCTTGTATGTCTCGTCCTTGCCAGTATATCTCTTCATAAACCTCATCAAGAGTAATTAATTTAGTTGAAACTCCAAAATTGTTTTTATGAGTGACAAGTGGCTTGAGACTACGTGCAAATTTTGAAGGCGATAGGATTAATAAATCATAAACATCGTTTTCTTCAATGATTGGACGTATAGGCTCCAAATAACTAATATTTACTGATATTTGCTTAATAAAATGCAATTGATCATCAAGAGGATAATATCTTACTGGATAGACTCTAAAGACTAAAAATGTCTTATGTATGCCGTGTGACAA
>Ga0272441_10012643_pt1 | contig 12289 bp, 14 predicted proteins | sample SSMProp6N_FD_193582 | JGI IMG/M metagenome (GOLD analysis project Ga0272441, IMG submission 193582) | Marine sediment archaeal communities from Little Sippewissett salt marsh, Falmouth, MA, United States - SSM-Prop-6N | ecosystem: Environmental > Aquatic > Marine > Wetlands > Sediment ...
GTGCTGAAGTGTTTCAGCAGCAAATCCCGGATCAGTGAAGGGGTTGTCTCCTGTAACCCGTATGATATAGTCCCCGCCGTACTTTTGCGAGGCAAGGAAAAAGCGTTCAAGCACGTTCTGTCGGGGCCCGGCAAAGCCGTGAATATTCATGGATTCCGCAAGATCGAGCAGGGAGCGGTCTTCCCTTTCCGGGGACGTTGCAAGTACGACACGGTCAACTCCTTTAATTTGAGCGCTACGCTCAATCACATGTGCTATCAGGGGCCTGCCGGCGAGATCGAGCATGACCTTGCCCGGAAGCCGCGTTGAACCCATGCGCGCCTGTATAACAGCTGTTACAGAGATGCGTGTGTCATTTTTCCCGGTCATGGCAGGGCCGCCTCTCTCAGAAGTTGAAGGTATACCATTCATCACAGGACCTGCAGTCCGGTGATGATGGGTACTGCTGATGGTAATCCGAAAGGAAGCGGTCTTTACCGGACTCCCATATATTCACCAGAGAATTATCCATCACATTCCCGGCAGGATATTTGCCGTCTATGTCCTGCCTGCAGAAGGCCACGTCACCGTTTGACAGGATGTACATGTCCCTCTGAAGGTGCCAGCATGGCCCCCGTTCAAGGGGAGAGAGGTCTGAGTAACGGCGGTCCTGTATCCGCCCGAGGAAGGTGTTCTGTTTCTGGAGAACAATGGGGATTTCCTGCTTTTCCCAGAAGTCATAGTATGAGTCAAGCCAGGGTTCTGTTTCGTTGATTTTCATTACCTGAAGGTACAGGCTGGCGGTGTCAGCGCACATTTCCCTGAGAGCTGTAATGTTCTCATATACACTGTCGAACCTGTCAGCCCCGTGAAGGGTGGTGTAGGTTTCCCTGTTCATACCGTTGATATTGAATATGGCCTTTATACGCGAGAGGTCTTTTTCTTTAAGGAAATTCCTGAAGTTCGTGTCCGCGTATACACCGTTGGTCTCAATAATGATGGATTCTACTGAATCAGATGCAAGTATGCGGTCCATTACAGCATAGAAGTTCGGATGCATCAGTGGTTCGCCGGACCCTCCCAGCGCCACGGTGAAGGGGAGTTTGAACTTTTTTGAATCAGACAGGATTTTGTCAAGAACAGGGAGCGGCATATGAGAGTGTTGCTCACCCAGCAGTTTACGGTAGCAGAAAATACACTCCAGGTCGCACTCACCTGTAAGTTCAATTTCCAGGTATGAGGGGCCTGCATAGAGTACGGCCGGATTCTTATCAATAAGGGCGCGCAGGCTGGAGTAGTCAGGCACTCCGCTGTTAAGTTCATGGATGTTCTCCATTATCACGCGGTCGCGGGGGCTGCGCGACAGAAAGGATATCCGCTTGTCCCGGATATCCGGGTCCTTATAGTAAAGCTCAATGTCGAACTGGTTGATATTGGATTTTACAACCCCGGAAAGGGGAAGGGTCTTTTCATTAAAGGCCGGAATTGATTCAACCAGTTCACGGGAAACGATTTCACAGGACAGTCCTGCCGGCAGATTTTCTGAAAAAGTGAATTCCGCAAGATAATCACAGTGCAGAGCGACCATATCTGCCACAACAGCGCTGTCCATGAAGGGTGAATCCGCGGTAATTTTTATTATATGGTCAGCGCCGGTGAAAGAAAATAGTTCCTTCCAGAATTCTACATCATCGTCACCCGCTCGTACGCGGGCATTGTCGCGTTTCTGCAGTATGCCGGTATAAGATTCCGGGATCGAGTAGATGATGTTTCTTATTGCCTCAATGGCGCTGAGGCGTTCAGCATGGGAATCCGGGGTAAAGGATCCAAAACAGTCCAGGTCATTGTCGAAAATGCCGCTATCCACGTACATGAGAATATCAATATTCACTGAAAACTCCGGAAGTTGGATTTGCAGGACATGTATGTGTTAATCATGCCCCCTTTTTATTTTCGACATAATCTTCCATATATATCCTAATTTCTGAAAATCTTTTTCTCCGCGCCACCCATTTTTCAAACTGTGAGACCATATTTTCGTTGTACAGTTTGTACATGATCATTTTTTCAACTTTTTCGTATGTGACAGGACGTTTCCCCAGGTATTTGACAATATGGTATCCGAATCTTGATTTGAATACCCTGGATACGGAGTTAACACGCTTCATCCTGTATACATTTCCGGCAAAGTAGGGGTCAAGGTCAGCGAGCATTGTCCATCCTATATCGCCGCCGTTTTTTGCCGACCCGGGATCCTGGGAATACTTTTTCGCGAGGTTTTCAAAGGATTCGCCTGCAAGGATCCTTTTCCGTAAACCGGAGATGGTCCTGTTCGCCTTTTTCTCTTCACTGAGTGTTCCGGACTTCGGTATTATAAGGATGTGCTTTACGTGGACCTCGTAGCCAAGCTTTTTTCTGTTTTTCCTGTACCATTCTTCTGTTTCCCTCTTTGAAGGGGGAGAAACTCCAATCGCAATGGACATGACCTGCTCCCTGCGGATCTGGGTTCGTATTTCCTCGAATAGTTGAGCAAATGACATTTTCTGCTTTGATTCTGCAAATTTAATAAAATTATTGAGCTTTTTATCGAGGTCAGCATCAGGTTTGTTCTTTTTGTCGCTGATCCTGTTGAGTAAGCGCGCGCTGAGGGCGCTTACGGTTGCATCAAGCTCATTTTGGTTTTTAACGCGCCCGGAGAAATAACTTTTCATCATGTTCTCGATATGAAGAAGGACCCTCTTGTCGCTGATAATTATTGACTGGTCAACAGCAGTTTCATACACAAGTGCATTTTCAATGAACCTGTCAAGGACCCTGCTTTTTTCATATGCGATTTTTTTGCCCGGGATTTTTTTTGATTTCTGTATGTAGTCAAGCCGGTCATTGACCTCGCTTTCCACAATTGGGATGCTGTTAACAACCGCGATTATCCTGTCATAGGGTTCCCAGGAAAACCCGGTCCCCTGGAACAGCATGAGTGCGGTCGCCAGCAGTATGGCCAGCCGTGTTTTATTCATTTGTTTGTCCGTTAATAATTAGTTTTTGTAAACTGTTTCCCCGGTGGTTGAAGAAAATTTCCTTTAACCTGAGCATGGTATCGGTAATGTCAGAGGCGTACAGTTCAATTGTCCCTTTATACCCGGGGGGCCTCATATTTTCAAGATTTTTTCCTTTTAATATCTGTCTTACTTCATGGGCGATCTCTATGCCTGTATCTATGAGTGTCACGTCCGGGTAAACCCTGCTGATTGTCTTTTTGAGCAGCGGGAAGTGGGTGCATCCCAGTATCAGGGTCCTGATGCCCCTGTCGTACATGTCCTGGAGGTATTCCCGGGTCAGCATCCTGGCGATCTCCGTGTCAATCATTCCTTCCTCAGTCAGGGACACGAAAAGTGTGGCATGCTGCTGGAGCACTTTAACGTCAGGCCTGATAGATCTGACAGCCTTCACATAGGACCCGCTTCCCACTGTGGCCCTGGTGCCAATCACACCAATGGAATCCCCGTTGAGCCTGCTGCAGGCCGCGCGAGCTCCCGCCTCTATTACACCGATAACGGGTACAGGAAGCTCCTCCCTGAGGCATTCGAGCGAGGCAGCGGATGATGTATTACAGGCAATCACGATCATTTTAACGTTCCGGGAGAGCAGGTAATGCGCGATTTCCCTGGAGTACCTTAGTATTGTTTCAGCAGACCTTGTCCCATAGGGGAAGCGGGCTGTATCTCCAAAATATATGATGTTTTCAGCAGGCAGGAGGTCATTTATGGCCTTGCATACTGTGAGCCCGCCGATTCCTGAATCGAATATTCCTATGGGGTTCTGCATTTCCGGGTCCGTTATTTTTTCTTTTTATAGAGCATGAATTCAATGCCGTCAACAACGGCCTGCCAGGAGGCTTCAATAATATTTGTTGAAACACCCACTGTTCCCCAGTGCTCCGTGCCCTTTTTCTGGTCTATGAGTACGCGGACTGATGCGCCCGTGCCTTCCTGTTCATTGAGAACACGGACCTTGTAGTCTGTCAACTGCATGTCGCTGATTTCGGGATAAAATTTTTCCAGTGCCTTGCGCAGGGCGTTATCCAGGGCCTCGACCGGTCCATTGCCGTTTGCGGCAGTATGTTCAACTGTGCTGTCAACTTCGACTTTTATCGTGGCTTCACAGTAAAGCTCTCCTGTTTCATCCATTTCAGTGATTACCCTGAAGCCCTTGAGGTTGAAAAACGGGGTGTATTCGCCTGTTGCGTGTCGCAGGATGAGCTCAAAGGATCCCTCAGCCGCCTCAAACTGGAATCCCTGCTCTTCCAGGGACTTTATTTTTTTTAATATATTCCCGGGCAGTGTGATGTCTTTATCAATTTCTATCCCGAGTTCCCTGGCCTTGAATTCGATATTGCTCCTGCCTGACAGCTCGGAGATGAGTACTTTCCTCCGGTTGCCGACCAGTGCTGGATCTATATGCTCATATGTACGTGTGTCCCTCTGCAGGGCTGAAACATGGATGCCTCCCTTGTGGGCAAAGGAATTGTCCCCGACAAAGGGGCTCCGTTCATCATGCGCAAGGTTGGCGGTTTCACTGACGAACCTGCTGACCTCTGTCAGATGTTCAAGCGCATCGCCTGCACTGCACTGGTGCCCTGTTTTAAGGACCAGGTTCGGTATCATTGTAACAAGGTTGCAGTTGCCGCAACGTTCTCCGTATCCGTTTATTGTTCCCTGGACCGAACTGGCGCCGGCCAGAACAGCGGAAAGGGAATTGGCCACTGCCACACCCGTGTCATTGTGGAAATGAACGCCAATATCAGCGCCGGTACTTTTACAGGTGTCGCCTGTAATGGTCTGTACCTCATGCGGGAGTGTGCCCCCATTGGTGTCGCAAAGCACAATCATATCCGCGCCCGCCTCATGCGCTGTGCCGATCGCGTCCATTGAATAGGACCTGCTGGACTTGTACCCGTCAAAAAAATGTTCCGCGTCAAGAAATACAACAAATCCGGCGTCTTTCAGAAAGGCAACAGTTTCATGGATAAGGGTAAGGTTTTCCGAAAGGTCAATATTCAGGGCGCTTCGTACCTGGAAGTCCCATGTCTTGGCAACAATGGTAAGTACATCAGCTCCTGAAGAGACCAGAGCCTGAAGGAGGTGGTCCTCTTCTGTGGGGACGCCCCTGCGTCTTGTTGATCCAAAGGCCGCGATTTTTGAATGCTCAATGCCGTTGTCCCTTATCTCCCTGAAAAACTGGTCATCCTTGGGATTGGAACCCGGCCAGCCGCCTTCAATATAATCAATCCGAAGCCGGTCAAGGGCCTGCGCAATACGCAGCTTGTCCTGCAGGGAAAATGAAATCCCAACGGTCTGCGCGCCGTCACGAAGGGTTGTGTCATAAATTGTTATTTTCTTGCCTGACATAATCAGTACATCTTTTCAATACTGTGAATAAAACGGCATAATTGTGTTCAACAGTACATATTTCAAGTAATTTTTATTGCCGCTTATATCAACGGATACAGTTTAGGTGAGGAACAGGTTAAAATGTTACCCCGTGATCAGGCCGGGAAAGTACAGGAGAGATGGGAGACGGGATATAAGCTGGTTTTAAAATTAAACGGGGCTGTCCTAAAAGCCACCTAACCCAATTCGACGTGGCTTATTTCGGCAGGCTCAATACAGGCATTTCGACAAGCTCAATGCAGGCAGTACAACGCCCGGAGGTGCACAATCTTGGAATTTAAAAGTCCCCCTTTGGGGGATTTAGGGGGTTAACAGAAAGCATGCTGATCTAATGACATGATAGCTATATATTTTCTGGACATTCTCGGGTACAGAGCATTTTACCTGCTATAAGTTAAGGGAGAGATGTTTTATCATCAGTAATAATTTCTGAAGATGTATTTTAGTGTAAAAATAAAAATTCAGTCCCCGCCGCCGCAGGCGGCGGGGTATAGAGCATTTATTAGCTGCTATAAGTTAAGGAATAAATGTTTTTATCATTGAATTTTTTATAACAGAAACTATTATATGACTGTAGCAGGTGCTTTCTTAAAGGAGTCAATGCATGCGATTTCTGTATATTTTCGGCATAACCCTGATCCCCTACCTTCTGCTTACTGCGGGGAGCGGGCAAGTGCTCCTGTTCTGGTCAGCTGAGGAATTGATTGTGGGGGTTGCGCTCAGCCTGATCTTCGGCGGGATTATTTCAAGCGTGATAATCCCGAGGAATGTACTGGTAGACGTTATAAATCCGTTCAAATGGATTTTAGCTACCTTTTACATGATAGGTCCGTTTTTTTTATCACTCCTGATCGCAAACATAGAAGTCATGTACAGAATTATTTCCGGAAGAATCAATCCCGCTATAGTAAGGGTGGAAACCGGACTTAATAGCGTGACCGGCGCCTATTTCCTTGCCAATTCCATTACCCTGTCTCCGGGGACCCTCACCATTGATATGGATGTTGAAAACCATGACCTCTATATACACTGCCTTAACTGGAAAAAAGAAGAGGGGCAGCCTGCGGAACCCCGTGATGTTGCGCTGTTTTCCTATTTCTGGATGAAATTAATTTATGGGTGAGGATTGATTATTGAAAATGGACGGGTTCTTTCTCATATCATGCCTTCTGATCAGTATATTTATTCTCCTTATGGTTTTCAGGATACTTTTCAGCCGGAATGTTCCTGAGCGTATTGTTGTGCTTGATACGATAAACACCCTGATCATAACCCTTATGATTGTCCTGGGTGCCATGCAGAAAAAGGCCCTCTATATTGATATCGGTATAGTGTACGGGATAATATCTTTTATCGGGACTCTGTACATAGCGCGTTTTCTTGTTGAGGAGAAAAAATAATCATGGAAATTGCTGTATATATTTGTGTGGGCCTGGGACTGTTTATCAATTCTCTCAGTGTTGTGGGACTCATGAGGTTCCCTGATATTTACACGCGGCTGCATGCTGCAACCAAGACCACCACATTCGGTAGCATCTTTATTGTGGCCGGTGTTATAATTGATAGTGTTAACCAGGCGCATAAATCAGAAACAGTTATTATTATTCACGCTGTTATCGCCCTTGTTGTTATAATTTTCACCAATCCCATAAGCGCGCACGCGATTGCCCGGGCCGCCCTGTTGTCAGGGGTCAGGCCATTCGGGGTAAAGATCAATGAATTCAATGTGAAGAAGAAAGTGGAGATGTAAGCAGTGATAACACCGGTAATTTTTATAATTCTCTGCCTTGCCATTATTATTACCGCTGTCCTGAGCCTTTATTTCAAGGACCTCGTGGCCTGTGTTGTAAGTTATTCAGTCCTCAGCCTCGTGCTTACAGTTGTATATTTTTATCTTGACGCTCCGGACGTTGCCATTGCTGAAGCTGCAATCGGGGCTGCACTTACAATATGTATATTCATTATTGCAATAATCCTGACACGGAGGCACGAGGAATGAAGCTCGGAAGCCTGCTCTCACTTGTTCTGATACTCGGATTTCTTTTTGTGGCTGTTCTCAGGCTGCACCCTGTAGGACAGCCCCTGGGTCATCCAGGTGTAATGAAGGACCGTGGCAGCGCGGTTACTGACACCGCGAATATTTTTACCATGGATGATTACTATATTCGAAACGGACAGGCAGAGACAGGGTCCAATAATATTGTAGCGAGCGTTGTCTTTGACTACAGGGGATTTGATACGCTGGGAGAGGCGACAGTGCTTTTCCTGGTTGTATCCAGTATATCAATGCTGATGTATACCATACTCAAGCAGAAGAAGATCAAAAAGGACCATTTTTTTAAAATATATAATTTCCCCACTGATATTTCACGTATAATCTCCTTCGGCCCCTACCTCCTCTATCCGATTATAATTATTTTCGGGGCCTACCTTGTGGCCCACGGGCACCTTTCCCCCGGGGGCGGGTTCCAGGGCGGAGCGGTCATGGCTTCAGGCACTGCTTTGCTTCTTATAAGTTCCCTCTTTACAATCCATATCCAGAGGGTAAGGAGGGTCTTCTCATTTTTTGAGTCACTGGGACTTGCCATTTATATCGGTCTCGGGTTTGCGGGTATTGGGACCTCTTTTCTTCATAATTTTCTTGCGCAGGGGAATCCCCTGTTCCTTGGAAGGGCCATTCCATTCGGGCCGAACCCCGGGTATCTCAATTCTGCAGGCCTGCTGCCGCTGCTGAGCCTTGCAATAGGGATTGAGGTTTTTTTCGGCATAAGTGTAATCCTTGTTACCATGTACCATGTTGCCATGGACGGGGACATTAAAGATGCACAGGAGTCGTAACAGGTGACAAATTTTTTCCTCTATATAACGGTTGTGCTGCTCCTTTTCTTCGGAGTGGCCACGCTTCTGTTTAAAAGAAACCTGATAAAAATTGTCATTGCCCTCAATATACTTGAATCAGGGGTGAACCTGTTCTTTATAACGCTCGCGTTTAAGAATGATGCGACTGCGCCGATATTTACACTGGCCCCTGATCTGGCTGAATTGAAAATGGTGCTGCCCACTCCTCAGGCCCTGATACTGACCAATATTGTCATAGGATTTGCCACGAGCGCGCTCATGCTCGCTTTTGCGGTGCTCGTGTATCGGAACAATAAAACACTGGATATCCGCAAGCTGAAAGGTATTGAAATTCATGACTGATAATTTTCCGGTACTGATTATTGCCCTGCCACTGCTCGTGGCATTTATTCTTCCCATCGTGTCCAGGGCTGGAGTAAAGCCCAGGAACATACTGGTGTTCCTGGTGATACTCGCTGTTAATATCATGCTGCTCAGCCTGGTGCCTGAGGTCATGATCAGGGGGAAAATCCTGTATTCGGTTATCGGTTCAGCCGATCCCGCGCGCGTGGTCCCGGAAGGCCTGACCTTCCCGGTACGTATTGTTCTGAGGGTTGACGGATTTTCACTTTTTATGGCCCTCCTTTCAGGCTTCTTCAGCCTGGTGTGCTTTATTTTTTCATTGAGGTTCATACCTGAACACGGAAGGAAAAATTATTATGTTCTCCTGTTCCTTCTTATGATGACCGGGATGCTGGGCCTTGAATTTACAAATGATCTTTTCAATTTTTTCGTGTTCCTTGAGATACTGTCAATTTCCGGCGCAGCCCTTGTGTCCTACCGCACAGACCGGTCTCATCCGCCTTATGCGGGGTACAAGTATCTGCTGGTCAGTACCATTGCCACGAGTTTTTTCCTTCTCGGGGTCGCACTCTGCTACGCGCAGTACGGCTCGCTCAACATGGAATACATACACCGTTTTATGAACCACACCCTGCTGGACAGAATGGCTCTGGTATTCATGCTCGCTGCCCTGGCAATGAAGGCGGGCGCAGCACCAATGCACATGTGGGTCCCGGACACCTATTCTGAAGCGCCTGCGCCTGTAACTGCAATGCTTGTAATCTCGAGCCAGGCCAGTCTTTACGGGCTGTTCAGGATCTGTTTTACCCTTTTCGGGAACCCGATAAGCAGGGACACGATCAATTACCATACACTGGGGTGGATAATTATCATAATGGGGGTGCTGTCCATGTTCGTGGGTGTTACCATGGCCCTGGTCCAGCATGACGTGAAACGGCTGATGGCCTTTCATTCTGTTTCTCAGACCGGCTACCTGCTTATGGGCATAGGCGTAGGGGTTGCAGTGTACACACTCAATGACGGCGGCGCCGCGTATAATTCATACGGACGGGTTGCCATGGCGGGCGGTATTTTTCATATAATGAACTATTCAATAAGCAAGGGACTGCTCTTCCTGACAGCGGGTGTCATGTTCAGGCGTTTCGGCACCTGTGACCTGGACCGGATGACCGGTATGGCGCACCGTGATACTGTTACAACCGCTGTTTTCATTATCGGGGCACTTGCAATTTCCGGGATCCCCCCGTTTAACGCGTTTTCGTCAAAGCTGCTTCTGTATGAATCAGTGTACAGGTTCAGCCCGGTCCTTTCAATTATCGCAATGTTTGTATCTGTTCTAACTCTTGCGTCTTTCACAAAGGTTTTTTACAGTGCTTTCCTCGGCCCGTGCCGCAGCGATATACTGGTTGATGAAGAACCCCTGCCCGCGGGAATGATTGCGGGTATGACTATTATGGCTGCGGCAATTATTGTGACAGGATTCCTGCCGTCCCATACCCTGAACCTGCTGGTTGATCCGGCGATTTCCGGGCTGGTAACGATTTTTTAAGGTGGCTGATATGATTTTTGATCCATACATACTGTTGCAGAAAATCAAGATCATCTGGATGCCGGCAGTGTTCGTGTCACTCTTTATCTTCCTGTGCCTGATCGTGTGGCTGTGGGGGAGATTATTTTTCAGGAACGACTACAACAGGGGCAGCGGCCAGGTAAAACCCTTCAATTCCGGAAATATCGAGGAGATCGACTATCCTGTACCCTCATCCAGCCTCTACTGGGGATTCCGGAAGGTCCTGGGCGGATATTATGACTTCATGCAGAGGCTGCACAACGGGGACCTGAATGATTACCTTAAGTGGATGATAATCTTTACTGCTGTCTGTTTTATGCTTATACTGGGAGGCCTCCTGTGAGCAGGAAAACGGACCTGAAATATTTCAAGCGCTCCCTCTGGGCATTCCACATGAATACTGGCTCATGCAATGCCTGTGATATTGAGATACTCGCTGCCACAACACCGCGCTATGATGCGGAGAGGTTCGGGATCAGGCTGGTGGGCACGCCGCGTCATGCTGATATACTGATTATTACGGGCACTGTCACGGAAAAGATACGCGAGCGGGCTGTCCGGGTGTATGAACAGGTGCCTGAACCCAGGCTTGTAATGGTTGTGGGCGGGTGCGGTCTGACAAAGGGAGTGTTCCAGGATTCATATGCAATGTCCGGTCCGGTTGACAGGTTTATTCCTGTGGATGTGTATGTACCCGGGTGCCCTCCGCGGCCTGAAGCGATTATCTACGGTATTGCCAGGGCCTGGGAAAAGATTGAAGAGATGGAGAAAAGCAATGCCGCTAACCCCTGAAGATATTGCACTTCGGTTCCGTGAGGAATTTGAAAATGAGGTAATCGGTGTGCGCGTTCGCAGCAGGGAACAGGGGATCTATCGTACTGTTCCCCAGTCAGTTATATGGCTTTCCATATCACGCGTGGTCTTCCACAGGGCCGTATCACTTCTGAAAGACATGGGCCATATTCATATTGCATGTCCAATGGCATCAAAGGAGCATGATGACGGGATTGAACTTATTTATCCCTTTACTGTTTTAACGGGAGAGGGAAAATTCATGGAGCTGCCGGTAATAATAAGCGTGTTTCTTCCCGAGGATGACCTGCGTATCAGGAGCGTTTCTGATATCCTTCCGGGAATTCTTTACATGGAGCGCGAAACAATGGAAATGCTGGGCGTGATAATTGAAGATATTCCTGATTCGCGCCGCCTGTTTACGCCCGAAAACATGCAGCCGGGCGTATTTCCAATGAGACGGGAGCCTGACGCGTAAATGCGGGGCGAACCAGGGGGAAATTGAAGAGGATGAGCACAGTAAAAACATATCCGCTGAATATAGGGCCGACACATCCCGCGTTCAAGGAACCGATCCGGTTTAATTTCCAGGTCGATGGTGAAAGAATTACAGAGTGCGATATTGATTTTGGCTACACGCACAGGGGCATTGAACGGATAGCCCAGGAGCGTAATTTTGTCCAGGTAATCTATCTGCTGGAAAGGGTATGCGGGATATGTTCCTTTTCTCATCCCCTTGCCTACTGCCTGGCCATTGAACAGGCAGCAGAGATTGAAGTGCCACCGCGCGCCCGATATATAAGGACCATAATAGGTGAACTGGAACGGCTGCATTCGCACCTGCTCTGGTCAGGCGTGTTCGCCCATCAGCTCGGTTTTGATTCGCTCTTCTACTATACCTGGACTGTACGTGAGAAGGTCCTTGACTGCCTGGAAGCGATCACAGGTAACAGGATAAATTACGGAATGCTTGCCATAGGCGGCGTGCGGCGGGATATCACACCTTCCCAGTACCCGGTTATCAGGGAGGTGGTGGATCATTACAGGGAACTCTACAGCCGCCTCAACGAGGTGCTCCTGAATGACCTCAGCGTGCAGATGCGCTGCCAGGGCATTGGTGTACTCACCCGCGAGGACGCTGTCAGCCTGTGCGCGGTAGGGCCGACTGCTCGGGCTTCAGGCGTGAGAAAGGACGTAAGGGTGGATTATCCTGTCAATGCCTATCCTGACATGGAGGACCTGCTCCCGGTCTCGCCCCTGGACAGGGGTGTGGAGCCCGCGGGTGATGTTTACAGCC
>Ga0272441_10012645_pt1 | contig 12287 bp, 8 predicted proteins | sample SSMProp6N_FD_193582 | JGI IMG/M metagenome (GOLD analysis project Ga0272441, IMG submission 193582) | Marine sediment archaeal communities from Little Sippewissett salt marsh, Falmouth, MA, United States - SSM-Prop-6N | ecosystem: Environmental > Aquatic > Marine > Wetlands > Sediment ...
ATGAAAAAATCCGGGAGATCAAGCCCGGATTCTGGCGTGTCTGGTTAATGGGATGGTCAGCCGATAAGGCCCTTCTTTTCGAGCGTGCGAAGCGCGCGCATGCTCACCTTCATTTTAACAAGCCTTCCGTTGACCATGATCTTCTTTTTCTTCACGTTCGGCACCCAGCGTCGCTTCGTGTGACGCTGCGAGTGCGAAACGGTGTTACCGCTCTTCGGACGCTTTCCGGTTATTGAACATACTCTACTCATAGCAAAACCTCGCTTCAGTAATCGCTAAAGCCGAAAACTTATACCACATTTCAAAGCGTAAGGCAAGGGTGAAAAGTATTTCCACATGTCAGCTCACCAGCCCGCAGGGGCTTCGAATACATGCAGATTGCAGGCCCCATGCGACCACGCGGGCATTGCGATCAGCCTGTCCGATGTTTCGGGTCCGGGCCTGATCGATAGCGACAGCATCCGCGTTCCGGTCCTACGGTATGTGTCGAGAGTGTTGAGGTCGGCGTCGAACTTCATCAGGCCGATGCCGTCACCGCCGTTCTGGAAGTTATGGCACACGATCAGCCTGCACGTCTCAACCGTCGAATCGCCATGATCGACCTCGATCGATCCACCCTCCCACTTGTGGTAATCGCTTATCGACGCGCCGGTGTTTCCGGTCCATGAGAATATCTGGCTCTGATCGAGTGAGACAAGTCTCTCCGGCGGTGAAACCGAAATGTCGAGGACATAGATAGCGCCGCGCCACGGGTAGCCGTCGTTGTGGAGGATGTAAAGCCGTTCGGCTTCCGGTATGACGGCGATGTCGTATATTCCCCTAGCGCCGCCCTCGACAAACGTGCAGTCGAGAGTGTCCTCCGTCACCTGCGTATATATTCCACCGGTTTCATCCCATTCCCAGTGAGTAAGTTCGTTCGTTCCGGTTGTACCGCCGGGAGTGTGGTAGATGCACCAGATGCTGCCGTCCGCATCTGTATCAAGTCCTGTAAGTACGCCATCCGATCCGGGAACCGTAAATTCCGTTATGTAATTTCCCTCGGAGTCATAGATGATGACAACCTCGTCGGGGGAGGGGGCGACGGTGTAGACGATACGGTCCATATATTCGTCGTAATCGAGGTTGACGATGTAGGTCCACATGCCCGCAGAGTATTCGCTGTGGGCAAGGTCGCTGATAATCACCTCGGGAGTGACAGGACCGGGAGCAGTTACCTCTAACGCAACAAGCTGATCCTGGCGTTTTACTAACAGACGTCCGTCGGGAAGGAAGCATGTTCCGTCCTGCCTGAGATCATCGAAATCGCCCTCCGGATTCACGACGCCGAGATAGGTCGAGTGAACCTCGTCGGGGCACGTGATCGTTATTTCATGGGGCGGATCGAGAATATCCTCGCCGCAGCCGTTTGTAACCCTCAGGCCCACGTACCATGTTCCGGGTGGAAACACATGTGATGCGTAACCCGTGTCGTTGGTTTCATCGTAGACATCATCCCCGTCCCAGTCCCATTCGAACTGAAGCGGCGGGGTGCCGGTGGTTGCGGAAGCGTCGAAATCGATTACAATTCCCGCGGTTCCGTCATGAGGGGCGTCAAGTAAGATCGATGGAGGTTCGCACGGATTATCGTCCGCGATTGGTATGTCGAAGAAAAAGTACGATGCTAGCGGCGCATCGGGGACGGGAACAGTAAAGCCCTGTTCGTAGCTGTCGGGGTTTATGCTCTCGACGGTCATCAGGAATGTCGCAATTCCTGATTCAAGCGGATTGAGTCCGGTCAGCTCGATGTTTGCGACACTCGAAACACTCGTGCCGGGCTCCCAGGCTATTTCGAACTGGTCTGTGGTCAGTTCGGTATATTCTCCCGGAAACTCGACACTTCCGGATTCGAGAATAATGCTGCCGATCTCGCTGGGAACCCCGCTCGGATTATACGGTGCTGCCCAGTCCCATATTTCCGTGGAAACCCGAAGTGTCCCGCCGCTGAAATCATCCGTATGGAAAAGGTCCGAACCGTTGTCGACTACCGAAATGTTGATTGGCTCTCCACGGTTCGCGGTAATTGGGAAATCGTCGGGAACATCGATCGGTGATGGCCCTTCGGGCGGTTCCCAGAATCCGACCACAGCGTACTGGAATCGTATCTCGGGACTGCCTGAAACGACAGGGAACTTAAGTTCATAGCGACGGGTGTTCACGGTCGGGCTGAAAAACCCTCTCTTTGCCAGATTTGGTTCCTCACTGAAAAAATCAGTGAGTAATCCCTCGCCGTCGAGCCCGTCAGCGAAGTATTTGTACGGGTTCAGAGTCGATGTGAATTCAGCGTCCTTGGTCCCGTATATACCCTCCACGAAACCAAGAATATTCGGCGCGAGGAACTCAACCGGGTTGTACCAGCGGGTGTAACCGTCGGGATTCAGAAGGTGTGCTGTTTCATCACCGGTTGCGTAGTTAATTGTCGGGTCATATTTCCCCTCGGTGTCACCGTAGCTTATGAAAATCCCCATGACATCAAATCCGGTGTACATGTCGAGGCCCGGAAACGGGTGGTGAATCCTGACATCAAGGTCCATTCGGCCCTCTGTAAGCCAGTCGGACAGATCGACGATGTCTATCCCGAGATTTGATGTCGATCCCTTAGGCGGCTGGAGAAAAACGGTGATGTTGGCAGCGAATTCGGAAGAACGAAGGGGAACAATATCCACTAGGGCAGTATCGGGATTGATGCTGATCTCCCAGTACCCCCAAAACCCTGCAGATGATTTTACTGGTATTCCCGGCGGTGACGATTCCGCAGATGGTAATAACGGAGATGAGCTGCCATTCGAACAGGATAATGCGAAAAAACCAAATAACATAATAACCGCGAGGGGATAAAGCCGGGTGATCATTTACTTCCTCCAGTGCAATTCAGGGCCGTGCACCAGTAATATTTTACAACATTAACTTATTCTACACAATTTTAATACTCCCGATACAAAGAAAATATTCAGAATTTTATATGTGGTAATTGTTTTCGGGCATCTAAAGTTGCAGGGGGAATTGATAAACGTTATTTTATAGATGGCGACGAACAAGGCAGCTATCATTGAGTATTTACAATTAAGGTGCATGAAATTACGTTCAGGTTCAGTCTGAATTCAATAGCTACTAATGGAGGGCGACATCAATGCGTTACCGCAGTCAATTTCCACTGATTATCCTTGCAGCTGTTCTGGTTATCTTTTCATTAAGCTGCAGCGGATCGGGTAATCCGGTCACCCCGGATTCTGCAACGCAGACAGGGACAACCGGAAATACCGACAGGGAAGCATCCGGACAGTATCTCTGGGGACTTTACGATGTTTACATCGATTCCGATACCGGCGAGGTCGAGATAGCACCCCTGAGGGGGGCGATGTTCGAGGCGAATGTCACGAAGTTTCTTCACCCGCCGATTTCCCCGATCAACATGCTGTCCATTCAGGTTCTTCCCGGTTCGGACTTCGCATCGGGATATCTTCTCCTGAACGTGAGCATACGTCACCCGTTCCCCGGAACGAACCTGCGGGGATTCGATGTGATGGGTATCTTCATGCCACCCGAGGGCGGGCAGTCTCTTCAGTGGGATCCGAACCTGACATGGCCTGATTTCTCCGGTGATAATCCGGTTCTTCTCAACGCCGATGGTTACACCCGGTGGTGGAATCAGCCCGAGTTCACAAGCTACGACACGATTTTCGGTTACACGAATGGAAAACTTGCCCCCGGAGGGTTTACATCAGCCAGCACGCTGAATCCATTCAAGTATTTCGCAGACGGGATGGACCCGGATACCGGGTTCTCCTCCGGATACCTCAACATAACCGATCGCGGGACGTTCGATACAGTGATTCCCGGAATAAATATCAGGGAGTACGAGATCCAGTTCCCTGTGGGGCCGTCGAACCCGGATTTCAGGTTCAAGTACGCGATCAGCGCGTGCTACTGGGGACCCGATGGTAATCCGGCTCCGCCCGCGCCGGTTGATGACTTTCCCTTAAGCGCGAACAGGCAGGAAGCGGTGTGTATAACTCCGACGAATGGAAACAGCACTGCGTTTTACGAAAATGAATCCACGTACGGTGGCGATCTGAATTTCAGTCTCGAAATTTACGACTGGCAGGGAATGACACAGTTTTCGAGCGCAGTCCCTGAAATTAATGGCATATACGTTGAGTCGCCGACACTTTTCGATGGTGTGATCGATGTCACCGAAGCGGGTATCTGGGCATTTGAGCCGATGAGCCCGGCGGCATCGCTATGTGATATAACCATTCAGAATGTTGCTCCTACGAGTGTGTCCGATCAGTACCTTATGATAATTGTCACAAGCGAGGAACCATCCGATTACTCAGTTCAGATACCCGATGTCACAGAATTCGATTACCCAACCGACGCGGTCCTTGCAGCGTTTGCGGTCTGGGACGTTCCGATAGCATCGCTTGGACCGCAGGAGGACCTTCCCCCTGTCGCGGACGCATCGCTCAGTGAACCGCATGAAGGCACACCACCTCTCGTTGTCAATCTTGACCCGTCAGCTTCGTATGATCCAGACGGGATAATCGTGATGTACGAGTGGGACATAGAAAACGACGGCTCGTTCGAATACACAACTTTTGCGCCCGATATAAGCACGCACGGTTTCGAGGATCCCGGCCTTTATGAGGTCCAGTTGAAGGTTACGGATGACGACGACCTTACTGATTTCCTCGATGAACCGCTTCTCATCAGTGTTATTGATGACGGCGATCCATGCGAGAAGGGACCTAACCTGATCTGCTCGGGGGATGGAAATATTTTCGTGGACTCCTACGTCGAGGAATACGATAACGCGCAGATTCTGAGAAACATCATCAACTTCGATTACGGGCTTCCCAACTCGTCAAACCAGATAGTGAAATTCTATGTCGGGCACGGCTGCAACCATAACAATTCACCGATAACCGGAAAGGTTAAGCCGATTGTCGAAGGTGAGGGCTGGACATTCGTTGAGTCCGACGAGGAGCCAATCGATACAGAAGGATGCCGTGTGGTCTTTGTCCATATTCCCGGCAAGAGCGGGGGTACCCCGTTCACCGAAGCTGAATATGAAGCATTGCATGAATTCCTTATCGAGGGCGGTCGAATCGTTCTGACACAGGAATATTCCGACAGCGAGTACGTTCAGGCACAGGGTAACGCTTTCCTTCAGGGGGTCGGAAGCACGATTGTGAGGACATCAAACTCGACCGGATATCAGTTGATCACTCCGCCGAATGAGTGCGAGGCGATCACGGACGGGGTCGAGATGGTATACCATCCTGCATACACGAGTTTCGATCTCGGTCCGACCGATTTCAGCCTTGTAGATGATCCGAACAACGGCTGGCATGTGCTTGTCGGCGGCTGGATTAAGTAGACTCTATCAATTGTGAAAATTTAAAGTGACGTACACCTGTGCGTCACTTTTTTTGTTCGCGGAGGGACTGATAAATATCGACCGCATCCTGAAGCGTTCCGCTTCCGGGGACGAGGATAGTCGGAACGGATGCGATGGATTCTCCGGGATTTAGTGCGATCGGTCCCTTCCGGGCAGGATTGGTTACTCCGAAACCGTCGATCAGAAACATCGGTTCCGTACCGGGACTCGTGATATCGAGGCTTATTGGTCGGACGCCCGGGATTTCACCGGACGTGACCAGAAGATACCTTCTCCCATCGTGAACAATACATCCCGCGCTCTCCTTTTCATCTAAGAGAGCCATGGGAACAAAGGCTCCTTTGCCAATTGCTGATACTGCCTCATCCCTGATGTCGCATAATTTTCGACCGGGATCGATGTCGGTTCCCGTCGGACTAACCTGAAGCTTCGAAATTTTCCAGTACGCCCAGTACTTCCACCATGATTCGGGCGGCGACCATGACGGCGCGATTCGCGCATGCGCCACGGTAAGCATCCGGCCTGACCCGTTATGAATACCGGAAGTAAAGGTTAGAGACTGAGGGGAGTCCGCGAAGTGGAATTCGGAGACAATCCCGAGATCACCTATACGCGATGTCAGCGTGAGTGAATTTTCCGACTTCGAAAGTGTATCTGCTTCTCCGCTGATGAAGGAGCACGACGGATTCTCATCGAATGTAAGCGTCATGTAGACGGGGCCGGACAGCCACGTGATGTCCGTCTCGTAATCGGTTAGCTCAATATGGGTGCGGTAACGGTGAGGTTCGATACTCAGCTTGAGAGAACCGCTCGTTATCTGTTCAGGACGCATTACGTAATCCCGTTCTTACAGAAGGTGGACCTTGTCGGAAAATTCCGGGAATTTGAGTGATACACCGCGTGTGTCGAAGAACATGCGTGACTTCCCGATTATGTCCTTCCAGTCGTAATCGGAGTGATTGACGAGGCAGACGATCAGGTCCGCATCCTGAACAGCATCGTCCGTGAGTTCGATCGATTCGAGATCGACAATCCTCTCCAGAACCGGAGCGTAATCGCGCTTTTTCTCACCGAGTCTGATTTTCTTCACATACGGGTCGTGGTACGAAAGATCAACGTCGTGATGCAGAAGAAGCTCAATTACCCGCATGGCGGGGGAGTTCCTTGCGTCATCGCAGTCAGGTTTGAAAGTAGCGCCAAGTGCAAGAACCTTCGCACCGGTGCATGCTGTCCCTACCCGGTTTAATACACGTGTTATCCTCTGAAGAACCCAGTCCGGCATGCGGTTATTCGTCTCCGCGGCGAGTTCGATAAACCTCGTGCTGAAGTCGAACTCGTGCCCCTTCCAGTAAAGGTAATACGGGTCGACCGGAATGCAGTGACCGCCAACGCCCGGTGACGGGTAGAACGGCATGAATCCGAAAGGTTTGGTGCTTGCCGCCTCGATTACCTCCCACAGGTTGATTCCCATGCGATGACACAGGAATGTAAGCTCGAACACAAGCGCGATATTTACCGCCCGGAAGGTGTTTTCAAGGAGCTTGACCATTTCCGCGACCGTCGGGCATGAGACCGGAACGACCTTGTCCTCGCCCACAATTTTCGCGTAGAGCCTCGTGCAGAGGTCGGTCGAAACCTGTGAAAGCCCGCCGATAACTTTCGGGGTGTTTGAAATCGTGTACTGGACGTTTCCCGGATCGACACGTTCGGGTGAGAAAACGAGGAAATAGTCCACACCCTCCACGAATCCCTGTTTATCAAGGGGTGGTTCGACCACTTCGATGGTTGTTCCGGGATATGTTGTGCTTTCAAGAATAATAAGCATTCCCGGGTGCATGTGTCGCGCGATCGTCTCGGTCGCCTGTTCGATATATGAGATATCCGGAGTTTTGTTACGGGTGAATGGAGTCGGGACGCAGATAAACACAACATCTGCGCTGTCGATGATCGATTCATCGTTCGTCGCATGAAATTTACCCGAATCGACAACCGGCTTCAGCCTTTCAGACGGAATATCCTTGATATGACTGACACCGCTGTTCAGACCCTCAACAGTTTTTTCACTTACATCGTAACCTTCGACCTTGTAACCCTTCTCCGCAAAACTCACCGCGAGCGGAAGCCCGACGTATCCCGTTCCAACAACGACTATACGGGCGGCTTTACTATCGATTTTCTCAAGCAGTTTGAGGGCAGTTTCATTTTCGAGGATGGTCGCTGAGGGTTCCATAGAGGATCACTTCACATCATCTGAATTATTGGCGGATTCATAATGGGATTTTGCCCACTTGATAGTCAGTTCAAGGCCTTCTTCAAGGGAGAAACGAGGTTCGAACCCAAGGATGTCCCGGGCTTTATCAATGGAAGGTACTCGACGATAAATGTCCTGGAATGCGGGACCATATACCTTTTCAAAGGGTATAAACTTGAAAACGGGATCGCAGTCGATCTGCTTGCAGATCGCATGCGCAAGTTCCCTGATTGATGTCTCCACACCTGAGCCGATATTGAAAACCTCGCCGACAGCGTCGGGATGTGTGCCCGCGAGGTACGTGCCCATGACCGTATCGGCAACGTACGTAAACGATCGTGTCTGGTTTCCGTCACCGTACAGAGTCAGAACATCACCTGAAAATGCCTGTGCCATGAACCGTGCGATAACCGAACCGTATCCCGATTCGTCGATCCTCGGACCGAATGCGTTGAAATACCGAACCGCCGAGACGGGAAGTCCTTCCGATGCGTAGGTCAGACCGAGGTGTTCATCGAGTGCCTTGCTTGCGGCGTATGACCACCTTTGAACGTGCGTCGGTCCGAGCACCCTGTCGCCATCCTCCATGAACGGAATATCGCGCGATACCCCATAAACTTCGGATGATGACGCAAGTACGACCCTGGTGTCGTGTTTCGCGGCTGATCTCAGGACATTTTCAGTTCCACCGACATTAACCTCGATTCCCTTGCGTGGAAATTCGACAACGTTCCTGACACCGACTACGGCCGCCAGGTGAAACACGAGCTTTGCCTTCGAGACCATCTCCTCGACAAGTCCGGCATCGAGGATCGTTCCCTCCTTGAAAGTTACACGTGGATCGCCCTTGACTGACTCAATGTTGTTAAGGGAGCCTGTCGAGAGGTCATCGAGGATTGAAACCGAATGTCCTTTCGATACGAGGAAATCCACGAGGTGACTTCCGATGAACCCGGCACCTCCGGTGACAAGTACGGGTGTGTTTTCGGGGATGATTTCGTTCATGATAAATAAAAGCCTTATTATCCGGCTCAACCGGGGATTATAGCATAATGAGCGAGGCTTAAAGGTGGCTGAAAGGTTTATGCGAACAATGTATAATGTGCAATACTCCCATGCGCGATGCACTGACCGCAGCAATAATCCAGAGAGAGATTATCCCGAACGATCCCGCGGGTAACCTTTTCGCAACCCTTGACCTTCTGAACAGGTGCGCACAGCAGGAAGTTGATCTCATCGTGCTTTCGGAGCTCTGGTGCACCGGGCTTCTCGACCCGACGGATCCCGCCAGCCTTGAACTTGCTGAAAGTATGGACGGGCCAACCATCGAGGCACTACAGGAATTTTCGGCGTCGAACTCGGTAAATCTTGTAGCAGGATCGCTTGCGATCCAGGAGAAGGATAAGCTCAGAAACCGCTCCCTGGTATTCAACAGGTCCGGTGAGATAGTACTTCAGTACGACAAGATTCACCTGTTCAGCCAGATGGGTGAGGACAGGGTCTTCTCACCGGGTGAAACCCCGTCCGCGGTGGAAATCGATGGTGTCGGGATTGGTGTAATGATCTGTTACGATCTGAGATTTCCCGATCTAGCGCGTCAGCTTACAAGGTCCGGGTGCGAGGTAATAGTTGTTCCGGCAATGTGGCCGGAGGTACGGATTAACCAGTGGGAGATCCTGCTACGGGGCAGGGCGGTCGAGAACCAGGTTTACATGATCGGGGCGAACGGTCTCGCGAACCAGGGCGGCATGTTCTTTCCGGGGCACTCCTTTATCGTAAGTTCGACGGGTGAATCTCTTAACTCTCCCGAAATGAGGGACAGTGTAATTGTCAGGAAACTTGATATCGCGAAGCTGCGAACACAGAGAAGCGCGATCTTTCACGTCGATGAGGAGCGCAGTTTTAAAGAGGTCAGGTGGCATAACAGGTGAACGAACGTGGGGGTAAGCAGGCCTGATTTACTGGTATCACTGCAAAAATTGGTATTGAGTAAATAAACGGAGTAATTCCGGATTCGGGGAAAGAAATGACAACCAACGAAATTGATGTATCCGTTCCGCAGGCTGAGGTCGACCTTTTCAAAAAAGATATAACCAGGACTACGGAAGAGGTCCACAAGGTAATTGTGGGACAGGAGGACGTGGTCAGGGCGACGATTGTAGCGATATTCGCCGACGGTCACGCGCTTTTAGAGGGTGTGCCGGGGCTGGGAAAGACCCTCCTTATCAGCACTCTTTCAAAAGTGATGGACCTCCAGTTCCGGAGGATTCAGTTCACCCCGGACCTGATGCCCGCGGATATTGTCGGGACTAACGTAATAATGGAGCAGTCGGACGGTTCGAAGTATTTCGAGTTCCAGAAGGGACCTGTATTCACGAATATTCTGCTTGCCGACGAGATCAATCGAGCCACCCCGAAAACACAGTCGGCGTTACTTGAAGCGATGCAGGAAAGGCATGTAACCGCTGCCGGGAAAACATACACTCTCGATAAACCCTTCTTTGCACTCGCGACACAGAATCCGCTCGAGATGGAGGGTACATACCCTCTTCCCGAAGCCCAGCTTGACCGTTTCATGTTCAAGATCATGGTGCCGTTCCCACCGGCGGGAGACCTGACCGAGATTTTGAATCGAACCACCGGTACGCATGCTTCCGAACCCGGTAAGATTATTGATGGTCCGCGAATTCGCGAGATGAAGGACCTTGTCAGAAAGGTGCCGATCGCGAACCATGTGACCAACTACGCGGTCCGCCTCTGCAACGCCACACACCCGGAGCTTGAGGGCTGTCCGTCTCTTGTTAAAAAGTACGTGCGAGTGGGGTCTAGCCCGCGTGGCGCACAGACACTTGTGCTCGCGGCGAAGGTAGAAGCTCTTCTCGCGGGAAGGTTCAACGTCGCGTTTGACGATATACGCAGGATCGCTATGCCCGCGCTGCGTCATAGAATCATACTTAACTTCGAGGGAGAGGCCGAGGGGATCGATGTGGACGACATAATCGCGTCGTGCATAAGAGAGGTACCGGTAAGGGAAAAGGGGCAGGGTGTGGAGGTTTAGATATCCTGCTGAAGCTCAATGACCGATCCTTGAATCGATTGCAGCCCTGATTCGTTCGGTCACCAGTTTTATGTCAGCCTTTCTGAGGAAAAGTGTTTCAGGCACGTTAAAGCCGTAATATTTCACACAGTACCACAGCACCATCACGAGAAATACGAAATGGGTTGCGAGCGAACTCCACGCAGCCCCGTAAGTGCCGTAGGCAGGAACGAGAATAACGTTTCCAATAATTTTCACAAGAACGCAAATAGTTGAGTAAATTACGACGAAGATCGGAAGCCCGCGTCTAGCAAGCTCCGCTGCCAGAATACTCTCGATACCGAGAAATACTATCCCGCCGAGAAGGATCATGAGTGGCAGGTACCCGGCCTGAAATTCAGGCCCGAAAATTCCGAGAAACCATTTTCCAATGAGAAAGAAAATCAGCCACAGGACAATGAGAAAGAAACCCATGAGGCGCGATACGAACATCGTGAATTTTGCGCGTTCATCAAGCCCGGTTTTACTCGATTCGCCGTCCTGCATGAGTTTCGGGAATAGAAGCATGCCGAAGGTCATGGGTATCAGGTAGACAAGGTCGCTTGTGTAGACCACCTGACGGTATACGCCCGCCTCCGCCTCACTCCTGTACGCATTCAGGAAGAGTATATCGCTTCTGATGATGAGGAAGGTCATGAACGTCCCGTAGTAGCTCTTCCATCCATACGAGAACATGTCCTTAAGCGCTTTGAAATTCAGGGAGATTTTAAAGGGTGCTTTTTTATAGACGTAGATTCCATTGATCAGGGCCATTGCGATCGATGATGCGACTGTAAGGATTACGATCGATGCGACATGGCTTTCGTCGCTCAGGAAGTAAAGTAGAATCGCAGCCGCGACGAGGGTGGCGAATCTAACCACAAGCTCGATTACGTTGTAGGCGGTGATTTTCTGATGGGCGAGGAGAAGGTTCTGAAAGAATAATGAGAGAAGAAGGGGGGCTATCGATATGAGCATCACCGTGTACAGTGACTGGTTGATGTCCCCGAGGATTCCCGGTGCGATTAATGCGGCAAAAATAAAACCCAGGAAAAGGAGAACCGAGATTAAAAGACCCGCTGCGGTAAGAGTTCCGGCGATCTTACCCGCACGATCGCGGTCGAGGCCGATGAAATAAATCGCCCCAACCGCAAGTCCAAGGTTACCGAACTGTACCGCGGTGTTGGCAAATGTCTGCAGTGTTCCCACAACGCCGATACCTTCGGCCATGAGAACTCTTGAAAGCAGAATGTTATACGTGAATGTTATAGCAAGCAGGCCGCCACGGGTGATAAGAGTAATGCTGGCCTGCCTGAAAAAGCTCATTTCAGGGCCTCCGATGGAGGCGGAACAGCGTCGGAATTCACACCTGCCACCCAGTGGTCATACCAAAGGGCAAGATTGAAAAGCGACCAGATAGGATAAGCATAGTCAAGATCGGTTTTCTGATGTTTCCTGAGAAGGGCGATTCCCTTATCGAAATCAATAAGTCGTTCATTCCTCAGTTTTGTGGATTTGAATGT
>Ga0272441_10012646_pt1 | contig 12287 bp, 12 predicted proteins | sample SSMProp6N_FD_193582 | JGI IMG/M metagenome (GOLD analysis project Ga0272441, IMG submission 193582) | Marine sediment archaeal communities from Little Sippewissett salt marsh, Falmouth, MA, United States - SSM-Prop-6N | ecosystem: Environmental > Aquatic > Marine > Wetlands > Sediment ...
CCGGCCGCTTCTGTTTGGGGGGGGGGGGGGGCGGTGTGGGTCGTTTGAAGTCGGCTCGGCGGCACGGTATACTTGCTGTTGAGGGGATTGCGGAGCTTCGAGATGCGGGCTATGGGCGAGCGCAGGACACGGTGTGGTGGAACGGCCCCCGGGACGCGTGTGTCCCGGGGGCTCCTTGTTTGCCTCTAGCCGATAGGGGGCGGAGCGATGAGATCCGTTACAGCGTTGGCGTGCGCGGTATGTGCGGTTCTGTGTCTGGCTCCGGGGACGTCAGCGGCCCCGGGCGACCTCGTGTGGTCCTATGCCACGGGAGGCGATGTCTTCTCCTCACCGGCGGTGAGCGGGGGTTACGTGTACGTGGGGAGCTATGACGGCAATGTCTACTGCCTGGACGCGGCGACGGGGGCGCTCGTGTGGTCTCACACGACCGGCTCCGCAGTCATGTCCTCACCCGCGGTGAGCGGGGGCTACGTGTACGTGGGGAGTTACGACCAGAGGGTGTACTGCCTGGACGCGGCGACAGGTGCGCTGGTGTGGTCTCACCAGACGGGGAACGTGGTCCATTCCTCACCCGCGGTGAGCGGGGGCAACGTGTACGTGGGGAGTTCTGATTGCAGGGTTTACTGCCTTGACGCGTCTACGGGTGTGCCTGTGTGGTCTTATCAGACGGGCCTCGGCGTCGACTCTTCACCCGCGGTGAGCGGGGGTCTCGTGTATGTGGGGGGTGATGATGGCAAGGTGTACTGCCTTGACGCGTCCACGGGTGCGTTCGTGTGGTCTTATCAGACGGGCTCCCGCGTCGAATCGTCACCCGCGGCGAGCGGGGGCTACGTATATGTGGGCAGCCAGGACAATAGAGTTTACTGCCTGGACGCGTCCACGGGTGCGCTCGTGTGGTCTTATGGGACGAGCCACAGAGTCGACTCCTCACCGGCGGTGAGCGGCGGTTACGTGTACGTGGGAAGCCTGGATGGCAAGGTCTACTGCCTTGACGCGTCCACGGGCGCGCTCCTGTGGTCCTACGACACCGAAGCCGACGTCCGGTCCTCACCCGCGATGAGCGGGGGTTACGTGTACGTGGGCAGCTTAGACGGCACGGTCAACTGTCTTGACGCGTCCACGGGGAGGCTCGTGTGGTCCTATATGGCCGACGAAGTCACCTGCTCACCCGCGGTGAGCGGGGGCTACGTGTACGTCGGCAGCTTTCGGATGTACTGCCTGCAGGCAGGCGCGGGCGATCCGGGCGAGTGGCCCATGTTCCGGCGTGACCTGCAGAACAGTGGGCTGCTGCCGTTCGAGTTCCAGCTCGACTCCGGCTGGAAGAACGTCGGCTACGGCTACACGTGGCTGCCGCCGGTGAGTCTGGCGAATGTGACGGTCACTGACGGGTCCGAGATCAAGACGTGGGAAGGCGCCGCGGCCGATGGCTGGATCCAGGATCCGGCCTTCTACTACACGGCCGAGGGCTACCGCGAGCTGGGCAGCCCTGCTCCTCCCGCGGACAGCGACGAAATGGAGCCCGGAGTCGCCTATTGGCTGCTGGCGTACAGGCCGGGCCTGACGGTGCGCATCCCTTAGGGGATTCGGCAGGAATCACGCGGCAAGGGTGCCGGGGCGCCCCTGCCGCCTTGCGTTCGGACCCCTTTCGGCTTGCCAGCCGCCCCCTCGTGTGATATATAAAGTAGCCTCAGTCGCAACGGCTCGCCCGACCTCTCGGGCGGGCGCTTCTGGGTACGAGGCCATAGATAGTAAGGAACACGGCGGCCGCGGAGGCCGCCGGGGGCAGGGGGGCCAGAGGGGGACTTGATGGCACGCGTTGACGTGGCCAAGATCCGCAACGTAGCCGTCGTCGGACACAGCGGCGCCGGCAAAACCGCACTCGTCGAGGCCATGCTCTTCGGCGCAGGCGCGATCTCACGCATCGGCAGGGCCGCGGACGGCAACACGGCCATGGACTACACGGAGGAAGAGCACAAGCGGCAGATGAGCATCTTCTCCGGCGTGGCCGTTTTCCCATACAAGGATTGCCAGGTAGGGTTGATCGACACGCCGGGCTTCGCCGACTTCTCCGGCGAGCTGACCTGCGCGCTGGCGGTGGCCGATTGCGGCATGCTGGTCCTCGGCGCGGCCGACGGCCTCCAGGTCGGCGCCATACAGGCCTGGAAGCAGATGGACGCGCGCGAGCTGCCGCGCATGATCGTCGTCAACCAGCTCGACAGGGAGAACACCTCCTTCCAGCGCCTGCTCGAGACGCTCCAGGAGCGCTACGGCAAGAACGTCGCGCCGGTCCACGTGCCGATAGGCCAAAGCGATTCTTTCAGCGGCGTCGTCGATCTGCTCTCGGGGGTGGCGTATACCTCCGGCGGTGAAGGGAAGAGCCCGCAGGAGGGCGACGTCCCCGCCGACATGGCCGACGAGTGCGCCTCCTTGCGTGAGGCGCTGACCGAGGCCGCCGCCGAGGCCGACGACGCGCTCATCGAGAAGTATCTCGAGCAGGGCGAACTCACGCCCGAGGAGCTGCTCCAGGGCGTCCGCGCCGGGTTCGCCTCGGGGACTCTGGTGCCGGTGCTGTGCGCATCGGCGACGGGCAACATCGGCCCCACCGCCATACTCGACTTCATCGCCGGATACGCCCCGAGCCCGGCCGACCGGCCCGCCCGCACCGGCGACGCGGACAAAACCCGCGAGGCCAGGCCCGACGCGCCCTTCTCCGCATTCGTCTTCAAGCTCACCAGCGAGCAGCACGTCGGGGAGACCTCCTTCTTCCGCGTCGTCTCCGGCACGATCTCCAACGGGGCCGACGTCCTCAACTCCTCAAAGGGTGAGAGCGAGCGATTCGGCAGCCTCATGCTGCCCGTCGGCAAGAACCGCACCGACGTCGACGAGGCCGGCCCCGGCGATATCATCGCCGTCACCAAGCTCAAGAACACCTCCGTCGGCGATACTCTCTGCGACGCGAAGGATCCGGTCGTCTTCCCGGCTCCTGAGTACCCCGAGCCGGTCATGGCCATCGCCCTCGAGCCCGAGACCAAGAAGGACCAGGAGAAGCTCGGCACGGCCCTCACCCAGTTGACCTCGCAGAGCCCGACGCTGCGCATCGTTCACGATAGCGTGGCCCGCCAGACCGTCCTCCAAGGCCTGGGCGAGGTGCAGATCGAGGTCGCCATAGAGCAGCTCAAGAGCCGTTACGGGGTGTCGGTCGGCCGCGGTGAGCCGCGTATTCATTACAAGGAGACCATCCGCGGGACGGTCAAGGTCCAAGGCCGCCACAAGAAGCAGACGGGAGGCCGCGGGCAGTTCGGCGACTGCTGGCTCGAGCTCTCCCCGCTGCCGCGCGGCACCTGCGAGCTCATAGAGTTCGAGAGCACCATCTTCGGCGGGTCCATACCCAGCAAGTTCGTCCCGGCCGTCGAAAAGGGCGTCCGCCAGTCGGCCACGAGCGGGCCCCTGGCCGGCTACCCGGTCGTCGACGTCAAAGTCAACTGCTACGACGGCTCCTATCACGCCGTGGACTCGTCCGACCTCGCCTTCCAGATAGCCGGCTCGCTGGCCTTCAAGAAGGGCTTCATGGAGTGCCGCCCGACGCTCCTCGAACCCATTATGGAGGTCGAGGTGCTCGTCCCCGACGACTGCGTGGGCGACATAACCGGCGACCTCAACAGCAGGCGCGGGCGCGTGATGGGCATGGAGCCCTCGGCCGACATGCAGACCATCAGGGCCGAGGTGCCCCAGGGCGAGATGATGCGCTACTCGACCGACCTCAAGTCGATGACGGGCGGCCGCGGGTTCTTCACCGCGCGCACCTCCCGTTACGAGGAGATGCCCGACAGGGAGGTCCAGCAGGTCGTCGCGCAGTCGGGCAAGAAGACCGAAGAGGAGTAGCCCCAAAACGGAGCCGCGGTACGTGCGCCTTGGCCGGGCCGGCGGCCTGAGCGAGAGGGCGGAGCATGCCCGCGAGCACCTGCGAAGCTGCCGCCTCTGCGGACACCGATGCGGTGTGGACAGGCGCAGCGGCCAACTTGGCAGGTGTGGCGTAGGCGAGGGCATCCCCGTGTATAGCTTCATGCTGCACCGGGGCGAGGAGCCGCCCGTTTCCGGGTCCAGGGGGTCGGGTACCGTCTTCTTCGGTGGCTGCTCCCTATCCTGCGCCTACTGCCAGAACGCTCACTTCAGCCAGGTGGGCCAGCAGGGGGCCGGTGGGGAGGCAGGTGAGGGGGCAGGTGGGGGGCCTGGTGGGGGGCGCGATGGGGGGGGCCGTGGGGGCGGTGCCGACGGTGGGGGGGAGGCTGACGCCGACATTGCCGAGGTCGTCGGGCCCGAACGGGTCGCGGCGGCCATGCTGGCGCTCCAGAAGGAAGGCGCGCACAATATCAACGCCGTCACGGCTGCGCATCTCGTCCCGGGCTTTCTGGGAGCGCTGGCCATCGCGGCTGCGCGTGGGCTGTCCGTGCCGCTGGTATGGAACACCTCGGGCTATGAGACCGAAGAGGCCTTGGCCCTTCTCGACGGCGTCGTGGACGTATACCTGGCCGACGCTCGATACGGACGTGACGCCGACGCGGAGCGGCTCTCGGGCGCGCCCGACTACGTGGCCGTGAACAGGGCGGCGCTCAGGGAGATGCTCCGCCAGGTCGGGCATCTACGCGTCGACGAGCGGGGGATAGCCACGGGCGGGCTCATCGTCCGGCACCTGGTTCTCCCCGGGGGGGCGGCGGGGTCCGGCGAGGTCGCGGAGCGGTTGGCGGCGGACCTCGGCCCGGGCCTGTTCGCCGGCGTTATGGGACAGTTCATCCCGGCGCACCGAAGCGCGAGGGTCGGTCTCGGCAGGAGGGTCACGCAGGCCGAGTACGACGACGCGTTGGGCGCCTTCTGGGACCGGGGGCTGCGCCACGGCTGGGCGCAGAGCCCCGAAGATACGGCTTCCGACGGCTACATGGCCGGGACTGAGATCAAGAGACGACGGTGTCCGCGGCTGCTGCCTGCGGACGGCGGAGGATAGCAGACATGTCAGGTCACTCGAAGTGGGCCTCGATAAAACACAAGAAGGGCAAGGTCGACGCTCAGCGCGGCAAGCTCTTCGGGCGGCTCATCAAGGAGATAACCGTCGCCGCCAGGAACGGCGGCGACCCCGAGGCCAACCCGCGCCTCAGAACGGCCGTAGGCATCGCCAAGGCCGCCAACATGCCCAACGACAACATCGAGAGGGCCATCAAGCGTGGCACGGGCGACCTCCCCGGCGTGAGCTACGAGGAGGCTACCTACGAGGGCTACGCGCAGGCCGGCGTCGCCTTCATGGTCGAGGTCCTAACCGACAACAAGAACCGCTCCAACGCCGAGCTGCGCAAGATACTCAGCAAGCTCGGCGGCCACATCGGCTCGCCCGGATGCGTCGCCTGGCAGTTCGAGACCAAGGGCTTCATCACCGTCTCGGCCGACGACGCCACCGAGGACAAGCTGATGGAGATATGCCTCGAAGCCGGCGCCGAGGACATCCGCAGCGAGGATGGCATCTTCGCCATCACGACCGGCCCGGACGAGTTTGAGGCCGTCACCGAGGCGGTGACCTCCGCGGGCATCACGACCGTCAGCGTCGAGCTGACCAAGTTGCCCAAGGAGACCATCCCCGTCGGCGAGTCCGACGCAGCGAAGGTCATCCGCCTGATCGAGGCCCTTGAGGACTGGGACGACGCCCAACACGTCTATTCCAACTTCGACATCCCGGATGACGTGTTAGAGAAGGTCAGCGCGGAGGACGAGTAGGGGGGTGGGTCACGCGCCCTGTGCCCCCTGGGGGGAGGGCGCCCCGGCGTCGGTGGCCGATCTGGTCGCTCTCGACAGTGGTTCATGGGTGTGTGTGTCTGACTGATGGTAGTCCTGTCAATGCTTCGCCACGATTGACACGCCGCCGACCGTTGTCGTCAGGCGATACGGAGTATCGCACCGGGAGCACAGGCCCTGTGCGGCGAGCGACTGGTCGAGTAAGGGGTGATGGGCCGCGCGGCTGTGTGGCTGTGGCGATCTTGGATCATCTGATGACGTGTGACGCTCCGCTAGGAGCGATACGGAGTATCGCACCGGGAGCACAGGCCCTGTGCGGCGAGCGACTGGTCGAGTAAGGGGTGATGGACCGCGCGGCTGTGTGGCTGTGGCGATCTTGGATGAGCTGATGACGTGTGACGTTCCGCTAGGAGCGATACGCAGTATCGCACCGGGAGCACAGGCCCTGTGCCCGGGAGCACAGGCCCTGTGCCCCCGGGGGGGATTCAGGGGGGGAGCGGAGGTCTAGGGTGCAGGTTGTCCTTGGAGTCGATCCCGGCGTTGTGGCCACGGGCTACGGCGTTGTGGAGTCCGACGGGACCTCCCTGCGCGTGCTCGAAGCCGGCGTTGTGAAGACCCGCTCATCCGACCCGCTCCCGCAGAGGCTCTCCGAGATCCACCGCGCGCTCAAGGAAGTGCTGGAGAAGTTCTCCCCTCAGGTGATGGCCATGGAGGGGTTGTACTCCGCCTACGATCACCCCAAGACGGCGATACTGATGGGCCACGCGCGGGGGGTCGTCTGTCTGGCGGCGGGGCAGAGCGGCGTGCCGGTTGTGGACTACGCGCCGGCGCGTGTGAAGAAGAGCGTCATCGGCGCGGGTCGTGCGTCGAAGGGTCAGGTCGGCAGGATGGTTGCGCTGCGCCTGTCGCTTCCGGAAGAGCCGAAGCCCTCGCACGTGGCCGACGCGCTCGCCGTTGCCCTCTGCCACATCGATACGGCGGCGCGGCCGGCGTTGCTTGGAGGCGGGGCGTGATCTCCCAGCTCACCGGCACGGTCGTCAAGGTCGAGGAGGGCTGCGCGCGCCTGGCCGTCGGCGGCATGTGCTACGACGTTTTCCTCCCGGCCGGGCTGGATCAGTTTCTCCGCGGCAGGCGCGGCACGGGTGAGCCCGTGACCCTGTACACCTATTACTATATAGAGGATGCCGACTCGCGCGTGGCGCGTCCGCGGCTCGTCGGTTTCCTCCGCGAGTTCGAGCGCGAGTTCTTCGAGCTCTTCATAACGGTCCAGAACGTCGGGATCATGCGTGCGCTGCGGGCCTTCACTGTGCCCATACCCGCCATAGCGCAGGCCATCGAGGACGGCAACGTCGCCGTTCTGCGGCAGCTCAACGGGATCGGCCCCAAGCTGGCCGAGCGGATAATCGTGGAGCTGCGGGGGAAGGTCTGGAAGACGGCGCTTCTGCCGGAGGCGGGGGAGTCAGCTGCCGTGGAGCCGGCGCGCGCCGCCCTTTGCGACGAGGCGGTGGACGTCCTGACGCAGCTCGACTACGCGCCCCCGGCGGCCGAGAGGCTTGTCGCCGAGGCCCTGGCCCGGTCGCCCGAGGTCGAATCGGCCGAGGACCTCGTGCGCGAGGTCTTCCGCAAGCAGAAAGCCGAGGAGGCCGCCAAGTGACCAAGGAGCGCATCGTCTCCGCCGACCCGTCCACCGACGCCGAGGAGAGGTACATGAGCAGCCTGCGGCCGGAGACCCTCGGCGACTGGGTGGGGCAAAAGGTCGTCGTGGAGAAGCTCTCCATCTCGCTCCAGGCGGCCAGGATGCGCGAGGAAACGCTCGACCACGTCCTGCTCCACGGTCCCCCGGGTCTTGGCAAGACGACGCTGGCCCACATCATCGCGCACGAGATGGGGACGAAGCTGATCTGCACGTCGGGTCCGGCGCTCGAGCGCCGCGGCGACCTGATGGGCGTCCTCACCAACCTCGAGGGCGGCGACGTCCTCTTCATCGACGAGGTCCACCGGCTGTCCTCGGTCGTCGAGGAGTTCCTCTACCCGGCCATGGAGGATTTCCGCGTCGACTTCATCATCGACAAGGGCGCTTTCGCCAAGACGGTGAACGTTCCGCTGAAGCGGTTCACGCTTGTGGGCGCGACGACGCGCGCGGGTGCCGTTTCGGCCCCGCTCCGCGAGCGGTTCGGCATCTTCCACCGTCTCGACTTCTACCCCGCCGAGGAACTGGGCGCGATAGTCCGCCGCTCGGCGCGGATACTCGGCACCGAGATAATCGACGAGGCCGCCGGCGAGATAGCGCGCCGCTCCCGTGGGACGCCCCGGATAGCAAACCGCCTCCTCGCCCGCGTCCGCGATTACGCCCAGGTGAAGGGCGACGGCCGCATCACGCTCCCGATGGCCCTGGCCGCATTGGAGATGGAGGGCGTGGACGGCGCCGGCCTCGACGACCTCGACAGGCAGTTGCTCGCCACGATCATCGACTATTACGACGGCGGCCCGGTCGGCATAGAGGCCCTGGCCGCCACGCTCAACGAGGACTCGGACACGCTCGTCGACATGGTCGAGCCGTACCTCTTGAAGATAGGGTTTGTCCAGCGGACGCGCAGCGGCCGGACGGCCTCGAGCGCCGCGCGTGAGCACCTCGGCGCCTCGCGTGGGCGTCAGGGCGACCTCTTCACCGGATAGGGCGGCAGGAGCCTCCGATGCGTTTCCGACGGCTCGAAGACCTCGCCATACTGCTTTCGATCGCGGCGCTGTGGCCGTATGTCGTTGGGTACCGGACGCGGTGGTACATCGCGCTTCTGTGCGTGGTCCTTGCGGGCATGGCCGCGATAGCCATACACAGGATGCGCGCGGTCCTCTCGCGCATGGGCGGGCGCAAGGGGCACAACCTGTGAGCCCCGCCCGCCGCGTTCTCCTTCACGCCTGCTGCGGGCCGTGCCTCATCCATCCGGCCGACGACCTGCGCGCCGGCGGCGTCGAGCCGACGGCGCTCTTTTACAACCCCAACATCCAGCCCTATCAGGAATACGTGAAGAGGCGCGATGCGGCGGCCGAGGCCGCCGAGGCCCTCGGCGTCGAGCTCATCACGCTCGACGAGTACGACCTCGCGGGCTTCCTGCGGGGTGTCGTCTTCCGCGAGGAGCAGCGCTGCCGCATCTGCTACCATCAGCGGCTCTCGCGGGCGGCTTCCGTGGCAAAGCGCGGCGGCTTCGACGCCTTCACGACAACGCTCTCCGTCAGCCCCACCCAGTCGCCGGAGCTCATCCAGCAGGTGGGCGAGGCCGTCTCGGCCGAGACCGGCGTGGCCTTCCTCTACCGCGACTGGCGGCCCGGCTACTCGGCGGCGGCCGCGCGCTCGCGCGAGTTGGGCCTGTATCGCCAGCAGTACTGCGGCTGCATCTATTCCGAGTACGAGAGGTTTGGCCCCAAGGGAGGGAAACCCTGAATGGCCCCGCTGGGCACGGCTCTCCTGCTCCCGGTGCAGCGCAGGTGAAGACGGCGGACTTCGACTACGACCTCCCGCGCGAGTCGATTGCGCAGCGGCCTTTGGCCGACCGCGCCGCCTCGCGTCTTCTTGTCCTCCGCCGCGGGGGTGAGGGGCTTGAGCACCGGCGCTTCGCGGATCTCCCCGAGTACCTCGAAAGCGGGGACGCCCTCGTCATCAACGACACGAAGGTTCTGCCGGCGAGGCTGCTGGGGCGGCGGCCCACGGGCGGGCGCGTCGAACTACTCCTCCTCGAGAACACGGATGGGAACGACTGGACGGCGCTGGCCAGGCCCGGTCGCGCGGCGCGTGCCGGTGACGTCATAGCCGTCGCCGACGGTTTCACCGCCGAGGTGCTCTCGGTTCTCCCGGGTGGTGAGCGTCTCGTCCGCCTGCGCGCCGCTGACGTGGCCGCCGCCGTAGCGCTCCACGGCCACGTGCCTCTGCCGCCTTACATAGAGCGCGACTACGAGGCCGCCGAGGACGCGCCGGACAGGCAGAGGTATCAGACGGTCTATGCGGACGTGCCGGGAGCGGCGGCCGCGCCGACGGCGGGGCTCCACTTCACGCCGGAGCTTCTCTCGCAGATCGAGGCGCGGGGCGTTCGTGTCGTCCGCCTGACGCTCCACGTAGGGCGCGGGACCTTCGAGCCCATCCGCGCCGAAACGCTGGCCGACCACGTGATGCACGCCGAGCGGTGCTGGCTTTCTCCCGCGGCCGCCGACACTCTCAACTGGGCACGCGAGGTCGGGGGGCGCATAGTGGCGGTCGGCACGACCTGCGTGCGGACGCTGGAGACGGCCGTCGGCGAGTCCGGCCTCTTCCGCCCGTTCGTAGGCCTTGCCCAGCTGTTCATCACGCCCGGCTATCGCTTCCGTGGCGTGGACGTTCTCCTCACCAACTTCCACCTGCCGCGCTCGACCGTCCTCGTGCTGACCTGCGCCTTTGGCGGGCGGGAGGCCCTCCTCTCCGCCTATGCCGAGGCCATAAGGGAAGGATACCGGTTCTATTCCTATGGCGACGCCATGCTCATCCTCTGAGGGGGGGCGGGGTGGCCCCTCGGTCTTCGGGTTCGATCTGGTCCACGCGGATGCCTCGTCGGCGGCTCGGGCGGGTGTGTTGCGCACAAGCCACGGGCCGGTCGAGACGCCGGCCTTCATGCCCGTGGGCACGCAGGCCACGGTCAAGACGCTCCACCCGGACGAGGTCGAGAGGGTGGGCTTCCGTCTCGTCCTCGCGAACGCCTTCCACCTGTATCTCCGCCCGGGCCCCGACGTCATCGCCGAGGCCGGCGGCTTGCACCGCTTCATGGGCTGGCCGCACGCGCTGCTGACCGACAGCGGGGGCTTTCAGGTCTTCTCGCTGTCGGAACTCCGCAAGGTCTCCGAGGAGGGCGTGTCGTTCCGCTCACCGCATGACGGCTCGTCACATTTCCTCACGCCCGAGGCCGTCATTTCGGTGCAAGAGCTGCTCGGTTCTGATATCATGATGCCGCTGGACGAGTGCCTGCCGTACCCATGCGACGAAGCGCATGCGCGCGAGTCCGTGCGGATGACCTGCCGCTGGGCCGAGAGGTCGAAGGACGCCGTCCGTGGCGACCGTCCGGTCTTCGGCATATCGCAGGGTGGCACCTACCCGGACCTGCGGCGCGAGGGGGTCGAGCGTCTCCTCGATATCGGCTTCCCGGGCTATGCCATAGGGGGCGTGAGCGTCGGCGAGACGTCGGAGCAGGGGCTGGCGGTCGTCGAGATGACGGCGGCGTGGCTGCCGCGGGACAAACCGCGGTACGTGATGGGCGTCGGCGAGCCGTGCGACATGCTCCGGGCGATCGCGCTGGGCGCGGACATGTTCGACTGCGTGATGCCGACGCGCAACGCCCGCAACGGCTGTGCGTTCACCGCCGACGGGAGGCTCGTCGTCCGCAACGGCCGCTACGCGCGTGACGGCCGGCCCATCGAAGAGGGGTGCGCCTGCCCGGTGTGCGCGCGGTTTACGCGCAGCTACGTGAGGCACCTCTTCCACGCGGGGGAGGTGCTCGGCCTGCGGCTGGTGACGGAACACAACCTGCACTTCATGATGAATCTGACGAGGCGGGCGCGGGAGGCGATAACGCAGGACCGCTACGACGCTTTTGTCAACGACTTCATATCCCGCTTCCAGGCGGGGGACGAACGACGCACTTTACGAGGGGAGAGATAGGTGGAGATTCTTCAGACGGCGTTGGGCATGGCCATGCCGCAGGAGGGGGCCGAGGGCGGCGGATCGATGCTCATCGGCCTGCTGCCGATAGCCTTCCTCATATTCATCATGTGGCTGTTCCTGTTGCGGCCGCAGGCGCAGAAGCAGAAGGAGCACCAGCGGTTGGTGGCCTCCGTTGAGAAGAACGACAGGGTCGTCACGGCCGGCGGCATCCACGGTGTGGTGGCCAACGTGGAGGGCGACACGGTTACGCTGAAGATAGCCACGAACAGCGACCTGCGCGTGAAGTTCAACAAGGGCGCCATCAGCAGGCTGGAGAAGGCCGGCTCCGGGGACGTATCCGAGGGCTGACCGGGTGTCTGCACGGGTGGGGGCGGGTGAGGTGGGGCGGGTGAGGTGGGCCGGGCGAGGGGGCCGGGCGAGGGGGCCGGGTGAGGGGGCCGGGTGAGGGAACCGGGGGCGGGGAGAGTACGCCTCCGGGGGCGGGCGTGAACGCACCGGACCAGGGCGCTCTTCGGGCGGAAGCGATGGGCGTGCTAGGCACGCCCCACGTGCGCCCGGCTTGACATTGCGGGCCCAATCCACGATTATAAACGACCTTGTCGCACCACCCAGGGGTGGCGCCGCGGGAGCGGCGGCAGCGTCCCGTTCCACAACGCAACTGCGCACCGGGAGACCCTGATGCAGCGATACCTTGGCTGGCGAGTGCTACTCGTCGTTGTCGTCTCCGTAGTGGCCCTGCTCGCCGTCGTGCCCTCCACGCCGTGGTACCGGGCCGGCGAGGGCGGCGCCCGCACCTGGCCTTTCAAGAAGGCCGTCAAGTACGGCCTCG
>Ga0272441_10012647_pt1 | contig 12286 bp, 15 predicted proteins | sample SSMProp6N_FD_193582 | JGI IMG/M metagenome (GOLD analysis project Ga0272441, IMG submission 193582) | Marine sediment archaeal communities from Little Sippewissett salt marsh, Falmouth, MA, United States - SSM-Prop-6N | ecosystem: Environmental > Aquatic > Marine > Wetlands > Sediment ...
CCTCCCTCTTTACTTCTTATATGTCTTTATTTTCTAATGAGCAGTGGTTTTGATACATCAATCCAGGGAACAGTATTAGCAGTAGAATACACCTTTGCAGGACAGATGATAACTTTTGGTACTAATCTATACACTTTCTCAGAAGGATTCTTTGGTTTCTTGTTCAACATAGATCTATTGCATCCAGCACACTTTGGATTCATGCTACTTTTAATCTTTATAGGCATGGGTATACGACCTAGTCATATCGGTGAAAAAAAACGTGATAAGGTTGATATGTTGTATGATTTAAAAAACATAAAAAACAATATCCTACACAAACCACTTTATCTCCTTTTCTTTTTTTTAATGTCGTACATTTTCTTCTATGTGTCCCTATTGCTAAACCAGAACTGGTATGTGTCCCTTTTCTCAATATTTGGTTGGCTATCAATTATTGCCATAGTTTCGCTAGTAGTTACCCACGTAATATTATTTCTAATAAGAACTGCTGATGATATACCAGGTTACTGGAAATTTATTCCGTATGTAGTGGTATTCGTTTCATACGTAGTAATGCGCTTAGTGTTCTTCTTTTTTCCAGCCGATTTCACAAATAGTGTTTCTTTATTGGTGATGCTCTTGTCCACAATTTTGTCTGTCATTCTTTTGTTGAAATACAAAACCAATAAACTTAAAACCAAAACGTCTATGAAATCATTGAAGAAACTTAAAACTGAGGATGAAACAGATGTACCAAGAAGAATTATTAGAGAATGAAATAGTAGAGAAGACCCTTTCACCCCATCCACTATCATTTATGGGTCTTCAATCACTTTGCATATTTTTGATAGTATGGGGTGTACTGATAGGATGGTTTGCAAATTTTTCAGAATGGAAGGATGTTTGGTTTGGTAATTATGTTGGTATTATCTTTGCTTGGAGCATTGTCCTGCTAATTGTTGGAGTAATTGCTTCTTTACTGACAATTAGATGGCGTATTTTCTTTTTATATCTTGGAGTAGTTGCGGGGGGAATTGGTTTAATCTTTTGGCAAAACTGGCAAGACGGTTCAGGGATTGTTATCCCATATTACACAATACTTGTTTCAATTATCGGTTTCTTAATTGTTGAATTGTACCGTCGATCTCATAGATATATAATATCAAATCAACGCATAGTTTTCAAAGGCGGTATCTTAACCAAACAAGAAAGAACATTGAGATACGATAAGGTTTCAGACATCAACTCGAAACAAGGTATTTTAGGGCAAATCTTTGGCTTTGGAACCATCATTCCAATTAGTCAATCTGGTTTTGGACTTGGCAGCGATAACTCTTTTGCCGCAGGAGGCGTGCAAATAGGAGAGAAAAAAGCCAAGTTTATGGGAATTTTTGGTGGCGGTAAAGAAGTGCAAACTCCACGGGCAAGAAGCTACTACGAACTCCATGGCGTTTACCCATATAAAGACGTTAAAAAAACAGTGGAAGGTTTAGTACAAGGCAGCGTGATTGTGCCTTATCAACAGGAACAAGTGGCATTCCAAAAGGAACAGGTGGATATCCAGAAACAAATGAGAGATCTTCTTAAAAAACAGACAAAAAACAACGATGGGGAAACACCAAAAGAGTGATAATAGATCTAGCGGTAGGATGAGTTCACCACTACATTTATAAAATTACTTTAATTTGGGGATAAAGTATGGTCCCCAAAAAAGTCTTTTTTACAAAAGGCGTAGGAAAACATCGACAAGAGCTGCAATCATTTGAATTAGCGTTGCGTAGTGCTGGTATCGAGAAAGTTAATATTGTTAATGTATCCAGTATTATCCCAACAGATTGTAAAATTATCCAAAGGGAAAAGGGCATATCTCTCCTTAAACCCGGACGGATAACATATTGTGTGATGTCAAGAAATAGTACTAGCGAACCAAACAGGTTGGTAGGTGCAGCAATAGGTGTTGCCACCCCAAAGGGAAAAAGCACATATGGATATATATCTGAGCACCATAGCTTTGGAGAAATCGGTAAGAAATTAAGAGATAATGCTGAAGATCTTGCAGCTACTATGCTTGCAACTACATTAGGATTAGAGTTTGATCCAGATAAAGCATGGGATGAGAGAAAACAGGAATACAAAATGAGTGGGAGATTCGTACGTACGCTAGGTATAGAGCAAACAGCACGAGGAGATAAAAACGGCCTATGGACAACCGTTCTAGCTGCAGCAGTATTTTTAGAGGATTGAAAATCTGGATAATAGAAAGTATGTTTTCGGGTATTATTTAATTCGTGCAAAAATATAATCTTTTTGGTTTTTTGCATGAGCATGTAAGGTTTTTAATACATGTTAATTGATGTCAATCTAACTTGCCCTTGCGGCCTGAAGGAGAAGGTGACTTTATGGAAGAAGTAGAAGTATTTGTGAAATGGTTTGAAGATCTGCGAATTGAAGACGTACCGTCGGTTGGTGGAAAAAATGCATCTCTTGGAGAGATGATAAGAACTCTTGGTGAGAAAGGCGTTAAGGTTCCATCTGGTTTTGCAATCACAGCTTATGCCTATAAATATATGATCGAGAAAGCAGGAATTGACGTTAAAATCAGAGAAATTCTTTCTGATCTCAATACCCATGATGTTCACAATCTTGCTGAGCGCGGGCAAAAAATAAGGGATCTTATCAGAAATACCCCAATACCTAATGAACTAGAAGAAGACATCCGTAGACACTATCGGGAGATGGAAAACAGATATGGCCAAAATGTCGATGTTGCAGTAAGAAGTAGCGCAACTGCAGAAGATCTCCCCGATGCAAGTTTCGCAGGACAACAGGAAACCTATCTAAATGTTAGAGGAGAGGATCACCTTTTGGAAAAGACAAGGGATTGCTTTGCCTCACTTTTCACAAATAGAGCAATATCATATAGAACAGACAAAAGCTTTGATCATTTCGACGTATATCTTTCAGTCGGCGTGCAAAAGATGGTCCGTTCCGATCTAGCATCATCTGGTGTTATGTTCTCCATTGATACAGAAAGTGGATTTGAATCTGCCGTATATATCACCGGCGCATATGGCCTAGGAGAAAATGTCGTGCAAGGTGCAGTTAATCCCGACCAATTTTATGTTTTTAAACAGACACTCAAGAAAGGGTTTAGGCCGATTGTTGAGAAAAAAATAGGCTCAAAAGAGAAACGTATGATATATGGTGAGAGGGAAACTGAACAGCAAGAGGTTAGCAAGGCAGATAGAAATAAATTTGTAATCTCAGATGATGAAATACTAAAACTGGCTAATTGGGCATGCATTATCGAAGAACATTATCAAAAACCAATGGATATAGAATGGGCAAAAGATGGGCAAACTGGTGAACTTTTTATTGTTCAAGCACGACCTGAAACGGTTCATTCCCAGAAGAACTTAGCATTATTGCAGACATATGTTCTTGAGGAAGATGGTGCCTTGCTTGCAGAAGGGGAAGCGGTAGGGACTAAAATCGGTCAAGGAGAAGTAAACGTAATTGAGGATGCAAAAGATATTGAAAGATTCCAAAGAGGACAAGTACTCGTCACAGATATGACGGATCCAGATTGGGAACCCATAATGAAGATAGCAGGTGCTATAGTGACAAATAGAGGTGGCCGAACATGTCACGCAGCAATAATTTCCAGAGAGCTTGGCATTCCTTGTGTTATCGGCACAGGGGATGGTACATCAAGAATCCAAAGTGGATCACACATAACTATTGATTGTTCCGAAGGCATTGGTAAAATATATGACGGTTTATTAAAATACAGAGTTGATGAAATCCATCTTGATGCTTTACCAGACACCAAAACACAGATTATGATGAATATCGGAGTGCCTGAGAAAGCATTCCAACAGGGGCAAATACCAAGTAGCGGCGTTGGACTTGCCAGGGAAGAATTCATAATAAACTCCCATATTGGTATTCATCCACTTGCATTACTTGAATACAATCAATTAAGGGAAAGAATGCACGATGATCCAAAGATAGCAGAGGTGATCCTAAAGATTGATGAGAGAAGTATTGGATATGAAGATAAGGTAGAATTCTTTGTTGACACGCTTGCAAGAGGTATAGCAAAGATCGCGTCTGGTTTTTATCCAAATGATGTAATTGTACGCATGTCTGATTTTAAGACAAATGAATATGCAAATCTTATAGGTGGATACCTCTACGAACCTTTAGAAAATAATCCAATGATAGGGTGGAGAGGTGCTTCAAGATATTATGATGAAAAATTCAAGCCAGCGTTTGGTCTAGAATGCAGAGCCTTAAAAAAGGCTAGGAATGAAATGGGACTTACAAACATAAAACCCATGATCCCATTTTGTAGGACACCAGATGAGGGGCGTAAAGTTATTGAGGTGATGAACGAGTTTGGATTAAGACAGGGAGAAAACGGTCTTGAAGTATATGTAATGTGTGAGATACCATCAAATGTAATTGTTGCAGATCAATTTGCAGACATATTTGATGGTTTTAGCATTGGATCAAATGATTTAACGCAGCTTACACTTGGCCTTGATAGAGATTCTGATCTTGTTGCACATATTTTCGATGAGAGAAACGATGCGGTAAAACGCTTAGTTGCTCAAGTGATTAATACTGCACATAATCATAATCCTAGGAGAAAAGTCGGCATTTGTGGGCAAGCACCTTCCGATTTTCCTGAGTTTGCAGAATTTCTTGTTGAATGTGGCATTGACAGCATATCTCTAAACCCAGACACGGTTATAAAAACGAGATTGAAAATAGCTGAAACAGAAGGAAGACTTGGGAGATAAAAAATATCAAATCAAATATTTTTTTCCTTCCAAATATTTCTTATTTCTTTTGTGGTCGCTATTTGAAAAGGTATATTAATTTGACTGGTTTGTGAATCCATGGATATCATCCCACTGATTTATCTAAAAAAAGGAAAAATAATGGTAGAACATGAAGAATATCACCTATCTTCCAATGAGATTTTAGAACACGTTGACAAAGACGTAAATATCTATGTTTTAGATATAGACGGAATAGAAAAAGATAAGCCTAATCTTAGTTTATATCAGGATTTATCAAAATCTCATGTCCTCTGGGTTGATACTGGTCCTCGCGTTCTTGGCGATATTGTTGATGTAATTATGGCAGGTGCAACCAACATAACGATAAGAAATAATCTGTGGAACGGATTAGATGTTTCAAGGATAAAAGAGATTACTGAAAATAAGATTTATGCGTGTATTGGCCTTAAGAATCAAGGCAATCAAAACACAGAAATATTTCCATTTTATGATGTTGATGGATTGGTCGTTTTAGATGAGAAAAATCTAGTGGAAAGAGATTTCAAATACGGGAGTTTTCTAAAAAATTTATGTATAAAACATGAAGTGTATGTTAACGAGTGTGACCAGAAAAACATCAATTATTGGGAAAATCTAGGGGTCACAGGATTATTAGTAAACATTATTAAAATAAAGGAATTTAAGAAAAATGAATTCTGAAATAAAAATCATAATTTCTTTTCTGTTTAAACGCAGTGGAAAAGAAGAACTGACTGATTCTGATCTCTACCTTCCTCTTTCGATGGATTTAAAATGGTTTTCTCCAAAAGAGGCGAAAGAGTTTGTAAACTCGGCACTGCTGCATAAGTTCTTGATCAAAAAGGGAGACCATGTTATGCCAAATTTTGACCATGAAAAAATCAAGGTACCGGTAGGTTTTTATCCATCAAAACAACCATTTGAAGAGGAGAAATACACGGTAAACGAAGATAGGCAAGATGTGTTGAAATCAATTATTGGTCATATTATCGAAAAAACTGAGCTGGATGAGCAGAGTGTTTTTAAGGAAATTAAAGAGGCTTCTAACGAGAGAACCCTCTCTTTGGAGGTAGCAGCATTATTGGTCAGCAAAAAATATGATATCGTTGCTAGTGCTTTTTTTGATCAAGTTGAAGATAAAATATTCATAGAAAATGCAGAATAATTGGTATCAACAATATATCCATACAATGACTTCTTCTCTAATTTTCTGTATTGTTTCCTCAGATAGTTTTCTAGTCATCATGAAATGATTTTTTTAGTTGTTTAAAAAGGTACGGCAAATAAGCTATTTTACAATGTAAGTCAGAATGGAATTGTACTGTTCAGTGTCTTTGCACTTTAAGTTTAAAAAATAATAGATATGTTAGGTGCAAAGCATGAATTTTATGGACAAAACCAAAACGAGAAAACATTATATATACTACTGGTAACAGATAATATATGGATGATGAAATGGATATAAATATTGAAAAGATAAGTAAAGAGGATACTATCGAAGACAACCTCGGTTTTATTCTGTGGAAACTAGAGTCAATTGAAAATTCTTATCCATACTACAAATCTATGATAAAACGAGAGTAAAAATCTCTTGTTTTTATTCGTCTTTATCTTTTCCTTTATAACATTTAAAGAATAATCTCGGGGGTTTGGGGTGGATAAAAAGACGTTGAAAATAATTAAGAAATTTTTGAAAATTCGTTGAGGTTTTTGGCAAGTAATGTTTTATTTGTACGTTTTTGATTCCCAAGAGTATCAAATGGTTTATCGCCATAATCATGCCCTGGATATACAATCAAATGATCTGGAAGAGACATAATATTTTCATTAAGCGTTCCATACATCTGAACTAAGTCACCTCCAGGTAAGTCAGTTCTTCCGCAATCTCCAATAAATAATGTATCACCAGTTATCAATGCTTCATTGTCGACTATTATACATATACCACCAGGAGTATGACCTGGTGTTAATATGAAATCCAGAGAACCCTCTCCAAGGTTTAATCGGTCACCATCTGAAACGTTTACGTCCACTTTCATGCCCAGTTTCGCCCCATCGATCTTTGAGGCTACAATCTTCGCCAAAGGATAGAGATTTTTAACTCTTTTGTTTTCATTTGAATGATCGCTATGATAATGGGTATTTATGATATATTCCAATTTCAAATTGTTAGATGTTATGAATTCAAGTGTTTTAGAGGCATCATATCCAGGATCCACGATTGCAGTTTTCTTGCTGATCGGACAGTGTATAATGTAACTAAAAGTATCATATCCAACTCTGATTTGTTCAATAACCACCATAGTATTCACTTATCTAAGTTGTGATATATATTAAATTCTCATCCTACACTACAATTTGTAACGTTTTTACTTTTAAAAACCATCCAGTCAACTTAGTTATATTTATAATTGAATCAAAATATGGGTAACAAATGTTCAATATCATCTAATTATAATTATTAAAATCAATCCTAAGAAATATTGGGGAGAAAATGTTGAAAACGAGTGTTGACATTGTTGGGGTTCTGTCACATGTGGGGGGTGCACACTAGTGGTGGCACATGAGTGGTGTTCTAACAGTTTGTTTTCCGAGCTGTTAGCTTTTATAATAATACTTTATATCTTATTTGTGCCTGTACCAGATATATTGAAAATAATAGGAATTATCATAGCCGCAGTTATAGCCTATTTTACAATTCTTAAGTATTTAGCAGGTAAACGAGAGAGAGAAAAACTAATTATTAAAAAAATAATTGAAAAATCTATAAATCCAAATATTGGAAAAATAAGGGAGCATACTAAAATTCAGGAATTTAAATTCCCTGAATCTTTACATGATAGATTTTTCATATATGTTGATGATGAAATATTTCATAGATTTTCTAAAAGAAGACGAGTTATGGGTTGGAGACTCAGAAGATTTGATAAGATTTGCAATAACTTAACTGAAAGAATTAAAAATTTAGAAAATAAGGCGCAAGGACAAGAATTAATTAAAAAAGGTAAAACCGAACTAGGTCGTAGATGGGTATTGAATGATAAACATAAGAATTCAGATAAGAAAGAGTTATTGCAAAAATATGGTTTATTGAGCGGTAAAGAAATAATAGGAAAATTCTATAAAAAATTGCGATATAAATCAAAAAAAGTGTTAAAGAAATTGGAGAACTTAAAAGATAAGTGGAAAGACACACACAATATTAAATGATTTTATTATTTGATTTTTGATATTAAAAAGACAATATGGTTTAATTAACTTTACACCCCACCAACTTGTGCTTTCTTATGCCACATGGCAATCTTCATTAAAGACATCCATTTATTATCACCATCTATCGTTATTCCTGCCTCTTCTGATGGTGTCCTGCCATCCAATGCCATGTGTGGCTTAATGAAGTTGTGATAAAGTCTATGTCCTTCAACTATTGGGGTTGTATCCACTTTAATTCCCCTCATGGTTTTCTCACGACTTCTTATTGTACCATGTAACCTTTCAACGTGGTTATTGTTAGGGTGATGTTGTAATCCAACATTATACAAGTGTTCGGTTTCATGGATATTTGTTGTGGAGTCTTTCTTAAACATAATTTACCAAGGACATTAGCTACTATATATTCTACAACATATTGGGGTGTATAATAAACACCACCTGCTTTTTTCACTTCTGGTTTTTCTTCTATCTTTGCTCTATGTCCTTCTGTTAGACGTATGATTTTTCCAAGAAATTGTTCATAGACATTACCTAATACCTCTGGTCTAATAACTGAAAACTCATATGGACTGTTTGGGTAATATAGATGTCTAAAAATATTTTTCAAAACCTTATCTTTAATGTTCAAATTTAGTGTGATTTCGTCTGGGAGTGTAATTCTATTTCGTTCCTTTTTAAAATGAAAAAGACCAGAGTTGTACTTTTCATCTGCTTTTTTAAAAATTACACAAAGATTTCTATATATATCCTCTTTCTCTGCAATGGAACGCAACTGTTCATATTTTTCAATTCCACGATCCTCACACATCCTCAGAAATATTATTCTATCAATTGTTCTTTGAATAGAATAATTAAGCTCCCGTACAGATAGCTTTGGATTTGATAAAGCAATATTTTTAGCTAATATCTCTCGCCATTTCTCAATTTCCTTTAGAAATTCATCATCAAATTCCTGAGTGCCACGTTTTTTCTTTGTGGATTGAACGAATCTGTCAAATGAACCTCGTTTGATAGCATCGTAGGAAAAAATATTATAGATTTCATTCCATTTTTCAACATATTCTTTGTATGATATAGTCTTTATCCACTCGGTACTAACGTTATCACCAACATGTGGGCGTTGTCTTGATTCATAAATAATTAAATATTCAAAATTTGTCAATATGGAAAGTGATAATTGCGCACTCCATGCATATCTTCTTAATTGGTATGCAGGATTTGCATCTTTTTTAATATTTATAGATGGTTTCTTTGTTTCTACAAAAAACATTCGCCTACCAGATAATGTAAAACAATAATCTGGTGCTTTTGTACCCCCTGATACCTTTATTGAATCTTCATGTATAACATCTCTATATATTGGAGAAGCTCCGCTTTTATTATAAACATCCCAACCTAAAGCTTCAAAAAATGGATTTACGAACTCCTCTCTTAATTGCGCTTCATTATATCCTTTGCTTTTATAGGTACTGTGTAAAAGTACTGTGGGAATTTAACTGTGGGTAATTTAATGTGGTATGTTTTTAAAGAATCATCTGTTTTATAATTTGAGGGAGAATATGCCAAATGAAATTTCCTTTGAAGATATAATTAATCGTGCTAATAGAAAAGAAAGAGAAATAATAAGCAAACATTGTAAGAGAAAAGGAATATCTACAGACGAATTAACAAGAGAAGCACTTGATTACTATCATAGAAAATACATAGCAAAACAAAAAAAAATAAATGACGATCCTAATACTCCTAAAGGATTAAAAGCCTTAAATTTGATTAAAAATATCATGCTTGAACTTGCAAAGGGAATGGCTTGAAAGGAAAAAATAATATCTCGGAACTGTTGTGTATTCTACGTTGGCAAACAGTTTTAAAAACATATTTTATTAGATATTCTGGTTTCCCCTTTGCGTTATCGCCAATTACGCAGTAGATTACTTTTGACAGCATTTGAGTTTTCTACCAAAAAAGGGGAGACCATCTAATTAGCGGTAATTATATGAACAAAAATAACGATTCAAACATTGATGGATTACTATGGGTATTTTCCAACCTTTAATTTCTTAGTTGCTGAAACTTATATTATTGCTACTCTTATTGGTTTTATTGCAATTTTCTTTATTTTTTGGTTTAATCATAAATATAACACAGTCACAAAAAATAAAACAAAGAAAATATCTGATGATGACAAATTTAAGTTATCTATTACTACAATAATCTTCATAGGTACCATATTATTTGGTATGATTCTCTTAATTGGAAATCTTGATACATTACATAGAGAACCAGCAATTTTAGAAAATTTATCTATTCAAACTGAAAATATAGTTACAATACCTGAGCATATAGAGAATAATCTTAATTTTATTCATACATTATTTACATTATGGACAATTTTTTCTTTTATCTATATTGTGGCTTTGATTTTTTCTTTAGATATTTTTGAATTTGAAATAAAAAAAGAACCGAAAAAAGAAGTAAAGAAAAAAACCAAATTGGTTAAGAAGAATGTTAGAAAAAATAAAAAATCAACTGGAGGGAAATAACACTATGCGTGAATTTTTAATTGGAATAGGTTTAGGATTAATAATTTTTTTTATACAATTGCAATATGGCATTCCTATAGAATCTTGGCTTTGGATTATTGGTATAATCGCTATTATTTACATGGGATTGATAGCATTCATACCTGTTTTAGCAAGTGTTTCGTTTGGTTTTGTCGGTTTTCTAGTGGGAGTTATGATTTCTTTATTCATCTGGACTTTTCTACTTGAGTTTCAAAAATTCTTTTCATCATTTTTCGGTTGATAGAAAATAACCCTTATCTTCTACTGCTATGCCTTTTAATTTCATTCCTTCTTTCCAACCAAGTTTTTCTATATCTTCCGATGGAATAACTATAACCCATTTGTATTTTGTTTTTCCTTTATACTCATACGCTTTTTGTCTTTGCAGTTTCATAAAAAACGTATTATTTTACCACTATATATTTATGGTACCACAAACCTTATATACTCCTGATGCATTACATATATTGGCGATAATGCATGGTAGAAAAAATAGATATAAAACACATGGTTAATGTAAGAAAAGCACGTGGAATGATACTTTTAGAAAAAGGTTTTGAACCAAAAGAAATAAACAGAAAAACATGGCTTGTGCCATCCCAAACAGGCAACGGGGTTTATACAGTCAAACAACACAAAGCACCAAACAGGCATTGGGTTTGTTCATGCCCTGATTTTGAGCTAAGAGGAATACCTTGTAAACATATTAATTGTGTTAAAATCTGGAAGAAACTGGAAGAACGATTTGAGCAATTGCACCTAAAGGTTAAGCATAATATCCATATCAAAGATTTTCCTGTTGAGGAATGCAAGTTTTGTCATTCACAGAATATTATCAAGTATGGAAAACAGAACGGTAAGCAATACTATCAATGCAAGGATTGTAATCGTAGATTCGTAGATAACATAGACTTTGAAAACATGAAATATAATCCTAAGGTTATTGCTCTTACGCTTGATCTGTATTTCAAAGGAGTATCACTTAGAAAGATAAGCCACCACCTTAAACAGTTCTATGAGTTGAACATCAGCCATAAATCTGTTTACAACTGGATTGAAAAATACATTGGGATTATGAACGAGTATGTAAACGAAATACAACCCGACATAGGTGGCGTATGGCATGCAGATGAAATGATGATAAAAATAAATGGGAGTTGGGAATACCTGTGGAATGTCATGGATGAAACTACACGCTTCCAACTTGCAAGCGTGGTATCAACAGAACGCAAGGTAAGAGATGCACGTATGGTATTCCAGAAAGCAAAGAATAACTGTGGTGGTAGGAAACCTAAGTATCTTGTTACCGACGGTTTGCAATCATATAAGAGGGCAGTCAAAAAGGAATTTAATACCAACATGCATGAAACTGAACATCTGTGGAATGTAGGGTTACAACATCATCCTAACAACAATCACGTAGAAAGATTACATGGAACTATAAGGCAACGTGAAAAGACTATGAGAGGGTTGAAGATAGAGGATACTCCTATTGTAGATGGGAATAGATTATACTATAATTTCATAAAACCACATGAAGCACTTGATGGTAAAACTCCAAGTGAAAAAGCAGGGATAGAGATAGAAGGGGATAACAAGTGGCTTACATTGATGAAAAAATCAATTAAATATCAAAAGGCTAAAACTGGTAATTAAAGGAAATTTATTATTCTATAAGGTGTTTCTTTTATGGGAAAAGAT
>Ga0272441_10012648_pt1 | contig 12286 bp, 10 predicted proteins | sample SSMProp6N_FD_193582 | JGI IMG/M metagenome (GOLD analysis project Ga0272441, IMG submission 193582) | Marine sediment archaeal communities from Little Sippewissett salt marsh, Falmouth, MA, United States - SSM-Prop-6N | ecosystem: Environmental > Aquatic > Marine > Wetlands > Sediment ...
GACACATTGAACGATCCCACGATAACTCGACTCCGGCTTCCTCAACCCTGTCCAGCATAAATTTGGCAACATCTTGCTCCGTCATGCCCGGTTTCACCATGCGAGTTACCTGATCAAAAATTGATAACGTGAGATCGATCGCTTGTTTCATGTAGTTGATTTCTGTCTTTGATTTACGACCCCGCAACGCTGATAATATCTCCGCCGACGATATAAGACGATCAATATATGGTGTATCTTTCAAATAATTGGTCAATATTAAATACATACCGTGCGATAATCCATCGGCCATTATGTCGTCCGTGGAGTAGTTGATAGCAATTTTGTCTGGATTTAATTCTTTTATTGAATTCACCAGTTCATCTCGAAGAGATGCTTTATACGGTACCACCGTCTCGTAGGCACCCGTGTCTTTGATCGCGGCTGCATCGAGATTACCCACAATTGCTTTCGTTAATCCTGTTTTGGAAATCAAGAAGGCAGACTGCCAGGTACAGTGAGCTCCTAAAATCAAATCGAGACTTGGATCGGGAGTCGAATGACTCTCCCGAACAAATGTTATCCACAGATCGATATCTTTTTCTTTCATTATATCGATTGCTTGAGCGACTTTTTCCTTTACCACTTTATTTCTCCAATTATTATCATATTATCTTATTTGAAAATATAATGATTCAAGACTATAATTCAAAGAAAAATATTTAATAATATAGTGTCAATGGGGGAGAGGAGGATTGCATTTACTATTGATGATGCCAGATTCTTATATTTCATTGTTTCCGCACAAATAATAAATCTCCCGAAATAATAACGGGAGATTTGTGATCTAAAATTTTTATATGCAGGTCAAGAGGTATTACAAATTGGTGTCAGCTACTGCTTTTTTTACTGCTTCGAGTGAACTGAGTAACGCCTGATTTTCGTGTTCAGACAATTTAATTTCTATAATTTTTTCCACGCCATTGGCACCGATGAGAGCGGGAACACCAATATAATATCCGTCGATACCATATTCACCTTCCAGATAAGCGGCTATGGGTAATATTCTCCGTTTATCTTTTAAATAAGATTCTGCCATTTCAATAGCGCTTGTTGCCGGACTTATGAACGCACTGCCGTTTCCGAACAACTCGACAATTTCTGTTCCTGCTCTCCGCGTCCTTGCCACAATGGCTTCGATGCGGTCGTTGGATAACAGATCTGTGAGTGGAACTCCGCCAACAGTACATGTTCGTGGTAAAGGTACCATTGTGGGACCATGTCCGCCCAACACGGTTGCCGAAACGTCCTGTACTGATACTCCAAGTTCCATGGCGACGAACGCATTAAATCTGCCAGTATCCAGTACGCCCGCCATGCCCACAACTTTGGATTTGTGGAAGCCGGAAATTTTTTTGAACGCATAAACCATGGCATCCAATGGATTCGTGAGAATGATACAAAAAGCATGTGGACATTTTTCTCTGACTCGTTCGGCAACATTCGAGATAATTTTAACATTTATCTCTAATAAATCTTCCCGACTCATTCCTGGTTTGCGTGGGAGTCCTGCAGTGACGATAACAACATCCGAACCGGCAATATCATCGTAATTACTGGTCCCTGAAAGATTGCTATCCACATTGAAATGTGGCGTCGCTTCCATAATATCCAATGCCTTACCCATGGCAACGCCCTCTTTTTCCGGGATATCGAGAATGATTGCATCTCCAAGTTCCTTCTGTGCTACCAGAAATGCAAGAATTCCACCGATATTACCTCCACCAATCAAAGCAATCTTTTTTCTCGCCATCTCTACTCTCCTCTTGTGTGAGTTAAGAAGATATTTATTAACAGAAATGTCATATGCTTCATTATCATAAAAGACAATTATACAATATTAACAACTTTTCGTGATCGGCCAACAGTCTTGAATTCTACTTTACCGTCTGTCTTCGCAAATAAGGTATCATCTTTTCCTCTACCGACGTTAACGCCAGGATGTATACGTGTGCCTCGTTGACGCACAATGATACTGCCAGCTGAAACATGCTGTCCCGCATACCGTTTGACACCTAACATCTGCGGATTGCTGTCACGACCGTTCTTTGAGCTACCTACACCTTTTTTATGAGCCATTTGAAGGATCTCCCTGCTTATAAAATGATATCTTTAATTTCCAGATTTGTATAGCCTTGACGATGACCTTTTTTCAATCGATAACCCTTTCTTCTCTTCTTTTTGAAAATTATGACCTTGTCATGGCGGTCGTAATCAATGATTGATGCCATCACTTTGGCTCCCTTAACTAAAGGATTACCGACATTAACCTTATCACCGTCGGAAGTTAAAAGTACATTTTCGAATTCAATTTCACTGCCAGCTTCCCCTTCAAGCTGAGGTGATTTGATTCGATCTCCTTTTTTTACAATAAACTGCTTGCCTGCGATTTCTACAACAGCGTACATTTACGATACCTCTTGTTGAAATTCTATAATATTTATTCGTTTAGAAACTTTAATATAATAATTTTTTTTAATTATGTCAAGATTTAAATTGATCTGTGATCTCTCGATTCTGTTTTTTCGAGATGACTTTAAATTCATCAATATCGAGTGAATCGTCCGAAATGACCTCGATACGCATCCATAATTTCCACATTAATTTTCTGTTTTTGCTGCGGAATCCCTCAGTCAGATAATTGTAGATTTCCCTGTGTACGATCAGCTTCAAGCTTCTCTCTTTTGAACTTGCTCTGAACTTTCGTAACCATCTCTCAATCTGAGTTAATATGGATTCTTTGGACGTTACTCGTCCAATACCGTGGCAGGTGGGACACGTTTCACTGAATCTGAATAGCAGACTCGGTCGTATACGTTCACGCGTCATCTCTAACAATCCAAATTCGCTCAGAGGTGTAATATTCGCCTGAGCTCTGTCCTTTCGTAATTCTCGATTGAACTCATTATATAATCTTTTCTTATTTGCTTCCTCGCGCATATCGATGAAATCTATGACAATTATACCCCCAATATCTCGTAATCTAAGTTGTCTGGTGATCTCTCTGGCTGCCTCGAGATTGATCTTTAAGGCGTTTTCCTCATGATTTTTCTGACCGATGAACTTTCCACTGTTCACATCAATAGCTACCAGCGCCTCAGTATGATCAAATATGATGTAGCCACCGCTTTTAAGCCATACTTTTCTTGTCAGACTTCTTTCAATCTCATTTTCTATTTTATAATGATCGAAAATGGGGACTTTTTTGTTATATAGCTCCAGCTTATCGTGCAGGTTGGGAGCTACATCTTTCAGGTAAGAACTAATGTCTTTATAGAGCTTGCGGGAATCTACTATTACCTTACCAACATCCTTGGTGAAAAGATCGCGGATCACACTGGATGTCATGCCCATGTCTTTGTAAACCAGACACGGAGCTTTTTGCTTTGATAACTTGCGTTGTATCCGTTCCCATGTTCTGGTGAGCGGAAGGATGTCATTTTTCAGAATCGTAGCATCTTTGCCTTCGGCCACGGTTCGAACGATCAGACCAAACCCCTTGGGGCGAATTTGTCGTGTCGTTCGTTTCAACCGCTTCCGTTCGCGTACGCTATCTATCTTTCGCGAAACTCCTACCATACGAGAATCTGGCACTAATACGCAAAAACGACCGGGAAGTGAGATCTGGGTTGTAATCCGGGAACCCTTCGTACTGATGGGCTCCTTTATGATTTGTACCAGAATCTCCTGTCCTTCCTTGATTCGATCTATTGGTAAATGGTATTCATCATGACGACCATTTCCCGTATCTATGAGTGCACTTATCGTAGAAAAATGTTCACCAACATCGGAGAAATGAAGGAATGCATCCTGCTTTTGACCTATATCAACAAATGCAGCTCTCATTCCCTTTACTACGTTAACGACTTTTCCTAAATATATATCTCCAACTGTTCTTTCATTTTCCGGCCTTTCAAGGAACAATTCCACTAGCTTGTTCGCTTCAAGGATTGCTATACGCGTTTCGCTTATATTCGAATTGATAATAATTTCTTTTTTCATGGCTTCCTATCTTCAATTTGTTCATGTAACCTCCATCGGAGTCGCAAGCGAATTTTCTGCTTGCTCTATGAACAAACCAAGACGGGTTACTTGCGCAAGAGCTATTTCATTTGCAGATAAATCAAGAAGTGATCCGAGAATTTCACTGACCCGGGCAGTTTTGCCCTGCTCCAGAATAGTTGATAAAAACAGTGTATCGGGACTCTCATTGAGCTCTATCCTGTCGATAAACGGTTTAATATCAATGGATTTACTGGTTCCTCCCTTTTTTTCCCGAAAGACTTCGATGGTTTCCTGCTCCAGATATTCGTTAAGTCTGTCGTTGAGAAAAGATTGATCAACAGAATTCAATAATTTGATCTTATATTGTGCTCTGTTTATAAGAGATACCAGGGACACGTTCTTCCCCAGAATAATTTTGGATTTTAAGATCCTGATACCTTCCGGTAGAATTCGATTGAGTATCATATCAATATTCACATCGCGTTCTCGATATAAATGAATATCCAGATACTCTGATTCACTCTCATAGCCAGTGGGTAGAGATGGCCCATAGGCAATTTTAGGATGAGGATGAAATCCCTGCGTGTAAACAAGTTTCAAATTAGCACGGCGAAAGCTGCGATCGAACAACCTGATCATATCCAGGTGTGAGGCGTAACGCATGTTCGCTTTTTTTGAATATTGTAATCGAATCTGTATAACAGTCGGTTCACTATTATTCGGTACTAATTTTTTAGTACGTCCAAAGTTCTGGGAATCATTGTTTTTGGTTTTTACCTCTTTCTTTTCACTATGGATTATTTCCTGACAGGCATCATGATGCATGAGTCCGCATGCATGACAACCACTTAATCTGCAGTCAGGCGTTTCCTTTCCCAAAACCGAATGTTCATACTCTCTCTTTAAAAAACTTTTTGTTACTCCTTTGAAGATGTGATCCCAGGGTAATTTTTCATCAAGGTCTTTTTCCCGGATATACGACTTTGGATCGATTCCATTAACCTCGAATGCATGTTGCCACACATCAAATCTGAACATGTCACTCCATGCATCAAATTTTGCACCGTTTTCCCAGGCCGTTCTGATTACTTTTGACAGATCTCTATCGCCACGTCCCATGACCGCTTCCAAAAACGAAACACGAGGATCTCTCCAATTGAATTTGATCCGCTTGTTTCCCAATCTCTCTTTTAAAAAGCTTATTTTCCTGTTCAATTCATCCGCACTATTCTGAGCAGCCCACTGAAAAGGAGTATGTGGCTTTGGAGAAAATGGCGATATAGAGACATTTATGTTTCTGTCTCTGTATAACCTGGCGATTTTCAATACCTCCTGAACAAGATCAACAATTCCTTGCAGATCGTCATCAGTCTCCTGCGGTAGTCCAATCATGAAATATAATTTGACAAGTTTCCATCCCTCATCAAATGCCAATCGAACTGCTCTCAGAAGGTCTTCGTTTCTGTTATTTTTGTTGATAACGCTCTGAAGATGTTCTGTTCCTGCTTCGGGAGCCAGTGTTATGCCTGATTTTCTTATGGATCTGGCAAATTTGGCTATTTCTGGAGTGAAAGTTTCCGAGCGAAGAGAAGGAAATGATACATTGACTCCTTTCTCTGACAATGTCTTTGATAATCCCTTCATCAATTCGTCCAATTGACCGTAATCCGATGTCGATAGGGATAATAATGATAATTCCTCGTATCCGGTATTATTGATCACATTTGTTGCATATTTTATGAGATCGAAAACAGATCGTTCTCGAACTGGTCTGTAAATAATACCAGCATTACAAAATCGACATCCTCGCGAACAACCACGCATGATTTCCATCGAAAATCTATCGTGTGTTGTCTCGATAATCGGTACTAAAGGACGATTGGGATAACTGGATGAATCCAGTTTTTCAATTATTCTACCCTCAATTTTAGTAGGGATTCCCTCAACTATCGGCACAATCTCATGTGAGTTATCCGATGCCTGGTCATAAAACTGAGGGACGTAAACGCTTTTAATTGATGACAGTTCTTTTAAAATTTGTTGCCGGTTCATATTATTCGTCCTGGCCTCCTTTATGAACCGTGCAATTTCAACTGAAATCTCTTCGCCATCTCCAATAATAAACGCATCGATGTAATCAGCCAATGGCTCCGGGTTATAGGTGCAAGGCCCCCCGGCTATTACCAATGGATCTCCATCCTTTCGGTCCTTTGAATTTATCTCTATTTGTCCCAGATCAAGAATATTTAAAATATTCGTATAGTGAAGTTCATATTGAATCGTGAATCCTATCACATCGAAATCGTTCAACGCCCGTTTGTTCTCCAATGAGAACAAAGGATAACTTCTTTCTTTTAATATCGCTTCCAGATCTTTATCCGGCGCGAAAACTCTCTCGGCTGCTACGTATGATTCTCGATTTAAAATATGATATAAAATCTCGAAACCTATGTAGGACATTCCTAATTCATATAGATCGGGGAAAATTAGAGCAAATGTAACATCAATCCTGGACCAATCTTTTTTAACTACATTTAGCTCATTGCCAAGATATCGTCCTGGCTTGTTTACCAATGGTAAAATTTCATTAGTTAATATTTTTTTAAAATCTTTCATGTATTATAAACACCACATGTGGTGAAATATAAGCTGGTTTCAAGTCCTGTTTATATATTATAATGGTTTCCAAACCAAATCAATTTGAAAAAAAATAACATAAATACAAACTTATTTTACGTTTAAATTAGAAATTAGTTCAATAAATATGAAAATAAATATCATATGTTTGTAAATTGAGCCAATTTCGATATCTTATCTCAAATTATGGTCGGAAACCATTGTTTTTTTTTAATCCTATTTGCTGGAATAATTTTCTCTTATGTATTTGACTCCTTCGTCAACGGCCTTCTTGTTTAAATCAATCAAGTGCTTTTTCTTGAGCGCGATTGGAATGGTGTCATATAACAAATGATAATCCATGATTTTCGTGTATTCCAGATACGCACCCAGGCAGACCATGTTTGCTGCAGCTGTTACACCCAGCTCGGATGCTATCTCGGTCAATGGTATGTATATTGTATCTACATCGGTACGTTTTACTTTTCTGTCAACAATTGAAGAGTTGACGATAATGAGTCCATCCTTCACCACATCATCCTCAAATGCGTCCAGAGAGGGTGTATTCATAACAACCAATACGTTTGGATTCGTCGTAAGAGGAGAGCCAATTCTCTGATTTGATAATATAACACTGCAATTTGCAGTACCACCACGCATTTCCGGGCCGTATGAAGGGATCCAACTCACGTCAAGGTTTTCATTCATGGCGCATGCGGCCATCACGACGCCAGCCGATAAAACTCCCTGACCTCCGAAACCTGCTATTTTCATGTTCTGCGTTGGAAAGTTTTCAATGAAGGATTGATCCACCTTCTTCTTCTCTCCCAATTGACTCAATCCCAGTATGTCCAACACCTCTGCATTCGAATAGTCCCTGTCAGAATAGGCTATTGGTGTTGCAGAATCTGATTTATCTTTGAAAACCTGGACCGGGAAATATGGCATCATATGGTCAATGATCCATTTTTGCGAGTCCGTTGGTGTCATCTTCCATCCGGTCGGACAGGGTGATAATACTTCGACGAATGAAAAGCCTTTGTTATCTATTTGATTTTTTAAAGCCTTTCGAACCGCTCTTTTTGTCTTATTAATCGATTTAAAGTCGACAAGGGCCGTTCTTTCAACGTACACGGGTGCCTCCAGCGTTGAAATGATTTCGCACATTCTGATGGGGTAACCCTCATTTTCCGGTTTACGACCGTAAGGGCTTGTTGTGGTTTTTTGGCCGACGAGAGTCGTTGGTGCCATCTGACCGCCGGTCATACCATAAATCGCATTATTTACGAAAAATACAGTTACGTTTTCACCACGATTTGCTGCCTGAATGATCTCGTCGCCACCGATAGCTGCGAGATCACCATCTCCCTGATACGATATGACGATACTATTATGATTAGCACGCTTCAGGCCCGTTGCAATAGCTGGTGCACGTCCATGCGCCGCCTGAATATTACCCGTATCAAAATAATAGTAGGCAAACACAGAGCATCCGACGGGGGAAATGAATACGGTGTTATCCGATACACCAAAATCAGTGAGTGCCTCTGCAATTAATTTGTGTAAAATTCCATGTCCGCAGCCGGGACAGTAATGAGTGGTTTCGAGCTGTGCTCCACCTTTTCGTTCGAATTTATCATAAAAGGCTTTTGGCTTTTGTAAAACTGATGCCTTCATTGCTTTCTCCTGATTATATAAGTTCATTAGATATATTGACTCAATGCGTCTTCTACATTTTGTACGGAAGGAACTGATCCTCCCATTCGTGAATACAGGTGAATTTCAGACTTGCCATTAACAGCAAGGCGTACATCGTCGAGCATTTGACCGTTACTTAATTCTACCACCATGAACTTCTTACCCTTATCGGCCATGTCGGAGATGATTTTAGTTGGAAATGGGAATAAAGTTATAGGGCGAATTAAACCGACTTTTTTGCCTCTGGCTCGGAAATTTTCCATCACATTCAACAATATTCTGGAAATGATACCATAGCCAATGAGAATGATGTCCGCGTCATCAGTATTCAGTTCTTCGTAACGAACTTCTTTGTCCTCAATTTCCTTGTACTTACTCTGCAATTTCACATTGTGCTTCTCTAATAGCTCCGTATTCATAAAAATGGATGTAACCAGATTATTTCTCGTCTCCTTATCGCCATATAGAGCCCAATCCTTATGGGGAACCTTTTTCCTCTTCTTGGGAAATTCAACTGGTTCCATCATCTGACCGATATAAGCATCGGTTAAAACTACACACGGATTGCGATATTGATCCGCCAATTCAAAGGAGAGCATGGTCAAATCACACATCTCTTGAGCTGAATTCGGGGCGAGTACTATGTTTTTGTAATTACCATGTCCACCACCCTTCACCATCTGATTGTAATCACCCTGTTCAGGCCAAATATTACCCAAACCAGGACCTGCTCGCATTACGTCAACAATGACGCAGGGTAATTCAGCTCCGGCAATATATGATATTCCTTCCTGCTTCAAACTTAAACCAGGCCCCGACGATGCCGTCATAACCCTGGTACCGGCACCTGCTGCACCGTATACCATGTTTATAGCCGCGACTTCACTCTCGGCCTGGACAAATGTCCCACCTAAAAGTGGAAAATAATAAGCAGCAGATTGTGCGATTTCGCTGGCCGGTGTGATCGGATATCCAAAATAAAGACTGCACCCTGCCAATAATGCTCCTTTTACTACAGCTTCGTTTCCTTTTATCAATTCTCTTTGCATTGTTATTCCCTCACTTTTTTAAAGACTTTTATGGCTCCTGGTTCCGGACAACTATAGAAACATATACCACATCCCGTGCATCCGTCTCCCTTGTATTGGGCATACTTATACCCTAATTCATTGAAATTATCCGAGAACTCGATACAGCTCTGTGGACAATGTGCTACACATAAACCGCATCCCTTGCATAAATGACTTACAACCTCCATGTACGGAAGCTGATGATCTACTTCAATTATATCCTGTGCCATAATTTAGCTCCTTAACTAACTATTATTAAGTAATGTATATGTGATATCCCGGTTATAAAATGATGACTCAATATTAAAATGGAATCTCTGGGCAAGAATTTATTATAAACAATTTTTAATCCTTTTGCAAGTTGTTTTTATTTTTGTTCACATGAAATATCGTTGCTTACTTACAATTTCTATGCTGATGCGTTCATCTTAAATCCGCCATGCTAAACATGTAACTCGATAACGTCCTTATCCTGCAATACATAATGATGATTGATTCGTTGTCCATCATATTTGCCAGGACTCCATACTCTTGCAAATTTTAAATTATTCGCAAAATCATGATGTACTGTGTTGGCGAAATCGATTAAATCACTACCAGCTGGTAAGGAAAAAGGATTTGAATAATCAGCAGGTTCTCCCGGCCGCTTGGAATAGATTCGAACGATGTTCAATAACTCGAACAGCTTAACCTTTATCTTGTCATATGTGTGCATATCATCCTTACGAATCGGAAGCAGATTTATCTTTTTTGAAAAGAATTCAGTTAAAATTTTTAGATTATCCTCAGCACGTGGTAAATCATATTTCGTTCCAACGAATAATGATTTTTTGAGCGTCCATCGAGGATCATAGTTGTCTTCATCCGATGTGAATAAGTACATTTTATGATGATCAAATATTGATATAATCGTATCCATTTCATCGAGCAAATCATCAGACGATAAATCCACAATGATCAATATCGCATCGCTATTCTTTATAATCGTTGGCACCCAATTTTCCATGTGCTCATGGGAAATCGGTGGAAGGTCCACTAGTTGAATCTGAATATCCTCATATGGCATCATTGCAGGTTGATATAGTCGAGTCGTATACGGATAATCTGCAGAATCGAATGCGGTATTTGTGAGCGAATTCACTAAATATGTCTTTCCCACGTTCGGTGTACCCGCAACTGCGACTTGTCCCGCACCTTCACGATCAACACGATAGCTTAATCGCCTCGCCCCTTTGTTTTTGCCACTTTCCAGGTCGTCCTTGAGCTGGGCGATTTTTCTTTTTATTTCAGCCTGGAGCTTCTCTGTTCCCTTATGTTTGGGAATGACTCCAAGCATTGATTTTAATGCCTTGAGTTTTTCCCTGTCATCTTTAGCTGCTTTATATCTCTCTTCTGCAGCGTAATATTGAGGAGTTAAATTCGCTGGCATTGTTTTAATTACAGTTTTTTATTGATACGAATTGTATTTATGATGATGACGTTTGATTCATAACGTTAATACTTTTATTTAGCATGATATCCACCATCGTTGAATCCACCTCAGCCATTCCGATAGCACTGATTTTTCCAAGATTCTTGATGGTCTCTTCGACTGTACAGCCGATAAAACCTTCCAATTCTGTGAGTCCGTAATGGTTCATCCCCATATAACCCGCCCTTATCGCTGCTTCAGTGGAGCTGACGACTTTGAATGCGCATCCGCTCTTGGCACCATCGCAGAACATGCCCCCAATGTCACTGACCAGATTGTTAATCGCCAGAGTGATTCCTTTCATGTCTTTTCCATTCTGTTGATAGACGATTGCTGCCGTTGCCCCGACACCAGCCGCGATCGCACAGCCGCACAATGGAGATAAATTACCCGTCCATAATTTTACATAGGAATTCAATAAATGTGATAAAGTAATGCTCTCGATGATAGTCGCTTCATCAATGTTAAAATATTTTCCAACATTGTAAGGGACGAGTATGGCCACAATACCCTGATTCCCACTTTCACCGCTACTCATTGCCGGAATCGGCATACCATCCATACGCGCGTCCGATGCACATGCAGTCATGATCTTTGAGGAGGAAAATACATCGTCGCGTAGCAAATTCTTGCTCTGCAAATCCAGTAAATACCACCCTACCTTTTGAAGCTTCTTCCCTGCATTGGAAATTGCCAGATTCATGTCCACACCCCTGCGCACATATTTTCTATCCTCATCATCGATCTCTGTGGCCAGATCGATCAGGTCGGAGACTGTCAATTTCTCCAGGGCAATTTGATACGGTAATCGTTGACGGACAGATATCTCCTCCAAACGATCTATTTTCTTTATCCCATCCAGTTCATAATAATAAACGCTTGTGTGACTTTTGGCAATGATACATTTTGACGTATGAGATTTGGTCACCAGGTCCACAGAGATATAGATGTCTTGTTGCGTTGTATCGACTTCCAGACTGATTCCAGGCCGTTTGATGATTGCACGTGCCTGTGCTATCATGTCCGGCGTCACTGCCTTAAGTATTTCCATCTTATAGTCTGGTTTGCCCACAAGGGCCCCCAGTACACCGGCAATGAGATTACCTCTCTCGCCGTTTGTATTGGGTACTTTCACAGCACGTCCATTTTTGTACGTACCAATGTCAACCACAATTTTTAACTGCTCAACGGGTTCGTTAATCTCACTCGCTGCGACACTCGCTGCATAGGCAATTGATATAGGCTCCGTACAACCGAGGGCAGGATATACTTCATGCTTGAAAATTTCCTTGACAATATTCATGTCCTGTTTTCTCTTCTGCATGTGTTGCTAATTTAAAATTTCAGGTGACTGCATGTGTTTATTGTGAACTATTTGATCACCAGG
>Ga0272441_10012649_pt1 | contig 12285 bp, 10 predicted proteins | sample SSMProp6N_FD_193582 | JGI IMG/M metagenome (GOLD analysis project Ga0272441, IMG submission 193582) | Marine sediment archaeal communities from Little Sippewissett salt marsh, Falmouth, MA, United States - SSM-Prop-6N | ecosystem: Environmental > Aquatic > Marine > Wetlands > Sediment ...
CGCTTCTTTGCGTCCCGAAGAGCTTTCGGGGAGATGTCTAAACCCACTGTGAGTCTGACCGATTTGGCGATGTGTGGAAAAAGGAATCCTGTTCCGCATCCCAAGTCTAGGACAGTTTCGTTTGGGTTGGGTTCTGTGACTTTGAGGATGTCTTCTATTTTGGCGTTCTGTTCCCCCAAATACTGAACATTGTAGATTGATGCTTGCATGTCGTAGTGCTGCATTGCGTCGCGTTTTTCTTTCCATTCCTGCATGCTTCTCAGAGTTTTTATCTGTGTTCGCTCTTCTAATGGTTTCCGTAAAAGTGTAAGATATTGCCCACAGAAGCATTCACAAAACGCAAGAAACCCCTTTAAGACACGTTTCTGTTGCATCTGTTATCAGCGAAGAATCTAAAATTTTAAATGGGCTTACAGAGAATAATCATTACAGAATTTGTCAATTGGGAGGATTTGAAAAAATGAAAAATGAAAACAAAACAATTGCTATCGTCTCTCTGATGCTTCTGATTGCTCTAACCACACCGATGATAAACGCACAAACTGTAACCATAACAGTGGAATCAGAACCGATTATGCCAGGCGATTCCTTCACAGTTGAGGGCACAGATTTCGCGGCAACAAGCGCTGTGGCTATAGGGTTTGGAGAAGAGGTAACAGTGACTTTGGAAGAACACGAAATTCCTGAACCCACTGGTAATGGTCCGTTCATAGCTATAGTAAACCATTATCCGATTAAACCAGGCTCCTTTAGCTTTAACTGTAATGTTAGTGCTGTAACATCCGACTATTACGACGATTATGCCAATGGAACGCTAAATACCACAAGCACGTACGCTGTTGACCCCTTTGTAAATTACGTAACAGGCGAATTTGGCCGCGCTACCAATAGTCCATGGGATGGCTATATTGTAGTGTTCACCGCCAACTATACTTACTATGAAAACGCGACTCCTGACGAAGGCGTAACCACAGACGGCGCAGGTTCCTTCACAGCCTCAGCTACTGTGCCCGCTATAATCAACGGAGACTACAGCGTCACTGCAATAGATGAAAAAGGAAACATGGCAACTAGTACCGAAACCGTTGAAATCATTCCAGAAGGGTTGACTTTCGGAGTAATGGCGCTACTATCGTCTGTCACAGTGCTGGTTGGTTCCAATTATCTCTGGAAGCGGTCAAAGAAACAAGAGAAATAGTTACGGTCAACGATGCTTAAGAGGGTTACACCCTAATCTCCCCTTTTTTGTTTCTAGACACATTCTTTGATTAGCATTAGGATTGGCAACAATTTTTCTCTAAAGAAGGGGGAAGTTTGTGGGTGATGCCTCTGATGTTCGCTTGAATTAACTTTTGGACGAATGCGTGTTATGGTGTAATTTTTATTATCGGCATCCGTTAATCATCTAAAGATTGTTGGCGTTCAATTTGACTGATAGAAACCCTGTGGCTACTCTGGAGAATCCATCTGTCGAAGAGGCAGCGGAGTTCATCAAGGCGGCTGTTTCGGAGCATAAAGCCATAATTCTAGTGGGCAACTGCTGGGTAAACTACAAGGGACGTGCAAGCTCCAAACTGGAACCCGGAGAACGCATCGTCATGATAAAGGATGACGGCTCAGTTTTGGTTCACCGCCCCAGCGGATACGAGCCTGTTAACTGGCAGCCTGCAGGATGCATGTTTCAAACCCGCGTGAAAGAGGGAATTTTGCATGTTCGCGCTGTTCGCCGCAAGCCCTCCGAGTCGGTTAACATATCTTTTGATTGTGTTTTCCTTGTTTCCGCTATGAGGCTGATTGACAGGGGAGAGTTTTCCTTGCACGCCAGCGAATCAGACATGCAGAGGGCGATACTGGTTGACCCGACACTTCTGGAGGAGGGCTTCAAGCCTATCGCGTACGAGAAGAAGGTTGAACCCGGATTTGTGGATGTCTATGGCGTGGACAGAGAGGGAAGGCTGGTTGTGGTTGAACTCAAAAGGAGAACAGCTGGAAAGGACGCGGCGATGCAATTGGAGAAGTACATTGACTTCTTGAAGACAGTAACGAACCGGGAGCTGAGGGGCATACTTGTGGCTCCCCGTTTAGCTAAAGGCGTTCAGACAATTTTGACCAGTTTGGGGCTGGAATTCAAAGCCTTGGAGCCAAAGAGATGCGCCGAGGTTCTGCACAGGTCGGAAAGCCGAAAGCTTGAGGACTTCTTTTAGGCAGAAACAGACATTCTGTTATCTTACGTAGTAGGGTTTCTTCTCTTTTTTCAGCTTGTTCATGGTGCTGATTAAAGCGTAGTCAAAGTCTTCGCCCCACAGGAGCCACCGTAAACCGTGATAGAACCGTAGAAACTCCAGTCCCTTGCTGGTGGTTCGGTAAAAGTTTTCGGTCTCTTTCTTCACGCTTATCAGCTTCAGAAGCATTATAACGGGCATGTACTTCTCGAGGCTGTTGCGGTCTAGTTCGCATCCGGTTATGATTTCAGATTCTTTGGAGCCCAAAACAGCTACCCGTAGGATGTCGGCGACAACATCAAACTCTTTTCGCTCCTTAGCCATCAAAACACACCTAGATGGAAGGCAGTCTTAGCTCACGTAAAATGGTGACTGTTCCTTCTTTTTCATCTGTTCCAGAAGCCGCATCAACAGGAAATCGTTGTCTTTGCCAAGCAGAAGCCACCTGAGCCGATGATAGGTGTTGAGGAAATCTATTCCTTTTTCGGTTGTCTGATACCGCATCTCATCTTCGGTTTCTTCATCGAAAGTGAGTAAGTTTAGTTCTGACAAGGCTGATAGGTAGTTTTCCATTGCCATAGAATCCAATTTACATCGGTCCATGATTTCATCTTCTTTAGAGCCTTTGGCTGCCACCCGCAGAATCTTTGCAACCACTTGGACTTCGTTTCTTTTTCTCGTTTCTACACACCGCCAAAACACGATTGCTTATTGAAGATTGAATTGGTCTGTAAACGTTTTAAACACTTATTTCAGTCCAGCTAATAGGTAACCAACAGATAGAACAAACCTCTAGAAAAAACCAAAAGAACATCATAACAACAAAAAAGCCAGATTCTTTGCAGCTACAACAATTCCTGAAGAACAACTACATCCTGAAGTAATCTGTGAGTCTTCTCTGGAATATTGTGTTTTTTAGCAGGTTGCTTTGCTGTATCCACTGTTTCATGGGAATCTGGAACTGGCTGGCGATGCGGGCTAAGGCTTCTTCCATCGTGTTGTATTTGTGCGGTTTCTGCCTCAGCGCGTTCCGAACATTCTCTCTGACCTGCCACACCCCAACAGGCATGATGTATCCGGGGCGCGCCTCCCTCAAAACAACCACCAGCGCCTGCCTACGCTCCTTCAACAGCAACTCGCCAACCGCAAGACGAGCCGCATAGTAGCAGCCTCCGATGCGGGCGTAGGTTGTGCGACCTCCGAAGCCTTCCCAGTCCGAATACAAAACGATGTTGTTGCCGCTGGGGTTCCAAACTGTGCCCGGATACCAAGCCTCCATCGCCTCATACGACCATTCTCTGGGCATCATCAAAACCTCGAACTGGTTGTCCAGATAGCGGGACTCGTAGACGCGGTACTCGTTGATTTCAGGAAAATCTTTGATTTTCTCCATCATGTCCTTCGAGATTATGCTGTCCACAGCTGTTATGCTCCATCGGGTGGGAACCAACCGCCTCTGCTTCTTCACTCCAAAAGCGCCGACACTGAAGGCGCGTTGAATCTTGGTAACCATTGCTCCGTTCTGGAAAAGAGTTGTAACCGCTTCAGAGGCTTTCAGGTCATCGTCGAAGTAAGCCTTCTGGATGTGGTGGTCCCATTTGGAGTTTGAGATTTGCATCTTTTTCAGTTGAGCAGAGGGTCCGAAGGGCTGAACTTGGTCATCAAGAACAAGTGCTGCGGAGGGCTTCTTCTTGAGGTTCAACTCAACATCAACAGGGTTAGCGGACAGAGCCAAATCGATGGTTTGGTCCATAAGTTTTCCTGACTCCTCAAACTTTTTCACGTGAACCCTGTGCTTTCCTCTCACCAGCAAGGAGCGGAAACCCACAATTTCGTCGATGGACTTCCCAAACCATGATTCAGGCAGGTCAAACTGGCTCGTGTCCTCGTGGACTGGAGGAACAAGAGGACCAGCATAAACGTAGGGATAGCCGATTCTGCCCACAAAAACTCCGGGCGGACAAGCTCCATCCAAATCAGTGCTCTGAAGAAGAGGCACAGAACGAAGTAGGAGCTGAATCGGACAACAAGAGGGCACCGTGTTTTGCCGCACAGAAACTTGCCGCCCTTACATGCCACACATAGACTATTTCCACGGGTTTTGGTTACCAGCTTGGTTTTGCTGTAGTCAAGGTCTGCGGCGAGGTTCTGATTGTCTAGAAGCTTCAGAACCCATTGGTTATCCTGCATGGAGGGTTTAGGCTTCTTCACCTGCCCTATGATCTTTCCGTTTCGTTTTCCTCCAATGGGTCCTCTCATTGTTACTCCGCCGGAAAATATCGGGGAATAACTTTGTTAACTAGGTTAGAAAGAGTTTTCTGTTCAACCGCGGCGCATCAATTTTTGCTTATTTTGTTCATAACTGAACGTGTATGTCTGATTCTGATACTCACATATTTCATATATAAACTTGGAAGAAAAGATATGATAACAAGAAATCTGGCACTCAGCAGATATGCCCAAAGACAGTCATACAGGAGTTAAAGAATATTTGATTATAACGCTTCACTCGTATAAAGGCGGAACTGGCAAGACTTTGCTATCCGTGAATTTGGCAATGACCTTCGCTGGCAAGGGCAACAAAGTCTGTCTGCTGGATTTAGATCTCCGCGCTCCGAGCCTCAGCTCCACATTCAATAACAACAGTACACATTGGATGAATGATTACCTGAACAAAGCCTGCAATATAGACAACATTCTGACAGAATGCACTCCCAGTTACATAAAAGGGGGTCAGCTGTTTGTTGGTTTGGCAGACCCTTCAACAGTAGCCATCAGGGAGATGTCGTCCAAGGATAGGAAATGGGGCATGAAAGCTCTCGGCAGGCTTCTTGCACTCAAAAACGCTCTTCTAAAAGACAGGAATTTTGATTACGTTATCGTGGATGCCAGCCCTGGGCTTCAGTATTCATCCATCAATGCAATCGTAGTATCGGACATGGTGCTGGTGGTAACTTCCATAGATAGGTCGGATGTGGATGGAACACAGAGGATGATACATGACCTCTACGACCTGTACGAAAAAAAGACGGGAATTATAGTTAACAAGGTTCCCCAAACAGTGCTATCAGGGAAAACCGACCTCAAGCTTGAAACGCACCAGTTGCCCATTATTGAACTTGTTCCCTGTTCCTGCGATGTGCTCCGATCTGGGGGAGAATACCTGTTTGCTTTTGAAAAAAAGGAGCACCCCTTCACACAAATCTTGCAGAAGATAGTGGCAAAAATAGAGTAGTTCTAATCTTGAGCTGAAAACAAGAGTTACAGATAGGAACCATTAATTTCATAAGGCTAAATCTTTAAGTTTCGTTAGTTGTAGCATTAAACGGCGAAGAATATGAGCTTCAAGATACCAATAATAATAGTGAACTATAAGACGTATTCTGAGGCTACCGGAAAAAAAGCAGTTAAACTGTCAAAAATTGCGGAAGAGGTGAGCCTAGAAACCGGAGTCAACGTGTGTGTGGCTCCCCAAGTAGCGGACATTGCATCCGTCTGTGACGCTGCTTCAATTCCAGTTTTTGCTCAGCACATTGACCCCATAGTTCCAAGCAGCTCCACGGGACACATCCTCCTCGAATCTGTGAAAGAGGCTGGAGCAATTGGAACCTTAATCAACCACGCAGAGAAGCAACTGAAACTGTGCGACATCGAAACCATAGTTGCAAGGACACGTGAAGCGGGCATGGTTTCTGTGGTGTGCACTAGCAACGCTGCGGTGAGCGAGGCTGCTGCCGCACTTAAGCCTGACATAATTTCTTTGGAGCCGCCTGAGCTGATAGGAACCGGAATTCCCGTTTCCAAAACTAAGCCTGACGCGGTCACCGAGATGGTTGCGCTTGTTAAACACGTGAACCCCTGTGTTGTGACTCTCTGTGGAGCGGGAATAACAAAGGGTGAGGATGTAGCTGCCGCATTGAAGCTTGGAACCAAGGGAGTTTTGGTTGCCAGCGGCGTAGTGAAAGCCAAAGACCCACGTAAAGTGCTGATGGAATTTTCGAAAGCCATAACCGAAACTATGTGAACACTTGATTCTGGAAAACGGTGCACGGACTAGGAGAAACTAGACGTTTATCAGGTGAATTGGAGAATGAAAGTTGGACTCAGATGCATCGCATGCATCCTTAATCGCGGCTACCTTCAAATCCAAGAAGCCACAGACAACAAAGACCTCCAATTCAAAACGTTGTCAGCAATCTTAAGTTTCTTGGATGAAGAATTCAAGCCCACAGCCAATCCCGCAGATTTAGGCACAAAACGGGACCGCCTGATACGGAAGATAACAGGCAACCCTGACCCATACAAACAGAAGAAGCAGCTCAGCAACAAGAAGGCGCTGGAAGTGGTTCCCATAGCAGAAAGCATAGTCTTGAAGGAAACTTCGCCGGAGCTGCGGTTCAGGAAGGCATGTCTCTCAGCCATTGTAGGCAACATCATGGAGTTTGGTTTGCCCGACAACCCGTTCAAGTTCTCGGACCTTGAAGGGCTGATTCAGCAGGCTGAAGCTGACTTGGCGTTGGATGAAATCCCCCAAATCTTCGACAAGGCAAAGAATGCAAAAACTGTTCTTTACTTGACTGACAACGCAGGAGAAGTAGCCCTCGACACGCTGCTTGTAAAGGAACTGCGGAATCTTGGCGCCCACGTTACAGTGGGAGTTAAGGATGGTCCTATACTCAATGATGCCACATTGGAGGACGCCGAGGCTGTTGGAATGGACAAAATAGCAGACAGGGTGATGTCCACTGGCTCGGATGCAGTTGGCTTGTTTCCCGAGGAATGCTCACGCGAGTTCTTGGAGCTTTACAATTCTGCGGATTTGGTGGTGGCGAAGGGTATGGGTCACGCTGAAACTCTTACGGAGCTTGAGCTTCCGGTTCCTCATGCTCTGCTTTTGAGAAGTAAATGTAGCACAGTAGCCAGTCACTTCAATGTTGATACAGGAAAGAACATAGCCAAGCTCCTACATTAAATCTGACTGGGTGCCAGCAACTTGGACTTACCCAAATTAGCTCTTGGGCAGAACATTTTCTCAGATGTTGACGCGGCGTTAGACCGAGAGTGGCTTATAACCAACGGTTTAGGCGGATACGCGTCTTCGACAGTTCTGGGAATCAACACCAGAAAATATCACGGTCTCCTTGTCGCAGCGCTTAATCCGCCGATAAACCGCTGGGTGCTGCTAACAAAACTTGACGAAGAACTGACTGTTGGAACAGAAACCTATGCTCTCGGGGCAAACGAGTTCCACGGCGTCATCCACCCTGAGGGGCACCGTTTTCTCTCAGGTTTTGTTCTCAACCCTCTCCCAACCTACAGCTACAATGTAGGTGATGTTAGTTTAAAGAAGACAATCTTTATGCCTTACATGAAGAATGCGACAGCAGTAATCTACGAAGTTTCCAACCCATTGGAACAAAAGGTGTCTGTCCGCGTCTCGCCGCTCATCAACTCAAGGCACATCTACCACACAACAGACAAGAACAAGTTGTCGTGGAGCTTTGTTCAGAGGCACCTAGGAGAAGCCGCGGTGATTGAGACGTCAGATTCGCTTTCATCTCTGATTCTGTCCTCAGGCAAAACAGGCTCTTTCGTGGAGGAGGGCTGGTGGATAGAAAAAGTGTTCTTCAGGGTTGACGCCTCCAGAAGTGAAAAAAGCACAGACGACAGTTTTAGACCAGGATTCTTCCAGTTTTCTGTTGACCCCAAAGAGAAGAAACGGTTTCATGTTCTCGCGGTGGCTGGAAGAAAACGGGAAGAGGCACAGAGGCGCTTTTCATCTTTTGGCGAAGCAACAGAGGACATTAAACGGTTATACGGTGAGGAGTTAGAGCGGCGAAAAGGTTTGCTGAGACAGTTCAGGGAACGTCATGCCGGCTTGAAGATGGAAGACTGGTTGAAGTGGCTCATCCAAGCCGCGGATTCGTTTGTTGTTTACCGTGCTTCAACCGAAAAGAAGTCCGTGATTGCGGGCTACCACTGGTTTGACGATTGGGGAAGGGACTCGCTCATTTCGTTGCCGGGGCTGACGCTTGTAACTGGAAGATTCAAGGATGCTCAGGAGATATTGTTGACTTTTGAGCGCTACTGCAGCAAGGGCGTCATCCCGAACCGCTTCTCGGACAAGGCTGGAGACATACCGCTCTACAACACCGTGGACGCCACCCTGTGGTTCTTCAACGCTGTTCTCCAGTACCTCAAATACACCGGCGACTACGGTTTTGTTCAAAAAAAACTGTGGAACACACTGAACCAAATCATAGACTATCACACCCAAGGAACAATCTTCGGCATCCACATAGAAGAAGACGGACTAATCGCTCATGGTCCACAGCTTACTTGGATGGACGCCACCACAGTCGACCGCTTTGTTACGCCCAGAGACGGAAAGGCAGTGGAGATTCAAGCCCTATGGTACAACGCCCTGAAGACCATACAGCTGCTGGCAAAACAGTTCAACCAACCTGACAAGGCAGAAAATTACTCCCTCATGGCAGAAAAAGCCAGAGAAAGCTTTGTGGAGAAGTTCTGGAACCCCGAGAAAAAGCACCTGTCTGATGTGATTAAAGATGGTGCAGCTGACTCTACGTTGCGACCAAACCAGCTGATTGCCGTCTCGCTGGATTTTTCCATGCTTGACAGATTGAAGGAAGAGAAGGTTGTTGAGGCAGTGTCGAAAAGTTTGTGGGGAACATATGGACTGAAAACCCTTCCTGAAACTGACCCAAGATACATCGGAAACTATCTCGGCGACTGGAACCACCGCGACAGCGCATACCACAACGGCACGGTTTGGGCTTGGCTTCTAGGACCCTTCACAACAGCCTTCCTGAAAACAAAAAACCATGAACACTGTTGGCGGAAGTATGCTTTCCAGAGTTTCCTGCAGCCCCTCTTCCGAGAACAAATAAGCCGAGCTGGCTTAGGAACAGTAAGCGAAATCTTTGATGGTGATGAGCCTCATCTTAGCAGAGGCTGTGTTTCTCAGGCTTGGAGCGTGGCTGAGCCGTTAAGGGCATACGTTGAGGATGTGGCTTTGAAGAGACCGCCACACGAAAAAGAGGTTCTGAAGCATCTTTTGTCTTGATGAATGAATGAAACAACATGAAGCGGTTTTTTCAATTATATCGTAAATCGAAATATACCTTATATGCCGTTTCCGGTATTCCAGCATGTGTGGATGCGTGCACTTCTATTTTCTCCTTCGAGTTCACAAACGGATTTGTGCGCATTCACCCTCACAGTCAACTAGAACAGCTCTTAGTTTTTGCGTTTCTTGAAATAGAGTAGCGGACTGACGGCAACCGGTATCATAGTGACTGATGCAACAATCCATGCCCAAACGTTTTTGCTTGCAGGCTGGGTTCCGTCAGCAGTGTTCGCCGTTGTTGGGTCTTGACAAGATTTTTCTTCATTGTCGCTGCAGGAAACTGTGAGGGGCTGCTTCTCCAAATCGTCTGCACTGGAGGCATCTGAATCTGACGTAAATGACGGTTTTGTTGTTGAGATGAGAGAAGGGGATATTGTGGCGTTTTCGATTCTGAAGTCATCGAAACAGACATCTGCTCGCCTAGCCCTCAGACCTGCGTCTCCACTAGTGTAACTGCTGTCGGTTCCAGTGAGAAACATTCTTCCGTTGATGAAGCATACAAACAAGTTTCCGCGGACTATGATCTTCAGTTGGTAGTTTACGTCTTTTTGGAAAAGGTTGTCAGCTCGGAGTTGTGCAAACGTTTCACCATAATGTGGTCTTTCTGGAGTGTACTTTATCATGTCCAGAGTGTCGTGTTCGTTACCTAACTCGATAGAATAGTAATGAGTCGCATCAACGAATCGAAAGATGATGCCTGCTCGGAACCCAACCGAATCAGTGAATCGCAGCTTTGTCTCAATAGTGTAGTCAGTTGCCGTTACTCCATCTACGGTTGAGACTGCATCATCCAAGCCAACAGAAACACAATACGCTCCATCTATGATGTTCCAAGAGCCACTCCGCTGTGTCCAGCCATCCGCTACGCCATCATCAAAGTTGTCGCTGAAGGGGAGACTTGTGTTGGGTGTACTGGTTAAAGTGAAGTTTTTGACGGTGTCCCCGATTAGGGTAAAGTTGTCTTCGGTGTAGGTGGGAAAAGTTGGACCCGTCTTTGGCTGAATTTTTATGTTGTATGTTCCAGCTGGGGCAGTAACAAAATAGTATCCTGAACTGTTAGAGTATCTTCCGCAGTGGAAACTATCTAATGACGCCAAGGCACCGCTTATTGGTGCCCCAGAGTAATCAGTTAGATAACCGGACAGTTTGCAGCCTGACTCGAGTGTGATGTTCTTTGTGAAGTCTACAGTTCCCACAGTAAGCTCTGGCTGGTCAAAAGACAGGAAGTTTGAATCAAAAGGCGGCCAAACATTAACATGGTAGGTGCCTCTGGGAGCGAGAATCTTGTAGTATCCTGAATCATCCGTGGAGACGCTGGGAGCAATATCGGGAACACCAAAAATGACTCTGGCGTCAACCAGCCCATTGCCGTCTTCATCCAAGACGTATCCCGAAATTTCGGTGTGAGTTTTCACCGTGAAGTCTTTTTCAAGGTCACCATCCAAGACCACATTGTATTCACTGTATGGACGAAAGTCAGTTACGCCCTGCGGTCCGTTTGCGGGTCTGGCATTCAGTGTGTATGTGCCGGCAGGGGCAGTTACAAAGTAGCGTCCCGAAGATTTTGAGTACCATCCACAAAAGAAGTTGCCCAGCGAGACAACAGCTTTGTTGACAGGTGCTCCGAGGGAGCCTGTTATGTAGCCTGATACTTTGTAGCCTGTAGCTAAGGTGATGTTTTTGGTTATGCTCGACTGCACAGTGAAAGCTGGTTCATCATGGGAAATGTAGTTTGAATCGAATGGCGGCCAGACGTTGATGTGGTAAGTGCCTACGGGAGCAATAATCTCGTAGTATCCCGAAGAATCTGAGTAAACGCAGGGAACAATGTCGGGCACATTGAAGATTATCATTGCGCCAGCGATTCCGTGTCCCTCGGAATCCAAGATGTAACCTGACGTCTTGAATGAACAGTAGTATTGTGCTAAAACAAGATTTGGGATGCCAGCCACCAAAAAACCGCTGACAACAGTTAACATCATAAAAACGGCTAATTTAAACTTCAAACTAAACTCCAAACTAAGCGGGCTGATATACGGATAAAAGACTTTTTGTAAAAGTTTCTTGACTAAACAAGCACACAAACACAAATTCTAGTCAAAAATTCTTGACCAAGTATGCGACTTTGTGGTCAAGTTTTCTTGACAAGAACCCTTTTTTGGTTAGCAAACTTCGATTATTATAGGGGATATTGAAGTGGATAATATAATAAAACCGCTTTCACGTTTGCTTTTAGTTATTGTTCTGATTAGTGGATTATGTTTACCTGTTTTCACGAATTGTAGTCCTGTTCTAGCCTCAGATGTGAATGATATACCAGAGCCTTCTGTTCCAGAATTTAATGTTAAACTTGTAGACAATTCATATGACGTACCTGCGACTTATTCGATAGATCCCCGATAAAACAAGCTGAAGAAAAAATCCTCTTGCTAAAACGATTCCTAACCTAGAAAAAAGTAGGGCTTGGAATGAGCAGAAGGTTTAATCAGGAATCTCAGTTTAAGTAAACGAGTTAGCCAAAAGGCTAATTGGAGACAGTCTCTCGGATTCCGCATAACACAGCGTTATTGTTTGCAGTCATTTTCCTTCTGTTCCCAAACTGCCTACTCCTTTGTAGAATTTTTCCAATTTTACGTTCTGCACTTCGGGGTGTTTCATAATTGGCTCTCAAGGTGATAAGCATACCATGTTCCGTATGCAACGTAGACTGTTAAGGGCAACAATAGCATGATTAAAAGAAATTGAACCGATAAAGGCAGAATCAAGCCAAACATTATCAAAGACAAACCATGCAGAATCATCAACAGTCCTGTTCTAGTGTTTGTTTGCATCCACACTTCTGCATTTTTGAGCGTTGGAGGAATTCTAAATCCGACAATGCCATTTATTTTTTCCTGTTTTTCCAAGCAAGAA
>Ga0272441_10012650_pt1 | contig 12285 bp, 10 predicted proteins | sample SSMProp6N_FD_193582 | JGI IMG/M metagenome (GOLD analysis project Ga0272441, IMG submission 193582) | Marine sediment archaeal communities from Little Sippewissett salt marsh, Falmouth, MA, United States - SSM-Prop-6N | ecosystem: Environmental > Aquatic > Marine > Wetlands > Sediment ...
GACGATCGCTTTGCGATGTCGGGACGGGGTGGTTATATCACTTTTAAGACAGCCTCATTTATATTATCCTGGTGAAGCTTCCTGGAACGTATGCGACTTAGTACTGGCAGGAAATCCAAATTGGTTGATTAACCCAAGGTCCCTGCTTTCCTTTAATCAGTGCTTTCTTCTTCTCCCTCCGCCAGCCCTGGATCTGCTTCTCCCTTTCGAAGGCATCGTCTATTCTGTCAAACACCTCGTAATATACAAGGACAACGGGAAGCCGCCGCCTGGTGTAATTGGCGGCCTCGCCATCATAGTGCTCCCTGAGGCGTTGCCTGAGATTTTTGGTGCTGCCGGTATAATAGGTGCCATCGGAGCATTCGAGTATATAAACATAGGAGCGAGACATAGTAGGTTGAAGTTAGGAAATTTTGCTGAATTAGTCAGCTGTTTTTTAATAGGATCACCCTTCGACTAATAGCTACTCTTTTGGCAGGGCGATGCAAATTATTGACTGTTTGCACTACAGTTACTTTATTACCCGTTGAGCTCAGGGACCTTTGGCCGCTGGACTTAATCGGCTATTATCGCAGTGTGGCAATTGTCAACGTTTATCTATAACCGCATCAAATTGGTGTACCTATTGAAAACACTGCAATTTTCAAGGAAAGTTTGCTACTATTACTGGCAGGTCACCCAAATTGGGGCACTACCCCAAGGTCCCTGAGTAAGTGAAGCGCCCCGAGTAAACGAGGGGAGCTGAACGCATCGAAGGGTGGTGCACTTTGCAGCTAAATGAATAATTCCAGCTCCCTTTTCTCCCCCTCCTTGACAAACCTGGCAATTGCTCCTGCTTTCCTTTAATCAATGCTTCCTTCTTCTCCCTCCGCCAGCCCTGGATATGCTTCTCCCTTTCGAAGGCTTCATCTATCCTTTCAAATACCTCGTAGTATACAAGGACTACCGGGCGCCGCTGCCTGGTGTAATTAGCAGCTTCTCCATCCCGGTTTTGAATGGTCAATCATTTAGAGTTATTCAACATATTCCTTCCGGGTATATTGTATAGGATAAGAAAGTATATTTGTTAATTACAGCTAATAATCCATAATTCAAATTTTTGTTATGAAAAGCCTGAGATTTATTTCATTATTCCTGTCACTGCTTATCACCGCTGTCCTCCCTGCGCAGTATATAGAATATGAGGGGTGCACCAGTGTAATTGTCGGGAAAAATGCTTCTGCTGATGGTTCCACGATGACATCTCATTCATGTGATAGTGGTTCGGACAGAACCTGGATTAATATTGTGCCTAACATGAAACATAAGGCCAGGTCTGAAACTCCCGTTTATCAGAATCCCAAGAGAGCAGCAAGCCCCGGTGATCCCGATATGATTGAAGCAGGATATATTAAACAGGTGCGAGAAACCTTTGCATATATAAATACTGCATATCCGGTTATGAATGAGCACCAGCTTGCAATTGGTGAGACGACCTTCGGAGGTAAACGTGAACTCAGATCTGATGAAGGATTGCTTAATTGTCCTGAACTATACCGCCTGGCTCTGGAAAGAGCAAAAACAGCACGCGAGGCAATAAGGGTGATCGATGAACTGACAAAACAGTACGGCTATAATGATGCAGGTGAGTGTTTTACTTTTGCCGACCCGGAAGAAACATGGCATTTTGAAATCCTGGGACCGGGGAAAGGAAAAGTTGGAGCTGTATGGGCGGCTGTCCGTATTCCCGATGATGAGGTAGGGGTATCGGCTAATGCCAGCCGCATAAGAACACTCGACCTTGATGACAGCGAGAACTATATGGCATCAGATAATGTTTATTCACTGGCTGAAGAAATGGGATGGTGGGACAAGGAAAGGGATGGGGAATTCGAATTTTGCTATGCTTATGCCAACAGGACAAGCCTGGGCTGCCGGAGACGCGAATGGAGAGTGCTGAGTCTTGTAGCTCCGGGCCTCAACCTGGACCCTAACAGTGAAAATTTTCCGCTGTCGGTCCGCCCTGAAAAGAAATTATCTGTTAAGGATGTCCTGGCAATATTCAGGGATTATTACCAGGGAACTCCTTATGATATGACAAACACCCTGGTTGTAAGGAACAGGGAGGGTGAGTATACGAAGAGCCCTGTTGCCAACCCGTTTATGAGCAGCGATACCAGGAATCTCCTGGGTATTGCAAGAGAGAGAACAATCGCCTGCCCCAGGGCTACCTATGTGCAGGTAACACAGTCAAGAAACTGGCTTCCCGATGCCGTTGGTGGTGTTGTGTGGCTGGGATACGATAACCCTTGTACTACACCTCACCTGCAATTCTATTGCGGTATTACCAGAATGCCTGAATCATATATGGTTGATGGCAGAAGAGAATTCAGGCGCGATTGTGCATGGTGGGCTTTCCGGAGAGTCAGCCAGCTGTCATATATGCGCTACCAGCCTATGAGCAAGGATATTGAGGCAGTATGGTCAGAAATGGAGAATAATCTTTTTGCCGGACAGGAAGATTTTGAGGAGTATATACTGGAACAAATGAAAAAAGATGAGGACAAGGCAAAGGCCGAGCTAACGAAATATTGTATCGGGAATGCTGAGAAAGCAGTAAATGATTACTGGCAACTGGGCGATGAATTGTGGGGGAAATATACTAATTACTACTAGAATTGTAATCCTCCGCTTGATTCGGTGAGCAAGGGCAGGATTTGAATCGTTAAACCGAGCAACTGTGTAATTAAATTGGGTTGTTGAGTCGTTGAGTTGTTTAGAAACAGAGAGGTTTAGGTCATATTGACCCAATTTGCTTCGCCGAGCTCACAGACCTCGCTTGCCTATGGCAAACTCACCCTATTTGGTTCAACACTTTAACAATTGGCTTCGCCGAGCTCGCCCCGATACCTCGGGGCTCGGTTCAACAATTCAACAGTCTGTATGCTGCTAACTTAGCCTTCATTTGCATCCCCACCTTCGCATCAATCTTTCAGACAAGTTTGAGGTTTTTTACTATTTCTTATCCTATCATGACACAATCTCCACAATACTTAACACTTCTGTGACAATTATTTACAAATTATAGCTTAATTTTCTAATTCATATAAATCATGATCTTATACCTGGTGATCATGAAAAGGCACCTGACCTATAAGATCTATTGAAAAAGGAATTAATACTTACCATATAGCCCATATTCACTAACCATTAACACTGTCGAAGTATGAAAAAGAAAGTTAAATGTGTTTTACTTCTTCTTTCCTGCTGTGCTTTCTGTACTGCACAGCAGGTGATCTCTTCAGGTGGTTATGCTGTGAAATCAGATATTACTGTTAACTGGGTTCTTGGTGGGAGCCTGTCAAACATACTCCCTGTTAATCCCGGCGATTTGAATCAAATACGCGTGGAACAATTAATGGAATCTGAGATTTCACTTAAAGTATATCCTATGCCTGCGACTGATCTTATTAATATAGAGATCAATCCAGTTGATACCGGACGGATCAACATTGAATTGTTTAATAATTCCGGAGTAAAAGTCATTAATAAAATCTCCATTTATCAACCTATTCTGCAGGTTGATGTAAGCACCCTCCCTTCAGGGATTTATTACCTGAAGGTATTTCAACCTTCTTCAATGGATCAATTATTCAGGGTTGAGAAGGTTATTAAATACTAAAACCTAAAAAGATGAAAAAGATATTTACACTATTGACTGTAAGCATTTTTGCATTAGCAGTTCTTTACGCTCAGGACGAAGCACCGCCAAAGGCATTCAGTTATAAGGCAACCATAACCAAAAAAAATGGAGCAATACTGGCTAACAAGACTATTGGTCTGCAGATTAAAATCACACCGGATAGTTATGTCGAAACGTTCTTCCCTACAACTAATCTATATGGTCAGATAGATATTGTTATAGGTGAAAACGGAGGACTTGAAGTCATAGACTGGACCTCAGGGGAACATTTCCTTGAAGTTTATTTGGATGATAAGGGTGGTGAAGATTTTGAGTGGATTTCAACCACTCAACTGTTGTCTGTTCCCTATGCACTATATGCAGCTGAAGCAGGCTCAACAGTCGATGCTGTTAATTTAACAGAGGATCAGACCATTGATGGAATTAAGACATTCAAAAATGACATACTGGTAAATGGACTTACTATTGGGAGAGGGGAGAATGGTATAGTAAGCAATACAGCAAATGGCTATCAAACACTTTACTCAAATACAACAGGATATGCAAATACAGCGCATGGATATAATGCACTATATTCAAATACAGAAGGTATTCGTAATACAGGAGACGGGGCCCACGCGCTTGAATTAAACACATCAGGACATCGTAATACAGCAAATGGCTGGGCTGCACTTTATTCAAACACAACTGGAGTTGATAATGAAGCTACTGGATACTGTGCACTTTATTCAAACACGGAAGGATTTGCAAATACAGCAAATGGAGATAGAGCACTTTATTCAAACACAACAGGATATGCAAATATAGCAAATGGAGGGCGTGCACTTTATACCAACACAACAGGATTCCATAATATTGCATCTGGTATATGGGCACTTTATTCAAACGAAACTGGAGGCCGTAATATAGCAATTGGTTATAAAGCTGGTTATAGTAATCTTGAAAATGAAAATATCTTTTTAGGCTCATTTGCAGGTTTTTATGAAACAGGATCAAGGACACTATATATTGATAATCTAGAAAGAGAAAATGAAGAAGCAGCAAGAACTCAATCTTTAATTTATGGTGTTTTTGATGCTGACCCTGCAAATCAAATTCTCACAATTAACGGGAATGTTGGGATTGGAACAATTGATCCAACAACAAAACTTGATGTAGCTGGAGATATTAATTTTACCGGGTCATTGTTAAAAGATGGCAATCCCTTCAGCGGAGATTATAACAATTTATCTAATTTGCCTGACTTAAGTGTTTATGCAACAAAAGCATATGTTGATAAATTAGAAGATATGCTTATAACTACTGGTTTATATAAAGTACTTGATCCTGACGGTAATTTGTATTCCGTAGTAAAAATTGGCGATCAAGTCTGGATGGCAGAAAATCTAAAAACCACAAAATACAAAGATGGTATTGGTATACCTTTAGTTACCAATAATGAAGATTGGGCGAATCTTACAACTCCCGGTTACTGTTGGCAGGGGAATAACCAGGCTACTTATGGTGATATTTATGGTGCCCTTTATAATTGGTATGCGGTTGAAACAGGTAAACTGTGTCCTGATGGCTGGCATGTCCCAACTGATTCTGACTGGGCAATCCTGACAACATATTTAGGAGGCGAAGCTGAAGCCGGAGGTAAACTTAAAGAGGAAGGCACTACGCACTGGGAAAGCCCAAATACAGGAGCTACCAACGAAACAGGTTTTACAGCCCTTCCGGGTAGCTGTCGTATACACTATGATGGAAGTTTTGCAGACGTTGGGTTCTACGGCTATTGGTGGTCCTCGGATGAATTCAATTATGACCAGGCATGGTGCGTGCGGCTTAGCTATGAATCTGGTAATATTGCTAGGAGAATCCAGATGATGAAACATGGATTTTCAGTTCGTTGTATAAAAGATTAAACAGGTTAGCGGAAAATTCCAGCATGTAAATGTAGGAGTGAGACATGGTAGGTTGAAATCAGGAAATTTAGTTGAATTAGTTCTGACCTAATTCATCTTTATCGCAAATTCATCACCCTTCGACTGCTCGGTCCTTCGCGTTGCTCAGTACCTCGCGCTCAGGGACCTTTGGATAGTGGAACGATTTGGCTAATATCGTAGTATGGCTTTAATCAACCGAGTGCCAGGGGCGTCACCCTTCGACTGATAGATGCTAATTGGCAGGCTGCTGCAAATTATTGACGCTCCGACCTGTCTCTACTTGTCAGTTTGTTTTTAAATTTCTATTTTGTAATATTTAAATATTAGCAAGAAACTAAATTTACCAATCAATCAAACTGAACATCATGAAAAAATATGTCATTGTCTCATTCCTGTTCTTATTTTCAGTACTGAATCACAATCTCTATTCCCAGGCTCTCAGCATAGGTCTGAAGGGAGGACCCAATTTTTCAAAAATGCTGGAGAAAAGCGATTACTCAACTTTCAGCGATGTATATAAATATCTCACCGGGTATAATATAGGCTTGATGGTTTCAACTTCAATTAGTGACGGTGTTGGTGGCGAGTCCGGCATTTACCTGAATACCAGGGGCTTCAAATTGGACGAGGGTGACGAAGAAAATGGTGTAACCGGTACTTACAAGACACTGTGGCTTGAAGTTCCGTTTAAGGGAACGACATCGGTGGAGCTTGGTCCACTGACATTTTTTGCCTCAGCAGGAGTATCCGGCAGCCTGGGTTTATCCGGGACAATGGATATGGATATTACAATCCAGGGCAACACAACATCTACGACCGAAGATATTGAATGGGGTAATGATCCTGAAGAGGATGACCTGCTAAGAATTGATTACGGTGCAATTGCCAGTATTGGCGCGGAGTTCAAATCGGTTATACTGGAAGCCAGCTATTATTATGGCCTGGCAAACCTGTCACCATATACTGAAGATGAATATATTATCAGCAACCGCTACTTTGCAATTACGCTGGGTTATAAGTTTGGCCTGTAGCCTGCAGTGTCATCTCTGAGGACTGTCCCGAAAAAGCTCCGCTTTTTCGAGGATCCTCGAATCGAAGATTCGGGACCGACTGCCGACTGTCCCGAAAAAGCTCCGCTTTCTCGGGGATCCTCGAATCGAAGATTCGGGACCGACTGTGGACTGTCGACTGAGTTCTGACATCAGCCTTTCAAACAATGCACCTTATCACTTTTAGTACATTGAATTAATAAGCTGACCGATCTCGTCTCTTTTCTTAAGGGGGAATGTATGGGTGAGGCCATCTGTGGTGACCACATTCAATCCCTTGGAGGAGAACATCCCTCCGAAAAAGATTACTTCCTGGATAGTATCTGGTAGAATCTCAAGGTTATGGGATTCATTTACCTGCTCTAAAGCTTTGAAATAAATTCGCTGGTTGGTTACTATTAATTTGCCAGGGATCTTATTACTGTCGACCGTTTTTGTCGTATCCCCTGCTTTGATTACAACCTCGTTTGCGTATAAATCTACTGTCATGATTATCTGTTTAGTTCAGGTATTTATCATTTATCTAAATGACGGGGAAATATCTTAAATGTTGCAGAAGAGGAAGGGAAATGAGAAGGGGATAATGGGAGAAAAGAAATCATGTTGAAGTGTTGAATCGGGATCTTTTAACGAGTAACGAGCAACGAGATCACCTTTTCTCCAGCCAGTTGTATTTTTCAAACAAGATACATGCTTCTGTGATGATGGTCCTGAAATTTTCGGATGGCCTGTTGAATAAGCCGATGAAAAGGATATTTTTTTCCGGTATTACCATGTAAATTGAAAGAAAGCCTCCCTGGCTGCCTGTGTGATAAATAAACTCTGTGTCAAAAGCATGCTGTCCCCTGAACAGGAAATCCTGATCAAGAAACCAGGAAAAACCGATAAAAGGATTAATTGTATCATTCCAGTTCGAAGGGTGAAAGACAGACCTGGATTTAGCTGTTAGTTCCTCGTTTAAAAAGACATTATGCTGAATGGCGTTTTCATATTTTGCCAGTTCCAGTACTGAACTCCAAACACCACCATTGCCCGCGGCAGCAAATTTCGGACACTCACCGTAATCATACTCTTTATACATAGTACCTTCTTTTATATATGCATGGGCAACACCTGATTCAGGGTGTGACCCATCGGTTATGGTGCTTGTGCTCATTCCTGATGGAATGAAAATATTATTAATGATATATTCCTGCCATTTCATCCCGGTAACCTGTTCTATTATCAGAGCAAGACCGTTGAAAGCGGGATTGGAATACTCGTATTTTTCCCCCGGATAAAAATTAAAAGCCTGAGCCTTTTTTATAGGTTCAAAATTTTCAATGTCTTTTGCCGTCAGGTAGAATATGCTGTCACCGTAATTATCCCTTATGTCTGGTAATCCTGACGTATGGCTTAATAAATGTTTTATTTTAACCTTTTGGGCAATACCTGGATTGTCAAAATCGGGGAAATATTTATAAATACTGTCCTCCAGGCATATCATGTTTTCCTCCACCAGCTTTAAAATCCCGTAGGCTGCAAATGTTTTGGAGATAGAACCTACATTGAAAAGAGTATAAGGAGTGATCTTCTCTTTTGTTTCCAGATCTGCCAGTCCGAAACTTCTTAAATAAACAGTACTGTCTCCTTTTTTAACTATAAATGAACCTCCCGGTTCATCCTCTGTAAATTCTTTTTCTAATAGTGAATCAAGGTCAGATTCTACATTGCTTTGTATCTGCTTTGGATTACAGGCAAACAGTAATAAAATGCTGAAAAATAATATTATGTGTTTCATCTGTCAATTCAATTTCTTGTTCATTATATTTTCAAATCTGGTGTTGCTGATAGGATGATGGGTGATAATCTCACCCTCGTATATAATACAGAAGGTCCCGAACGGGCTCGGGTTATTCCGGGCATCATTTGCATCCTTCAGCTCTTTTAACCTGTATTCTAAATTAAGCTTACGGGCTGAATCCAGAATAGCATTTACATTTTTTTCAGTATAAGGACATTGAACAGATCTTAATATGGTCAACCCTTTATTATACTTTTTCAGATTTTCATTCATGTTTGATTTGAAGGCAGGGTTTTTTGACTTCCCGTCAAACTTCTTCACCAATAAATCAAAGTCGGGACTGGAATGATCGGCGATATGAAAAGCTTTCTTAAGAAAAATTCTGGCATCAGCCATAAATGATCCTTTCCTGGTAACCACAGCAACACCAAGCATTCCCTGGTCTTTTGCCTCTTTAATGCATTCATCAATTAAATCTGATGCAAGCCCTTTACCTTTGTATTCTTTCCTGAAACCAACCCAAATGCAATGGATAAACATGTAGCCGTCTGCATCGACCGGGCGGTGGGCATATTTGCCGGGTATGTATTCTATCATACCCTGGTAGCCTCCTTTTTCCAATATGACAGCCTTTATCCTCAGGCCTTTCTGATAGTATTTATTGAACCAGTCAATTTTTCGTCTCAGCTCAACTTGCTTTTTGACGTCCTTATATCCGCAAACACCGTATTCTGATATATTCTCAGGAGTGAGGTCAATAATTTTCATACCTTCCATATATTCTTATTTTGTTTAACTGGGTTTTTATTCTAAGCCTATATACCCGCTTTAACAATTTAAGTGCATCACTTGATAGTTGGGTAATCACCTCTACCAGGCAAAGCGCAGTCCGAGTGCGCCACCCCAGCCCAGGCCATTGACCTCACCCAGGAAATCCCAGATAGGTCGTGTATCAAGGCTAACAAGAAAGGGTAGGTCCCTGAAATTATACTCTATGCCGATCTGTCCTCCAAGGCCTACGTTAACCGAACTGTTGTCTTCATAGCTGTCAAAGGAGACACTTGCTCCCGGTCCCAGATACCAGTTAAATCCACCCAGCAGGTGCCAGTCCCAGTGGTAAATGGCTATCAGGGCAAGCCTGGTATTATCGTTCTTGAAACCGAAGCTTGCATCAAGTTCCAGCCTGTTCCTGTTGTTAAGACCTTTCTGGAAAGATAGTTCAGCACCATTATAGTATTCACCCCCGTAAATACGCGCTCCCAGTGCATAAGAATTAACCTGTGCCTCAGCAATAGCTCCGAAACTTATCAGTGCAAATAATAAAAGAAGTTTTTTCATGATCAATAATTTTAATATTCCCCATATTCAATTCAAAGAATAGTTAAAGATAATATAATGAAAGATAAATGAAGTTGATAAAGTTGATAAGGCTGAAAAGGAGAATTTTGTAAGAAGATAACAACGATTGCCAACAGTAGAGACGCGCTACCAGCGCGTCTATAATTAATTTTGCAGTAAAGGTTACAATTATTCCCAATCCTGGAGATGCCAGGCATGACGTCTAAAGGTAATTTTGCAGGAAGATTACCCTGAAATTCTGATCTTTAAGGGACATTAAAAATAAATTGATAATTTTGTTCAAAGCATATAAGATCGAAACAATATTATCTTTATGCTGAATGTATTCTGAATTCTGATGCGAAGATTGGGGATTTAATAAAAACTTAATCTTGAAATAAGATGTCTAAGGTCCTGGCTTTTGCTACGGAAAAACAGGCGTATTTTGATCTATTTATAGAATCATGTAATCGATATAATATTGAACCGGTAATACTGGGATGGGGAGAAAAATGGATTGGTTTTGGTGGAAAAATGATGACAATACGCGAGTATATAAATGATTTACCCTATGAAGAGACTATTATATCCGTTGATCCTTTCGATGTTATTTTTTTGTGTGGGCTTGATGAAATAGAACACAAATTTGACAACATAAAAGCTTCCTTCCTTTGCGGTGCACTTAACCTGAATTTCTTTAATGCGATAGTATATAATCATGAATTCAATAGAACCAGGAAGAAAACCCCAAGAACTCATACTAATTATAATTTCCTTAATACTGGTACGTGGATATCAAGAGCCGGCTATGCCAGATTCATAATTGATGAACTTGTTGATAAACACCAGATGACCGTAACTTCAATGGATCAGCAAATACTGACCGGTATTTATATTCAGAATTCTCACAGTGTAGATATCGACTGGAATTGTGAAATATTCCATAATCTTCTGTTCAAGGATTTCATTACACGCAGGCCGGATCTCAAAGATCTGCAATTTTACGATGGCAGGATAATCAATACCGCATCGAATTCTAAACCCTGTATTCTTCATGCTTCAGGCAATGCTAACCTTAAAAAGCTGGCAATCAGGCTTGGATTCGATCCCGAAGTAACCGTTCCTGTAAATGACAATATCTACTTCTGGAAAAAGAGTCTTTTCCATATCGGTCAATTATTAAAACCTTACAGGTATTTTATACCTGGTAACGGAAAAAAGAGCAGCAGAACTGAGAATAATCAAATACCGGAGGATGGAGCCACCCTATTTCGCTGATATCTGATCAAGTCAGAGAGAGATGTTTATAAAGTTCCTCCTACGCTAAAGCTACGGAGGACAATGTGATAAGGTTGATAAAGTTGAATAAGGTTATAGTAATGTTTATCTATATCATTTTTCTCAACATGATCTATTACCTATTCGATTTGTCATCAAGCTTATTTTTTATCTTTTGTAAGAAGAACTCCATCTATGTCAAGGTAAGCTTTCATAATATGGCTTCCAATTAATCTATATACGCAACTGTTGTTCTTATCTATCTTATATGAATTGGCTGCATTACTATACTCAATCAGGGATAGTTATACGCCATTCATTGGATTTTACATTGCAATGCCAATTTATATAATAGTCTCATAAGAATCAAGGGTTTTAGCATTTGGATATGAACAGGTTTGAAGCACAGGACACAGAGGAAAGGTCTTTTAAGAGAGTTGAGAAGGCCAAGGGAAAGCTTATCTGGATATGTGTATAAAATATTTATGATACTCTGTATAAATCGTTAACTTTCTTCAAAAAATTACCATTGAAGAAAGAAAAAAATATTAATGAGCTGAAAGTCAAGGTCAAAAGCAAAGAAGGCAAACAATGCATCTATATTGAAAGAGATCTGTTAGTCCATTCAATAATTGACAATATCGAATCATCGGATTGGGGAATCAGGATTACGCTAACTGATTTGGATTCAAAGGGATTTACAGGCGAACTCATGAGAGATCAGGAAAGTAAAACATGGGATGTTTCTGCCAGCTGGGATGTATTTTCATATTCACTTAACAAGTGGGGTGCCAGTTACATTGGCTGGACTATATATTTTAATCCCGGGCTGGTGGACACAACCTGCAAATATGCAGAAAAGATAGTAGACCTGGATGTTAGGGAGCGCTCCAGATCGTTAATCAAGTGTATTTCTCTGGTTCAGAGGAGCAGCCTGCTAACGAAAGGCACAAAAAAATTTCATTTCCCCGAAGTCTGGATCCCGGTGGGTATGGGTGAACCCTGGGATATATTTGGCACTTACGGCAATATTCCATTTAAGCTTTTACCACCTGTGGATACCAGTTTATTCGATAATGAGTTTGAATGGTTGCCTGAGCTGGATGAGAAATGGGAAAAATTTGTGATGATGGAAGATCTGGGAAAGACTTTCGACTCACTTCGTGAATCAGCACAAAATAATGGGATTGTGCTCCCAAAACCATTTCTGATATTCTTTGAATCCCC
>Ga0272441_10012651_pt1 | contig 12283 bp, 12 predicted proteins | sample SSMProp6N_FD_193582 | JGI IMG/M metagenome (GOLD analysis project Ga0272441, IMG submission 193582) | Marine sediment archaeal communities from Little Sippewissett salt marsh, Falmouth, MA, United States - SSM-Prop-6N | ecosystem: Environmental > Aquatic > Marine > Wetlands > Sediment ...
ATCCGACAAGCGATGACACAGGGAACGCTGGAAATCATGTTTGTGTCACCCGCACACCCGATGGTCATCCTCGGCTTCTCCGGAGTCTGGCAGATTCTATTCGAAACGATCCGAGTGGTGTTTTGCTTAACCGTCGCCTACGTAGGTTTCGGCTTTCATCTGAACGAGCCGAACTGGCTTGCGGTCGTAGTAGCGTTCGGACTGACGGTGCCTGCTTTTCTGAGCGTGGGCATCATGTCCGCAAGCCTCCTCATTCTCCTCAAGAGAGGCGATCCTCTCAACTGGTTCGCCGTCGGTGCCGCGACGCTGCTGAGTGGTGTGATGTTCCCCATCGAGTTGCTTCCGTCGTGGCTGCAGGTGATGGCGTGGTTCGTTCCCCTGACGCATTCGCTTAACAGTTTCCGCGGGGCCCTTCTGCTCGGGCAATCTGTGTCCGAGTTGTGGGCGTCGCTGTTGCCGTTGCTGATGTTCTCCATCGTCATGCTCCCGGTCGCGACACTCGTCAGCGGCGCCGCGCTGCGCCGGGCGAAACGAGCGGGCTCGCTTGGCACCTTCTAGGAAGGAAGCTTCGTTGTACGTGCGAGATGAGATTACTCGTTTCCTCGTGGATGTCCTGGGGGTGGCGAAACCTGACGGCCCCATCGCGGCCGATGCCCCTCTCGTCGACCGGCTTGGGGTGGACTCAGCCGGAGTCTTCGAACTGATTCTCTGGGTCGAGGATCGCTGGGGCCTCCAGATCCCGCCGGAGGACATGACTATCGCCAACTTCGAGACGATCGAGGCGATCGAATTGTATCTGCAACGCAAGCGGGTGCGGTCGGCGGAAGATAATACGCAAGGGGACCATCGGTGACAACCGGCAAACGTGCCGTCAGTGTTGTCGTCCTGGCGTGCGGCGCCCCGAACATCACAGCGAGATGCCTGCGGTCCGTGGCGGCCTTACGGGGCGTGCCGATTCAGCTTGTTATCGTCAACAATGGGGGCGGATGTTCCGTGGGGGCGGCGGTTGAGGAGTTTGCCCATCATTGGCAAGACCGCCTCGCGGACATACAGATTGTAACGAACGATCGCAACGTGGGGGCGTGCTCGGGACGGAATCAGGGGTTGGACAGGGCCGACGGACGCTGGGTAGCTTTTCTGGATAACGACATCGTTTGGCAGGAGCCTCAGTGGCTGACTGGCGCGGTAGGCGTGTTCGAGGCCGATCCGAAGGTGGGCATACTGGGGCCGCGTCTCCTGGAAGGTCGCGACCCGGGCCGGCTGGAGTGTGCGGGCTATGCTGTTTCGCCCAGAGGTCGGTTCCTTGCCCTCGGATGCGGCGCACCTCGGGAAGAACCCGTCTGGACCGTGCGGCGTTCGGTTCAAGGCGTGGGCAATTTCGTGGCGCGCACGGAAACCATGCGGGCCATTGGCGGCTTTGACACTGCTTTCGATCCTTTCGGCTTTGAGAACATCGACTGCTGTTACAGAGTCAAGCAACTGGGCCTTGATGTGGTGTGTGACGGACAGGCCGACCTGCACCATTGTGGACATATGACGACCGGCCGATTCGAAAACGGCGGCAAGACGATGCTGCTCGAGAAATCCCTGCTGCTGCGCCGTCGATGGTCGAGCACATTTGCTCGAGAGGAGCGCCTCTATGAGCAGTTGACGCACATCTCGCCTCTCTCGTGTTCTCCGGAAAGCATCTGATGGCGACACGTCTGCTCAGAACGTTACGACGGCCCGCGATGTTCGAAGTACATGGCGCACGCCTGCACGGAACGGTGCATACGCCGGCTAACCGTGCCGACTGCCGCGCCCCGGGCGTATTGATGCTAAACAGTGACGACGGCTGTCGGTTGGGGCCCCATCGACTTTGGGTGCGTCTGGCCGAGAAACTGTCCGATCTGGGGTTCCCGTGCCTGCGCTTCGACTACCGTGGCTGCGGGGATAGCGAAGGGCCGGAGGGGCCGCCACCCGCCGATGTGGCTTTGGATGATGCCATGGCGGCAAACACGTACCTCCTTGAATCGATGTGGCTAAACACGACTGTGCTAATCGGAATCTGCTACGGCGCTGAGATCGCCCTACTGGCGAGTCAAGCCCTCGATTCGGTGATCGGCGTTGTGGCATGCTCGACGGGAAGATACATAACCCAACCCAATCGGGGAGGGGCCTTGGCGCACACGGGCACCTATATGGCAGGCTACAAGAGCAAACTCCTGTCGTGGAATGCTTGGCGAAAGCTCTTGTATGGGAAGGTGCATACCCGCTTGATCGCAAGCGGTCTGTGGCAAACTCTCAGACCCCAGAACCGCCGACGTGACCGGGAAGGGGCGGCTGCCGTTCACGCCCGCATGCGATGTCACGCGAGACGTGTTCCGAGATTCTTTATCTACGGGCAAGCAGATCCGCTGACGGCCAGGTATATGCCCGGTTACAGGCAGGAGGCGCTGCGCCAGGGCGTGGAGCATCGCTTCCATGTGGTTCGTGACGCAGACCACAACTACTCATCGGTCGCTTGGTCGCAGGAACTCATAGACGAGGCGGTCACCTTTGTGCAGCGTCTTGGTGACGGTCAGAAAACGCAGCAACATGCCTTTGCGTGAAACGATTGAGGTCTTCGGCACAACACGCTGCGCGCTACGCGGCGTGCTTCACCAACCATCGGTGACAGCCAGGGGGGAGGGCCTCGTCATGTGCTATCCGTTCGCCGAGGAGCGCAAATGCAGCGCGAGGGTCGCTACGCTTGCGGCCCGAAGGTTCTGCAAACACGGCTATCACGTGCTACGGTTCGATTACGCGGGAACCGGGGAGAGTGACGGATGGCCCGAACAGGTGTCCATCGAACGCTGGCTGCAAGACATCGATATGGCAGCGCAGCACCTTGCGAAGCGGGCGGAGTTGCCGCGCATTGGCCTGTTCGGCATCAGGTTCGGCGGAACTCTTGCCGCGTTATGCGACCAGATTGATCTCTCATGCCTCCTGCTTTGGGCGCCCTTGCTGACGGGTGCCGAGTGTCTTTCCGAGTACCGGCGACACTTGGACGCCACGCGCATCCTCATCGGTGCCGGCGGAAGTGCAACCCGTAGCTGTCCACAGCCCGAGATGGATATGGGGGGATTCCGCCTTACAAGTGAACTCCGTGACGAGATCGAATCGATCGAACTGCCTGCGGACGCGCGCGCCCGAGCGGACACTGTGGTGGTAATGCAAATGACTTCCCGACGGCAACCGGCCCGGCCCTATGTCGATTTGGCCGGGCGCTTGCTGGCACACCCCGGCACCCGAAGCGTGCTGGCCTGCGCCAGCAGGCCCTTCTGGGTGACCGCCAGCCGCTACGATCCGGCGCCACTGGTAAAGCAGACCCTGAAGGCGTTGCACATGCAGCGGCAACGCGAATCTGCGGCCGCCCCACGCCAATGAGTAGGATGGCACAAATCCTGGCTCGTGCCAAGGCCAGCAGGATGCTGTTCCGCCCACCGCCGTTTCGCCGTCTTCTCGTCCTGGCACCGCACCCGGACGACGAAACGGTCGGTTGCGGCGGCTACCTGGCCTGGGTGGCGGCACAAGGCGGCATGGTAACCGTACTGCTGCTGACAGGTGGCGAGCCGGCAGAGCAAACATCGGCAGACGACCATGGAGATGGCCTGCGCCGGCGCGAAGCCCAAAAGGCAGCAGCCATTCTCGGAGTTCAACAGGTCATATGCTGGTCCCTGCCCGACGGGCAGCTGGCCACGCATGCAGGGCCCGGTGACGAACTCTCAGCCCTGATCGACCGACTGTCTCCAGACGCCCTGCTCATACCGCACATGCAGGAGATCCATCCGGATCACGCCGCCGTCGGAGCCTATCCCACCCGAATTAGAGTACGTCACGACCCCGTCGTCATGACGTATGAAGTTTGGACGCCGCAGGAGCCGAATTGTCTGGTCAATATCTCTGAGTTCATGTCGATCAAAATGCGAGCCGTACAGGTATATAAGAGCCAATGTGACAAGTATTGCCTCGAACGACTTGTGTCGGGCTTGGCCGAATACAGGGCCGCTTGGTCGCGAATGCGATCCTGGCGATTCGCAGAGGGATTCCGTCTTTTTTCGCTTTCGGAGTACCGAGAACGTGCAGAGGCGCATTGAAAACGACGCCCTGAGCGTGGCTCGACACGACCCGTCGCGGATCGCCGTCGAGGAAGGCAGCCGGAAGACCTCCTTCGACCAGTTGGACCACCTGGCTGGGGAGTGGGCTGCCGCTATGCGGGCCGTTGGCATCGGCCCCGGCGACCCGGTGTGGCTCGTGCTCGGCAACTCCACAGAATTTGTGATTTGTATGCTCGCGCTTCTGAAGGCGCAGGCCGTCGTTGTGCCCGTCAACCCCAGGCTTGCTGCGACCGAGCTGGACCAACTGGCTGCCGTGAGCCCACCAACGGCTGTTCTCGCACCGGCCGCCCATTCGACGTCTACATGTGCGTTGCCGATCAAGGAAAGAGAAGCTCGTGTAAGACTAACCGTGTGCGAAAGCGACGTCGAGACGTATCTGACGACATCTCGCGGATCAAGCATGGTGATAGAGAGCGACAGAGGCGAACCAGGCGTGGTGTTCTTCACGTCAGGCTCCACAGGCAGGCCTAAGGCTATCCTGCTCACGCACGAGAATATCTGTTCGGCGACGCGAGGCGCGGCATTGGCGTTTGACGTCGGTCCCGATGATCGCACGCTTGTGTGCATGCAAATGTGTCACTCCTTCACGTTTACCAAGCAGATGCTCTCCCACCTACGCTGTGTGGCAACACTCGTCCTGGCGCCGGACTTCTTCGAGGCCATGACCGTGCTCGACCTCATCGACCGGCAGTGCTGTACGACCCTGTTGGCCGTCCCGTCCATGCACATCATGTTGCTGGAGCACATACGTCGAGGTCGACGAACGCTGCCCACGCTGCGATTGCTCGTCAGCGGTGGCGCACCGATACCCGAAAACGTCCAGTTGGGCCTGGCCGATGCATTGCCGCACGCCGATTTCGTGTCTTCCTACGGTCTGTCCGAAGCATCGCCCTTCGTCTCGTGGCTGCCCGGCAAGAGGCTGCGCGACAAGCTCGGTTCAGTCGGATGGCCGGCAGCCGGTGTGGAAGTGCTGGTTCTGGATAAGAGCGGCAGGTCCTGCTTGCCGCGCGTCATCGGCGAAGTGTGCGTGCGGGGCAGAAACGTCATGGCGGGCTACCTGAACAACCCCGAGGCAACGGCCCGGGCGCTCGTGGACGGCACGCTTCATACGGGCGACATGGGCTGGCTGGACGAAGAGGGGTGCCTCTACCTGTGTGGACGCATGGATGACATGATTCTGCGGGGTGCTGAGAACGTCTATCCCGCCGAAATCGAAAGCGTCCTCGCGAGCGACCAAGCCATCGCCTATGCTGCCGTCATCGGGAAGCCCCATCCGGTTCTGGGTAATCAGATCACCGCATACGTGCAACCCAAGCCGCATGGCGTGGTGGACGTGTCCGCCTTACGTCAACTCTGCCGAGAGCGTTTGGCGGACTTCAAGGTGCCGCGGTCCATTCACGTGGTCTCGAACTTGCCGCGGACACCGAACGGCAAAATACTCAGGCGGGCCCTGCGCGAGCTTGACGGCAGCCCCGATCGTACAGGTCCGGCGAAACGGTAGCAGACGGAGGAGCCGAGGCAATGCGAACCAAGCTAAGCTGTGGCGTGAACGTGGGAATGGCCATATTGCTGACCACGCTCGCAGCGCATTCCGGCGTGGCCGAGCCGATGGAGAGTCTCATACAAGAGGCGCCGGATGGAGACGCGATCCGGAATCTGGAGACCTTCCTCTTGACGCCGATCGTCATGGAGACGGTCGCGATGGAAGTGCCGGCCCGAGTCTATGGGCCGACAACGAATAACAGTTGTCAGGATTGGACCGCGCGACGCGAGGCGTGCTATCTGCCTGCACGTGTACTGGGCAGCCGTTGCGGCGATGCGGCACCCGGTCTCGACGCTCTGATCGAGCGGCATTTGTCCGCGTGGGTCGGAGCGTGGTCGCCCGGGGCGTGGCCCGCCTCGGGCGGCAGCCTGACGTTTGCCCTCAAGCAGTATGCGTCCATCGAGCATTTGTGGATGGCTACACGCCTGGAGGTCAGCGAAGCCGTGGGTGCCTGCTACTACCGCCCGGGTGAGAACCTCGTGCGCAAATTTGAAGAGGCCGCTCAGGATTCAGCGGCCACGTTAAAAATAGAGGTGTTTGATGGCATCAGACACGCGCCTGGCTATCCGCGCAGGACACCACGCTAAGCAAGCGTTGGCGTGTCCTGTCGCGGCAATTCTCGCAGCGCTCGTTGCATTCTCCTTTGCAGCAACCACATCGCAAAGCGTATCGCAACCAAAGGCCGCCGGCGATCAGCCTTCCCCTCGAGGCGATGCCTTGGCGCTGTATCAGGCAGGAATGACGCGGTTCGCTGCCGGAGATCTTGTCGCCGCGACCGAGTTGTTTCAACGTGCTCTCCCTGCGTCGACGGGTTACCTGAGACTCTGTTCCTGGAATATGATCGGCCAGGCGGCGCGTCTGAGACAGGATACCGTTGCGGCCTTGAACGCCTTTACCCACGTGAGCGGCTGTGTTGAGGATTCGGTCAGCACAGCGCCTACAAAGGCGGTCGCCCAAAGCGCACAGTCTGTGGCGACCCTTGCCCTACTGTACCGGGCCGAGATTTGCGAAGAACAGGAAGAATGGCAGGAGGCGATTCGACTCTATGAAGCCTTGCTCCTTGAAAACCCGATGCCGCCCGAGGTGGCCGAACTACTGCGCACGCCGGAGTTGTACGAGAAGCTCGCCCGGCTTTACTGGCGCGTAAGTGACCTGGAGAACGCGCTTCAGACCTTTCGGGCTATCGTGGCAAGATGGCCGAATTACCCTAGGGCACCGCTCGTAAAAGTAGAGGTAGCAACGCTGGAACTATGCACCCCGGACCGCACAGCGACACGAAGGATGGCCTTCCTTGGCTGCCCGGTTGGCGACGGCACGCCGCCGCCGCCGGCGCCGCTCGACGAATTGCCGGATGCTGTATGGGCACCCCTGAGGCGCTTGGGGGAACTGCTGCAAAATCCCAAAGGCTTGGCGAAGTGGCAGCCTCTTGTCCGACTGCACTATGCCTGGATGCTCTTCGAGGCCGGTCGACTGGAACGTGCGAGATCGCAGTTCGAGCAGGTCGTCGCCCTATGCGGTGACAACGAAGCGTTTGACGGAACTCTCGGCGATTATGCGCGCGTGGGACTTGCCTTGGCGCTGATGCGCCAGCAACGCGGGCAGGAAGCTCTCGAGGTCGCCAGAGGCATCCCGCCACGGGCGGTGTCTGCGCACGTACATGAGGTGGCGAAAGAGTTGACCGGTTCGATCAGTCGCAATCTAGACCAGAAGAAGATGACGGACAAATGCAACATCGTGCCGCTCGACTAGGTGCCTGTACGTGGCTTCTTCTATCCTTTCTGCCTGCTGCGACCAAGGCTGATGTCGCCGGTCCGATGGCCGCCCATGCAGAACTGGAAGTGGTCCATGCCTATCTGCGGAGTCGAGCGGTTTCCGATACGGGCACCGCTCACGCCTTTCTGCACAACCGGTCGGCTGTTCCCATCGAAATCAAGACGGTGAGCGTCGAACCGATGGACTCGGCGGGCAGACCCACCGTCGAGCAGTTGGTGGCCGAAGCTACCTCCGGTGATGCCGCCGAAGCCCCCCTGCTGTGGTGGCTGGCGCGTCCCAACCCGGTTCCGCCGGGTGGCTTCAGTGACGTTGCGGCGAAGCTGTCTCAGCGGCCGGACCGAAAGCTGAAAGTGAGGATCGTCAGCTCCGTAGAACCCGCGCTTCACGTCGACTATAACCGGATCAACGACGGCCTGTGGCTTACCTGTATCGGCTTTTCATCCCGTCTCGACACTGTGTACTTGTACGTCGAGAATCGACTCGACGTCTCCGTGACGTTGCAGCACGTCCGGATCAATGCCCAGGACGTCACGGGGCGGTCTCGTTTCCTATGGAAGGAGGTGGCCCCGAAACGGAAAGCCTGCGTCGTCGTTCCGCTTCGAGAGCCGATCGAGCCTGGAGCGATCGTGCTGGCCGACGTGCAGGCAAACCACGAACTTGCACGCTGTGCCGAACTCGTCCGAGGCTTTTCTGTGTTCCCGATCACCTGGCTTGATGGCTCTCTTCCGGTCGGCTTGGCGCACACGCCTGATCAATTGATGAAATACCGACACGGGTACGTTCCCGCAGAAGGCGTGCGCGGCATCGAGAACATCATGCGGTGCCCCGCTCACGCCCACGGGACACGCCGCAACGCAGCCGCACGGTTCATCCGCCGCTACGCAGACCTCATGCAGGCCGAGCCACGGGTTCCCGGAATGATGTATGTCTGCCGGTGGGAGAAAGAGGTCAACTACTTCACGTTCGGCGAACTGGGCGACTTCGTGCGGATCATGCCCCTTGCCGAATCTGTGTGCTACGAGTCGGACCCACTGAACCACCGCGTGCAATGGCTCACCGCTCTTGGTGTCCGCGCCGCCGCGCCGAGACCCGCGCACGCTGTAATCCCGATCCGGTTCGCCGACTCTTATCAATGGGAACGGTCGTGCACGCCGGAGGAAATCCGTGCGATGATCTACCTGCCCATCTCGCGGGCGGCGAAGGGAATCTGCTATGGGGCAAAGCAACCCGGGCTCACCGCCGAAGCCGCAGCGGCCCTGGAGCAGGTGACACGGGAACTTCTGCGGTTGCGCCCATACCTGCCGTTCGCCGAGTATCTTTCAATTGGCCGTACAGACAAGGAGGATGTCGAGGCCGCATGCCTGTTGGCCGGAGACCAAGCGGTGATCCTGCTGGTGATCAATCACTCCATGGGCGACTTCGGAAACGACAAGCAACTGGTCTGCCGGACACGCCGCGATGTTACGAGCACGATCGAGCTGCCACCCGGGCTCCGAGTCACTGCCGTCACGGATGTCATGGAGCCGGAACGCTTTCCAGACTGGCAGCAATCTCGGGCGTGCGTCCAAGTTCGCACTGCCCAACTGGGAGTGGTTCGGCCCTACCTCGTCCAGCTGGAGCAGGGAGCGGCTGGGCTCAGCCCACTTCACGAAGGTGGAGCGCCCTAGCGTGGAGCGAATCGCCTTTTTTGTCGCGACTTTTCCGCAGCCGTCCGAGACATTTCTTCGACGTGAGATGCTTGGCCTTCACCGGGACGGTTGCCGTGTGCTGGTCTGCGCTCTCCGGAAGGCCGATACCCTGGGGCCGACGACAGGCGAAGCGCAGACGGTGCCGTGTTCGTATCGGCCCGCTCGAGCATCCTGGCGAGCACTGATCTCCGTAGCTTGGTTGGTGTTGTGGCGGCCAGTCGGGTTGATGCGGCTGATCGCATACATCTGGCGCCTCGGCCGCCGTGGACCTCGATGGGCGCTTCAGCTTGTGACGAATCTGCATGCGGTTGCGTACTTCGCCCGCATCATCGAACGGACGCGAGTTCAGCAGGTTCATGGCTACTTCATGAATGCGCCCGCGGTTATCGCCGTGGCGGTCAGCCGCGTGCTTCAGGTACCGCTTACGCTGGCTGGGCACGCATGTGACGTGTTCGTCGAGCCAGCGCCCCTGTCCGTACTGATCGACTACGCTCGCCTTATACGAGCGTGCAATGTGGATGCAGCGGAGCAACTGCTGCGAGCAAGCCCGGATCGCCAAGGCCGGAAGGTCCAACTCATCCATCATGGTCTGGACGTTCGGGAATGGTGTCCTGCGCAGACGCAGGTCGAGGAGGCATCGAGTGAAGTACTGTTCCTTTCCGCGGGCAGGTTCGTGGAGAAGAAGGGATTCCGTCTCCTCCTGGAGAGCTGGGCGTTAGTGCATGCCAGCCGACCGTCCTTGCATCTCGTGCTTGCGGGCGACGGTCCCCTCGCCCCGACCCTCCATCGTCTCGTGAAGGAAAAGCGACTCAGCGACTGTGTCTGCCTACCTGGTTGGCTCCAGCAGAGCCAGCTGCGCCAACTGCTGCGTCGTGCAAGGGCCGTCGTCATTCCCTCGATCGTGGCGCGTGACGGGGACCGAGACGGCATCCCCAATATCCTGCTCGAGGGCGGCGCGTGCGGCGTGCCCGCTGTTGTCAGCCCCCTGCCGGGACTCTGCGAAGTCGTTCGCCATGAGCGCAACGGTCTGGTCTGCGAGCCCGACGACCCTGACTCGCTGGCCCAGGCCGTTCTTCGGCTTGCAAACGACCCGGCGCTATCTGCACGTCTTGGCGCAACAGCCCGAGCTACGGTCGAGAGAGACTTCGACGCCGCTACGTGCGTGCGGCGCGTGCGGGCATTCTTCGACGAAGCCCAACCCGCCGATGGCTCTAAAGATCGCCCACATCACTGAGGCCTTCGAAGGAGGCGTGGTAACGTACCTGCTCCACGTGCTTCCGGGCCAGGTGGCCGCGGGACTGGATGTCGCTTTGCTCTTTTCTCAGAGACGGCCCCAACGCTACCGAGACGAACTGGCTTGGATGCAGGCAAGCGGCGTTCGACTTTGCCAAACGCGGATGTGTCGTGGCGCACAACCTCTTCTGGATCTCGCGGGCGTGTGCTCCATACGGCGATTCCTGCTGCAAGGAAGATTCGATGTGATGCATACACACGGTTTCAAGGCCGGCGCCCTCGGTCGGATTGCGGCCCGCCCGCTGACCCGTGTGTTGACGGTGCACACGCCACACTGCTTCCCCTTTCTTCGGGCACGTACGAGCCTGGAACGCGGGGCAACCCGCGCCGTGGAAACGTGGCTCTCCAGGCGAACCGATAGACTCGTCCTGGTGGCTGAGTCGCAGTTTCGGGCAGCCCTGGCAGCCGGCGTCTCCATTGAGCGTTGCTCCGTCGTGGCGAATGGAATTCCAGCAGAAAAAGTATCCGATATTGCCCTGGAGCGAGCGAGCGCCAGGCGAACTCTCCGTCTGCCTGAGACGGCTCTCGTAATAGGCACGTGTGGCCGACTTGTCCGCTACAAGGCCACCGAACAACTGCTGCAATCGTTCTCGCTCCTCAGGAAGCGGCAGCCGTCCCTCATCTGTCTGGTCATTGGTGAAGGTCCCGACAAGCGACACCTGGCACGCCAGTGCCGCCGGCTCGGAATCGGCGACGCGGTCCGCTTTCTTGGGTATCGCCCCGACGCAGCCGTGTTGCTGGCGGCGTTGGACGTCTTGGTCCAATGCGCAAAGGCCGAAGGGTGTCCCTATGCTGTACTCGAAGCCATGGCAAAGGGCATTGCCATCGTGGCGAGCAATACGCCGGGACATGCCGACATCATCCAGCATGAACACACGGGTATGCTCTACGACTATGGCGACACCGAATCTCTCCACCGCGCCCTGGCGCGATGCCTGGAGAACCCCCGCCTCCGTGATCGTCTCGGTCGCCAGGCTCGCGAATATGTCGTGCAACACCACGAGCTGACCGCACAAGTTACAGCCTTGGTTGCGCTGTACAGTCGGCTGTGCTCCCGGAAACGCTCTGCAGGTAACCACCCAGGTGTCGGTGTCAAATGGCGGAAGGGCCAACCGAGTCCTTTGACGTGACCGTAGAGATGGACGTGACAGCTGGCCAATCGGTGCGATCACAGGGTAAGACACGGTTGCCTCAGAATCCGCTCAACCACCTGGGAGCAGTGCTCGTTGCGCTCGGAGTCGTGGTAGCGGCCGGCACCGCGGCCCTGGGTGACGCTCGATTGCCGGTGGCTCAGCCACTGGTTCTCGTCCCCGCGGCGCTGGCGTTGCTTTGGCCTTATGATCGTCCGACCGGTTGCCGGCAGGTCCAGGGTCTGGTTTTGTTGTACTTGGTGTTCCTCGTCGTATGCACAGCAGCAGACGTCCGTTGGGAGATACTCTGCGGCGAACAGGCCCAGCGGTCTCTACGAATGTCGGGAGCGTGGCCCGGCCTGCTGCTCTTGGCCGCGGGGCGGCTCGCGCAAAAGCATCGGGGCGATCGCGTGCCCTTCAGCGTCTTCCCGCAAGACGCTCCGTTGCTTGTGGCGATCGGCGTCCTGGCGCTGCATGCCGTCGCACTGACTCTCCTGCTGTGGTGGCACTATGGCTATGGCTGGGAATACGACATACAGATGTCTGGGCGGGTCGGCTTGTGTGTCGTGGTAGCCGTTCTGATCGTTCCACTGGCGCACAGCCCTTGGCCCCGGGCAATCGTCGGCATTCTGTCTGCTTTGTGGCTAGTGTGGATGGCCTGAGTGATCGGTGCCGCTGGAGAAGGTAGGCTTCTGCCCGTCGTGGCCCATGGCGCGC
>Ga0272441_10012652_pt1 | contig 12283 bp, 11 predicted proteins | sample SSMProp6N_FD_193582 | JGI IMG/M metagenome (GOLD analysis project Ga0272441, IMG submission 193582) | Marine sediment archaeal communities from Little Sippewissett salt marsh, Falmouth, MA, United States - SSM-Prop-6N | ecosystem: Environmental > Aquatic > Marine > Wetlands > Sediment ...
GCGCCGCGTCTGTGGAATGTCCGCGCGCGGCGCCATGGTGATCCTGATTGGCACGACACTCCTGTGCAAGAACGCGGGCGGCGTGGCCCTTCTCCTGCTTGGTGCCGTCGTGTTCGTGGTTTGGAAACGGTCCCGCACAGCATGGCCTCTGTACGCCCTCATTGCTGCTGTTCCGCTCTACATGCTCGCGCGGGGCAACGGTGTGTGGTCCGGGCAGCCGATGATTGAGATCGCCCGGGCGGTCCACGAGCGAAGGGCACAATCGCTGGAGACGCGATTCCGCATGGAGAACCTCATAACGGAGAAGGCCCTACGCAAGCCGGCGTTCGGGTGGGGAGGCTGGGGGCGCTGGCGAGTTACGAACGAGCAGGGACGCGACATCACCTTGCCGGATGGGCAGTGGGTCATCGCTCTCGGGGAAACCGGCATCACAGGCCTCGCGGCCTTCACTGCAGCTATGCTCTTGCCGGCAACCATCTGCGTCTGGCGGCTTCCTCGCCCGCTTCGTCTGGGTGCGGCTGGCGTGCCCGTCATCGCGCTGAGCACGCTGGTCGTCCTGTATATGGTCGATAATCTCTTCCACGCGATGCCCATCCCAACGTACGTCGTCACGGCTGGCGGGCTGGCGACGATTTGCACCACGCTACGTTCGCGGTCACCTGCGCTGCGTGCGGTACACGATTGGACACCGGGAAGACATCGGCCAGTGGTCGGTGATTCGTGAGCCCGAACGGCTGTGTGAGTCAGCAGCGAGTCGCCGGGTCCTGTGCCGCTTCACACAACGCGGGGTTAAGCACCGGTCGAAGGCGGAAACCTGTTATGAAGACGCTGTGGCGGATGGAGTCGCGCAGGAAGTGGGGCGGGTCATGATCTGGCTTCCGCTGAATCCACCGTCGCAGTCGCCACAGTGCGAAGCCGGCGATGAACGCCGCGTCGCACAGGGCCGTGTAGACAGGCCCGTAGTGCTTGAGAAAGAAGTACCGGCGAGCCTGGAACCAGTACGCCGGCCGACGCTTCGGTCGCGCATCGCGCTGCGTCACGCCGGTCGAGCGGCCCATGAGGTGCACGACATGGCTGTCGGGCACGAGCCACACCTGCCAGCCACCTTGGCGGGCACGCATGCAGAGGTCGATATCGTCGAAGTAGGTGTAGAGGCCCTCGTCAAGCAGGCCGATCTGCTCGAACACAACTCGCCGCACGCACAGCGCTGCACCCGAGGTCCAATCGGCTCTGACCGGCTGATCGGGCAATGGGTCGGGCCCAAGCCAGCGGCCCAGGAGACGCGATACGAGACCCAGTCGCAGGCCACGATCGAACTCGCTGGCAGCGTTGAAGAAGCGGAAGGCCGTCGATCGCGGCGTACCCTCCAGGTTCTCCAGCCGGCTCCCGGCAATGCCGACGCGCGGGTGACCATCCATAAACTCAATCATGGCTTGCAGCGCACCAGGTCGCACGATGGTGTCGGCGTTCAGCAAGTACACGTAGTCGGGCGGGTCGGGGGATTCCAGCGCCGGCCCGATAACGGCGTTGTTGCCCCCAGTGAACCCGCGATTTGGGTGGATCGCGGTCAGCGTGCACCAACACCCCCAGCCGTTCGCTTCGATCGTCGACCGCAATTGCTCGACGGCCTCGGGCCCCGTCCCGTTCTCGCACAACGCCACGTGCGTGCCTGTCACCTCCGCCTGCAATGATCGCAAGCAGTCGATGGCCAGCTCGGTCACCTTGTAGCTGACAATGACAACCAGCAGCTTCAAAACGGCACCCACCTCCGCTGAACGGCCGATACACCCAACACTGAATTATCCTGCTCGGGACGCCATGACGTCAACCGCGTCGAAACACCCACGACACCGTGCAACCGTCGCGACGCGCACGCGTCCCCAGCAGCCCCTTCGCGATTGTCATGTTCCTCATCACGATCCAATACGCCGCCGCCTTCTCCATGCGTTGATGGCGGCTTTGCACTACAGCGGGGCGGGCACCGCCTATGTCGCTGCGAGGCACGTCCAGGGTGCCATTGTCTTCATGTACCACAGCGTTGCGGAACCGGATGCAGCCCAATGGATTGATTCGCGGAATCACATTCCCGCGGAAGGCTTCCAACGCCACGTTCGCTTCCTGGCGCGGCACCGCTCGGTGGTCTCGATGACCGAGCTGGTCGATGCCGTTGCAGGGGGGCGTTCGCTGCCTGCTGGCACGGTGGTCCTTACGTTTGACGACGGGTACCTGGACAACCTGACGGTCGCTGCTCCTATCCTGGCGAGGTACCGGCTTCCCGCCACACTCTACCTCGCGACGGGCTATGTTCGCGAGGGCAAACCACAGTGGGTTGATCGGTTGTATAGCGCCTTTCGAGCACGGTCCCAGGAGACCCTGTGGCTGGACGAGCCTGCACCGCGGCGGTTCGCGCTTCGGTCCCCTCGGGCTGTGTTGGCCGCTTACCATCTGCTGTGCCGGAGCTTGTTGGTGGCAGACTTGGCAAAGCGGGAGGCGATCCTGCAAGCGACTGAGGACCAGCTTGCCCCCACGGAGCCGCCACCTCGACTCACCATGACCTGGGACGATGTTCGGCAACTTCGCAAATGCCACCCCATGTTCGAAATCGGTGTGCACACTTGTGATCACCTGGACCTGAGCGTGCACAGCGGCGAAGTCGCGCGTGCACAACTGGAGGAGCCGGTTGCGGAAATCGAGCGCGAACTGGGCATTCAGCCGCGGCACTTCTCATTCCCGTACAGCCGCTCAGCCGCAGATACGGGAGAGCTTGTCGCCCGCACCGGCTTTCGGTCCGCCGTCGTCGCGGAGGAGGGGGTACTCATTGGTGCGGGGGCTGACCCGCTCGCCCTGGCGCGCATCCCCGCCCCCAGATCGATGGCCTTGTTCCGGTTCATGTCCAGCGGGGCGTATCCCGGGCTGCCGAGGGCCTTGTTCGGTCGGGCATGAGTGCGGATCCAATGGCTGGGGGATATCGGGACCACGGGCACCGCGGTGAACGGCAGATGAAGATAAACGTCGTCCCAGGAAGCGGTCTCACCGCAGAACTCGTCTCGCGTTGGCGACAGATCCAAATCGAGAATCCGTCTCTTGACAGTCCGTATTTCTGTCCCGAGTTCGTCATGGCGGTCACTGCCGTCCGGCGCGACGTTTATGTTGGCATCATCGAGGATGGAAACGACATCGCTGGATTCTTCCCGTTCCAGTGCAGCCGAATGCGGATTGGTGGTCCGGTTGGCGGGCCGCTCTCAGATATCCACGGTGTGGTCGCCCCTCCGGACGTACGGTGGACTGCAGCCGACCTCATCGCCGGCTGTGGCTTGTCAGCGTTCGAATTCCACCACCTGCTTGCATCTCAGCAGCCGTTCATGCCGTACCACGCTGAGATAGCCGAATCGCACTGCATCGATCTGTCCAACGGTTTCGGTGGCTACACGGAACACCTGCGACGATCTGGCTCCCATCTGCTCAAGGACATCCGACACAAGCAGCGCAGGTTGGCACGGGAGTTCGGAGCCATTGACTTCCAGCCGCACGTTGCCGATCCGGCGATCCTGCACCGCTTGCTACGGTGGAAGTCCGAGCAGTACCGGCGATCGGGCTTGGCTGATGTCTTCAGCCACGGGTGGACCACCGCTCTGCTGGAGCGAATCCACGCGATCCAGACACCGGGCTTCGCGGGCATGCTGTCGGCACTGTTCGTAGACGGCCGCCTTGTGGCCGCCCACATGGGCATGCGCTCGCGAACAGTCTGGAACTGGTGGTTCCCGCGTCACGATGAGCGGTACGCGAAGTGCTCCCCGGGAATCCTGCTGCGCGTGTATGCGGCCGAAGCCGCCCCCCGGTTCGGGGTACGTCGCGTTGACCTTGGGCTGGGCGATCCATCGTCGTACAAGTCACGGCTGAGAACCGGGAGTATTCTGCTTGCAACCGGCCGTGTTGAGCTCCCTTCGTTCATGACGTCGCTGCGCAGGCTTCGACGCGGAACCGAGGCCTGGGTCCGTAGCAGCCCTCTGCTCCCGGTCGCGCGGATCCCCGGTCGGCTGATCAAGCGCGCCGAGCGCAGACGTAGGTTTCATTAGAAAGCGGCGGATCGTGAAATCCGATGACGAGCCGAGTCGCCCACACATGTAGCGATCGTGCGGCACGCGGTGCCCAGAGGCAGTCTGGCGCTCGACGTGACGCTGCTCATCTCACGAGACGCGCCGTGGCCAAGCTCGCACGCCTCGGTGTGACTGCGTGGCGGCGGATCACGCAGTATCGCAACCATGTGTTCGCCTGCGACGGGATTTCTGCATGTCCAACCGGCCCGGCGGGGCTCACGATCGCACGTTACGCGAAATATGAGGCCATTCCGGACCACATTGTATCGGACATGGCTCGCGACCGCGGCCCCAGGAGCCTTGACGACTTGCGCTGGGAACTGGACCACAACGCCGTCGCCTGGGTGGCCTCGATCGATGGGCGTGTCGTCAGCTCAAGCATGAGCCGGCAAGGGTGCCACTACACGCGATGGCTCACGGCCTTGCGGCCACAGGATTTGGTCATCTTTCGCAACGCGACTGCTCCCGAGTTCCGTGGGCGAGGCCTCTGTCCTGCCCTGATGCAGCATGTCATGCTGCACGAGCTCAAACCGGGTGGCCAGGTCTACGTCGACTGCCGCGTTTACAACGCGCCTTCCATACGCAGCATCGAGAAAGCCGGCTTCCGGTGGATCGCGACGGTCAAGCCCGTCCGTCGCGCGGAACAGCTCCTGCCGAGCTCGCAGACTTGCCGCGCCGGAGTCCGTTGAATCCCAGACCGACTCAATGAACTGACTATGTTGTCAACTCTTGTGCAGGGGTGAGAGAATGACGCCGAGCACGGCACAAATGCCCGTGTTTGTTCTCTGTGGCGGCCTCGGTACGCGCCTTCGCGAGGAGACCGAGTTCCGCCCGAAACCCATGATCCCTATCGGAGAGCAGCCCATCCTCTGGCACATTATGCGCACCTACGCGCACCACGGCTTCCGACGATTCATCCTGTGCCTCGGGTACAAGGCCGAGTTGATTATGGCGTACTTCTTGAACTACACGCGCATGCAGAGTGATGTGACCGTCGATCTCAAGGACAACTCGCTCGAAGTCCACGCGGTCAACCACAGCCAGGATTGGCAGGTGACACTCGCGCATACGGGGGACGTGGCCATGACCGGTGCACGAGTGGCCCGGGCGGCAGGCAAGTACCTGGGTGATGCCGAGCACTTCGCGGTGACGTACGGCGATGGTCTGACCGATGCGAATCTGTGCGACGAACTCGCGTTTCACGCGTCCCACGCGCGAATCGGGACCGTGCTGGGTGTGAACCCGCCGTCCCGCTTCGGAGAGCTGAAGACCGAGGGTGACCGTGTGACACAGTTCGATGAGAAGCCCTCGCTCACGAATCACTGGATCAACGGTGGCTATTTTCTGTTTCGACGGAGTTTTCTTCGATACCTGTCGACAGACGACGGGTGTGTGCTCGAGAGGGGCCCGCTAATTCGGCTCGCGCATGACGGCGAGCTGTGCTCGTTCAAGTGGCGCGGCTTCTGGGCATGCATGGACACGCAGCGCGACCGCGAACACCTGGACAAGATGTGGTCGTCGGGGAGTGCGCCGTGGGCAGTGGCCGAGGAGCCGCCCCAGCGTGCTTCCGTCACCATGAACGGCGATGCTGTGTTGAGGCATGGGAGCCACATCGCCGCACCGGTTGATGGGCCCTCGACGGGCTCGCACATCACCGACAGGACCCGGTCCACAAGGAGGGGTATTTGACATGAATGTCTTTGTCACTGGTCATCGGGGTTATATCGGCGTTCATCTGGTCGAGCTTCTCAAGGAGGCGGGCCACATCGTCACCGGCTGCGACCTGGGGTTGTTTGACGGGGGTGAGTGGGAGGACCGTGTCCCACCCGATCACGAGCTTCGAAAGGACGTACGCGACCTGGAGCTACGGGATTTGAATGGGCACGATTGTGTCATGCACCTTGCCGCGATCTCCAACGACCCCATGGGCGAATTGAACCCGGAGATCACGTTCAGCATCAACCGCGACGCATCCATCCGTCTGGCCGAACTCGCCAAGCGGGCCGGCGCAGGACGCTTCCTCTTCTCCGGTTCATGCTCGGTCTACGGCAAGGGCGAGAAGCTCGACCTTGACGAGGATGATCCGTTGCACCCCCTCACGGCCTACGCCCGGTCCAAGATCGAGACGGAGGCCGCCGTCCGTCAGCTTGCTGGCGACGGGTTCACGCCGGTGTTCCTGCGCAACGCGACCGCCTACGGACACTCGCCCATGCTGCGGATCGACCTCGTGGTGAACAACCTGCTCGGCAGCGCGCTCTCCTACGGAGAAATCCGCATCAAGAGCGACGGTTCCCCCTGGCGGCCGTTGACCCACTGTCGCGACATCGCGCGTGCCTTCATCGCGCTAGCCGAAGCGCCCGCCGAGAAGGTCTTCAACCTGCCGATCAACATCGGCGCGAACCAGGAGAATTTCCAGGTCCGTGACGTGGCTGACATCGTGCAGCGACTGCTACCCGATGCCGACATCACATTCACCGGCGAGATTCCGAATGACCCGCGCAGCTACCGCGTCAGGTTCGATCGTCTGTATTCTCTGCTGCCGGAATTCAGGCTGGAGTACACGCTGGCCCGCGGCATGGAAGAGCTGCACGCGAAAATGGTCGAGCACGGCTTCGGCAAGGTCGATTTCGAGGGCCCGCAGTTCGTGCGGCTGCGCACGCTCCAGCAGCGCATGAACCTGATAGAGCCCGTCGCCACCTCGAAGTAACTGTTGTCATTCGCCATTTGTACGTCCGTGCCTGCTTTCGATCTGACTCGATCACCTCAGGGGTCCTGATATGATCTACCACGAGACGCCGATCGCCGGGGTTTACCTCATCGAGCTTGAGAAACACGGCGACGAACGCGGGTTTTTCGCCCGCGTGTTCTGTGCCAACGAGTTTCGTGAGCACGGTTTGGCCACAAGTTTCGTTCAGGTCAACGATTCGCTGAGTGCTGAGCGGGGAACATTGCGTGGCATGCACTACCAACTGCCGCCGAGCGCGGAGACGAAGATCGTGCGGTGCGTGCGGGGGGCGCTGTGGGATGTGATCCTCGACGTGCGGGACGGTTCGCCAACATTCGGTAAGTGGTTCGGTGCCGAGCTGACCGCGGACAACCGCCGCATGATGTACGTTCCTCGGGGCTTTGCCCACGGGTTCATCACGCTGGTTGATGAGACGGAAGCGTTCTACTTCGCCGACGAGTTCTACGCTCCAGAGCTCGAACGCGGCATTCGCTGGAATGATCCGGCGTTCGGGATTCAGTGGCCGATCGACCCAGTCGTCCTATCCGAGAAGGACCGTAGCCATCCGGGTTTCGCGCGAAACGGGGTGTCATGAAAGCAACTGCGGACATAGGCGATTCGCTTCAAGTACGGCACAAGACTCCAGCGCGCTGTCTCCAGAGGGGCTCGCTCTGTGTCGCATGGAACACAGGCGGTGCCTGAGATACGGTGAGAATCGTCGCCAGGCGCGAAACGTGAGAGACGCGGCGCATTCGCGACAAGCCGCAAAGAGTGACCGATGAGAGTCCTGTTTACCGGGGCGAGTTCGTTCACCGGGTACTGGTTCGTCAGGACCCTGTGTCGGGCGGGGCATGACGTCGTCGCGACCTTTCGACGCGGCCCTCAGGACTACGCCGACGTCCGGGCTCTGCGTGTGGCTGAGGTGCTGCCGGCGTGTCGCCCGGTGTTTCACTGTGCGTTCGGCGACCGCTCATTCCTCGAGCTCGTCAGCGCGGAAGCGCCGTGGGACATGCTCTGCCACCATGCCGCGGACACGACCGATTACAAGAGCTCGGAGTTCAACATCACGGCCGCGGTTGAGAACAACACGAGGAACGTGGCCGCGGTGCTGAGTGCCCTTCGTGACGGCGGTTGCCGGAAGGTCCTTCTGACCGGAAGCGTGTTCGAGAAGAACGAGGGCGCGGGTTCGGACGGAATGCGAGCGTTCTCGCCCTACGGGCTCTCCAAGGGAATCACGGAAGACATTTTCCGGTATTACACAGACCGCTACGGCTTGCACCTGGGCAAGTTCGTCATCCCGAATCCGTTTGGCCCATACGAGGATCCGCGCTTCACGGCGTACCTGATGCGCACGTGGTCTGCGGGAGACGTGGCCACGGTCAAGACCCCCGATTACGTGCGCGACAACATCCATGTATCGCTGCTAGCGAGAGCGTACGCCAAGTTCGCGCAGAGGCTTCCCAATGAGCCAGGCTTCCAGAAGCTGAACCCCAACGGCTATATCGAAAGCCAGGGGTGTTTCGCGGAACGCTTCGCCCGGAGCATGCGCGCCAGATTAGATTTGGAGTGCCGGCTCGAAGTGGCCACGCAGACAGAGTTCAGCGAGCCGCGCGTTCGGGTCAATACTGAGCCGGCTACCGCATACGTGTCCGACTGGGACGAAGTCCAGGCCTGGGATGAGGTAGCGGACTACTACAGAGGGTCGCCACACGGTTAGGAGCGGTCTCAGGCACGAGTGCCGTGTCGGCGTAGCGGTTTTGATCGCGGGGGTTGTGTGCTCCCTGCGTCTCCTGATGTGATGGGTGCCTCCACGAAACCCGCTGATCCGATTGAGGGGCACAGGATCTCGACCCGCGCTGCGCGCGCACCGGCCACGACCACTCGAACGGTGGGCCTTGTCCACAGCGTCTATCGTGACTTCAACGCCGTACGCTGCTTCGAGGACGAGTGGGACGCATTCGCGGCGCGAGCAGGTGACATGTTCTGCACGTTGACGTGGTACGAGACATGGTGGCGACATTTCGGCGACCGAAGGCGGCTCGAAGTCCATGTCTTCCGCGAAGGCGACGAGCTGGTGGCGCTACTGCCAATTGTGCGGTACACGCTCCGGGTAGCGGGTATTCCATTGCGCATGGTCCAACTCGTCGGCTGCGACCATGCACTGGCGGCCGCAGGGCTTGCCATCAAGCGTGCTTGCATCGAGCCCGTAATGCGCGCGCTCACGGCGTCGCTCACGCGCACCGGACCATGGGATCTTCTGCACTTGGGACCGATGCGCAGCTACGCCCTGGAGGTGCCGCGTATCGGTCACGCCTGCGCCGCGGTGTCTGACGTTGACGCCGTCATCATCGGCAATCGCGATGGGTGCCAAACGATCTACCCGCTCCCTGAAACGTACGAGCGGTACATCGCCGGCATGTCCGGCAGCGAACGTCGTAACATCGGGCGGTGCGAACGTCGGTTGGCAGACAGCCACACCGTGGAGCTGTCGTTCCCGCACACGCTTGACGAAGTGGAAGCGGCCCTCGATCACCTGGTCGAGCTTCACCAGGAGCTGTGGAAGACCAAGGGGCGGTTGGGTCAGTTCGAGGAGTGGCCGGCGTTTGAACCCTTCTATCGCGACATGTGCCGCGTGCAACAAGAGGCTGGACGCCTGGTCCTCGTTCAGCTCAATGTCGATGGGCGGCCGGTTGGGGTCGAAGGCGGCTACGCGTTCGGGCCGCGCGTGCATGCCATCATCCGCGGCTATGACCCGGGCGAGGAGTGGAACAAGTACAGCTTTGGACGCATTCTGCATTGTGGCATGGCACGGGAGGCCATCCGTCGCGGAGCGAAGCTGCTGGACGACGGAGGCGGCGCGTTCGAGTACAAGCACCGGCTCGGCGGGAAACTCGCGTGCGCCCGGTCCGTCACCGTGCTACACAAAGGTCGAGCCGCCCGGGTGCGGTTCTGGCTCGCAGCGCGTGTCGCCTGCTTTCTGTTCGGCTTCGGTCGGCGGATGTGGATCTACAAGCTCCATCGACTGGGGTTTTCCGAACGGCCGATTCGTCGGAAACGCTTGCGGGCAGGATTCCTTGCTGAGCTGTATCGCCGAGCCGACTTCCGACTGGTCGGCCAAAACGGCGCGTTGGAAACCCGGTGCGTAAACGGGCTGCGTCGCATCTCGCGGCCACGCTGGTGTACAAAGCCGGAAAGCGTCGTGGAGCCTACGCATCAAACCATGAAGGGCCGGAGCTAGTGATTACGCGAGGCCGGAAGGGAGTGGAGAGCGGCTGCGCGAACAACGCCGATGATGAGAGGTTCGCGAATGAATGCCAACTGATCTCCAGTTTCCGAGAGAGTTCCGAGCCCCGGACATGGTACGTGCGGCGCCGCGTGCGATGGGGCCTCTGGCGTGCCCGACGACCGATCTGGAGGCTCAAGGCGAGAATCAAGCGGCGGATGGGCGTGTCGCCACGTGATACGAGTCAGGACGTGCTTCCCCTAAGGATCCCGATCGCGCCACTGGATGACCTGAAAGAGGGAGACCTCATCCGCGTCCGGTCGCTGGCCGAGATTCAGAGCACATTGGACGAGAAGAGCAGGTGCCACGGTTGCTCGTTCCTGTGGCCGATGCGGCAGTTCTGTGGCCGCGAATTCCGCGTGGCCAAGCGAGTCCGGCACTTCTTCGACGAGAATCGCTGGCGCATGGTTCGCTGCGGCAGCATCGCCTTGCTGGAGGGTGTGTACTGCGATGGATCATTCGGCCACCCTGACACACGCGGCTGTGACCGGCTGTGCTTCCTGTTCTGGCGAACGGAGTGGCTCGAACGGGTGGAATCGACCAACTCGGCGTCACCAGCGCCGGAGCAGGCATGAATAGCACCTCTTCCAACACGGACAAGCTCGGCGTCGTCGTGATCGGCCGCAACGAAGGAGACCGACTCACGCGATGCCTGCATTCCGTTGTTGGCCGTGCGCGGCACATCGTCTACGTGGATTCCGGCTCAACAGACGGCAGTGTGCACACGGCACGCGAATGCGGCGTTGCCGTACACGAACTGGACATGTCGATGCCCTTCACTGCAGCCCGCGCCCGAAACGATGGCTTCAGTCGGCTCCTCGGAATGGCGCCCGAGTTTCAGGCTGTGCAGTTCGTGGACGGCGACTGCGAGGTGCATCCGGGGTGGCTCACGGCGGGCATGGAGACGTTGGAACGCGAACCGGACGTGGCGGTAGTGGTTGGCCGGCTCCGAGAGAGTCAGCCTCACGAGAGCCTCTACAATCGGCTGTGTGACATCGAATGGGACAGACCCGTTGGTGAGGCCCGCTCTTGTGGCGGTAACGCTCTGATTCGCATAGCTGCCTACAGGCAAGTGGGCGGCTATGACCCGACGATCATCGCGGGTGAGGAACCAGAGCTCTGCGCGCGATTGCGAGCCGATCGTTGGCGAGTCCTGCGCATCGACGCGGATATGGCGCTTCACGACGCCGATATGCAACGATTCGGCCAGTGGTGGAGTCGTGCTGTTCGCGCCGGGCACGCATATGCCGAGGGTGCCTGGCTGTGCGGGCGTACCGTCGACCAGCAGGCATTACGACCAGTCGCGTCAATCGTGCTGTGGGGTGCGTTTCTTCCCGCGGCGGCGCTCCTGGCCGCCTGGCCGACACACGGGTTGTCCATTACCCTCGTGGCGTTGCTGTATCTGTGTCAGTCGTACCGCATCTTCCGCAACACGCGAGCGACCGGCCGCTCGAAGGCCGACTCGGTCCTCGTGGCAACATTCACCTTGCTCGGCAAGTTTGCGCAGTTGCAGGGGCTGCTGCTATTCGCGTTCCGCCGAGCGACAGGACGCCGCACGCGCCTGATCGAGCACAAAGATCCGGCTGAACGCCAAAGGAACGCGAGTGAAATGAGTGAGGAAGCACCGACATACGGCGAAGGTCTTACGTCGAACCCGGCCGGTACCTCCTCGAACGTGCCATGATCTCCGACGAGCGACATCCCATACTGTACCTCGCGGTCCGGCTGCCCGCGCTTTCGGAAACCTTCGTCTACCGTGAATTGCTGGCACTGCGCGAACATGGCGTGGCTGTTTCGCCCGCTTCCGTGCATCCCCCAGAACGTGGTTTGGGCGCTGCGCGGCTGGAAGCTCTGGCGGACGAGGCGGTACCCATCTATGGCCCGGGCGTTTGGCGCTTGCTCGCCGATGCGATCCGGGATGTGCTGGAACGACCTGGGCGAAGCTTGCATACGCTCAGCGTGGCAGTCCGCGACGCGTTGCTCACACGCGACCCGACGCTTCATCGCCGGCCGAAGGTGTTGTGGCAGTGCCTGGCGGGCTTGGCGCTCGCGCGGCGGGCGAGGCTAAAGGGGGCGACACACATCCACGCTCACATGGCACACGTCCCGACGACCATTGCGATGTATGCCGCGCGGCAACTCGGCATCTCGTTTAGCTTCACCGGGCACGCAAACGAC
>Ga0272441_10012653_pt1 | contig 12282 bp, 4 predicted proteins | sample SSMProp6N_FD_193582 | JGI IMG/M metagenome (GOLD analysis project Ga0272441, IMG submission 193582) | Marine sediment archaeal communities from Little Sippewissett salt marsh, Falmouth, MA, United States - SSM-Prop-6N | ecosystem: Environmental > Aquatic > Marine > Wetlands > Sediment ...
TGCGCGCGCCAGCTTGTCCTCGTCGCTCAGCTCCCAGAGGCCCATCAGGCGCGCGAACGGGTCGGCGTTGGTCAGCGCGAAGGCGCCGCGCAGGAAGTACTGCACGATGTACGCGCCCGCGCCCCCGCGGTACAGCTCGTTGCGCTGCTGCAGGATCGGGTTGCTCGGGTAGGGCGCGTACGGGTCGATCTCCGAGGTGCGCGCGCTGATCTCCATCGGGATCCTGCCCTCGGGCTTGCCCCTGTCGGTGCTCAGGCAGGCCAGCGCCCAGCTCTCGGCCTCCTGCAGGAAGACCTCGGAGACCTGCGGGCTGTGCGTGTACCAGATCAGGTGGCCGGTGCCGACCATGGCCAGCGGGCAGTAGGGCTGATCGACGTCGAAGGGCGGGTCGTCCCAGACCTCGGTGGTGTTGAACATGTAGCTGCGGAACTGCCGCCGCCCGGCCTCGTTGATGTGCGTCCACAGGTCGAAGTAGCGGCTCATCACCATGAAGCGCTCGACCGCGCGCGGGCTGCCGTAGTCCACCAGCAGCACCTGCGGCTGCGTGCACGACTGGTCCTCGGCGGCGTGCTCGACATCGCGCGAGCCGACCGTGTAGCCGGTGCCCGCGCTCATCTCCCACGCCACGTCCGCGAGCTTGCGCAGGCCGTCGGCGATGCGCTCGTCTCCGGTCATCAGGTAGTGGCTGGGCCAGTTGCACGAGAACTCGCCGTCATCGTTGATGTGCCCGCCCAGTTCGCCGTTGGCCTGCTGGCGATGGTCGAGCCACCAGGTGATGATCTCGTGCCGCCCGCGCAGCGCCGCGCGTGCCCACACCGCCCAGTCGGGCGCGTCCGCCGGCCCGGGCCGGGTCAGCTCGATCTCCTCGCGCACGCGCGCGATGCGCCGGTAGATGTACGCCGCGGGCATGTTGCCCGGGTCGAGCGCGAGCACGCGCCGCACATACGCGCCCAGGATCATCTTCGACCAGGCGCGTCCGTCGTAGGCATGGGCCTCGCTGGCCTCGGCGTAGAGCCGGCGGGTGAGGCGCTCGAGCTGCGGGACGTACTCCGCGTACGCAGCCTGCGGCTCGACGACGTGCATGGCGACGCGCGTGGCGGACAGGTCGAGCGTCATCTCCCGCCGGGCACGCAGCGTCAGCCAGACCGGCTCGCCGGGCGCGTAGATCAGGTCCGGCACATCAAAGCTCGTGCTCAGCCGCGCGCCCTCCACCCGGCTGACCGCGCGGAAGACCGTGGCGTAGTTGCGCGGCGGATCGTTGCCCGGCCCGATGCCGCGGTCCATGCGCGTCACGTTGCTCACGTTCGCATCCAGCTCCGCCGGGCGCTTGAGCGTGACCTCGATCATGTCGCCCTCGCCCGCGCCGGGCAGCGCCAGGTCGAGGCCCACGCCGGTCACGCCGTACTCGGCGTCGCGCGGCGCCCGGAAGACGTTCATGTACCGGCCGGGGCTCAGCGTCACTGATCCCTCGCCCGGCGCGTCGGTCGCCATGAGGGATGCGCGCTGCCCCTCCGCCGCCCATGCCGCCGCCAGCTCATCGGCCATCGCCTCCGGCGTGCCCTCGACCAGCGCGGTCTCGACGCGCTCGCCGGGCAGCTCCCCGCCCTCGCCCAGCCCGAAGAGCTGGATCTCGTTCAGGTAGATCTCGGAATCTCCGGGCACCGTCAAGTGCGCTTCGTCCAGCTCAAGGCTCTCGAACTGCAGCGAGGTGACAAGCTCGTCCTTGGGCTGGCTGTGCGCCAGCAGCCTCACCATGCGCGCGCCCAGGATGGGGTCGTTGGGGCCTCTGCCCATGAGCGTCGCGGCGCCCAGGTTCATCGTCGGGCGCATGGTGTGGATCAGCGCCCAGCTCGCCCCGATCGGCCGCGCCAGCTCGACGCGCACCGACTCGCCGCGCAGCAGCGCCGAGCTGTCGAGTTGCCCGTCGACCGGCGTGTGCGCCTGGCTGGGCCAGCGCAGCAGGGCGTCGGTCCACACGTCGGCGATGTCGGGCACGGTCACGGTCATGCCGTGGAGGTTCGGGGTCGCGCCCCATGTGGGCCAGTCGGGCGCCTCGACCTGCTGGAGGGCGAGGTCGTCCCAGTAGAACCACTCGGTGCCGGTGAAGAAGCCGCGCAGCGTCAGGTTCATCTCGGCGGCGTTGAAGGGCGCCTGCATCACCGCCTCCCAGGGCGACCACTCGCCGGTTACGTCGTGGAACTCGGTGGCCTGCACGTCGACCTCGTTGTCCTGCGGGTCGAGGAAGTAGACCTTGATCTTGGGGACCTCGATGCCCGCGGGATCGACGCGCCGGATCCAGCCGCTGATGCGGTAGGCCGCGCCGCCCTGCACGGCGATGCGTTGGGCGATGCCGTCATCGAAGCGGCCCATGACGCAGCGCTCGCCGGAGTGCGCGATGGCCGGGTCGGGGATCAACTCGGCGCCGCCGCCGAGGGTCCAGCCCGCGGGCCGCCCGTCGGCGACCTCCTCGAAGCCGGGGTTCTGCAGCTCCTGCGGCCAGGCGAGGGTGGTGGCCAGCGCGCAGGCCGCCATCAGCGCCAACGGTGTTCGTGCCATCGGGATCATTCCTTCGCACGCGACGATCAGGGCCGTTCGTTTCTCAGGCTCCCCCGAGTCCTGCCATTCGCCGCCGTTCGTAGGACAGGCATTCTTGCCTGTCCGCCGTGTGCCGTTGGCGGGGGCGGCAACGGCACATCGCCAACGGCATTGACAGCCAGGAATGGCTGTCCCACATGAACGGCTCGCCCCATGCGCGCGGCACCGTCCGTAGGACAGGCATCCTTGCCTGTCCGCCGTGTGCCGTTGGCGGGGGCGGCAACGGCACATCGCCAACGGCATTGACAGCCAGGAATGGCTGTCCTACGTGAACGGCGCCATGTCCGTTCACCGCAGGAAGTAGTTCGGCGGCACGGTCACGTCCGTGTCCTGAGTGAGCGTGTGCAGGCGCACCAGCGCGTACGCGAGGTTGCTCACCCACAGCTCCGACTCGTAGTACCACAGGTTCGTCGCGCCGCGGAAGATGCCGCGCCCGCCCGCGTCGCAGTAGAGCTTGCTGATCGCCACCTGCGCCCAGCGCTCCGCCGCCGGCAGCCACTGCTCGCCGCCATCGAGTTCGTGCATCGTCTCCATGAGATTGATGATGCCCGCGAAGACCTGGGCCCGGACGTGCCGCGTCGCTTGCGGCGCGTCCGGCCGAATGAGAGCGGCCTCGGGCAGCTCCTGCGTGTCCGCATACCACTGCGCCATCGGGCGCGCGAGGTCGAGGTAGCGCTCCTCCTCGGTCAGCCGGTAGGCCTGGGTCCACAGCAGCGCGTCGGCGCAGGCGAAGCCGCCGCCGTAGTTGGCGCTGAAGGCGGGCGTCCAGCCCATGCTGTCCTCCGCGCCGGGTCCGGTCACCGCGCATGAGCTGATGTAGCGGCCCTGCTCGGGCTGGTGCGGCAGCGCCGCCACGGCCTGGAGGTGTTCGAGCCCGAGGTCATGGCAGCGCCGCGCGGTGTCGGTCTCGCCCAGCAGCGGCACCGACTCGAGCATGCTGATGGCGAGACTGAGCTGGCTGGCCGGGGTGGCGACCTGCGCGCTGGTGGTGGTCGTCGCCGGCAGCAGGTGCGACTGCGGGTCCCGCGTCGCCACGTGGTGATCCATCATGCGCTCGATCCAGTCGAGGTACTTCGCGTCGCCGGTCCTGTTGTATGCGAACGCCCACACCTGGATGTAGAAGCCGCCGTGGCGCGGGAAGTCGAGGTAGCCGTCCATGGCGCGCGGCTCGGGCAGCGGCCTGCTCACGTCCGCATGGCGGCTGTAGGCGAAGCTGTCGGTCACGTAGATGTGGTTGATGAGCCCGTCGGCCTCGCGCAGCACGGCCTCGGAGTTCAGCTCCCAGGCCCACTCCCAGAACCGCAGCGGCGGCGCGCCGAGGTACTCGTGGGTGTTGTGGCCGACCGCGTCCTGGAAGAAGTCCCAGTGCGCGTGCTCGCCCCACGGCCACAGGCCGGTCGCGGTGTGGGTGCAGGTGTCGAGGAAGAACCGCAGGTAGTCGCGCGCCGCGTCGCGGTAGCGGTCATCGCCGGTCAGCTCGCTCAGGGGCTCGCAGGCCAGCAGCAGCATGAGGTCGTGCTGGAGGTTGCCGCCGAAGGCCGCGCGGTCGGCCGGCCGCTGGCCCTCGATGGGCGGGAGGACGCAGCCGGGGTGCTCGAGGTCGGTGCCGGTGAGGATGCTCACCCACATGGGCGAGTGCACCTCACCCCAGCGGTCGGTGCCGCGCTCGAGCAGCGTGTCCATGAACGCGCGCACGTAGCCCAGGTGGCCGACGGCCGGGTCGTACTCGGCGTCGGGCAACACCGGCCCGCTCCCGCCCAGCGCGTTCGCGATGAACAGCCGCTCGCCCAGGCTCTCGTCCGGGATGGGCACTGGGGAGGGATCATCGGCGCCCTGCGGCGGGGCCGGGGTCAGGCGGATCTCGTAGATGCGCGGGAAGGCGTGGTCGGGCCGCTGGGTGTCGCGGATGCGGATGCGCAGCCTGCTCACCAGCGCGTCGCTCAGGTCGATCGTGAAGAGCACCTCGTCATTGTCACGGATCGCGCCCATGGGCGCCCAGCCGCCCGGGGCGGGCCGGTAGACCTCCACGTCCTTGAGCCGCACGTAGCCCTTGGCGTCGTCGGTCAGCAACTCGACGGCGCCCACGGAGACGGCCTCGGGCAGCGTCAGGATCACGTTGGTCGGCAGGGCGGTCAGGTCGTGCGCCTCACCGATCCACCAGGTGCTCTCATCCCCGTCGATGGCGACCTCGATCGGCTGCTCCCGCGGCTGACCATGGTGCGTGGCCACGATCTCGGCGCCCTCCAGCGAGATCGCCTGCGGGTCGCCCTGCCCGGGCAGTGAAGACACGAGCATGGTGCTCAGTGCGAGCGTGGCGGCGGTCATCGGCGATGCCTCCGTCCCTGCGGGCTCGACCGGTCACGGGGGGGTTCCTCGCGCGGCGCCCCGGCTCCTGTGCTCGGAGAACTTGTGAACACGCGGGTGCAGGTGGCATCGTCACATGTGACGAATTGTCACCGCCGAGGGGTCCCCTGCAGGGCATTCTCGGCGATCCCCAGGGAGTCTGACGCTCATGCCTGGCGCGCTGCTCATCAGCTTCGGCGGCTACCCGTTCACGCCGAGCAGTCTCACGCCCGACAACGGCCTCGCCAACCTCGCGGGTGCGCTCGCCGAGGAGGGCTGGGAGGCGCACATCCTCGACTTCGGCACGGTGTCGACCATGCGCCGGCTGTTCCCGGCGGAGCTGACCGAGAGCCTGCGGCCGGCCGCCCGGGAGCTGATGAGCGGCGGCGGGGCCGCCCCGACCGAGGAGGCAATGCGCCGGCTCCGGGCGATCGATGCCGCGCTGACGGAGCACCAGGTGGCGCAGATGCATGCCATCGCCGATGAGGTGTGCGACCAGGTGCGCCGCGAGCGGCCCGATTTCGTGGGCATGAAGCTGTGGAACGGTGACGGCTTCACCGGCAGCGTCATCATCGCCGAGCGGCTGCGCGAGCAGTTCCCCGACCTGCCCATCTACGGCGGCGGCCCGCAGGCCTCGTGGTGGGGGGCGGCGATCCTGCAGCACACCCGCGCCTTCACCTGCCTGGTCGAGGGCGAGGCCGAGATCTCCATCCGCCGCGTCGCCGAGCACGCCCTGGGGCGCGCGCGGCTGATCGACATCCCGGGTGCGACCTACCTGCACGGGACCGAAGGCCGCGTCGTACCGCGCGAAGAGTGGGTCGCGATGGACGACCTGCCCGAGCCGGTGTATGACGAGGCCGTCTACGCGGCGATGGCGGGCGATGAGAAGGCGAAGATCATCGTCATCGATGACAGCCGCGGCTGCCCGCAACGCTGCGGCTTCTGCGCTCACCCCATCGAGAGCGGCCACCGCCTGCGCACGGCCAGCGCGTCGGTGCTGGTGGACCGCATGCAGCGCGTCGGCGACCGCCACGGCATCACCGCCTTCCGCTTCTCCGGCTCATCGACGCCCGGCCGGCTCATGGCGGACGTGGCTGAGGAGATCATCGCGCGCGGGCTCGAGGTCAGCTTCACCTGCTTCGGCCACTTCGCCTCGGCGCGCCCCGATCACTTCGAGCGCATGGCGCAGGCCGGGCTGTACGCGATCTTCTTCGGCATCGAGTCCGGCTGCAAGCACGTGCTGGCGCGGGCGGTGCGCAAGGGGATCGACCTTGACCGAGTGGCCGACACAGTCCGGCGGGCGCAGGAGGCCGGGATCTTCGTGGTCGCGAGCATGATCGTGCCGCTGCCCTTCGACACCGAGGAGACCATCGCCGAGAGCCTGGAGTTCGTGAAGCAGGTGCGGCCCGACTCGGTGCCGGTACAGTTCCCGGGGCTGCTGCCGCGCACGCCGTGGTGGACCGAGCCCGCGCGCTTCCGCTTTGAGTTCGACCCCGAGGAGCTGACGCAGGTGGGGCTCGACTACAAGATCAAGCTGCTCTTCCCGCCATCGCTGTGGCAGTCGCTGCCCTACCGGGTCAACGACATGGACTTCGGGGAGTTCACGGAACTGACCATGAAGTTCGTCGCGGAACTGGAGGCGGCAGGCATCCTGACCGCGGTGCCCGATGACAACGCGCTGCTCGCCCACTGCGCGGGGATGGCGCCGCGGGGGTTCCGCGACCTCACGCGCCTGTGGTGCGCCATCGGTGACGCCGAGGCGATGGGGGAGATGGTGGCACGCGTAAACCGCGCCATCATCCGCCGCTGACCGGCGGCCGGCGCCGCGCTACCGGGCCGCGGTGTCGCCGCCGACCATCTCGCGCACGATGCCGCTGAGCTTCTGCAGGTCGAAGGGCTTCTCCAGCGCCATGTCGGCGAACTCCAGGCCTTCGGGGTCGGCCTCCTCCAGGAAGGCGCTGAGCAGGATCACCTGCGTGTCGGGCGCGATCTGCTTGATCTCGCGCGCCAGCTCCGTCCCCGGCCGGCCCGGCATGCGCAGGTCGGTGATGACCACGCGCGGCGCGCCGCGCTCGGGGTCACCCGCCAGCGCGCTGAACAGCGGCAGCGCCTCCTCGGCGCTGAGGGCCGTCAGCACGTCGAAGCCGTGGGTCTGCAGCACCTCGCGGGTCACGACCAGCATCCCCTCCTGATCGTCCACCACCAGCACCACCGGCAGCCCCGGCGCCCGGCCGCCACCGACGCCGGCCTGGCTGACGGGCAGGCGCACGGTCACCGTTGTGCCCACGTGCGGGGTGCTGTCGAAGGTGATGGCGCCGTTGTGCTGGGCGATGACCTTGTGCGCGACGGTCAGCCCCAGGCCGGTGCCGCCCTCGCCCTTGGTGGTGAAGAACGGCTCGGACAGCCGCGCGATCACATCCGCGGTCATGCCGCAGCCATCATCGGCCACCTGCGCGACCACCTCGTCGTTTTCCTGGTAGCTGCGCACGCGGATCTCGCCGTCGCCGCCGCGCTCCTGCACCGCGTGGTAGGCGTTGATGATCAGGTTGGTGAACACAGTGCGCAGGCCCGCCGGGCTGCCGTCGATGCGCGGCAGCTCCTCGAGGTCGAAGGTCAGTGCGTGGCGCTCGGAGTGATCCACGCGCCCCTCGCTCAGCTCGCCCGCGGCGCACAGCACCTCGTCGAGATCGACCTTCTCGACCGGCTCGTAGGGGCTGGAGTCCGACAGCGCCGACAGCCGCTCGAGCGCCTCCCCGCCGTCGCGCGCCGCCAGCGCGATCTGCCGCAGCCCGTCCACCAGGGCCTGCGGCTCCATGCGCTGGGTCTGATCGACGTCGAGCAGCATGATCTCGATGCGGAAGAGGATGGTGGACAGGAAGTTGTTGAGGTCGTGCGCGACCTCCGCGGCGACCTCGCCGATGGAGCTGAGCCGCAGCACCTCCTTGAGCTGGTCCTCGATGGAGCTGTGCGCCGACGCCAGGCCGCGGGCAAAGGCGTCATCGCCGTCGGTCCCGGTCGGGCGGCGGGTGCCCGACAGCTCCTCGGAGAGCTGTGAGATGGTGCCGCTGAGCTGCTCGAGCAGCAGTCGCCCCTCGCGCTCCTTGCGCCGCTTGGCCATGGCGCGCTCGACCACCGCCTCCACCTCCGCGACCCCGAAGGGCTTGGTGATGTAATCCAGCGCGCCCAGCCGCATCGCCCGCTGCGCGCTCTGCACCGCCGCGTAGGCGGTGATCATCGCCACCTCGACGTCGGGCGCGATCTCCTTGATGCGCCGCAGGACCTCGGTGCCGTCCATCTCGGGCATGCGGATGTCGAGGAAGACCAGGTCCGGCTTGCTCTCCTCGATCATGGTCAGCGCCTGCCGCCCGCTCGAGGCCATGCGCACGTCATGCTCGAGGTTCAGGATCATGCGCAGGGACTCGCGCGGTCCCGCCTCGTCGTCAACGACCAGTATCTTCGCTCCCACCCGCTCACACCTCCGAACCGGCCTGCGCGCCGCCCTGCGAACCGGGCAGCACGATGCGCATCGTGACCCGACCGTCGTCGGTCGATGCCTGGAGCCGGCCGTTCTGGTTGGCGATGATCTTCTGGCTGATCACCGGCCCCAGGTCGCTCTCGGGGTTCTGCATCGCGTACAGCGGATCGAACACGGTGTCCGGGTCGAAGACGCCGTTCATGCGCGAACGCCGCACCATGGTCACCAGCACCTGCGACAGATCGTCCGCGTCGCGGGTGACGTCCACCTCGACCGGAAAGGGCCGCGAGCCCGCCAGGTAGGTCATCAGGTCGGACAGGGCGTCGCGCGGCGGCGCCGGATCCACCAGTACCGGCGGCAGATCGTCCTCGAACTGCAGGTCGAACGACTGCCGCTTGACCTCCTCGGCGATGGGCACTACGCCCAGCGCCTGCTCGATCAGGTCCTCGGGCCGCGCCAGCTCGATGTGCGGCTCGGGCTGCTCGACCATGCGCAGCAGGTTCTTGAGCAGCTCGTCGAGGTGGTCGATCTCGGGCAGCACCGTCTGCGACCAGAACTGCGCCAGGCGCTCATCCGAGCCGCGCCCGCTGATCAGCTCGGCGTAGGTCTTCACGGCCGTCAGCGGGTTCTTCACCTCGTGCGCGATGCGCCCCACGATGCGGTTGAGCACATCCAGGCGCTCGATGCGGCTGCGCTCGCGCGCGAGCTGCTTCTCGGCGGTGATGTCGTCGAGCATGAGCACGCTGCCCAGCGGCTGGCCGCCGTCGCCCAGCAGGGCGGCGGTCGTCACCCGGAGCACCACCTCCCCGCCGCGGATGGACACTTCCTCGCCCGACGACGCCCGCTCGGGCGCGCGCAGCGCCGAGAACAGCATATCGCCCAGCGGCGAGGGCAGCGCGCGCAGGTCGGCGCCCTCCACCACCGCGCGGTCCAGGTTCAGCACCTGCGCTGCGTAGGGGTTGCACACCCCGACGCGCTCGTCGCGCCCGAGGGTGATCATGCCCGCCCCCATGCTCTCCACGATGCGGTCGGCGTAGGCCTTCGAGCGCCCCAGCTCCTGGTGCAGCTCGATGCCCTCGGCCGCCATGGCCACGTAGCTGGTCACGGCGAAGAGCATCTCGACCTCGCCGCCCGAGTAGCTCTCGCCCAGCACCTTCTCGCCCAGCATCAGGATGCCGGCCAGCCGCCCGCGCACCATCAGCGGCACCGCGATCTGCCCGCCGAACAGGGCCATCTCGCGGGCCACCTGCACCGCAAGCCGCCGGTCCGGCCATGAGCGCAGCTCGGCCAGGGCCAGCGCCCGACGGTTGCGCCGGTACCAGGTGGTCAGCGCGTCACACGAGGCCAGGCGCGCGCCGTCCACGACCTCGCCCGGGATGCCACGCTGGGAGCGCACCTGCAGGCCCCCGTCGGGCGCCTCCCACAGCAGGCAATAGCTGGCACACTGGCTGAAGCGCGTGACCGAGTCCACGCACGCCTCCAGCAGCCGGTCGAGGTCAAAGCCGCCGGTGAAGCCGACCATCAGGCGATGGAGCACGTCCAGGTCCGCCGAGCGTCGCGGCTCGCGATCCTGCGTCACCTGCGTCCCGTGCTCGAGGTGCGCGTCGGCACGCGTGCGGGAGCGGCCCGGGCCGTCGTGCGCGGCCTCCATCTCCACCCGCAGGCGGGCCATCTCCAGCGCCTGCGAGAGCACATCGTCGCGGTCGTCGGCCCCCGCGTCGGCGCGCAGCCACAGCGTGGGCTCGCTCATGCCCTCGCGCCGCAGGTGCCCGATGACATCCTCGGGGGCGATGCATACGCACACCGCCTCCCCAGCCTGGGCGCGGATGCGGGACAGGGCGTCGAGGCGTCGGGCGGTGAACTGCGGCAGCTCCACCACGACCAGGTCGGCCGGCACCGACTGCAGCAGCTCGACCGCCGCCGCCGCGCTGCGCGCCTGCAGGATCGTGGCGCGTTCGCCCGCCGCGGTCCGCACGTGCCGCGCCCAGTCCTGGCTCAGGTCCGCGAGTACTGCCACCACCATGGTCACGGATCACCAACCGTCGCAGCCGGCGCTTTCGAATTCGACAGCGGGAACTCGACCGTGAACTCAGTGCCGCCGTCCACAGTGGACTCAACCGAGATCGTGCCGTCGTGCTCCTCGATGATCGTCTGACAGATGGCCAGGCCCAGGCCCGTGCCCGTGGTCTTACGGCTCACGAAGGGCCGGAAGATCTCTTCATGCTGTTCGCGCGGGATGTAGCTGCCCGCGTTGTGCACCCGGATGCGCACGGCGAGGTGCCCGTCCGGGCTGCATAGTTCCGTGCTCAGGCGCACCAGCCCTCCCGCCGGCTCGGCGTCGATGGCGTTGCGCACCAGGTTCATCAGCGCCTGGTAGAGCCGGGTGCTGTCGCCATCCGCGCAGCCCTGCAGGTCGCCGGTCACCAGCTCCATCGCCACGTTCCTGGTCTCGGCCAGCCCGGCGGCCGCCTGCGCCACCTGCCGGCTGATCTCGTTGACATCGATGCATTCCACGACGGCATCCGCGGGCTTGGACAGACTCAGCAGGTCGCCCACCAGCCGGTCGATGCGGCTGATCTCCTGCTGCGCCACGGTCAGGAAGTTCGAGCGGAAGTCGGGGTCGTCGAGCCGCTTGGGCGCCAGCTCGGCGAAGGTGCGGATGGCCACCAGCGGATTGCGGATCTCGTGGGCCATGCCCGCGGAGATCATGCGGATGAGCGCCAGCCGCTCGGCCTCCTCCCGCTCGCGGTCCAGCTCCTGGATGAGGGTCAGGTCGCTGATGACCGCCACCGCGCCCTGCGAGCCGTCGCCCTCGGCCGACAGCGGCGAGGTGCTGCACGCCAGCGGCACCCGACTCGTGTCGCGTTGGATCGTCAGATGCTGGCTGGGCAGCGTCCGGCCGCTGCCCAGGCTGGCGCGGATGCAGTTGGCGATGCCCTGCGGAAGCACGTCGATGCTCCGTTGCAGCGCCACCTCCGTGGGCAGGCCGAACAGCCGCTCGGCGGCGTCGTTGAAGACCACGATGTGCTCGTCGCCGTCGGTGACCACCACCGCGTTGTCCATCTGCCGCAGGATGCGCTCGTTGAAGTCCTTGAGCGACGCGGTCTCGGCGTAGAGGTCGGCGTTGCGCAGTGCCAGCGACGCCTGCAGCGTCATGTCCGACACGAAGCGCAGCTCGTCGTCGGCGTACATGTCGCCCGAGAGCTTGGGGCCCAGCGTAACCAGGCCGATGAGTTTGTCCTCCCAGACCATGGGCGCGGCGATCTGGGCGTCCAGCTCCTCCATGACCAGCGCCAGCCGCCGCGCGTCCTCGAGCGCCCCGAAGCGGAACACCTGGTCCTTGGTGACCAGCGAGCCCTCCTCCGCGACCACCTCGACGAGGCGATTGGTCAGGCCGATCATCGGCGGGCGTTCGCCGCCGGCGTCGCCATTGTGGCTGGAGATGGCGCGCGGCACCAGCTCCGTGCCCACGCGGGCCATGGTGTACACCACCACGTTGGTCGGCTCCAGCGCGGTGTAGAGCGCGCGCGCGAGGTAGTGCAGGAGCTGTTCAGCGTCGAGGGTGCGCAGGATATGCGACGAGGCCTCAGCCTGCACCGACACCGGGTCGCCGCCCTCCGAGAACAGCCGCCTCACGAACCCGGTGACGCGCTCGTGTACCAGCACGATCAGCATGCCCATGATGAGGCCGCTCGCGAGGTACGCCAGGTTCATGGGCACGCCCTGCGCGATCAGCGTCGGCTGCAGGGCTTCGACGCCCCCGATGCCGATCGACAGCACCACGCTGGTTGACACCATCGCGCTCGCGACGCGCCGCAGCGCGGTCTCGGGGCGCATCAGCCGATGCTTGGCGATGGCGTAGCTCATCC
>Ga0272441_10012656_pt1 | contig 12280 bp, 11 predicted proteins | sample SSMProp6N_FD_193582 | JGI IMG/M metagenome (GOLD analysis project Ga0272441, IMG submission 193582) | Marine sediment archaeal communities from Little Sippewissett salt marsh, Falmouth, MA, United States - SSM-Prop-6N | ecosystem: Environmental > Aquatic > Marine > Wetlands > Sediment ...
CCCTTTAATGATAAGGAATTGCTGGAAAAGAAAGTGAAAGAGAATTGGGGAGACCTGGCTGCTATTATTGTGGAACCCCTTCTCGGGAACCAGGCATCTATTATGCCTCAGGACAATTTTCTGGATTTCATCCGGGAACTATGCTCTGAGTATGGGATTGTAATGATCATGGATGAGGTGAAAACAGGATTCCGGATTGCACCGGGAGGAGCTCAGGAATATTTCAATGTTAAAGCAGACATAGTTACCTACGCCAAATGTCTTGGGAACGGATTTCCCGCTGCTGCGATCTGCGGTACAAGGGAAATAATGGATGAAATCGGCCCGGGGAAAATTCCCCACGGAGGAACCTATGCAGGAAATGTTGCGGCTATGGCCGCAGCGGATGCTGTTCTGGATGTTATTGCAGAAGGGGCCCTCAAAAAAGTGGATGCCCACGGTAAAAAACTGATGGCAGGATGGAAAAAAATACTGGATAAAGCCGGTATCCCCTATGTTATCCAGGGGCCGCCCTCAATGCCGGGAATAGTCTTTACCGATAAGGACCTTTGTGTTGAATATCGTGACTGGGCTGATTCGGACCATGATCTTTATGAAGAGGTAATTCAGCAGCTTTTTGCTCGCGGGGTAATGCCGGACTACGATTCCAGAGAACCCTGGTTTATATCAGCTTCACATACCGATGAAGATGCGGAGTACAGTCTCAATGCTTTCGAGGAGGCGGTCGCTGAAGTGACAGGATGACAAAAATAACTTCCTGTGAGCAGGGATTTAGGATATAATTATTTAATTCCAAAAAAATCATCATATTTGATGAGGAGGGAGAAAAAGTATGAAGGACAATGTAGAGGTTTTTGCCCGGAAAGCAAGCGGCCTTACAAGGGAAGCAAGCCTGTTTGACGCCGTCTATTTCGGTATCCTGAACAATGCTATCCCGGTTTCCCTTTGGTTTGTCTTGGCGGCCTTTGCCTGGCTTCCCGGAGCAAACCTGACAGTTGCAACCCTGTTGACCTTGGTGTTGACAGTACTCGGGTTCGCCTTTGTCTGGGGTATCCTGGGAGGATCGATGCCGCGAAGCGGCGGCAGTTACGTGTACAATTCGAGGATTCTCCACCCGGTGATCGGATTGGGGGTCAGTTTCTGTAACGGCGGATTCGTTATGCTGGCATGGATCTGGGTGCTTGCCCCCTGGGTAGGTGAAGTAGGAATACCTATTATGATGGGGAGCCTCGGTATGGATTCGTCTATGGTCGACTGGATGACTTCAGGCTGGGGTCTGTACCTTATCACAACCATCGTGAATGTTGCCGCGGTTCTTGTAGTTATGGCCGGTATGAAATTTTATTTCAAACTTCAGAAAGTGTTAATCACCTGGAGTATCATCGGAGCAATAGTCGCCGGAATCATAATCAGTGCAACTTCTCACGGCAAGTTCATTGAGATTTGGAATTCCTATGCCACTCAGTACAATTCTCTAGATTTTGCCGGGACTGTGGCTGCTGCTTCTGATGCAATGGGAGGGATACCAGAAACCTGGAACTGGACGTCAACTTTAGGATTGATGCTGCCCATAAGCTGGATCGCTGTATACGGGTATATTATTACTTTCATCGGGGGAGAGGTGAAGAGCCCGAGGAAGAGTATTTTCATGGCCCAGATCCTCAATGTTGTTATTTGTGTTGCCTTTCTGCTCTGGGTTGGACTGGCATACCAGAGAATGCTCGGCTGGGACGGTATTCATGCAGTAGCATGGATAGGCGAAGAAGGTCTGGAAGGATTTAATTTCCCCTTCGAAGCAACGTACATCGGTTTTGCCTCAATGATTGTAGGATATAACAAGATCCTCGGATTCATTATGGGGGGAGCATTTATTGTGGCCGATTTTATGTGGGTTGTTATCAGTTACGTTGCATGGAGCCGGGCCGCTTTTGCATGGGGCATGGACCGGCTTGGTCCTCGCTGGTTTACTGATATTTCTCCTAGGTTCAATCAGCCGGTAAAAATGCTGCTGACCATGTTCGTTGCCTCCCAGATTGCGATCACCCAGTACTCCTTCAATCCGGAAATCCTGGGTTCGGTTTCTGTAGAGGTTACGCAGCTTGTGTCGGTATTCGGTTTTACAGCTCTATCGGCTCTAATTTTCCCATACGTAAAGAAAGTGAAACACATCTGGGAAGCTTCGCCCTACAAGGAATGGAAATTCTTAGGCATCCCGGTGGCAACTGTAACCGGTGTCATAGCACTGGGTTTTGTTGTTTTGCTGGTTATTTCTTACTATATCAATGAAGCATTTGCCTTTATGCATACCTGGTGGACTGCGATTTATCTAATTGTCTGGGCTATCGGTATCTCCTGGTACTTCATCTGGAAGGCAGTACGCAAGAAAGAGGGTATCGATGTAACCATGGCATTCAAGGAAATCCCGCCGGAGTAAACGCGAAATTATTACCAGCCCCCGGGTTGAATCCGGGGGCGTCTTTTATTTTACACTATAAGGAATATTTATGATCAAGATACTATATGTTGCTGATGTCCATGGTTCGAATACGTGTTATAAAAAGTTTTTAAATGCCCTTAAATTATACAAGGTGGATGTAGGTATAATGATGGGCGACCTGTGCGGTAAAATGATAAACCCGATTGTGGAGCAGACTGACGGAACGTACTTGGCGACAATAATGGGAAGTAATATTGTCGCGAAAACTGAGGAGGAGCTGGCAAACCTCGAAAAAGAAATAGCAACAACCGGAAATTATTCATTCCGTACTTCCAGAGAAGAAATGGAAGTTCTCAAAAAGGAAGGAAAAAGTATTCAGGGCAGGATTGATGAAAGAGCAGCAAGTATCAGTCTAAGTGACGGAAAAATAGATGATTTGTTCAAGAAGCTGGTTCTTGAAAGGATGAATTACTGGATGGAGCTTGCCGAAGAAAGAATTTCTGGTTCAGGCATCGATGTTTACATGGGTGCAGGAAATGATGATATTATGCAGGTAGACGACATCATCAGGCAATCTTCCACTGTGAAACATGCTGATGATAACAAGGTCGTTATCAGGGATGAGTTTGAAATGATTTCTTCATCCTGGTCGAATCCAACGCCCTGGGACACCGAAAGGGAATGTCCGGAGGAGGAATTCGAAGAGAAACTGGAAGCACTGGCCTCCCAGCTCGAAAACCCGGAAAAAAGTATTTTTAATTTTCATGTGCCGCCTTACGATACCCTTATCGACCAGGCACCGAAACTTTCGGAGGATTTGGTGCCTTCAACAGACGAAACAATTGCCGCCGGCAGTAAAGCTGTTTCCAACATTATTAAAAAATATCAGCCGTTGCTCGGGCTTCATGGACACATCCATGAATCACGGGGGATAGTTAAAATTGGAAAGACCTCCTGTATCAATCCCGGCAGTGAATACTCTGAAGGTATTTTGAGGGGTGTGCTTCTGATGATGAATAAAGGAAAAATGAAAGATTTTATGTTTATATCCGGATAGAGGAAACTATTATGGAAGAAAGAAAATTCAGACTCCCCTCGGAAATTCCCATTGAAGAATGGCCGAAACCTGAGGAATTTGTTCAGGAGGCACGGGACCTGGTATCTGCTGCCGCAGAGGAGAAGCTCGTTCTTCGCATTATGGGGGGAATGGCAATCCATCTTCATAGTCAGGAAGTAGAGACTTTATGGAAAGACCTGGGACGTCTTGGGAAAAAAGTCTTTACTGATATTGACCTGGTAAGTTACGGAAAGCATCGGGTAAAACTGCTTAAATTTTTTGAGAAAAGAGGATATTCCATTAATCAGCGGCTGCTTTATCACTATGGAAAGACGCGGCAGATATATTACGGGCCGAAAATTCCAATGGTTGAAATATTTTTTGATCAGCTGGCAATGAACCACACCATATCGTATAAAAAGCGTCTTGAGCTGGATTCTCCTACCCTGCCTCCGGCGGAACTCCTGCTGCAGAAACTGCAGATGGTCAGGATGAACGAAAAAGATATAAAGGATGCGATAATTCTGCTGAGGTCCCATGAAATCGGTGATGCCGATGATAATATGATCAACCGGCAGGTAATGGTAAACACACTGGCAGCCGATTGGGGATTCTGCTATACTTCCACTGAAAACTTTAAAAAGATTAAAGATTCTCTCAAGAATTATGATGTGCTCAAACAGAATGACAGAGACATTGTCAGTGAAAGGGTCGATATTCTGGTGGAACAAATAGAAAGCGCTCCCAAATCCCTCAAGTGGAAATCGAGGTCTATGATAGGTACGAAAGCCAGGTGGTATAATGAAGTGGACGATTGGGATGTTATTGAGAATGCAGAGGAAAAGGATTGAAACAAACTGATAAATATTCAACTTTGGTTTTTCTTATCCAAAAACTCGACGAATTCCGGGCGTTTAAACGATCAGACCCGGAAAAACTGAGAAATTATTTTATGTCCGAGGGATACAGTTCCCTTTTCGAACGTATTAAAAAAGATCTTGACAGCATTGCATTTTTCCCTGAAAAAATGCCGGGGGTCCCCAAATTGATGAAGGCAGCAGCTGTTGCCAGGCAGCTTTTCCCCCTCTGTTTTTTTTCATTTGTCCTTGCGTTTCTGATTAAAATAGGTGTCTTCAAAGTGTTAAATCAAAACCTCTATTCTCTTTTCCTTTTCACACCGATGGTAATTATTTTCGGTTTTATTATTACGGATCAAATAGTTAGAAGGAAAATAGCCCAGTACGAGGAGAGCCATTCTGATCTGCACCTGGAAGAAAAAATGAATATTAAAAGGGCTGTTGAAGAACTTTCTGCAGCTCTTTGTAAAAAAATCCGCACCTACAATCTTGACCCCACAAAATACAGGATGCGGCTCTTTTTCGGTGATTATTCAGGTCTGCAGGTAGAGAGTGAATATCGGGAAAAAGTAATGTTTCTCTTCAGAAAAAAGTACTTACGGTTTATGGTTAAACCTGCCGGAAAGAAGTCCCGGTAGATAAACCGGATCAAGACATAATATTCTGTACAATCTCCCTGAATACAGTTGTATGACGATGAATGTCCTCTTCAATTACGGAAGGAGCAATGAGGGCCATGTTATGAAAAGGAGTCATAAGAATACCCCGGTTGAGACTTGCCAGGTGCATGTACCTGTCAAGTTCATCATCCGTGGCTGCGGCTGCCTGGCCCCCGTTTTCCGGCGGTTTGCTGCAGAACCAGTATTCAGCCCTGCAGCCTAATCGCTCGACAATCCAGGGAAGTTCGAATTCTTTGATTGTTCGGGAAAGCCCATCGGTGAACAGTTCTGCCAGGGAGATCATGCGGCGGTACGCATCTTCAGTGAGCACGTTTTCGAATGTAGCCCGCATTGCAGCAAGGGTGAGGGCATTCCCTGCCAGGGTGCCGCCTATCCCTCCGATATCGGCATATTGCGGTTCTCTTAACCGGCCGTAACGCTGTCCGACTTCCTCAGAAAAACCGTATACTGCTCCGGGAATTCCGCTTCCAATGGGCTTCCCCAAGGTTATCATATCCGGTGAAAGGCCGAATTCCCGGGTATATCCCCCGGGTCCGGTGCAGACAGTATGTGTCTCATCGATAATGAGGAGGGTATTATGTTTTCTGGTTAACTCTCTTAGGGCATTGTGGAAGTCCGGCTTCGGATGAACGATACCGATGTTCGTTAATGCCGGTTCGGCCAGGACACAGGCAACATCTTCATGTGCCAGCGCCTCTTCAAGGGCGGGAATATCGTTGAACTCCACCACCCTGGTCGTCAGGACGGGATCTACAGCTTCCCCGATATGTCCCGGCCGGGGTCCGGGAACTCCATCGTTAATAGTTATGATTGTTTCATCTACACTTCCGTGATAGCACCAGTTGAATACCAGGATTTTTTTCCTGCCTGTGATGTGACGGGCGATCCGTACCGCGAACCTGTTTGCGTCCGTGGCGGTTAATGCTACCTGCCAGTAGGGCAGTCCGAACCTCTTTTGAAGTTCTTCCCCTACGAAAATTGCATCTTCCGTCGGAAGCATGAATGTAGTGCCTTTCCGGATTCTATCGGTAATGGCATCGATCGATCCATCAGGTGCGTGACCGGTCATGGCTCCGGTATCTCCCAGGCAAAAATCGATATAGTCTTTCCCATCGACATCGGTGAAATGATTTCCCTTTGCCTCCTTTACGAAAACCGGGTAGGCCCCTGCCCACCTGATCATCCAGTTCATGGGAACGCCGTCATAGAGACTATGTTTTGCCTTTTCGAAAAGACATCCGGATTCGGGATGCTCGCGGATGAAGCGTTCATCCTCTTCCTGAAGTTTTTGTTTCAAGATGTTTCGATCGATGTTCTTCATTTAATTCCCCGCCTTTTACTATTCCATGCTTTTAATAATTGCTTTAAATTCCTTCTCCATGCCCTCAGGCAGTGGTTCCACCTGATGATTGGCCAATATGTCCCGGGCCTTTTCTGTAGCTATTGCTTTTATTTCCGGTTTTCCCCGGTTGAGCCATCCATCGTAATTCTCCCTGGTAAATAATAGAGGTTCGATTGCTTCCTCTTTAAAATGCTTCAAGGTATGGTCTTCCATCATGTAGTGGCCTCCGATACCAACAGCATTAATAACATCCATGGCCAGATGTTCGGTATTTACCGGAATTCCGGCTACACTCCTCAGAATCATCCTGGCAATATCGTCATCGATGATAAACTGCTGGAGACTCAAAGTCATACCCATGTCGAGCATCCCCATACCGTATATCATGTTGGCACCTGCCAACGCTGGTAATAAACCGGTAATGGTTTTTTCATGCCCGATCTGGACATCGACTATTTTTGAATCGCCCTACAACCCGCCCACTGTTACCGGCACCTCGTAGTAATGGGCCATTTCAGCCAGAGCTGCATTGAGCATGCCGAATTCCGGTGCTCCGACTGTTGCTGTGCCGTGTTTCATATCGAATATTGTCGTGGAACTTCCGTAAATGCAGGGTGTACTCGGATTTATCAGCTGGGCCAGCACGATTCCGGATAGTACTTCTGCATTGTGAACAACCATTGTTCCGCTTAAAGTCATGGGACTGGATGCGCCGGACATAGCCATACTCAGGATTTCAATAGGTACGCCGTGTTTCGCCGCAACCATTATTACTTCCGCCGAATCTTTGGGAAGTTTGAGGGGGCTGACCGGACACATGGCAAGAGTAAACAAAGGTCTTTCCTTGAGTTCTCTCGAACCGCCTGCAATCATTTGCGCCATTTGAACCATCTTCTCGGCAATTGCTCCGTTTTCAGCATCACTCTGAAAGTGCTTCGTTGTATTCTTAAATCCTTCAGTAGCCATGTAGAGTTCAAAATTGGTTGCCGGCACATCATTCGCCATTACCGGCGGAAGATTAATACTGACGGTCTCCAAAGCATCGCATATTTTAATAATATCCCCGCAGTCCTTCAGTGTAGATGGCCGAAAAATTCCTTCATCTATATCTTCAATCTTCAGCCCCACACCAAAAGGTTTAAAACCAACCTTCCTCCCTCCGGTCAGGTAATCTTTTTTTGGATCCCTCGCCGCGAACAAGATATTTTTCGGAGCCTGTGCCACTGACTGCTCAACGAGATGAGGAGGGATTTTTACAATTTCTTTTTCTTGATCTACGTAACATCCTCCGTCGTAAAAGACCTGTCGGGCTTCTTCGGAATGTACTTTCATCCCTGTTTTTTCCAGAACCAGCAGGCTCGCTTCATGAATCCGGTTTAGGTCGTCTTCAGTAAACATGGAGAGCTTCCATCCAACCATGGTACTTAAACCTGCATAAAGATCATTAAATTGCATAAGCTACCTCCAAATATGATAATACAGTAAGGCACTGACACAATAATGATTTGATTCTGATTTTGTAATGGCTTATTCAAAGGAATGAAAATAAGTAAATATATGTTGTACTCTATGTACCCCAGTCAGGAGGTACGATTATGGCAATACCTTCCGGTACAATCACTTTTCTTTTCACCGATATCGAAGGCAGAACCAGGAAGCTATGGATGAAGTCCTAAGACGGCATGCCACTCTTGTGCGGCAGTCGATTGAAGGACATGGAGGCTATGTTTTTAAGACCGTGGGAGATGCTTTTTGCGCAGCCTTCCCGACAGCCTCTGAGGCACTTATATCCGCAGTTGAAATACAGCGGCAGATTAAAGAAACCGAATGGGGAGAAACCCCCATCAAGGTCAGGATGGGGGTCCGCTCAGGTTCCGCAGAAGAACGGGAAGGTGATTATTTTGGAAGAACCATAAACCGGGCTGCCCGGCTTGAATCCGCAGGCTCAAGGATCTGGACCGGCCGGAACATATCTTTAAAATCCAGATTGCCGGTCTGAAGGCAGAATTCCCGCAGCTGAAAACCCTGGGCCTTCGGGCGAATAACCTTCCCGTACAGCTCACAAGTTTTGTTGGACGGGAATAGGGAGAAATCTTCCGGCTTTGTTATGGACTATCAGTCTTTTAATTGAAATGGGAACCGCCGAAGACCCCGCAAAAATAATCGGCTTCATTGAAAATAAGATGCAGCCGGGACTTTTAGGATTCTATCCGGCAGATAAGGAAGTATATAAACTGATTAAACAGAAACTGCCGCAGGTTCTTGGAGAAGAAAGAGTGCTGCAATTAAAACATGAAGGTGCCGGCCTGACAATTGAGGAGGCATTCGATTTGGCCATAAAAGCAGCGGAAGGACTTTCTTTCTGTTAAGCTGTTTTTTCTGCTATGAGCAGGAAGTTCACAAAAGCGGCGGGAAAAGGCTTAACATTCGGAATTATTGCCGTAATTTCTCCTTTCAATCTGTTCAAAAACTGTTCTAATTTATTCTGATCTTTATCCATTTAAACCAGGGGAACAGCAAAAACATATCTCAAGACATGGTGAAATTTCATCCTTCCTGACATATACTGAAACCGTATGGCAAAGAAACTGCGCTGGCAGCTGACCCTTAGTTTCGGAGCTGTAACAGCAGCGGCCCTTTTTGTGCTGATCATCTCTATCACCGTTTTCCTTTTCTCGCAGATTATGATCTCAAACTGGCGTCTCTCCCCGGAGCAATGGATGAAAATAGCGGATGAAACAGCCCTGCCGGCAACCAGGCGAATTCTGGAAAATTCTCCTGAAAACCGGGATCTTATTTCCTTATGGCTGAAGGTTGTAGGAACACCGGTGAGCTATCACCGTCTGATCAAAGTGGGAGAGGTGGAAATTACCATGAGAATGTCGGAATCAGTATCCGCCGTATTGATTGATAAAAACGGAACACTTCTCGGTGCATCAAATTCAGAAGAAATCCCTGAGGATGAGTTAGGCGGCCCCTTTGAACAATCGGTTAAATGGAGTTCAAAAATTCCCGTACAGTATGCCCTTGCAGGAGGAATGGACCCTGAGAAACTTGTAAACGATATCCCCGGAGGAAAAGGATTTGTTATTGCGCTGCCGGTGTACAGTGAATCTTCAGAGCCCGGGGAATTATTAGGCGTACTTGCAGTGGAATTCGGTGAACTTCCTGAAAACGCAGATGTTGCCGTTTATACTGCACGTATAGGGATAATTGCAGTTATCGGGCTTTTTATTGTTACCGGAATCAGCGCCCTGCTTTTTGCTTATCTTATGGCCAGGGGGCTTACAGCCCGGCTGAGCAGATTTTCGGTAATGACGGAGAAGTGGAGCCGAGGTGATTTTTTAGAAAAGATAGATGATAAAGGCGAAGATGAAATCGGACAGCTGGCGGATAAAATGGACAGTATGGCTGGCCAAATGAAAACCCTTCTTGAGCAGCAGAAGAAAACAGCGGTTTCAGAGGAACGGCAGAGAATGGCCAGGGACCTTCACGACAGCGTAAAACAGCAGGCCCTGGCAGCATCATTTCAGATCAGCACAGCTATGAAACTTCTATCCGGTACAGTTGAAAGTACCGGGAAGAAAGCAGCAGCCCATCTCTATGAAGCAGAACACCTCCTCGATTCGGTCCGCCGGGAACTCTCTTATCTGGTAAACGAACTCTATCTTACCAACGGAGGAAACATCGCCCTGTCTGATGCTATCAGGACTTTTACTGCGGATTGGTCCCAGAGGAATGGGATAAAAGCTGTTCTAAAACTGGATGTGCCATCGGAAGTAACGTTCAAAATAAGGAATACCCTTTACAGAATAACCCAGGAAGCTCTGGCCAACACTGCCAGGCACAGCAATGCTTCTGTAATAGATATTAAACTTAATTACAATCAAAAACGATACCTTCTTACTATTGAAGATAACGGCTGTGGTTTTCAAAGATCTCAGGTTCCCCGGGGAGCAGGGCTCAAAATTATGAAAGAAAGGGCGGAAGCTTTAAATGGAAAATTAATAATTGAGAGCAGCCCTGATAAGGGAACACGCATATCTGTGATACTGCCGGAGGAGGAACAGTAATGGAAAACCCGGAAAAAATTTCTGTTGTTATTGCTGATGATCATGAAATGGTCCGGGCGGGAGTAAAAAGTTACCTGGAGGTTCAGGAAGATATTACGGTTGTAGGAGAAGCGGAAAACGGAGAGCAGGTGGTTGAACTTGCCGCAGAGATGGTCCCTCAGGTTGTGCTCCTTGACCTGAAGATGCCGGGAATGGACGGCATCGAGGCTGCCCGGAGGATTAAGAAGGTAAGTCCCAGAACACAGATTATTGTGCTTACATCGTATCATGAGGACCAGCATATCTTTCCTGCATTAAAAGCCGGAGCTGTGTCCTATCTCCTGAAAGATGTAAAAGCGGCCGATCTTGCCAAGGCTATACGCGGAGCCGCGAAAGGAGAGGCTGTACTTCACCCCAGGGTAGCGGAGAGGGTTATCCGGGAGTTCAGAAGCGATTCTCCTAACACCCGGAACCTGTTTACTGATCTTTCCGAAAGGGAGCTCGAGATCTTAAGCCAGATTGCCAGGGGCCATACCAACAGTATGATTGCTGAAGAACTTTTTATCAGCGTGGGTACGGTAAAGGGCCACGTAAGCAATATCCTCGGTAAACTTCAGCTTGCGGACCGGACACAGGCCGCTGTCTATGCGTGGGAACAGGGACTTATTGGGGACCTTTAATTACGATTAATATATGCACCTTAAGACTTGATAAAAACAAATCTTAAGACAGGTGTTCCGGCATCAGAAAGCCTTTATACTTATTGAAAATAGAGGAGCAGTATGATGGAAAAACCGGGAATAAAAATAATTCTGCTGACTGCGTTTTTTACACTGGTTATCAATTCTGTCTGGTGCAGAGATCAGGGATACAGGGGCTGCACTGTTTTTACTGTTTCTAAGGGAGATGCTGTATTTTTTGCAGGTAATGATGATTACACAAATATTGACAGTGTCTACTGGGCCCGTCCCGGGAACGGGGAGCGCTATGGTGCCCTCTATTTCGGGGAGCCGGATAATGTCCAGCAGGGATTTAACGAAAAGGGACTGGCATACGATGCAAACGGACTGCCTCATTCAGCGGTAACTTCTCATCCCGGAAAATTACCCGTTCCCCGGGATTACAATCAGTATCATCTTGTTATTCTTCAGGAGTGCGCCGCAGTGGAAGAAGTTATTGAATGGGTCCGCAGCCACGAGTGGCATCCGGAAATGAATGATCAGATGCATTTTGCTGACCCCTCCGGCGACGCAGTTGTAATCAGTGCCGGTCCAGACGGAAAGGCCGCATTCACGCGGAAAGAAAAAGGCGATTCCTTTCTTGTTTCAACGAATTTCAATGTCGCCGATCCGGCAAACGGCTCATACCCGTGTTGGCGCTATGAGGAAACCTGCCGCGTACTTAAAGGTTATCTTCAAGCCGGCGGCCCGGTCAGCATCAAAGATGTTGCGGCCGCAGCGGAAAATGCCCATGTTGAGAACCCCGGATGCTGGACCCTCTATACAGTGGCTGCAGATCTTGTTAAAAGGGACGTCTTTATCTATTTCATGTTCCAGTATGATGATCCTGTTGTTTTAAATATTGATTCCGAGATTGCCCGGGCACCGGAGCCGGCCAGTCTGCGGTCTCTCTTCCCGGCTTCCGTCCTTACAAAGGCGGATTCCGCTTTTGAGAAAATAGCAAATCAGTCCAGGAATTTCAGTCTTTTCGGTTATATATGGATCGGGATAGTTTGTATCTGCCTCGGAGCACTTTTCTTGACCGTGAAGCCCGCAGAAGCAGACAGAAGGAACCGGTTATTTGTCACTGCGGTTCTCGGACCTTTCGGTTTGGGCAGCCCTTCTTCTTCAGCAGT
>Ga0272441_10012657_pt1 | contig 12278 bp, 31 predicted proteins | sample SSMProp6N_FD_193582 | JGI IMG/M metagenome (GOLD analysis project Ga0272441, IMG submission 193582) | Marine sediment archaeal communities from Little Sippewissett salt marsh, Falmouth, MA, United States - SSM-Prop-6N | ecosystem: Environmental > Aquatic > Marine > Wetlands > Sediment ...
TCCCTTTCGACGTAACAGACTGTCCTGACATATTCTGAAAGTCCGATTTCAAGCCCCCCATATCCGGCAAATAAAGCCAGACCATTAAGCATCACCATCTCCTCCGAAATCTGTGCGATTATTTTTCATCTAACCACTCCACAACTGCCTGAACTCCACACTTTTTACACTTATAGATGTCTTTATATCCATTGTAACCACTATCAAACACTATTTCATGTTGACATTTCTTTCTGCTATCAGAACGCCAATGTTTATTCGAACCATTCTTCTCCTCATTCTTGCGATTATTTGATTTCATGTAATCTCCTCTGTTCTTTTGTTACAAAAACTTCAATGTGTTCCTTTTCACCTTCTTTTATGAATATACGCTTTCCATCTTTCTCACCTGACCAAAAGTTTTTTCCTTTCTCTTTATGTGAAAATCTATATCCCGCTTTGTCATAGAAACCTCTTGGACATTTGAAACCTTCTTTTTGTTTCTTTGAAAGATGACCTATTGGTTCTGCCTTTACTCTAACTTTATATGGTTTGCATACATCAATCAACATCATTCCTATACCTTGACCACGATATGACGAATCGACAGCGAGATTATATATACAATCCGTTCCTGTTCTTACTCCAACAATATTATCACCATCAAGTGCTATGAATATTCTTCTCTTCTTGCATTCAGTTTCAACTTGAGCAGAGGTCACAAAACCATAACCTTCTTTCACAAGCGTATTATCAAGAAATTCAGATACTTTTTTGTATTCATCTCTATAAGCCTTTCTTATCTTAATTGTGTGTTTGTCTTCATTTTTCATATTCTTCATGTTCATCATCTATCCCCAACTCTCTTGCTATTTTACATTGTAAACAATATATCCGAGCCAATTCTAAACTACTGAAATGAAAAGCGTGGCTACCAAACCAAACTTCAAAACGCTTTCTTCCAATTTTTCTTATATACGTCCGCTTTTCTTTCCTGTCACTTTCCTTTTTGCTCATGATATAACTCCCCCTTCTATTCCATGCCCCCATTGTTTACTATCGGTTTTAATGAAACCTGCCCCTGAAGTTCATAGAGTTCTTCCATGTCAAGCCATTCGCCTATTCTCCTGTAAGCTGTCCGCTTGGTGTTGACTATGTTATTCTTTAATAGGCACTTGGCTAAATAAGACTTCTTGACTATATCATCACCTATGAATTGATAAACAAGCGTTCCTACCGGGCTTCTGTTCTTGTCTATCTGAGATTTTATATACGCTTTCCATTCAAGTCTCTTCTTTTTGGCATACGAATAATCTACGAATGCCTTTTGTTGATGCCTTAGATTGAATCTATTGGTGAAATCGTAATTGCTTACAAGGTAATCGGTTACTTGCTGTTTCCATTGTTCTTTGCCTGCTATCTTCTTCATTATATCCTTCATCTCTTTCCTTGAGAAAGTGAGTTCTATATAATCCCCTCTTGATACCAGAGCCTCAAAGTCCTCTGAGTATTTGAGATTGACCATAGAGTTATAGTCGAATATAACCTTTCCGGTGAAAACAAAATGTTCGGGAAGGTCTTTCTGGTCGTGGCTGTAATTCAATTTGGTGAGTATTCTCATGCTTGGCTCTGTCTCACAAGCTGACTTAAGCATCTCCAGTGAATCTTTAGTAGTGAATATCCTTGCACAATCTTTCATCCAAATCACTTTGCCGTTGTTCTCGTAGAAATACCTATATAGATAAGTCGATGTTATGTTATTAGCGACTACATAGTCCAGTTCGTGTTTCTCCAGTGCTTCCTTTATGGCTGTTGTCTTTCCCAGACCAGCTCTGCTCTTGACCATGACAAGATTTATCTTTAAACCCATCTTCAGCTTCTCTATCGAATCATAGACTTCTTTGAAGTAATCAGCAAGGGATTCCCTTTCCTTGTTCGCTTCAGCTCTCATGTTTTCTATTAACTGGTTGTTCTCTGCTTCTATCATTTCAGGCTCTATGTCAATCGTGCCTAAAGTGAACTTTCTAAGAAGGTTGTTTGCGTTCTCTTCATAGTTCAATTCACTGTCCCATTCGCTTTCTGCGTCAAAGTCGTGTCCCAAATGTCCCTTTGCGAACTTTATGAACTGAGACTTATGAATCTTCTTTAATCCTTTATTCATTTCTTATACCTCCATTGCTCTGCACATATTATCGAACACAGCCCTTCAGGCAAGAACAGATGGTTCTTCCTTGATTTCTCTGGGTCGTATTCCCTTCCACACATTATGCATCTCATATATTCGCCTAAAAGAAGCATGACCGATGCCCATGAACATCGGGGGTGTGATTATGCCTCTAATAGTTTACGATTTCATAGCCTCGTCTATGAGGCTTCTGTTTTCTTCCTGTACGGACTTGAATCCATTGCTTGCGACTTCTTCCAGCTTCTTCTTTTCTTCTTCTGATTTCTCTGTTATGGCTGGTTTGAAACCCGTATTGGCTTTAGGTTGCTTCATGTCGTGTTTCTTCTTGTCCAGAGCATTGCTTAATACCGTGAAACTCGCAGTGGCTTGCTTGTCGAACAGTGCAAGAGCGAGTTCAGTTCTCGGTTCTGCATATTTGTTTTCAACCGCTTTGAAACATCTATCGGCTTGTTCCATGTTCGAAATCAAAAGCCTGTCCAATGCTTCTTTGGTTTCCTTTTCGTCAAGCTCTACCCACTGGTATCCCTTGTCGCCTTTCATTACTTTTCCTATCATTTAATCCTCCTTAATTTTAGGTGCTAAAACGAAACCAATCGTGTCTTTCTTTTCTTTGGTGAAAAATACCGGAAAGTCTTCCTGAACACGCAACCACACACGATTCCATTCCATTTGCTTGCACAGTTTCACTATTTTCTCAAGGAATTTTATGTCCAAACCTACTGATTGTGATTTCTCTTTCTTTCCTTCGTGTTTGAATCTTCCAAAACCCGAAACACAATAAATGTCCGTACTCAAATCCTTCCCTTCTTTCAATCCTTCAAGTTTCATAATTAATCCCTCCAATCTTCATCCTCTTTAGAATACATTCCGCTTACAGCGTTAGCGAAAGCGAAGAAATCCCTTGCGGTTTCAAATCTCTGCTTTATGGTTTTTTTACCTATCTTGATTGTCGATGTTATAGGCAACCAGTGATAAATCCTCATGAAGTGTTCAAAAAGAATATCGTAATCATCTGCGTATGATACCACTATTCTTTTTTCCTCTTTATTGTCAGTTGTTATTTTCATAACACTTTCTTAACTCCTTACTTTATAAATATATATTAACTACAGTATATATATTCAACTTCCTCTCTCCTTCATAAATGCCTTGCTTAATACCAGTTGTCTACCAAAGCTCGCATTCTGGTCATCGTATTCTTTATTATAATGCACTGGTGTTCCATTCAATAACCAGTCTTCTGTCTTAGAGATGAAAAACACCCTCTTTCTCGTTCCCTGATAGTCTATGACAACCCATTCTATTTTCTGTTCTATCAGCGTCTTTATTATCCCTGAGTCTATCCCGAACCCCCTGAATTTCTTAAAGAAGTGAATCGGTTTTCTTACTGAAACATAAGCCTTCCTGTAACCCACTAAAGGAATGAACACCTGTTTTATTTCTCCTACTCTCACTCCGTCTTTGTTCAAATACCATCCTTTACTTGTGATGTTCTTTCACCTGACATTTTTTACATTTCATGCAATCACCTTTAACAGAAATCTGCATCGTTTCCCTCTGTTCTTCCCTTTCTGCCTTCTCTTGCAGTGGTGTAGTTCCATGTATTCCCTATTCAACGGCTTCCTTTTAAGACCACACCAAAACACTTCATTCATAGAGCATTACCTCTATTGTCTGAACTTGCCTTAATCCATTCCAAATCATCGCCTCTTATGTAAGTATTGCATCGTATTTCCCTATAATTTTCTTTATACTCGTCTGGACTTACAATCTCTCCTTTTGTCGTTTCAAATATCAAGCTCGTTCCCATTCCTATTTTTACCCAGTAATGCAGTTCATCAGCCGGAAGATATTCACCATGACAGAAATAGACATCTGTCATGCCCATGTTCTTTAATCGTCTAAAGTATTCAACCGCAAAATTACCGCACATATAACGATATTCTTCCCATTTGTTAGACCTATTGACATTAACCAGTTCCTCTAAGAATAGCGGAAGCTCTTTAACTTCACATTCTGGGCATGAAACTGCTGTTCCTGGACAACTTAAAGATATATTCGGCTGTGGGCATGAAAGACTGAAATCCGGCTTTAAAATAGTGTTTCCTGTGGTATTCATAGAAACAACTGTCATAACTCCGGTTATCCCTAAACAAATCAAAACGACTTCAAACCTATCCATCCACAAACACCGAGGTTATTTTATGTTCGTTCCCGTCTCTCTCTGTCCTTTGTATATGCTCTTCCGCTTCCTCTTTAAAGAAAGTCCTGAAGCCACATAGACAGGCGTAATATATTTCCATTTAACTACCTCCCAATAGTATTTTTATTACAATGGCTACAACAACAATAAATGCCGTCAATGAATATAATTGATTCTCTAACTTCCAGTTTCTCCAGGTAAACATTTATTTCCCTCCTTTTCTGTAATCGCTGGTTAGACATACAACACAAAGACCTTTATTCGAAAGCCACCATTCACTCAGCCAACGCCTTTTACAGCGTTTACACTGTACTTTAAAGTCTTCTCTCTTCAATTCTTTTTTCATTCAATCACTCCTTACAACACTTGTATAAATTTTTCTTTTTTCCTTTCCCTCAAACTCTCTTTTCATTAAATAAAGATGAGCTTCTCTTTTTTCATTACCGAACCAATATATGGTTTTGTTTCCACTTTTCCAGCCATAACCATCCCCATCCGGCTTTACTTCTAATCCTTTCGCTTTTACTACTCTCCAATATATATTATTTGTCATACCATCACCTTTACGGGGATTTAAGGCGAACCGCTTTTAAGGTCAGGGGGTGATGCCTGCCCACCGTGTAACGCCTTAACTCCTTTCCGCTAAAATGCTTGTATTATAAAGCCATCTGTTCCTTCTATCTCTATAACTGTTGTGTTGTCTCTGAGCGTTTCTAAGTCTGGGTAATCTTCTTTATCGTAGTCTTTCCAAAACTCTTTTATATTCTCATATTCTGTATATTCACAGCACAAAGCAATGACATCCAACTCGATTTCTGTTTCGCAACTCTCTTCCATCTCTTCCAAATATTCGAAAAGAGAGACAAGACCGTCATAACTAAAGTTTTCTTTTCTATCCATCGTCTTAAACGCTTGTATAAAATCGTTTATTGTAACTGTACTTTTCATAATCTACACCTCCAATTTTAAAACCCTTATACTGGGCTGTTTGCAACCGCTTAAGGCAAATGCCGAACCAAAATCAGCACTAAAACCTTTCATTTGCAAACGCATGATTTTATGACACGCTTTAAACAATGTCATTCCCTTTGTTTTTATATAATATTCGCTCACCATACATTCACCACCACGCTTATAAGCTGTTTTATCTCAGTTGAATGATTATGCACTATTGAGAGCGGAAGACGGCTTAAAACCCTCTCCTCTACTCCTATAAAGGACTTTTTAGCTTCCTCATTCGTTATTTTTAATACTAAATTCCTGTTTTTTCTGCTAAGACTCATAATATCACCTTCATGCTCCTTCTGTTCCAGGCACTTAAGCGCTGTATTTGTCCTTCATTCAGCTTGCCTGCTTTTAGCAACTGATTAACCCGATTTATATCAACTGTTATTTTATGACATCGATAACATTCCCATCCGCAAGTTTCCTCTATGAAATAAAAGTTTTCCCCTCTGCTTATTGGGTAATATCTGCCGCATTTATCACATTTCCCCATTTCAATTGTTTCTGTTTGCATTTCCACATCTCCTTAAAATATTTCTTTCAAACCCTTTTTTGAATTTCGCAACATCACAATAACCATAATTGAATTTTTTCTCGCTGTTTAAGGTCGTGAAACTCATTAATATGTTATCTTTATTCCAATTTGGACGGATAACAACATCAACGCTTATTAATTTGCTCATAAAAGACACATCTGAAGCCTTCTTTATATGGAAAGTAGACCATTGACCGAACCGAACCCTTTTTATTTCAAAACCTTTATTTTCCAAACGGTTTAATTCTCTTTCCATGAATCCAGTTATGCTTTTTATTTCACTCATTCAAACACCAAGCCTTAATTTATTTATTTCATCCTTCATTTTATCAGCCGCCAGCCTGCTATTATATGATATTTCAATTATACACATTGAGCCACAAAAACCCAAACCTTCACCGCCTGAATATGAAGCCATGACCGAAACGATATATTTATTTTTCTCTTTCGATGCAATAGCCCGAATTCTTCTAAATTCTTTTTTATTTTCGTTCCATCTCTTTTTTATCAGTTTTATTATTTCTTGCATTTTCATCATCATCACCTTTCATTTTTCTTAATTGATATTGAACGGGGGGCTTTATATAACCCCCCTGAATTACTCATTTTTGGGTAAGCCCCCTTTCATTGCAAACCTGTTTCGCCTTGCTATAAAACAAACTGTGTTTTGGGATAAAACCAATTTGTCTTAATATCCTCCAGAATTTAACGGTGTGGTGGTAATTTTCGCCTTCCTCGAACAGATACGCATGAATCAGTTCATGCTTTAAAGAATTAATCATCTGTTCTTTATCGCCTGTTTCCTTTAGTTTAATGGTTTTGTCGCTGAATCGCACCCGACCGAATGAATATTTCATTCCTGTCTTCACTACTGAAACCGTATATCTTCTTAATTGTGGGCAATTTGCAAAGTGTCGGCTTATTATTTCCTGTTTGGTTGTTTCCCATGTATTCCTTTTTATTTTATTTTTATCAAGCAATGTTATTGCTTCATATTCATTCGGATACATTCCTTTCATTTTATCACCCTCCTTTTAACGCCATTTTTGACGATGGGGTTCAGGGGTGGCGAACCCCCAAACCCGAATAATTTCAGGTTAACATCTCTCTAACTGTCCTTTATATTTCACAGTTTCCCGAAAATACAAGCAAACAGTTACTGCATCTCGGTGACTTGCTTCTGTTTCGGAAAGTATTTTTTCCAGTTCGTTTTTTAAGTCCGTCACATTCAGGACGGCATAAAAAACCTTTTTCTTAAGTCCTCTTGTGCTTCTCATTTCATCACCCCTATGTCTTACTGGTTTTGGATACTTTATAAATAGCAACTGAACTACCCAAAAGTGGGTAACCTATATCATAGAATATAACTGTTATCACAAAACATAATTTTATATAGCCTATTGGATAAAACCATTATCATGGATGAAAATAAAGGGCCAGGGATGAAATCCCTAAGACCTAAATTAAGACATAACTATAAGATAACCCCCATAGCAAGACATGAAATAATAGAGATGATAAATAAAGGAATAGATAATGATTCTATACTGAAGAAGTTAGAGAAGGATTATGAGATATCTTTATCCTCTTCTCGCATATCACAAATAAGGAAGAAGATACTCACCCAACAACTCGCATATTACAATAAAGACTTAGAGAGCAAACTCAAGCAGAAAATGGACATAGCGCAAGATATGCTATCTATCATAGAACATTCATATAAGATAATAAAAGGGTATATAGAGCACATACAGTACATAGACGACCCTAAGGAATTGATGATAATAAACAACATAGTGAACACTACACATAGATTATATTCTGATTTGGTGGGTGATATGGACAAGAGGGAAACAGTTAGCAACAATATAAGAAAAGCATTTGAGTAATGTATCCGTACAGAGTATGTCCTAATTGTCACAAAATGATAGATTATAGACGATATTATACCAACTGGATAGTTATACCATATAGCAGAGAATTAAGGTTATTTTCATATATTAAACGGGTTTGTCTATCTATATACTAGCCAACTCACACACAGTTTAGATATTGTATGAACACAGTTTAGATGTTATATCAGGGGAGAAATATCATAAAATAGGCCCGTTTTCTGAAAAAAATAAAAAATTATTTAAATACGGTATACAAAAGGTATACACATTAGGCAAAACACGGTATACATTACGGTATAACCTCAAAAAATAAAAAAGGAGGATATATGAGAAGAGAGAGAATATAGAAAGAATCATCTTAAGGATGGGCAGTTCAACTGGAAGAACGCTCGCTTTGCAAGCGAGAGGCTGTGGGTTCAAGTCCCATCTCGTCCACTATGGGAGATATGATATGTCCTTACTGCGGAAATAAATCAATTATATTTTGCGGAAGGAGAAAGATAGAAGAACAGACGAAAAAATACAAATGCTGTCCGTCCTGCCCTGATTATGAAGAGAAGATGAAATTATGGAAACCACGATAGGTGTGTCTAGGAAGACCAAAGAGAGGATAGAAGAGATAATGAAGAGACATAACCTTGCCTCTTTGCATTGGACAATAAAGCATCTCATAGAACTGGAGAAAGAGCATGAACTGAACCAGATAGCCAGACCGTTAAGTAAGGTTGATGTTGAGGAAGTTGTCGAGAAAGTCCTTCGTGAGTTCTCAAATAGATGATTTTTCGTTCTTTGGGTTATTCACCACTTGGTCAAGGAAGCTGTTCTCGTCTATCTCAAGCTCTTCGCTTTCTAGTATCCATTCCAGCAAACCGGGAGAGAAACCAAAGGTTATGCCGTAATCTTCTCTTGTGTATGCGTCTGGCATATTTTCCAATAGCATGCAGAAGAGGTTTTTGGCCATTTTTGTGTCTTTCGCTATTACCCTGAAACCACAATCCATAATATACCTCCCTGTTCTTGCATTTCCTGTGTGTTTTTAACTTCCGGTGTCTATGTGTACACTAAAGTATATATATCTTTATAAACTGTGACGGGTAATACAAGTTATGGCAAAAAAGATGTTCAGAGGGCCGGGAAGAATAGGAAACTGGAGCAGTGAAACGCTGAAATCTATCAGGAAGATGATAACATTGGATTTCTCTCCCTATAAATATGAAACTATATATGTCGTTCCGCCATTAGAAAGGGAAATCATAATCGGTTCTTTCAGGTCTGGCGTTGGAAGAAAGGAAGTAAAAGAGTATAAATATATAGACGAGCTTGCCAGAGCATTAGACAAACACAGAAAAGCCCAAGAAGAACTGGACAAGCACAGAGAATTCTACCGTGAAGTGCTAAAATACATCAACACAGTGAAAGGCTTCCTCAATCCAGTGGATGAGAGTGCGATAGACGCATATGTGGAGAAAAGGATATAGATAATCATGGACAACGCATACATCATCGGAATAGTGAGGCCGCATCGTTATTCTGATGGGGATGACATATTCAATAGAATCAGACGGCATCTAGCTATATACAAGGCTTATTATTCATACACAGAGCCCAATGCGATGATGTTTCTCATATCATTCTACAGGCCGGATATGGAAGAAATAAGGGTTATATACAAGAATCTGGAAAAATATGGTGAAAAACTAAGCGATAAATATAACTTCACGCTGTCTGTGGATGTTTCTTTGTCTACAGTGGTTGTTTGCAGGGATTTCAGGAGTGGAAATATATGATACATGTTTGTAGAAGTGACAGCGCAGTGCTTAAGGATTTGGCTGAAAACGACCCTGCAATAAACAGGAGGAGTTGATATGGAATTACACGAAAAGAAGATACATGAAAAAAAGATAAGTGAACTTGAAGAATACCCAGACGATTGTGGATGCTGTGGTGAATCACAAGGTGGCCCTGTCGTGTATTCATTAGACCTTAAACAATGGGCTATAGCAGTTGTGAAGGAACTCACAAAGGGTTATGACTATTACATAGGTGAAAAAGGCGGATACACAGGCAAAAACGATAACATAGTGAATTTCCTAATAGACCGCTTTGAATTGACTGAGGATGATTTAAATGCCAGCTCTTAACTTCAGCGCAGAGGAAATACTACCTGAACTACTGAAGTTCTTCGACACAGAAGGAAAGGAAGGAAAGAACCAGACTATCAGAATTCTTAAAGAAGAGATACCGGATACACCAGAAGACACATATTATGAAGATGCAATGGGTGCAGATTTTCATAAGAAACCAAGACTAAAAGTAGGGGACGAAGTGACATTATACTGGAAGCAAAGGACGAGCCCAAAAGACAGTTGGTTTTGTAGAAGATGTGGCGCATTGAAATATTCTGGAAAATTGATGTATGGAATGGTCGTAATAGAAAAAACGAAACCTGAATGCGATTGTGGTGTTAGATATGATTTCCCACAGAAACTCGGAAAAGTAAAGATAACAGAAGTGTTTGAGATAGATATGGACAATCACAATATAAAAAGTACATCTGGATGGAGAGGTGAAAAAATAAATATTTTGGCAAGAATGGATGGATTTAAAAATGCTTCATTCATGTTCAGATGGTTCGACAAACAATACGACTTAAGCACACCAAAGAGATTCGCAGTATATCGTTGGGAGTGGATTAAATGATAGAGATAATCCATACATGGATAATAATCTTTTCATTCATAGCCGTTGTTTATTTGCTTATGGAAACAAGGAAACGGGAAACCCGTATAGCAGAGATGAGGACGCTTATGTTCAAACGCATGGACGAATATGACGAATATATGAGAGACATAAACACAATATTGCAGGAGGCGCTCAAATGAAGCTATTCAAAAGCCTCGCAGTTACAATGCTTATCGCATTTTTCTTTTATTTTTTCGTTTGTGTATGCATTTACAACGAAGGGAATACATACAACTTCATTTTCACCATGTTTTCGTTCTTTGTGCTGTGGTTAATGCTATCTTGTGATGAATTAGACAGTTAGAACACACTTCGGAATAACTTTATAAACTGAAAGTCCATTCACTCTTAATGGGTGGACGAAATGGATGCTCTGGAGAGAGGAATGAGAGAGATAGCGAAGATTTTAGTGGAAGTGAGGCTCGAATATGAATATTCCAGACAATAAATGTTTATAAATAGACGTTTATAATAATATTTCATGGTTAAAAAATATGAAAAATGCAAATTCTGTAAAAAAGACCTATTCACAGGCAAAACACCCTTCTGTTCAAAGTATTGCAAGCGCAAATATACCGAGCTTCTCGACAAAAACCGCTTAAAGCTGAGGGAATACATACTCACCAATCTGGACACGCTCCTGAAGAAACCGACCGACAATAAAGTCGTTGTGGACTATTTGCATGATTTCTTCGGTTCCATGAGCAAACATGAGATAGGAAAAGTCCTTCTCAGGCTTCACGACCTCGGATACTTCAAATCATATCCTACAAGGAATCACAATTTAAGGCTGTACCATCTCCCGAAGCATGACGAGATTGCACCGGGAATGTTCAGGGAGGCTATGGAGAAGATGCTGGACGGCATGCCGGACGGACTGAAGAATCATATAATGAACAAGAAATACTCCAAGGTATTGCATAAGAAGAGGATGGAGATACTATCTATGTGGAAATGCGGAATAAGCGCCAATAAGATAGCGAAGGAAACAGGCATGAGCAAGACTTATGTTATGAGGGTGGTCACCTAATGTATCCTAAAAGCTGTCCCAGATGCGGTAGCAAGAACATAACGTCTAAGGAAGATTTCGGTATGAGATGCAATAAATGCGGATTCAAAGCGCTAAGAAACTCTCAGGGAGATTTTTTCAGATATACAAGGGATGATGACGAATGAAAGGAATAGACGGATGGAAGATAAGCCTTGAAATGCTGACCGATGCGCCTAGTTTAGCAATGGACATAGCAGAAAAGGCGGATTTCGTGACCATGAGACAAAAACCGACTGATTGGTTCGTTGAATTTTGCAAGAGAAATAATACAAGGATAATCAAGGATGGGAATAAATGAAAAGAGAAAAAGCAGAACACGAAATGAACTTCCATAGGTATATGTCAGAGTGGCACAAGAAAAAAATGTACGAGTGCAAGGACAGGATGAAGATGCTCAGAAGCGAGAAGGAAGACGTAGAGGTGATGGAATGATTAGAAAACCGACAAAAAAAGAATTATACAATGAATTGAAACCATACGGGAAACTGCTATGGAAGACACGAGGAATATATTACGACAGAAAAGGAACTACTATCTACTACAAAGTAAGATTTTTACATCCGATTGTTTTTACTATGACAATATTACAACTTTTAGCAATACCCATATTTGCAATGTCCACAGATGAAACAATAAGCAGTTTACTATCTGAAATCAAAGGCGATTTAGTCTGGTGGAGGTTG
>Ga0272441_10012658_pt1 | contig 12277 bp, 9 predicted proteins | sample SSMProp6N_FD_193582 | JGI IMG/M metagenome (GOLD analysis project Ga0272441, IMG submission 193582) | Marine sediment archaeal communities from Little Sippewissett salt marsh, Falmouth, MA, United States - SSM-Prop-6N | ecosystem: Environmental > Aquatic > Marine > Wetlands > Sediment ...
ACTTTTGTCATTCCTGGTAGAGTCTTTTCTAGAGCTTTTCCATATAATCTAGATTGATTTATATTTTTAGTAAATGCACCAGTTGCCATATTTTGTGCAGATACAATTTTCTTACCAGATGATGCTAAATCGGTTTGGCCTTGTACTACAGGTTTAAATGCTCCAGCTAGACTATTGGATACTTCACGCAATTTCTCTAGCTGAGTGATTGTTGTGGTTATGTTTTTATTGAATGTATCTACATCAGCCGTAAATGTAGCACTAATATTTCCTAAACTAGCCATAATATCACCTGACTGCAACAGCCTATATTTATACTATATCTATTCATTTTTATCAATTTATTTACTAAATATGTGGTTTTGCATTTAAAGGGGGTAAAGAAGCCCGTAGAGCCATTTATACCCCCATACTAAGGGTATAGGTCCTGGGAAAATAGTTTTGGCCTTAGAGACCCGTTTCCGTCAATCCTCATGCATAATTTAGGGGTACCGAGGACCCCATTTTACATATTAATCATCCGTATCAACAATCTGAATTATATCTCTTTGTCTGATAGGTTTATATCCATATGATCCACCAAGATCATGTGACCCTTCCCATTGTATAATATATATCCCAAGAGGGTCAGTGGTTTCTGTATGAAAGTAATAATGATACTCACCAGTACTATCTCTAGTAGCTCCACTAGAATTAATAAGAGTAGTACCATCAGACTTTATTACTGTAACATAAGCAGTATTTCCAGATGGATCAGTTAATACGTTACTAGACTTAAAATCAATTTCAGTCTTAATTGTATTTCCTCTTTCAAACTTTTGCATATTAATCTGCTGCCTCATAATTATTTGTACATACAAACATACCACTATCTGTCTCTATACGATCATCCACATCAGAAGATTGAGATAAATCATATACATCATTATTTGTAATATTTGTATTATAAGAGTCAGAATTTGTAGTAGTGCAAACATAACTATTATTATTAATGTGTGTAGATGTAAACATATTTGATTTAGAATTAGTAGAATTAAACATACCACTATCTAATTCTGTAGAAATAAAACTATTTGATGTTGTCTCAGTTAAATTATATAAATTGGATAGTATATCTACTAAACTAAATATATCTGATTCTAATGCAATTGAATTAAATATTGAAGATTCATTAGCTTTAGCATAATCTATAAATATTAATATAAATGGTCTGATATCTATTTTGTGGTTAATTAATAAATCAAATGCATGAGTCATATAATCTATATTATAATTTAAGTTACCAGTCTTTTCTATAAGCATATTTATTTTATGTAGTCTAGTAAGCTCTTGGGAAATCAATAGGGTAATCTTTTCATTTATATCATTTCCTGTTTTCATAATCAATAGATTAATTAAATAATTAGCAACTTCCTCTGACTTACCTAAATAGTCTACTAGATAATTTAAAGTATTATTTGTTGCCATATTATACATAGTAATTAGGAAGTTCTTAGTAAGGTTCTTATTGGATATTAGCTGGTCTATAATATAATCAATTGACATACCAAACTCACCAGCTAGCATATCAATTAAGTTATGTATAGGAATATTAAAGTCATGTGTCATATAATCAATACTATAGTTCTGTGAGTTGATAGCCATAGTTACTATATCCGTCAACATATTTATATCTAGATTATTTTGTCTGATATATAAATCCATTAGATATCTAACATCTATATTTAATAGATGGATTAGGTAGTCTATTTTTATATTGTTTGTTTTAAGTGTAGTAACAAGTAGATCTATTTTAGCATTCTTGTCTAGATTTATATTTTCTAGTAACATATCTATATCATAGTCTTGAGTATGTGTCTTTTCTATTAGGATGTCTATAAGTTCACTTTTAGTAATATTTTGGTTTCTTATTAATATATCTATGATTTCATTCCTATCAACATCTAAATCTTTGATGATAGCATCAATGTCATAACTAATATCATTTTGTTTAGATGATATAATATCAATAAGCATATTTGAGACTAATTCACTTCTTAATAATATATCAATATCATAATCCTTTTGTTTTTCTAATAAGGCAAGTAAGTCAATCTTATAATCCTTTTCATATACAAGTCCTACTATCAGGTCTATTAGATGGGATATAGTATTGTCCTTTTCTGATATTAATATATCTATTATGTTATTCTTAGTTTTATTTAGTTCTGATATTAATAAATCAATATCATAGTTATTATCTTTTACTGTTTTTATTAATATATCTATTAATTCAGTTAATGATAAATCTTTATCTTGTATTAATAAATCTATATTATATGACTTAATAATTGACAAAGACATTAGGATATCTTGTAAGTAATTTACATCACCTGTTTTTTCTATCAATAGATCAATAACTTGATTTAGTTCATTGTCGCTTAGTTTTATCATAATGTCAATTATATTATTTAGATCTTGTTGGTAGTGTACTAGAAAGTCAATTAGCATATTTGTATCAAATTCTTTGCTGGTATACATATCTATTTTGTTTCGTAGTGTATTAATTGACTTTATATCTAATGTAATATCATATTGTTGGTCTAGAGTAGTTTGGATGAGTGTGTCAATATCATAGTACTTTTGTGTGACTAGCATTTGTAATAAGTCTATTAGACTATTTGTTTCTTTCTCTTGTTTAACTAGTAAGTCTATATCCACACCAACTGTACTATCTAATTTTTTTATAACAATATCAATTGGACTGTTTAATAGATTATCTATTGATTGGACTAGAATATCTATAATCATATTCTTAGTCTTTTCTTCTGATATACCACCTATTATTAAATCTATTAGACTGTTGGTTGTATGGTTTTTCTGTTGTATTAATAAATCTATTATAGAATTAATTTCAGACTCTGGGCCTTGTATTAACATATCTATTTCTGGAGTTAGATTATCTGTCTTTCTAAGTACCACATCTATCTTATAACCAACTGATTTTTCTAATTGTAAGATCAAGTCTATTAGAATATATTTACTTATCTCCTCATCCAATACTAACAAATCTTGTTTGTTATTTATATTTAGTTCTCTTTCTAGAAGAGTGTCTATTGAATTGCTTATAGATAGATTACTATTCTTACATATAAAGTCTATTTTCTCATTCAAAGTCTTATTTTCTAATACAACTAATAGATCTATTACATGTTGTTTGTCTACTCCTTCTGTAGCTATTAGTATATCTATTAATTCTGGTCTTTCATTATTCATTGACCTAAGTAGTGCATCTGTCTTATAATTTCCTTCCTTACCTTCATCACTAACTAATAGATCAATCTGTGAATCTCTAACTATTAAGTTAAAGTAGGATTTCCCGAAACGGGCTGTACCAAACTTTGCAGAGTATTCATTTGCCATATCAAGGTGTCCAACTTACATAACCTTTACCAGGAGTCATTTCAGCAGTTGGTAATAATTCATATTCAACATATATACAATTAACAATATTACCTATACCAGAGGAACCATTATACGATGAGGGCCATCCATTAAATGACCTATTTTGCACTAATTGATATGTATTACCCATTGATAATTGATATCCTATTTGGGCAGTCCCATTTGCATCCTCAGCCCAAACACTAACAGTATACATTTTAGAAGAGTAAATTGTTGGTGATGTTGTAAATTCTAATTCTATTAAATGAGTACCTGTTGCATAATTATTTTTTTCAGTTGTTCCATTTGAAATTAATGTATTTCCAAATAAACCACCCACATGTTCATAAATGGCACCTTTAATGTCATGATCCTCTGTCTCAACTTTTACATATGCCTTAATACAATTGGCAGTTCCATCATAATCAGGTGACATAATATCTTGTGGGTCATTGGAATTCATATTTGCATTTATTTTGTCATCCAAATATATAGCTGCATTGTAACCTATTGGTGCAAAAGTATATCCAAATGTTTCAGTCATTTAAATCTCGTATTCATTTCCAACTATTGCATTTAAATCTTGATAAATATCTACCATTCTTTCGTATTTCTCTACCTTCTTACGAGCATCAGCTTTGATGTCATTAAAAGATATATTGTTATCATAAATAGCAAAGTTAGATGCTATTGTCTTTGGTGGTGAATCTCGTCTTAATTCGTAATGAACTTCTAATAAATCATCTTTAGCCTCTATATTTGTCATTTTTATATACCAAGTCATTTAATTATCTCCTTATACAGTTTCATAACCGATTGTAATCAACATATCAGCAGATGCTCCTTCTATCCAATTATAGTATAGACCACAATTAGCAGTCAAATCCCAAGGCTTCTTGAGATTTTGAGCTACAGCTCCTCCTTCTGCTGCAACATAGAATCTCCAACATACATTATGTGTTGATGCTCCACTATCTACAAACTCAAATTCAGTATTATTAGACCCTGCATTATTTACATATATATGATGGATTCTTAATTGATTACCTGCCCCAGGTGATTTTATAAAATATGCATCATCAGTACCACATCCAGAGTATCTATAAGTTATTCCATTTTGTGATGTATTAGATGATATAGCTATTATATTATTTTTTAATGTGTCAGGTACATCTACATCTAACTCATTAGAAGCATTTACATTAGCTATACCTTCTCCATCTGATATAGATACATGCAAAGAATTATGTGTACTATTCTCACATGTCACACCTACTGTAGTATTAGCATCAGCTCTAGCTGATAGTAAAGCATGTGTACCGAGTAAATCTAAACCATCTAAATCTGGTGATGAATCACTAGCTGCATTTCTGGCATCTATCCTGTCCCAATTTGTTCCATCAAATCCATACAAACAGCCAGCTACCACTAACTGATTATTAGAATTTGAAGCATTATCAGCACCTGCTGCTAATACTGTTATCGAATTAGAACCATCACTTGGTACAACTTTACAGAAGTTAGCAGCATCCCAATCGTCAATAACTGCTAATGAATTTTGGATATTAGTAAGTGTAGTTCCATCTACAGTAATACTACCCCCACCATCATCTATACTTACAAGACCAGTAGAGTTATTAGCTATTGTTACACGTAATACACCAGATTCTGTACCCCCACCAGTATATGCACCATAATCAGTATTTGAATCAATAGCATCTAATACAGTGTTATCAGTTGCAGATAAATTAGCAGTTACTGTTCCATCTACAGTAATTGTGTTACCACCATCATCTATAGATATAGAACTACCACCATCAGCAATAGTTATTGTATTATTAACATTGACAGTACCTGATACTTCTAATCTATTTGTGCTGTCAACATTGGCAGTTTCAGTACCATCCCATAATTTAACTTGTGTAAAGTAAGACATTTTTCCTCTTTAAATTATATACCATTCACTTCCATTACATACTACAGACATACTATCATATTGATTTGCTATACTCTGATTAGCTAATTTATCTATAGTTTCAGAACCATTACCATCTACAGTAATGGTTCCAGCACCAGCATTCTTAATATGATAGATTTTACCAGTTGCACCAGCTACTGCTGGTAAGGTAAGAGTAAAACCTGAATTTGAACTACATACAATAACATCATCAGATAATGTTGCTGTATAGGTATTATCTTTATCAACAATACCATATACATATCCCTTTCCTCTAATACCACCTCCAGATATAGCTTGAGATGATAGATGAGTATATACTACTCCTGATTGTAGATATCTAGCATCAGCATTACTAGAATATGTGTTTTGTATCCAATATTGTGCTAATTGTCCTGATATGGAATTAGAGGATATTCTATCATAAGCACTAACATTAATAGCCATAGCAGCATTACCATTACTACTAACACTGAATGTATCAGATGCCCATCCTGATGTTCCTGTTCCTGGATTTATGTATCCAAATTCAGATGGGTCGCCACCACCACCTGCTGTAGCATCCAATCCAGTGCCATTCCAAGTAAGATTGTCTCCTGCTAAATCACTTGGGGTTGTATATGCAACTATTGTAGTAGCTTGTGTTGATGCATATACCTTACCTAGTATTGCACCTGAATTAGTGAAGAAATGACCTTTTGAAGAAAGATAGTATTTACTTAATGCAGAAGAGCTTAAACCGTATCTTGTATCAAGATTACCACTCATTGTGTTTAAAATCCAATTTTGAGCTTTTTGTCCAGAAAGTGAATTTCCAGATATTATATTAGTATAGTTAGCTAATCTAGTTATATTGTAGTAATGAGAGTGGTCATCATCCTCTAAACCTGTTAATGCACCATGGTCAGTCACCCCAGTTGCACCACCTGATGCTAAAGCTTTCCAAGTTTGAGAATTATTATCCCATACTAAACTAGAATTGTGCCATCTCGCTGAATTCCAAGTAGCTAAATCACCTGCACCTGATATATTAAATGAAGACCATTCATACCCATCCTCAGTAGATTTTACTCTTAAGAATTCTCTAGCACTACCTATTGCAATTTCTTGTAATATGTTCCCACCATAAGTACCTGCACCGTCAACACCATAATATAAACTATAATTAGAGAAGTTAGTAGTTCCAATTGTTTCTACCTGAACTAACTCATCAAATTCTGCACCAATTACTAAATCTGAAGTATAATAAAGTGACATCTTTACTCAGCTGTAAATGAATAAGTTTTTTCTACATTACCAGCATAATTTGACCGATAACAATAATAATCTTCTGTCCAACCAGAACTATTTGTAACTGATACTGTAATAGGGTCTTCAAATCCACCATGGTCTGGACCAGTGTATATATCGACTGTTCCTAATCTCTTTGGATAACAGAACCATACAAATTCCCCTGCTGTAGCATCAAATGTCATTTCCCTTGTAGTTGTATTACTAACTAATTTACCATCAGTGAAAGTATCTCCAGTGTGTTTAGTATCCATATCCTCTATTTGAGATTCATTAATAGTAGTTGCAGTATCAGAGCCAAAGAACATATAATTAATTACTCCATTTGTTGTTCCACCGACACTTAAAGAGGTTCCATCCATATTTGTTATATTAGATATATAAACATAATAATTCTCAGCATATCCATAAGCATTAGTTACGGATACGGTTTCTTCATTCATACCACAACCAATACTATTAAACTTAAATGAATTTGTACTATCATCTTCATAATCTAAACTAGTTGCAGCTTGTCCACAACGAGTAGGCCATGCAACAACTACATAATCTGAAGCTCCTGGATTGATAGAGTAAGAAGTCTGTTCTTGATTAGTTATAGAAGAATTAGATAAACCTATAACATCAGCACTAGTGTAAGTATCAGCTTTTGTACTTGTACCGTAATAGATTCTATTAACTAATGTTTGTCCAATACCTAATTGACAGGAACTATTACTATCAGTTAATGCCTCTCCAGATATATCAGAACGCCATATATCATAGTTTTCTTCATAACCACATGGATTAGCCCAAGCCATGTTAGATGATATTTCTGTCATTTTAATGATCATTTCAGCAGAACCACTTTGGTATGAAAATCCTGTAGCTGAAAGGCTAAATCTACTTGGTACTGCTAAGAATATATATTCCCTAGAACCAGGAGTTGAACCTGGATTGAAATTCCAACCTGATGTATCTGGATCTTGAGTAGTATCGTTATCTACATCTGCTCCTGTTAAATTAGTAATGAATCCTGGTGTAAATAAACCAGTTCCTATATTAGCAGAAGGTGCAGAACCATATTTAAGTTGATTAATTGCAGCTTGACCATCATTAGCAAGTATTTCACCATCACCAAGTGAAGCTATATCTGATTTATAGACATAATAATTTTCTGAATAACCTGCACTATTCTCATGACTATTTAGAGATTGTTCAGTAAATGAAGCTGTCATAGCAGCGTTATCAGTACCTTGTCTCTTATATCTTAAATCAGTAGAAGCATTTAATCTTCCTATTCTAGTTGGGAATGCGAGAATAGCAGATTCTCCAGCACCTGGATTAATATCATCGAAAGTTTGATTCTCATTCTCACTTAAATCACTATTATTAAGCCCATTGACATCATCAGAATCTAATGTCTCTGTATCAGATTCACCCCATCTAACTTGATTCTTAAACTGTACTGTAGTTGTCCTTGGTGATTCTGAATTAGCTGAACCTTTAAATGTAATTGTATCTCCTGCATCATCAGGATAATTAGTAGCTTCTGTTGTAGCTTGAGATAATTTGTCTGATGCTGTAAATGTTAACATATCATTAGTCCAACCTGAATCACCAGCAGTATCAAAGTCACCATCTATATAAACAATCATAGATGATGGAGGACCATTTGTATATGTACATGTAAATGTTGCACTGCCAATACCTAACCATTCACCAGCACCAATTAACGCTGGACTTGTTATATTACCTGAAAATGAATCAAAGGTAAATGTAAAGTCATAATCATATGCTGCACATACCCACTTAGACCCATTCCACTTGAGAACTTCATTTCTCTCAGGAGGATCTGAAGTTGTATCTACATCAACTAATATATCTACACTGTTAGAAGAGTAGATTGCTTTTGCAGCAGACGCATAGAAAGTAGAGGCACCTGACCAAGCTACATCAGTAGATGAGCCTGCACCAGACTTATAGGGTTTCCAAGTTTGGGAATTATTGTCCCATCCTAAAGAAGAGTTATGCCATGCTGTAGAATTCCATGTCTGTAAATCTTTAGCTCCTGATAAAGCTATATTTGTAAGAATATTGCTAGAAATAGCATCAATGTATTTTTTATTAGCAGCTGCAGAGGGATATGTGGGTTCCGATAACCCAGATATCTCTGTAGCTTCAAATATAATTGCCATTTATATCTTATTTACGAAATGTAACCATCAATTAAATGAAATAAACATAATTACAGTTGAGCCCACCAATTGACTCCACGAGTTCCAGGTGCAGATATTCGTACATTTATATTAGTTGCATCGACTGTAGATGCAATTGCAAATGTTACTAATCCACTTGGAGTTACGGAGTGTGCAGTTGGTTTTGCTCCTAAACCATGTGCTATGGTATCGTCATCAGTGATTAAGTCATAACCTGATGCCTGTGCTAAATATGCACTTGATATCTTAGCATGATAGGCATGAGCTTTACTTGCTTGAGCTGATGCATAAGCTGCAGAATATTCATTACCAGATGCATTTACTATTGATAATTTCTGTGCTGATGCAACATACCAATCATATGCTGCAGTGTATTCTTCTCCTGAACCTAAATAATCTGATAATCTGCTACCTGATTGAGATAACCAATTCTGTGCCCATTGAGCATTACTTGATATTGTGGAATAACCAGCTATATCTAAAGATACAGGGGTACTACCAGAAACTCCAATTTCCCCTTCAAAAGCCTCAAATCCTGTGCCAGCTGTTAAAGTAGTCCAACTATCTGGAGTATCTGATGATGCTTCTAATGAATCTATTCTAGTATCAATATTACTTGATATTAAATCTATATATGACCTTGGAACTGCACTCGAGACATCATCCTGAAGAGTCACACCTGATACGTGACTAGCAATAAAAGGTATTGCCATATTAAACCTCTACTATCCAATTAACATTTCTGCTCCCAGGAGCAGTTAAATATACAGTAATTTCAGTATCGTCTACAGTAGTATTAATACCAAAATTAACGCTGCCCCCAGAGGGAGTTATGCTTACATATGAAGGCTTTGAGCCTAATCCGTGAGCTATAGTTCCATTATGAGCTACGGAAGCCCAACCCATCTTTGTTTTTGTATGAATGTCACCATTTGAAGAGTGACCATAATAATTACTTGAAACAGTATAAAATCCAGTAGCACCTGACCAAGAGGTTATTTCCTGACCTTCTAAAGCATCCAACCTAGCATCAATAGAACCTGATAGTGCATCTATCCACGTTTGATTATACAAATTTGAAGACAATGAATACAATGTGTGGTTAAATAAATCCTTTACTCTTTGACCAGATTGGTATGCAGAAGAGTATTCATCTCCAGAGTTATAGAAATCTGATAATCTTGAACTTGACTCAGTAAACCAGTTATATGCTAAAGTATATTTAACACCAGAAGATAATATATCTTCATAGCGTTGACTTGATGCATTCACCCAATTGTATGCATCACGAGCATTCCCAGAAACTATTAAGTATCCACTTGCACCAGACCATGCAGAACCCCCACCTGTTCCAGATGCTTGATAAAGTTTATCTAAATCTACTTTGTATGCTTTCTTACCTGAATACATATATCCAGATATGTAGAATGGATAATCATATGAGGATGGACTTGTATTCATCCAGAATATACCTGCTTGATAGTCAAATACACCTCCAAGTGTACCCATATCAGCATCAGATAATTTGTCTCCTAAATTTCCATCTCCAGAACCACTTTGATATATTTTTATTGTATAAACTTGTGCTATCTTTGGAGGTACCCAACCCTTCCAATAACCTATATTCTGACCACTAGCATACCATGATTTTTGATTAGCAACAGTTGTATCTTCTATCATCCAACCAGATTGCATCCATATAGTACCATCTGATATTGCTGTTGTTGGATTAGAATTTATATCTTCTAACCAAACTTCTTCTCCTAGAACAACTCTTAAATTTCCAGCACCTTCTTCATAATATGCTTTATCCGTAGAAGTCATTTCCCTACCTTGACTTCCTTTAAAGAGTCTATCAGTTTTATCACTATCACTTAATGTCATTCTACCATCCTAATTCTCTTATGTCAGTTAAACTTTTAGAGGAGTTTCTTATAGTAACTTTAACAACAATCATATAACCACTATCAGCAGTTGAATTAGTCCCAGAAGTCCAAGACCAATCATCTCCTGATTGAGCTGTCTGACAACCATCTCCATCTGATCCTGAGAAGGACCCTGAATCGTAATCAGTACCCAAATCAAGCCATCCTGTTAATCCAGGTAATTTTATCTCAACATTGACATCTCCTGTACCAACTGGGTCTACATCAGAATCACTTAATCCACCTAATTGTAGTTGACCATTAGTATGTGGAGTTCCATCATCAAAGAAAACCCTAAAGTATAATTGAGGTCCAGAGAAACTTGAATAATCTATAGACTGGTTAACTGCTGGATAGTAAGTAGAATAATTAGTATCGGGATAATCTAATATACCCAAATGAACTTGTGCAGAACAATTACCCAATTCTACAGTAGAGTCCCAAACACCAGTTATAGAACCTGGTACTGAATCATATGCTCCTGATGGCAATCTATAATTCTCATCATCAAAATACTCATCAGTAACTGTAGATGTAGTTCCATATGTATCTATCATATAATTCACAGTTGCTGATGTTTTATCCCTACTTGTGCTTAATATATCACATGCCCAAACATCTATAGTATCACTCTTAGATCTTGCAGTATTACTTATAGTTAATATTATACCACTTGCAATAATAGTCTCTCCAGATACAGGAGGATCTGATATTCCTATTACATTAGCATCTTCCCAATCTATATTGGCATTAGAAATACCATTGAAGTTAGCATATCTCATCTGTGCTCCATTTCTATATAGACTGGTAAAACAATTTAAACCAGATGCCCATAATCTAAATGTGTCACCTGTATCGAAATAATGTATACCAGATAATTTCTTACTATCATTAAATGTGCTTCCAGTAGCAAATCTTATTTTACCATCAATAGATGCATTTCCTTCTGCTCTATTATCATACCAACAAACATAATTAGAAGTAGATGCTGGAGCAGTTATCCCTTCATGAGAAATATAAATCCAATTATAACCGTGCAATAGATTCTCTGATACATCTATAGTAGTTACTTGACCACTACCTTGTTGCCACTTCTGAAAGTTATTATATTTACCTATAGCATTTACTGTAATAAATTTATTAGTAGATGGGGTCCAAGATTGACTACCATCCCTTTCTCCTTCATCAAATATATTACCTAAATTTAAAGAACCACTTTGAGTTCCATTGATATAACAATTTAGGGTACCTTCATCCGCCTTATTAAATGTTATATCTATAGACCCTGCATCCAAGTCAAAATCTCCTATTATAACTAAATTACTGACCAAATCTTTTGGAGAGTAGGAACCTTTAGTAGTATCATCTCTAGATACAACCCTACCCGTGTAATTAGTTACATTATCTGTTAAAGTTCCTTGCATTGCTGGTCCTTCTGAAGGTGCGAGTTCAGATAATATCTCATTCACATCATCTAAAGCTGT
>Ga0272441_10012659_pt1 | contig 12276 bp, 11 predicted proteins | sample SSMProp6N_FD_193582 | JGI IMG/M metagenome (GOLD analysis project Ga0272441, IMG submission 193582) | Marine sediment archaeal communities from Little Sippewissett salt marsh, Falmouth, MA, United States - SSM-Prop-6N | ecosystem: Environmental > Aquatic > Marine > Wetlands > Sediment ...
AGGGCTTTGACGGGGTAGCGTTCCAGTATGACGATAACGGTAACACTATCGAGAAGAATGATAACGGCAATATAACAAAATATTTCTTTAACATCGAAGATCGAATGGTGCGGGTGGAGGACGGTGCTGGAACATTGATAGCGACATACTACTACGATCCGTTCGGTCGCCGTTTGCGGAAAGAAGTTGACGCAATTCGGACTTATTTTGTATACTCGGATGTAGGATTGGTCGGCGAATATAATGAAAGCGGTCAGCAGATTCGATCATACGGTTATAGGCCCGGATCAACCTGGACCACCGATCCGTTATTTCTCAAAGAAGAAGGACATTACTACTTTTACCAGAATAACCACCTGGGAATTCCGCAAAAAGTTATTGGAATTAATGGAGCGGTAGTGTGGTCAGGCAAGTATAGCTCCTTTGGCAAGTCTGAGATTGAAGCTGGTCCAAGTGTAACGAATAATTTACGGTTCGCGGGCCAATATTATGATAACGAGACAGGGCTGCATTATAATTGGCACCGGTATTATGATCCAGCAATCGGGAGGTATTTGAGGACTGATCCTATCGGCTTTTATGGAGGAGTGGATTTATTTTTGTATGTGGCGGATAATCCGATCAAAATGATTGATCCATGGGGGCTTTTTCACTATTATAAAAAATATGGTGGTCCCAACTGGACTGCTGGTAGAAAGGCAACATGGGATTCTCTACCTGAATCTGTCAGAAGTGACATACAAAGACAGATACAAAACGGCTGGGACCCATGGTCACCATATGCTCCTATGGATGAGCAAGACACTTGCTATATGTATCATGATATTTGTTGCGGTGAAGCCCGAATGCATTGTCGAGGACAAGAAGGATGTTATGATAAATGTCTCCTTCCAAAGAAGAACAAATGCGACCGAGAATTAGTAAATTGCAATATTAGTATTGGAATAATGGGAGATGCACTAGATGAAGTTCGAAGATTAGCTGCGATTCCAGTTTTCATTCTCAGGCCTGCAACTAATAATGCTATAGCAGAAAATAAAAAGAAAGGTACGAACTGGTGGTTACGGTTTGAATTTTAGGTAAAAAATGAAAAGAAATATTGTTTTAATCATCGTATTAATAATTTGCACAAGTTGTGTTTCTAACTCAGAAATAAAAAACCACGCTAACACAAAAGAAACTGTTTTAAAGGCAGGAATGACATTGTGCGCCACAAGCGACGATGAAAAAATATGTATATTCGCAGAAGATGACTTCAAGCGCATTGTTTACTGGGATGGATTATCAAATGCTATAACATTGGTTCCAAGAAAAGAACGTTGGCATGGAAAATTGGGATTGGTTTCTCCTAAACCACCAAAAAATCTTTGGATAAACAAGAACGAGGTAACACGGGCGTTAATACAAGAAGCACAGATTAATGTAAAAAGCGTTGAAAATATTTCAAGGGGGTTAAACTTCCCAGGCAGAGATAATGGATATAATGTTGTTTATAACGATGATGGTTTGTTAATTATCTGGAACAAATCCGTGCTACCCGATCATAACGTCTTAGATTTGATGCTCTTTCAGATAATAAGTAATGGAGAAAAACCGAAAACTCTACCAGGAAGCCAGAATGATAAAATAGTTGTTGTAGATAACGGTGATGAAAAGTTGACAAAATGAAGTAACTAACCTTAGATGGCCATGGCCAAAAAATTCCGCATTGATGCCCCAGGGGCATTGCACCATATCATCGTCCGAGGTATCGAGCGCCGATCAATATTTATCGATGCCCTTGATTGTCAGAATTTTCTTGAACGGTGGGGCAATATTTTAAGAGATTTTTTGAAGTGAAAGTGAAAATTATGTCAACTTTTCACCACCGTCCCATATATTCGCCGTCGGCGGTGAATTTTTAGAAGGATCTTACGAATCTTTGATTGATCTGATGGAGTCGTGCGATCGGGTGGTCGGCATCCTCTAACAACTGTTTCACCGGGCTTCAAATAGCAATCCGACAAAACCCGCCTGGGCAATGATAGCCGACACTGCCCTTAAAGGACCAGACGGACGGCCGCCCGGCCCCCAAAAAAGAATACTGCAACCATCTCGAAGTTCAAAATTTGCCGCTTCAGCCAAGCGTATTATTTCCGATATGGCGTAAAAACGGGCGTGAGAATAGATGGGGTGACCCCCAGCGCTTTTTTTGACGTAAGCCCTTCCAAACGAGCTATCCGCCGGAATGGTTCCGATAACCAGTCGGCCTTTATCTCGCAAAACCTGGGCACACTCCAGGAAAGCTGCCTTCGGATTCCCAAGAAAACACAGGGTAGATAGGTGATGAAAAGTTGACAAAAATCAGTGCCCATATCAAAGACAACCATGCCCGGAAATCCCGTATTGATGCCCCAGGGGCACTTGACCATATTATCGTCCGAGGTATCGAGTGTCGGTCGATATTTATCGATGCTCAGGATTATCAGAATTCTCTTGAACGGTGGGGCAATATTTTATAAGATTTTTTGAAGTGAAGGTGACAATTATGTCAACTTTTCACCATCGTCCCATATATTCCGCCACAGATTGGACAAGTAAGCCTTTCTGTAGGGTTTGCGCTGATAATTCCAAATCGAGGTTTGGCTCTCGATCAGGTTGGTAAAGATAAAATCTTGACTCTGACAAGAAAGAGAGGAGGGGATTAAATGAAAAAATCGAGCGAAGATATAGTCTACGTAAGTGAATTTGTTGATCTAGTTGGTCCGGAAACTGAAATGCTTGGCCCTGTTAAAGATGGTGGCCGAATTGTAACAGGCACAGAAGCGGCGTGCTATGGACCTATGATTACGCCGGAAGTTGAAAGTGGACACACGATCAGCCGCCCCGTAGCTGTTGCGGGTGCAGAAGTTGGAGACGGTGTGGCCCTAAGAATTAAAAAGATCAAGATTACTTCAAGAGCTTCAGCGTCCGGGACTGAATCTCCCCGTGAAGGCAGTTTTGTTGGTGATCCGTTTGTGGCAAAAAAATGTCCGGGGTGTGGAAAGATCAATCCCAATACAGTTGTAAAGGGAATAGGCAGAGATGCCATCTGCTGTGCCGATTGCGACACTTCAATATCTGCATTTGATGTAACAAATGGATTTACAATGGTTTTTGATGATAATCGCACAGTGGGGGTTACGGTTCCCAATCATGTAGCCGAAGAAATAGCCAGGAATGCAGAAGATTATTCCGGAGCACCCGCGGGATCTACCTGCCACTCTATATTGGTTTTTGCTCTGGCAGATATGCCTGCTGGAATTGTATCGAAGATCCGGCCGATGATAGGCAATATTGGATCATTACCCGGTGTTACCATGCCCTCTTCTCATAATGCAGGAGACTTTGGGGTGTTTCTTATTGATGCCCCTCATGATCATGCCGTCACTGAAGAAGATCTGGCGAAAAGAAGTGATACCCACATGGACATCGATAGTGTCGGTGAAGGTTCTATCGTTATTGCACCTGTTAAAGTTGAGCAAGCCGGCATAATAGTCGGTGATGTACATGCGATGCAGGGTGACGGGGAGATTGCAGGTCATACAACAGACGTATCGGCGGAGGTCACCCTTGAGGTTGAGGTCATCAAAAAATTAGCAAATGATGGACCGATCTTATTGCCGTTAATGGAGAATCTGCCGCCGCTAGCGAGATTACCTTCTAATGAAGAGTTGGAGGCCGCACGATCGCTAGCTAACAGAAACGGTTTTGATATCCAAACTGAGGTGGCCCCCATCCAGGTGGTGGGTTCAGGTGCTAATTTGAATGAAGCCACAATGAACGGTCTCGAACGAATGGCAAAGTTAGCAGATATGGATATTGATGAGGTGAAAAACCGCGTAACGATCACAGGCGGCATTGAGATCGGCCGCCTTCCCGGCATAGTTCACATCTCAATGCTCATCCCCATCAGCCGATTGGAACAAATAGGCATTGCGCATCTCGTAAAAGAGCAATACGGTTTATAAATCATAACCGCCGTTCCCATGACGCCCTCTTTTGCATTTAAAGGGGGCGTCGTTGTTTTTTGTCGGGTTGCGACAAGGATTTCTAAAAAATTTCTCGTATCAGGCTTCTGGCGGTAGATAGGGGACGATGGTGAAAAATTGACAAAAATCAGTGACCACATCAAAGACAACCATGCCCGGAAATCCCGTATTGATGCCCCAGGGGCAATTCACCATATTATCGTCCGAGGTATCGAGTGTCGGTCGATATTTATCGATGCCCAGGATTATCAGAATTTTCTTGAACGTTCGTGACCTATTTTAAAAGATTTTTTGAAGTGAAGGTGACAATTATGTCAACTTTTCACCATCGTCCCTCACATTCTCGAAAAAATCCTCCCGGTTCGTGTTATCTTTACATATCGCTTTGCCTTCGATCCCTCAAATGACAATTTGATGCAAGGCGCCGAGGGCATCTATGCGAGCTCTGCGAGGCATGTGATTTAAATACGGTATCTTCCCTATCTTATCAACATCGAAACAACGTTCCTATGTTCCTGATAGGCGCCGCGCAAGATACATCAGTGGATACCTTTCTAAAACCTTTGTAACCTTTTCTCCTCCTGCACGTTTAATATTCAAAAAGTTCAAAAAGTTTTGGCGGTCGGGCCTTATTGCAGTGTTTTGACATCGTCTCAAATCACTTCATAGTGGCCGATAAAACATCGGATTTTTATTTAATTCAAGGGGAAAGGGGAGGAAAAAATGAAGAGAAAATTTTTGAAAAAATTCGTTTGTTGTTCAGGATTGTTGTTCATGACCTTTCCGGCCTGGAGCGCGGTTCCTAAGAACCTGATATCCGGAGACGGCACCGGAAATCAAGCACCGTCTATCGCCGATGTCGAGAATCCTTTGTTCGAAGGTAACCTGATTCTGGCCCAAGGAGGTGGCGGAGGCGGCGGCAACGGTGGTGGAAATGGCGGTGGTGGTAATGGCGGGGGTGGCTCCGGCGGTGGTGGCGGTAACGGCGGTGGCGGCTCCGGCGGCGGTGGTGGCGGCAACGGTGGCGGTAACGGCGGTGGCGGTTCCGGTGGTGGATCCGGCGGCGGAAACGGTGGCGGCGGAGGCAACGGTGGTGGATCCGGTAACGGCGACGGAAATGGCGGCCAGGGCGGAAACGGCAGCGGCCAGGGCGGTAATATCGGCAATGGCCCGGGGTCAGGTGCACAATCACAAAATCAAAATCAGGAGCAAACCCAGACCCATACGCAAACCCAGTCTCAGCAGCAGACGCAGGAACAATCACAAATTCACACCCAGACAAAAACGCAGGCCCAGACCGCAACCCAATCTCAAAACCAAACGCAACTGCATAACGACGACCCGACCCAGGCTCAGATCCAGACCCAATCCATGGTCCAAAAGGCCAGTGCCTATGGCCAGGATGACAGCACAGAAAGCGGTAACGACCAATAAAGGGCAGATAGACGAATAAAGAATAGATAGGGGCACCCTCCGGTGCCCCTATCTATTTTCCCGGCCGTGACAAAACCCGATCCTGCCACCGGTTCGATCGGCAGAAGTATATTGGGGGAGAAGGGGACATTGCTTCAATGTTGATTCGGTACGAGTTCAAGTTCTCTTTGTATCGTTTTGGTGGCTGCAGGCAGTTCCGGGTCTTGGCTTACCCTTTGGGTCGCCCGGCTGATGGCCCAACGGTCTACATTAAACCGGCGAGCCACTTCGCTTCCGGAGATCGACAAGTTCTTCTTGGCAACACAGCTGATCAGGGAGCGAGCACGTGCGATCTCAACGCGTATAGTCGGCCGAGCCAATTCCTTCTCTTCGATGCCAAGATAACGGCACGCAGCGGCGATGACCGCGGACAGAACGATACCGGCCGATTGCATCCGCGTCCATCTCCTGCGGCAGATACGAGAGCCTCTCGTTAAAATCCTCCCGGTTCTTGTCATCTTCTAATATCGCTTTGCGTTCGATCCCTCGAATGACAATATTAGACAAGGCGCCGGGGGCATCTATGCGAGGCAGATTGAAATACGGTATTTTCAATAGGCTGTCAACATCGAATGTCCCCTTGTCCCCCAAATCGATTGATTTGTTCCATTACCTTAAAACCGGTAGCGCAACCCAGCACAAACGGCATTCGAACCGCCATCCTCAGCCACGAGCCCGAAGCCGTTGGATCGGTGGTGCAACCGCGTCAGCACTTCCCAGTTCGCAGTAGGCGGACCAAAGGTTAATTCCAAGAACCAGTAGATAAGCCATTTGCTGCTGCTGTCATTGGTTTCGAGTTCGACTTTCGGCACTTGGGTGGCATAGGAAGAACCGATTCCCCAAGCAATGCTAGTGGCCAGATGATCATCCCAGGGAAATCGGTGCCAGCGAAAGCCGAGAATGGGCAGGTTGATCTCCCAGTTGTCCTGCTCACCGAAATACTTGCCCACCTGGCCCTCGAGCTCGAAAGAAAGATTCCCTTGGAAAAACCTGAGATAGGTCCACGAAGCCGAGGCCACGACAATCGAGGCGTCGGTAAACTCCGCACCCGGTACGATCGCGTTTTCCCACTTCTCCTTGGTTAACTGGCCGGCGTATAGCGCCACCGCAAAATCCTCAGCCGAAGAGAGGTCGGGTGAAATCCCCAGCAGCAAAATCATCAGGGCAATTAGTGTTCGTTTGTTCCTGTCTATAGCCATTGGCTATGGTTAGCAGCTGTCCGTTTGTTGATCAAGCCGGTGATATATTGAGTAACCCATTATGAATGGAGCTTCTCAAAGCATGTGCCAACTTGCCAGTATCGTAACTGCCAGAAATTACATCGTATTATCAGATACGGTTTGGCTATCATAAAGCGATTTCCGAAAGCCTCGGATGAACGTTGCTTCAATGTTGATTTCTTTCGAGTTCGGGTTCTCTTTGTATCGTTTTAGTAGCTGAAAGCAGCTCCAGGTTTCGGCTTACCCTTTGGGTCGCCCGGCTGATGGCCGAGCGGTCTACATTAAACCGGCGGGCCACTACGTTTCCGGAGATCGTAAAGATCTGCGTGGACACATAGCTGACTAGAGCACGAGCACGTGCGATCTCAACGCGTATAGTCTGCCAGGCCAGTTCCTTCTCTTCGGTGCCAAGATAACGGTACGCAGCGGCGATGACCGCGGACAGATCGATACCGGCCGATGGCATCCGCATCCATCTCCTCAAGCAGCCTCGAGAGCCTGTCGATAAAATCCTCCCGGTCCGTGTCATCTTTAAATATTGCTTTGCGTTCGATCCCTCGAATGACGATATGATGCAAGGCGTCGGGGGCGTCAATGCGATCTCTGCGAAGCAGATTTAGTTACGGTATTTTCCATAAGTTGTAAACATCGAATGTCCCTATATTTATAAGCCGGACATTCCTGGCTTTTAATAATGCATTTCAGTTTACAACCCGGTCCAAGAAGTCATTAATGTCTTTCCAGTATATGTCCCAGACAGGTGGCCCGTCGTTGTGTCCGCAATCGTAAAGGATCAATTCGGCATTTGGAATATGCCTTTCCATCTCAAGGGCATGTTGGACAGGGACAACATCGTCCTTGGTACCGTGTATGATCAGAATTGGTCCTCGGTAATCCAATAGTGCGGAAACGGTATCGTAATTGTCCGAAAGCAGTATATCCGGTGCTCCATGGGCCATCGCCTTTATAGACGTGAATGTTGATTCCACAATTATAGCGGTAGGCGGTCGATGCCTGGAAAGCTCGCTCAATACGCTACCGCCCAGTGAGCGACCATGGAACACAATGCGTTTAGGGTCTACTGTCGGCAGTGATATCAAATGATCATAGAATCGCCTGTAATCTGATGCGATGCGTTTCCTGCTGGGCGTCCCGGCACTTCGTCCGTATCCGCGATATTCACCTAGCATTACTGTAAAGCCCATGCGTTGATAAGCTTCAGCACGATTCACGAGAAAATCGATCAATTCACGATTTCCGTGGGCCATCAACACTGCAGGTCCCTTGTTGGCCGCATCGACACCGTCTCCCTTGAAGAGCCACCACTCCACATCGCCCTGTTCTGTGTTCAGCCAGTACCGTTCCAGGTGAGTCACATCATCCGGAAATGGGGGTACCGACCGAATCTTGTGCGGCTGAAACACCAACCGGCGGACGGGATGTGTGCAAGCGATTAATTCGAAAATACAAATTAGTAACAGAGTCGGTAACGAATTCAGGATGAATTTCTGAATGTCATGCATATTAATTGTTTCCCCTCCTGTGTGTCGCATCTCACGGACTCCGGACTTCACGGTTCACACTATCAGAGACACATTGTACCTCGCAAAAATCATTCAACATTGAAATTATTGACTTTTTAGCATAAACCTGCCAACACTTCATCCATGATAAAGCTGACGCTGAGGATCAAAGGGATGTTGCTTCAATGTTGATTTCATTCGAGTTCTCTTTGTATCGTTGCGAGCTCTGCGAGGCATGATTTAAGTGCGGTATTCTTCATAGGCTGTCAACATCGAAACAACGTCCCTTTGTTCCGACCTTTGTTCCGACTTAGGCATACGCGTGAATAAAGTTTAAGGATCCTGTCCGAGGGGAAAATTGGCAAAATAAATTGTTCTGTAAACTCGGTTGTACCTTTAGAATAATAAAGAAAATTTTATGCGGTTTGGCTATTACAAAAAAATGCATGAATAAAGGATCGAACAATTTTATAGCGGGAGACGGAATCTGGAGTCGAACAGAGAATCACAGTTTTGCAGACCGCTGCCTTAGCAGTTGGCTATTTCGTAATTTTAAAAATGATACCCTTGAATATCCAGGTTTGTCAGACCAGCTGCTTTTGCCCAATTTATCACATCTTCATATTCTTTCCGTGAAATCGTTCGTGATATTTCTGGATACTCAAACGCTTTATACATAGGTCTATATTGCGACATCAGGTTAAGGTAGGTATCTTTGGGAAGGTTTTCCGCAACCCAATCTATAACCTCCTTTGTTCCACTCACATTGTTTGGCATAACTAAATGGCGAATCATTAATCCACGGTTAATAAGTCCACTATTTGTTGGTTTGGCGGTTCCCACTTGGCGATGCATTTCTAGAATAGCGCCTTGTGTAAAACCGACATATGTATCTGCTCCAGACGAGTACTTGGCTGCCATTTGTCCATCGGAATATTTGTAATCAGGCAAATAAATGTCAATTATACCGTCAAGAATTTTTAATATTTCTACTCGTTCCCAACCGCATGTGTTATATACTAATGGCAAATTTAGGCCTTTCGAGGCGGCTTTATCTACTGCAAGTACTATGTGTGGCGAATAGTGCGTCGGGGTAACAAAATTAATATTAGAACACCCTCTTTCTTGGAGTATTAACATCATATTCGAAAATTCATCGATGCTTCTCACAGCACCAGCCCCTCCCTGACTAACCTCCCAGTTAATGCAAAATACGCATCTTAAACCACAGTTTGTTAAAAAAATAGTCCCAGAACCACCTTGTCCCACAAGTGGCTTTTCTTCTCCGAAGTGTGGATGAAATGATGAAATTTCTAACTGCCAGTCTGATCGACAAAATCCTTTTTCGCCCTTGAGTTTGTTCGCTCCGCACATTCTGGGACAAAGTTCACAACTTTCCATTAATGCCCACAACTTCTCACCACGTTTCTTTAATTCTCCACTTTTATGTAGATGTAAATATCCTGGTTGAAAACCACCGTGTATTCTTTTTTTATTATATCCAAAACTATTTGTACTGAATATGGGAGTAAAACCTGCAAATGATGCAAATAAAATAGACTTTAAAATATCTCTTCTCGATATGAGATGCATTGGGCCCTTCCTTTTTTTTTGTCTATAAAAAATATCTTGGGGAACCTTGTTTTAGAAATCACTGCGCTCCAAAGTTGAGTCACCTAAGGGTTGGACGAAATAGAGTGCGAATTATCAAAGGAATAGATGTGGAGCCATAAGGAAAGCTGTAACGATCGCAGTGGATGAACTTGAACTCAAAGTGAGCTAAGAACATTAATAATCAGATATATTGCTGTTTGTCAAGACAGATTCGTTTTGATAAACAAAACGGCAATATTTAAAGTTGTTTGCGCTAAGCATATGTGTGGAGTATGGGAACGTGGAGAATGGGCACGTTGTGAAAGCGCCGGGATAAACCGGCATAGAGTAGGGGATGAAAGAGCCCTACATGAAAGGAGAAGCTGCTCCATTGTGGCCCCGAGTCATGCGCGGGCAACCGTGAGGATGCCCGTGAAGCGTTGACAGGGGGAAGCGCAGGCCAGCCATCGAGCTCCGAAATCACCAGTTTAGGGTGCCGACCCTGTACAACGTGGGGGAAGGCAATACGGCATAAGGCGCGAAGCAGCGAGTCATGTGCCGGCCCTGCGTAGATAGGGGACGATGGTGAAAAATTGACAAAAATCAGTGACCATATCAAAGACAACCATGGCCATAATATCCCTCATTGATGCCCCAGGGGCACTTCACTATATCATGGTCCGAGGTATCGAGCGCCGTTCAATATTGGTCGATGCCAAGGATTATCATCATTTTCTTGAACGGTCGGGAGGTATTTTAAAAGATTTTTTGAAGTGAAGGTGACAATTATGTCAACTTTTCACCATCCCCAATATTCTTTTACGAAATTGTCACGATTCTTATTGTCATTAAAGATATTGCGCTGCCCGATTCCGCGAGCAATGATATGGCGCAAGGCAGCGGGATGATCAATTCTGGATTGGCGTGGCATGAATATCCTGTATCAAATCAGTGATATTTTAAAAAGTTTAAATAATGAGAATGTCCCCTTAAACCCATCAGGAAGAGGCCTATCTGCCGAATTTGATCGGCACCGTTCACCTGAATCCCCTGCCTGCCACATGTTGAATTTACATAGGCCTTGAAACACAAGGGCCGATTTGAGATACTCATCTATCTCAAATTCAATCTTCTTATATTTTTGTTTATCAAGCATCCTTAACTGAAACCGGGAGGTTTAGATGAAGCAGAAGACCAAGGACAACATTTACAAAGCCTTCATCGGCGAGGCTAAAGCGTACTTTCGACTGCTGGCTTATGCTGAAAAGGCGAAAGAGGAAGACGTTCCCCAGATCGCCCTGTTGTTCCGAGCCATTGCCGAGGCGGAGCGGGTGCATGCTACCCGACAGTTGAATCTGGTTAAGGATCTGATCGTCAAAGATACGGATACAAACCTGGAGCAATCCTTTCAGCGGGAAAAATCCATCAGCGAGAATGAGTATCCCGGTTTTCTCAAGGATGCGGAAGAGGAGGGCGAAACCGCGGCCGCGCAGGTCTTCAGCCAGGCCAGAGACGCGGAGGGCTACCATGCCAAACTGTACGAACGAGCCATATACCACGTGATCAAAGATAAGGTGAAGGAATATCATGTGTGCCAGGTGTGTGGGTATGTGACGGACAAGAAAATTCCTAAGAAATGTCCGGTCTGCGGCGTAACTGAAGAGAATTTTAAGACGATCGACAGCTAATAGAGACATGAACGATTGGTATGAAAAGCGCTTTTCGGTGACCCGGACTGGTTGATGGCCTCTACCAAGCCAATGAGGTTGAAGTAGTCAACCCGTCAGCAATGCCCGATGTCGAGGGCATTAGCCTGCACAATAGACAGCACTAAAACACATTTAGAGAGATAGAAATGAGAAGACTTGCGAGTTTATTTATCTGGGTCTTTTTTTCGATGACAGTGATTACCCACATGGCTTCCGCCGATGAAGTTGTCCTTGACAACGGTGACAGGATCACCGGTAAGCTCGTGCGGTTGAAGTAGGGTAAGCTTGTTTTTGAAACAGATTATGCCGGCGAGATTACAATTCAGGCCAAGAAGGTGAGCCGTCTGGCCACTGATAAACCCGTTGAGGGTAGATAGGGGACGATGGTGAAAAATTGACAAAAATCAGTGACCACATCAAAGACAACCATGGCCCGGATATCCCGTATTGATGCCCCAGGGGCACTTGACCATATTATCGTCCGAGGTATCGAGTGTCGGTCGATATTTATCGATGCCCAGGATTATCAGAATTTTCTTGAACGTTCGTGACCTATTTTAAAAGATTTTTTGAAGTGAAGGTGACAATTATGTCAACTTTTCACCATCGTCCCTCATATTCCCGAGGATGGTCAGTGGTCCAAGGCGAAGGTAGGTACTCCGCAAGGATCGGTCATTTCGCCGATTTTAGCAAATATATATCTACATTACGTACTGGATCTGTGGGTAAACAAATGGCGCAAAAGCAA
>Ga0272441_10012660_pt1 | contig 12276 bp, 13 predicted proteins | sample SSMProp6N_FD_193582 | JGI IMG/M metagenome (GOLD analysis project Ga0272441, IMG submission 193582) | Marine sediment archaeal communities from Little Sippewissett salt marsh, Falmouth, MA, United States - SSM-Prop-6N | ecosystem: Environmental > Aquatic > Marine > Wetlands > Sediment ...
AAATCTTTATTACCGTTCAAAGCTTTTACAGACTCAAATCCCAGATGCTCCAATATAACACTCGCAACATCTAGTATTATCTGTTCATCATCAATAATAAGAATTTTTTTCTTTTTCATCTTTGAGGATAAATTGTTTTAAAAACCATCAATTCAGATTCTGTTTGATAAAAGATTATCGAGATCCATTCTTGTAAAATTTTAACATCTATAAATTCAGGATAAAAGACCATACTTCTTTATTTTTGGCAAAATAAAAATGTGAACTGAAAGCTCGATACATATCATTAACCTTTAAATTAAAAAAATCAAAAAATATTTAGAAAATTAATTCTAAGGATAAAATTTCCCTGGATCTTTGATTACCATGTCTATATATTTTTTCGATTTCGAACATGCTACCAAGATATCATCACCTTTGAAAAGAAATGATGATATTGAAGATGCAAATATGCAGCCTGTCCCTCTTAAATTATTTGGATTTCTGGTTGATTCAAACACTGTAATTGAATCATCAGAAGAAAGGATATCAATTGGTTTACCTTCCAGATGACCTCCTTTAAGGTAGACAGCAAAAGAATTATCCTGCTGGATTGATTTTGCAGCTCGAATCATGTCATTTTCATTTTTTATTTTCAAAGAGGTCATATATTCAGCTTCAGGTATGTTGGGTGTGACAACAGAACTAATTGGCAAAAGTTTTTCAATCAAATAATTATAGACATCCTGTTTAACAAGTTCACCTCCGGAAGACGTTTTTTTTAAAGGATCCACAACAAGTTTTAGACTCTTTTTTTCAACAAAATCAACTATAAGATCTATTTGATAACAAGCAGGGAGCATTCCAGTTTTTATAACCTTCGGATTAAAATCTTCCAGAAGTTTTTCAAATTGATCTTTAAAAATTTTTTCAGATATTACATAAATTGATGAAAGCTCTTTTGAATTCTGGGATGTTACACCCGAGATCAGCGTAACATGTGCAACACCGAGATTACGAAATGTAATAGAATCCCGGACAATACCAGCAAGACAGGTTGGATCGAATCCCCCAATGGACAAAACGGCACAATTTTTCATGATAAATATTACTTCTTTGTCTATCTACCGAGTTTTTGATTATCCGTAGACGAAGGTTACTCCATAACCACCGAGAGGGTATTTCCAATCAATATTTTCAAATTCGTAGCAAGCTATCCTGCAAGTTCCACACTCAAGGCAACCTTCAAAGGATACAATAACTTCATCATCTTCAATCTTATAACATTCAGCGGGACATACATATGTACACTGCTTTTTTATGCATTTTTTGCAATTTTCCTGTGATTTGATCTCCAGATGAGTATTTGAATCAGCTTTGAATTTGACTCTGTAAAGCTTGTCTTCCAGCTTCATTCCTTAGCTCCTTATAAAGATTTACATCTATATTATGGTTCAAACCATCGAAAAATTCAACCCAATTATGTATAACCATCAACCAAACATTAAAAACCATCCTTGACATCTTTGATCTCATTGTTATAATTATTTAAAATAGAAGACACGGGATTTCATTGAAGCATATAATGAATTCTCAAAAGATAACATTTAACAAGGAGGTTGCATGAGAGTAAATACAGTTGCAATATTAATCGCAATTGTTGCTCTATCAATTGCTGTTCCAACTTATGCTGGTTCGGGGTACATCTTCGATAATTTTACTGTACCCATGCTATCAGAGGATCGTAACGGTAACATGACACTCGATGAAGGTGAAGATTACAATGGAAATGGTGTTCTTGATCTTCCAACAGAAGTAACTTTATTTGATTATGAAGGTTCCATAATCATTATCGACTTTTTTGCCTACTGGTGTGGTCCTTGTCTTACCGCATCCCCAAAAATTCAGACAGAACTTTACGAGTACTACATTCAAAGGCTTGGAAATCCGAATAATGTTCCCGTTCATGTTTGGGGTATAAGCATGCAGGGAGAACAAGAAGGATTGACAAAAGCTGATATCGATCAAAAAACTTACGAATTTCTGGATAAAGTACCTACAGTTTCCTATCCCATGATGATGGATTATGAAAGAGTTGCATGGGATATGACAGGCTCGAGCAGTATTCCCCACATGGTAGTTATTAATGGGATTCCAAATGATCCTAATTACATGCAGTGGGAAGTACTTTTCGGGGAATCTGGATACGGTGGTCCTGATACTATCAGAGGATACGTCGATAGCATAAATCCTTCATTCGATCCACTTCTCAATTTCTCAACGAATCAAGGAACATATTTCCCTGGTGACTCGCTTTCAGCTAATTTTAATTTGAGATACTACGGTCAAAGTCCCAGTATGGATCTTTATGTGGCTCTCAGTGCATTCGATCAGATTATATTTTATCCAAATTGGTCAAGTACACTCAGTGCAAGCCAGCTTCTGATGAGTCGGGGATATAATGAAGATTTTGCAATTCTGAGTAGAATTCCAATTTCAACCGACCTGCCGGAAGGTACATATTCACTTCTTGCTATCTGTGCAGAATCAGGAACCTACAATCCAATCAGCGATCTTGCTCAACTCGATTTCAATATTTCACACTCAGAAAAAGGTGAAATGAGAAGCTATTTCAAAGATAATCCCGTTTACAAAGATCCTGAATCAGGTAGATGGCCCTTTACAATTAATCTTGAAAACACCGGTCCAACTGATATTACTATTGATATGATGACTCTCGAATTTTTCGACACCGACGGAACTAGCACAGGTGTCCAGGATTACTCGGCAAATTTTCCACAGTGGTTCAGTGCCCTTGGAGGATTGGTTGCCACTGGTAAAACTGTTTCCGCAACCTTGAACATACAATTAGGAAGCAATGAAAGTGGTAAAGCCCAATTCTATTTTCATGGTGTTGACGAGAATAGTGCTGAAGTTGAAACGACATCTGACGTTCTGGATCTTTTACCAGCACAGTAAAACTAAAATCAGATTAAATTTTAAAACAGCTCGTTTTAAAACGGGCTGTTTTTTTTATTTGATGAAATCTTTCTTCAATTTCCAAATTTATTAAAAAAAAAATCCCTTTTTTTTACTGGTTGCACAACAAACTAAAAAAAATCTTGAAACCGCATGATATCTGTTTAAAATATGAAATAAAGTCACACCACAATATTCATAAACTTTAATTTTTATAAATCAAAAAGGACGATTATGCAAAGACTATGTACAAAATTGCCGATAAAATAAGTATGAAATATTTATCTTAGAATAGAACAAATTAAAGGTCTTAAAACATTGAATTTTGGGAGTCTTAATAAAAACTATAAAAATTTTTTTGTATTCGAGATTAACAGCTAATACTATAAAATCGTTAATATAAACATGTGATGATAAATAAATTATCATTTAAAGATAAAATATTATACAAGATCTTGATTGTATTTAAAATTGATTTATGTAATAATGAACCTTATCAAAATATCTTTTGTTAGCAAGTTTTGTACATCAATTATTCATGTATCCTAACTTAGGAGGTTTGGTAGAAAATGGATAATTTAAATTTAAAATTATTAAATAAAGAATTAAATTCAGATAGTCAAGGATCTAAATATTTCAGACTTGGAAGTTATCACATGAAGTGTGGAGATTTTATTACTGCGAGAAACGAAATGGAACTTGCTTTATCATATCATAAAGAATCCCTTCCATCGACTCATCCAGTTTTATCAGAAGATTTGACAATTCTAGGAACGATATATTGGAACCTTTATAACATCCGCTTCGCCCACAGATATTATTTTGAGGCTTTAGAATTAGATAAGCAAAATTTTTCACATAAACATCAAAAGGTAATAAGAAATATCAACAATCTGGGATTAATCAACAAAACACAGGGGCGTTTTGACCAGGCTATATGGCTTTTTGATAGAGCTCTCATTTCAAGTCTTTACACAAATCCCGATAAATCTGACTTCCATTCAAATCTTGGTTTATCTCTTTACGAAAAAGAACTTTACACCGATGCAAAAAAAGAAATGGAAAAAGCATTATTATTAGACATCAATTCTGAAAAAGAATTAAAAATTGCAAGGGATCTGATGTATCTCGGTTACGTTCAAAAGAATATTGAAAGTCCAGAAAAAATTATCAATATGATCAATAAAGCAGTTGAAATTTATGAAGCAAATAATCGCTCTAATATGGTTGCAATCTGTTACACATATATTGGTGACGTTTCTGAGGATAAAAACACAAAAAAGCAACATTATGAAAAGGCTATAAAGATTTTCCAGCAATTATCAGACGAATATCAACTTGATATAAAAGCAATTAAAATAAGGATGAAGGGGCTTTAAAACCCCATCATCCCTTCTCATCTATCAATCACTTATCTTTATAAAATTACCACCATCAGGATTAGTACAGCGGTCAGCTTCTAGTGATGGACAAACCAGTGGAGCCTCTTCTCCAACATAAATCCAGTTACAGGACTTACATTTCCAAATATTTGTTTTGATTTGATCGAATCCCATCTCCGGATTTTCACATTCAGGAATTGTTCCAAACGGACAATGTACAGGAGTTCCTGTAATGTCGACATGACATTCGCATACTGAATGTCTCCATATAGTCATGATACCCTCCTAAAAATTAAAATTATTGTTTAGCAACCTTTAAAAACAATAATATCATAGACTAAAAAAAAATTCAATATACATTTAATATTTGAACAAAAAAAGTGAAGAAATGCTATAGCATATCAGATGAAAGGAGTTCCCCAGCCAATGCAGATGCAGCTGCTGTCTCAGGACTTGTTAAATAAATCTCTCCTTCTTTGCACCCCATCCTCCCTTTGAAATTTCGATTTGCTGTACTAATGCAAACCTCACCAGGTGCCAAAACTCCTTCATGTGCTCCGAGACAAGGTCCACAACCAGGATTCATAATTATACAACCTGCTGAATGAAGAGCAGCAATTATACCTTTTTCAATTGCATCGGAAAAAATTTCTCTTGAAGCGGGAAAAACAAGAACTCTTATATTATCAGCAACTTTTTTACCTTTTAAAATATCTGCTGCCCTCTCGAGATCTTCCAAACGACCGTTTGTGCAAGTACCTATCACAACCTGATCGAATTTCAATCCTTTGAGTTCATGAACAGGTCTCACATTATCAACGGTATGAGGGCAGGCAACCTGAGACACTATATCACCAGCATCATATTTTAAAATATTTTCGTAAGAAGCATCAATATCTGAATAAACTGGTTCATACTCATCTTGAATTCTTCCGGATAGCCATTCTCTTGTTTTATCATCGAATTGAACGTATCCGTTTTTTGCTCCCATTTCAGCAGCCATGTTACACAGAACCATCCTGCCACCGATACTCATATTGGAAACCGCAGAACCTGCGAATTCAACAGACTTATAAAGTGCTCCATCAGCACCGATATCACCAATAATTTTTAAGATAAGGTCTTTTGCCGATACATTTTTCCTGAAATTACCTTCAACCTCTATTTTTATTGTCTCAGGAACCCTTAACCACATCTCACCAGTTGCCCAAATAACAGCTGCTTCACTCCTGCCGATTCCCGCTGAAAACGCCCCAAAAGCACCATAAGTCGTTGTGTGGGAATCGCTACCTAAAATCAAACTACCGGGTTTAGCAAATCCTTGTTCAGGTAAAACCTGATGACAAATCCCAAAATTAATATCAAAAAAGTTTGCAATTAGATTTTTCTTGACAAATTGCCTGATAACTTTGTGGTTGGTTGCATAAATTTCACTTGCTGCTGGTACACAATGATCGAGTATAATAACCAGTGAATCCGGGTTCTTCACCTTTTTAACACCCAGTTTCTCAAAGGTTTTGGATATAGCTGCTGAATTATCGTGAGTAAGAACAATATCTGGATTAACAGTGACAATTTCCGATGGTATCACCTTATTTTTCCCAGAATTATTAGCAAAAACTTTTTCGACAAAGGTCATTCCCATATTGAAATCCTCATTTAAAGAAAGGTTCGAAATTGACAAAATCCATATGATGGAGAATTATTGCTTCCGGTGTTCGTTTTGAAGTATCTCCCTCTTTAGAATGAACAGCAACGATATGAATTACTTCAGGGGGTAAATCAAATTTATAACAAATACCAACACCTGAAAAAGGATGTCTGAGAAGATTTCCATTATAACTCTTCTTCACCTTATCGTTATCCTTGGTATATTCCAGAAGTTTTCCTATATCATGTAAAAGTGCACCCGATACAAGATGATCATCATTAATCTTGAATAGTTTTCCATAAGTTTCTTTCATAATTTTTGCTGATTGGATACAGCAATTCACGATACTTCTCGTATGCATCACTATGTTTATCTCGATATCCTTGATTAACAGCGTAAAAGGGATCTTCTCGAGATCATCATAAGACCAGCCACCTTCTTTACAGGCAGCATCCCATACCTTTAATGTTTTAATTCTCAGATCTTTATCTTTTATTAGATCGAATTCTGGCATAATTTCTATTAACTTCTCATACATAATCATCACTCCTATCTATAAATGTCTTTCATCGGGTCCGTCATATTCCCAATTATCCGGTAATATCCTCCTCATGGTTTTTTCCCGGTTTCTCTCTTCAAGAATATGAGTAATTAATCCCGGTAACCTTGCGATCATGAAAAACGCATTTGATAGCTCTGAAGGTATATCAATTTCACATAAAATAGCGGCGATAGCGCCATCTACATTAATAGGCAGGGATTTTCCCTTTTCTTTGAACGCTTTTTCAAAAGCCCTTGCCATTGCAACAAATTTACCTGAAATACCGAGAGTATCAGAAATTGCAAATATTTTTCTAGTACGGGGATCATCCGTATGAATCCTGTGCCCAAATCCTGATAATCTCATTTTTTTACCTTTATATTCCTCAATGATCGATTTTGCAGAATCTTCAAGACTTACATTAGATTTTTCAGATTTTTCTACACCATAATGGAGTGCATTCATGCATTCCTCGATTGCACCACCATGGAATCTGGAAATCGATAAAATTCCAGCTGCTATTCCCGAGTTTATTGGAGCACCGGTAGATGTAACAGTACGAGCAGCCAATGTAGATGGTGGTGTAACACCATGATCTACTGATGATACTAGGATAGCATCAAGCATTTTACCTACATTTTCCTCCGGCATTTCACCTTTAATCAACAGGTAAATCATCCTCGGATATGTTGCTTTTCCTATAAGCTCATCAAGAGGATAGCCTCTAACAAGGATTTTGTTGGGTTTGATATCAGTTATAGAAGATTTCCATATTTTATCATTCATCAAATAGCTCTCCTATTGTTTGTGTTTCAATTTCTATTTTTTTTAATTAGACGAAAATTAACATTTATGAACAAAATGCAGGCTTTTATTATAAAACGAAAATGAGAAAAAAACGAGTTCGAACTTTTCAAGACTTAAGGACATTTAAAGAATCTATTACTTCAAATCTTATTTTTTAACGAATGGTACCACTCCTGATCTTTTAAAAGGAAAACTTTTTTCACCAATTCCCGGGATAGCAAATTTTAAATCACCTGACAATTCATAATTTGATGAAGACTTTTTCAGCACATTCATAAGAGATTTTCCAAGCTCAAAAAAGCTTATATTAGCAGGAATATCTAATGTTGAATCTCCATTACCCGCAACTCTTTTCGATCTATTAATACCACCCTCTGTTATCTCAGATCCTGCAAGTTTGATGCTGTAATTCATTCCACTAATGTTTACAGGAAATTTATTGGGATTTTTAACGCCTGTGACAAAAAGCAATTTGCTTCCAGTAATATCGAGTTTTTCTATTTTAACTCTTTTTAAAGTTAAGGTTGGCATTTTGGGTTTTTCGAAACTTCCAGCCTTTTGAAATGGAATATCAAAAGAACCTACACCAATTGTCCCAGAAACATCGTAATTAATTTTTTCATTTTTAATATAATCTTGAGCTGTTTTGAAAAGTTCCATATATTTAACTTTTACCGGAAACTGTAGAACATTAGAAGCTCCTCCACTCAGATCGATGCCTTTTTCGAGTATTCCTTTGGCAAAATCGTTATTATACATTTTCAAATTATAAGCAATGTTTCTTATCTTGATTCCAACGGGATTGGGATTTGTTACTTTGAAATCAAAAAGCATTGTCGATTCGAAAAGAGACAAATCATCAAGAGACATCTTTTCGAATTCAACCGTTGGTTTTTTAATAGCTTCTTTGAGTAAATTTTGAAGTTCGGCACATCCAACCAGGAAAACTATAATTAATGATATGACACCCCATAAAAATGCTCCCCTCATAATGTCCTCCTAAGAAATTATTATTTATTTTGCTCTTGTTGTTTATATTTTGCTAACTCACCCATCCTTTTTTTAGCATGCTCCATTGCTTTCCTGCGCTTCTCTTTTTCATTTGGATCTTCCAATTGCTCATTATCCACAATTTTGGGAACTTCATCAACAAATTCCCTGTACATGTCATATGCCTGATCGAATTTACCTTGCTTATCCAATTCAAGAGCCCTGCCATATTTTGACATGATAGAAGGTCGCTTCGTTTCAAGATCCGGTGGTGGTGTTTGGCTTTCCTCTGATCTTTCAGGATCCTTTTTTCCCTTTTCTATCCCTCTGTTATCGTAATGATGCTTTTCCACATCAGCGGGTTTTTCTCTCTCATTATTATCATTATCCGGTGTAAAAATCCATAATAACGGGCAACCTGTAAAATAAATTAGGATCAATCCACAAATAATAAAAATCAAAAATTTTGACTTATTCAGCATTTTTAAACCTCCAAAAAAAGAAATAGCTTTTTTTACACATCATATTTCACATTTGGTTTTCTACTCAGCGGTTTCTTGTCTTCAAACATTTAAAGCAACAGAAACAATTAATTATTTATCAATTACTTCCATAATTTTGTTGCCTGTTTGATTCATTATATCCTTAAAAATGAATTTATTAAAGTATTGAACTTTTAAAACTTAATCAGAAAAGAATAGACTAAAATATCAGGGAAAAAGGCAGATTTACGATTTGCTGTTATATTTCAACTCAGAGAGATTTTTATAAATATTCATCAACCTATCCATTATCAGGTTCATCTCGAAGTTATTTTTGATAAGTTCATGATTTTTAATTAATGCTCTTTCTCTCAATTCAGGTTCATTAATTGCCATCAAGATTTTTTCAGCAAGGCTTTTAGAAGATTTAACATTAAATAGATAACCATTAACACCTTCAGAAATTATATAACTGTTTGCTGTAATATCTGAAACAATTGGGAAAACACCACAAGCCATTGCTTCAAGCAAACTCACTGAACAACCATCGGAAAATGATGTCGAGACATAAATATCAGACGAATTGAGATATGAAGGTAATTTATCGTTTTGGATAAAACCCGTGAACTTTATATATTCGCAAACTCCTTCTTTCTCAGCCTTCTTTATTAAAATTTCTTTTAGACTTCCATCGCCTACAATCAAAAACTCAATGTTTTTCTCATGTTCAACAATCAAAGGGATTGAATCTATTAAAACTTCTATATTATATACGCTTTCCAAATGTCGAGTCGAAATAATTCTAACTTTATCAGAATCTCTTTTCACAGTCTTTTGAATTTTGAATTTGTCCAGATCAACTCCTTCTGAAAACTGGTTGATCTTTCTGGATTCTGCTCCAAGTTTAGTAAGAACATCTGTCATATGAGTTGCCATTGAGATTATACAATCAGATCGTTTAATAACATAACGAACAACCTTGTTAACGATAAAAGTAATCAACCAGCTTTTCGAATCCGATTTGAAAGGATTTAATAATGCATCTGAACCAACAGCAGACACTATAAAAGGTTTGAATCCAGAGAATGCTCCTAAAAGTCCAAAATTTGTCAGGTAATATGAATGAATGACATCTGGTTTTATCTTTCTTAGCAATTTTCTGACATGATAAAGATTCAAAAAATATGTCAAATAACTTCTGGGAATTGGTTCCCACAAACTATAACAATCGATATTCTCGAGATTATTTTCTTTAAAAGTGATATAACTTACATCATGTCCTTTTGAAGCAAAATAATTCATAATTTTGTCAAGATGAAGAGGATTTTCAGATAAATAGCAAATTTTCAAAGATTAATACCTTTTTTAATAGAATATAAATTTTTATATAGATTGTTATAATCAGTAATCATATGATTGATACCACGGTTTTGTGTAATCCAGTTATAAGCTTCATCTCCAAGTTCCAGTCGTTTACTTTTGTTCTCTATCAAAATTTTTAATGCATTTGAAAGCTCATCGACATCCGCAGGTTTAATAAGAATTCCTCCGCCTTTTTCCAATAAGATTTTGTTATCACCAACATTTGATGCTATCACGGGTATTCCTGTCGAAAAAGCCTCCAGGATAACATTCGAACAACCCTCCTGGATCGAACTCAATACAAATATATCGAAATCCCGTAAAATATCAGGAACGTCATTTCTCTGCCCCATAAACTCTACGCGATCACCTATTTCGAGTTCTCTGGAAAGCTGTTTCAGTTCTTCTTCAATTTCCCCGCTACCGACAATTCTTAAAATTGTATTTTGAGAATTTAAAGAAACATTTTTAAACGCTTTGATCAGGGTCTGATAATCCTTTTCGGGTGCTAATCTTCCTACTGTTCCAATAATTAAAGATTTTTCCTCTTTAACACCTTCATTTGATCTTTTCTTAAAAATATTGGTATCGACACCGTTGATGATAGTGTGAATTTTTTTCTCAAATTTTGGATTAACTTCTAAAATCTCCTGCTTTAAACTATATGATACCGTTAAAATCCCATCGCACATCCTGAATAAGAGATTGACCAGATTATACTTTCGTGAACCCATATTTTTAAATCCACCATGCTCTCCATGAATGATGACAGGAACTCTTGCTAATTTTCCTGCAGGTATTCCATATGCTCCAGTATAAAAATTATGAGTATGCACGATATCAACTCGCAACTCATGAAATAACATAGCGAGTTTAGGTATTAGGAAATACCTTTTACCAGCTTTCTGTCTTAAATTAAGAATTTTAATATCTTTATTAGTAATGCGTGCTTTCAATGGGCCTTCATCTAATATACAACATAACGTTAGCTTGAATAAATTTGTATTGGTATTGTTTAAAAGATTAACAACACCATTCTCCATACCACCTACTTTAAGATTAGGTAAAAGATGGATTATGTGAAGTATATTTGACCCAGAATTTTGATTCAAACTATTCCACCAAAAGTTTAACAAGATTACGTGTCAAATTTTTGCGATTAAACTTGTTTAATTTAGGATTCCATGGAATTTTATTTAATTTTCTTAATTCATGTTTTTCATAAAAATCCATGAGTATTTTTTTCATGGAATCAATATCATCGGGATCAACCACGACTCCTGCATTCATCGATTTAATAAAATCGGATGTAGCACCTTCCGGTGCAACAGTTATAATCGGTTTACGGACATATGCGTATTCAAAAGCTTTTGCTGGTACTTGCATTGAAAATTCTTTACCTGGTTGAAGCAGAAGCAGAAGGGATGACCTGAACAGATATGCAATACTTACAAGGTGCGGTACATGGAATAATAATTCGACAACTCCTTCAAGTTCCTCTTCTTTCAGGAAATTTTTAAATTCCATAGATTCACTATATTCACCGCTTCCAACTAATAAAAATTTAATTTTATCCTTTCCTATTTTACCTTCTTTTATTAATTCACTTGCCGCTTTAAGGATTCTGTTAGGAGTCCGTCCTTCCTGATAGAATTCTCCAGTATGAGTTATTGTAAACTCTTGAAAAAGTATTGCTTTTTTTTCTAGCTTTTTGTAGTCATCTGGATCGAAACCGTTAGGAATGTAAACGAATTTATTAGGCTCACAATTGGAATAAACTTCTCTGAACTTTTCTTGAAGCTTAACCGTGTTACAAATTACTTTTTTAGAGTTCTCGACTACTTTCGCTTCAAGTTTTTTCTCTAATTTGATTAGAAATTTAGCATTATTCCCTTTCTTTGATTTTAGAAACATCCATGGATCTCTGAAATCAGCAACCCAGCTTATCCCTGTTATTCGATTCAAAAGTAAAGCAATTACGTGGGTAATTGGGCTTGGACTAGTTGAATAAATATATTCAATCCGATATTTTCTAACAATATATAGACCCTTGAATAATGCGAAAGGGATCCAGCCCAAATAATTATCTAAAAATGAGAAATA
>Ga0272441_10012661_pt1 | contig 12275 bp, 11 predicted proteins | sample SSMProp6N_FD_193582 | JGI IMG/M metagenome (GOLD analysis project Ga0272441, IMG submission 193582) | Marine sediment archaeal communities from Little Sippewissett salt marsh, Falmouth, MA, United States - SSM-Prop-6N | ecosystem: Environmental > Aquatic > Marine > Wetlands > Sediment ...
TCATTGAAGGGAAGGTTACCTGCGAAGGTGTGGCAAAGGCCTTCGATCTGGAATGCGTACCTGTCGATATGTTGCTAGGTTAATAGGGCTCACAAAAAAGACTGCACCAGCGGGCACCGCTTCCACGCCTTGGAACGGTGCCCTCCCTGCAGTCAGAATCGGTTGCGACGGGTGTCCTTATACCGCCTTTTCAACGGCACCTGAGCGGATGCATCGCGTACAGACCTTGATCCTCTTTACCGCCCTGGTTTTTTTGTCGATTGCACGTACCTTCTGGAGGTTGGGATACCAGACCTTCTTGGTCTTGTTGTGAGCGTGACTCACATTATTGCCGACTACCGGTCCCTTTCCACATATGTCACATACTCGGGCCATAGCTTTCTCCTTTAAAAAAGTAGGTTGATACCTAAAACAAATCAATGAATTTTGCAAGTTAAATCTGATGCCCTCGCAAAAAGACATATTTCCCGCTCGAAGACCATTTCGGGGATGATTGCAGCTATATGTTGTCCTGTCCCGTCGACTCCAGGACACGCATCCATACATTGCCCGCCACATCGACCTTTCTGCGTGACGACGTGGCCTTCAGGGGGAGATGGACAAACTCGTTTCTGAAGAGACCGACCACCATGCCCGTCCTCCCCGACATGGCGGCGTGTGCCGCATACTGTCCCAGGAGTTCGCAATAGAGGCTGTCACCGGCGTTGGCGGGGACACTCCTGATGATGTAACTGGGATCGATGTACTTGAGGCTGACATCGATCTCCTTCTGCCGGAAATAGTCATCTATGCGGGATTTCAGGAATATCCCGATATCCAGCAGCCTGACGTTTCCCGAGGCGTCCGTCCCGCGGGTATCATCTTCGGTGAAGAGGTCCTGACCGGCACCCTCGGCGACGAGGATCACGATGTGCCCCCGTTCCATGAGACGCCGCTCTATCTTCCGGAGCAGGCCGTCTTCACCGTCGAGCGTGAAGGGAACCTCGGGGATCAGTGTAATGTTGACGTCGTTCTGTGCCAGCGTCGCATTGGCGGCGATGTGACCCGACTCACGTCCCATGATCTTGATGAGACCGATACCCAGCGGTGCCCCCTTGGCCTCGATGTGGGCACACTGGATGACACGGACGACTTCGGAGATTGCCGTATTGAAACCGAAGGATTTGTCGATGAGATTGAGATCATTGTCGATGGTCTTGGGTATGCCGACTATGCCTATGTCCAGCCTTCGCCGCTCGATTTCGTCGCTTATGAGACCGCATGCCCGCATGGTCCCGTCTCCCCCGATACAGAAGAGCATGGAGATGTGCCGGCTGTGCAGGAAATCGACGATGCGTCCCACATCCTGATGCCCCCGCGATGACGAGAGGATGCTGCCGCCCAGTGTATGGATATCCTTGACAAGCTCGGGATTCAATGCGATGTTCTCGCGGCCGTATTCCGGAATAAATCCTTGGAATCCATAGCGAACCCCCATAATGTCATGCACACCATAGCGATAATGCAGCCCCATGACTATGGCCCGGATGACATCGTTGATGCCGGGACACAACCCGCCGCAGGTGACGATGGCCGCCTTCGACTTTCCGGGATCGAAGTAGATGGTCTCCCGCGGTCCGGCGAGTTCTATCGTCACTTCATCTGTCCCTTCCTGTTTGAGTGATTCACCCCTCTCGATGGTGCTCCTGAACAGAAGGCGCCTGGTATCCGATATGAAGTAACTGCTTCTGATGGGTGAGGGGAACCGCGATTTACCCAGTTTCTTGATTGTGAACATCGTTCCCTCCTCCGTTGACGATGTGCAGTGCGTTCCATCCTGAAATGATTTCACCTTCCATGCCGAGGCCGGCCAGGAGGGTACCACCCGCAATTGACAGGTTGGGAAGCGGTGTCTTCCCGGCGATGAGTGAAACACCCAGCATGGGATTGTTCTTCAACGAATAGCGTTGATTGATGGACCCCTGATATCTCCGTGACAGGGCAATGGAGCTGTCGATATCGATAAAATCGATGCTTTCGGCCAGAAAGGGGAAGAGGGTTTCCGTACCCTTCATCATGCGGACCGACACATCCGTCAGTTCCTTGTTGCTCATATCTGCCGGTGATTCTTTCAGAAAGGCGGTAACACTCAAGGCACGTCGCCGCTGGGGGGCACACCCACTGTCTCCCGTGGCGCTGAGCTCAAAAAAGAGGAAGCCCTCCCTGAATATGTCCGTGGCGTCACGGGGCATATCATCCGACATGAGGACGGAATATTGAGATAACCGTTCGGGTATGGATGACTCGGCGATACCCAGGTGGAGCGTAAAGGGATAATGCGACGGCTCGATATCGGTAAATTGTTCGGCCATGGCGGAACACCGACTGTCTCCCAGCATGAAGGGAAGAAATCCCTTCCACTGGGCGCTGAGTATGACGGCATTCCCTTTGATAATGACAGATTCTCCGTTGCACCCGGCGGTATCGACGACGACCTCATCGTTGATATCCAGCTGGAGGGTCGAACAGCGCTTCACCATCCCTCCCACTGACTCGATCTTCCGCTTCAACGCATCGATGATACGATACTTGCCGCCCAGCGGGTAATAGAGTCCCCGGAAGGGTCGTGCCAGCGAGTATGCCAGAGACAGGGGTGTGATGCCGTCGGGGTTGAGATGCGAAAAGAGGAGCAGCTCCGCTGTCAGGACCCGCTTCAGCAGGGAAGGGGGCTGCAGACGGGAGAGGTGTCTCGAAAAGACAGTCTTCAGCCGAACCATGGCCGGCACCTTGCGGAGATAGGCGAAAAATTCCCCTGCCGTTGACGGTCTGACCTGTGGATTGTCTCGCAGGAGTTTCGAAATCAGGCTGTCCGTTTTCTCGATGGTACGATAGAGTGCACGCACGTTGACGGTATGTCCGTCCAGTTCCCGCTCTATCTCCTCTATCTGGGCAGGAATGTTACTGGGGACATCGATCCGGTGTTCCCGGAATATGCACTGGACGGGGGGATCAATGGCAACGGTGTCAACGGGGATATCGAGGTCGGCAAGTATGCCGCTGAATATGCCCCCCGCTTCAAAACCGGTCCAGGGAAAGGTATCTATATCGAAGGTGTATCCTGAAGCCTCATAAAAATCGGGAATGTCCACATCGTTGAGCAGTATGGTCTTCATTCCCGATTGGGCTGACCGGACGGCCGCCATCAGCGAGGCAAGGTCGTTACCGATTACGATGATATCGTACATAGTCCTCATCCACTCGTTCCGACGATATGACAGTGATGCCCATCGATGCAAGGAGGGCTGACGCGACGCCCATGCCCCTGACTGCCACACCGTTCCGCTTGATACTGCAGACACCGCAGGATGGGCTGTATTCCTTCATCAGGGCCGTGTCTATCTTCATGAGACGCGCGATCCTGGCCACCTCCCGCGCCCCCCTGAGAAAGTGTTCCGTTACATCCCTTCCCGACGAATCTGTGATATGCGATGTCCCGTTGAGTATCTCCTCGCCGCTCCCCGCAACGATCTGTGAGGGCAGGCGAGGGGTGGACAATCCCCCCAGTTGTTCCGGACAGAGGGGCACATACCCGTCCTGAGAAAGAATCGAAAGAAGTGTCTCATCGAGACTCGTCCCTCCGTCATACCGGCAATGGATTCCGATGAGACAGGCACTGACGATGATCATATCAAAACGTGTCCAGCGGCGGGTTGTGCAGCGCCTCGTCCGCTAACCTTCCATGATCCCGGATCAGGACGCGTCTTCCCCTGATTTCAAGTCTTCCTTCGGTATAGAGCCGTATCGCCTGGGGATAGATCCGGTGTTCTTCCTTCAGTATCCTCTGTTGCAGGCTTTCGGCGGTGTCATCGTCAAAGACGGGAACGACGGCCTGCATAATGATGGGTCCCGTATCGACCCCCGTGTCGGCAAAGTGGACGGTGCACCCGCTGAATTTTACGCCATAGTCAAAGGCCCGTTCCTGACCGTGCAGGCCCTGAAAGGAGGGGAGCAGCGCGGGGTGTATGTTCAGTATCTGCATGGGGAAGGCATTGAGAAAGGTTTCCGTCAGTATCCGCATGAAGCCCGCCATGACCACGAGCTCTACCGAATAGGACCTGAGGATTTCTATCATCTTCAGGTCAAAATCGTCTCTGCTGGAGAATGCCGCGTGTTCGACGACAACGGCGGGGATGTGGTGCCGCCGCGCCCGTTCCAGTGCGTATGCATCGGCCCTGTTACTGATGATCACCCCGATCGTCGCGTCCAGCTTCCCCTGTTCGATATTGTCGATGATCGACTGGAGATTGGAACCGCTGCCCGATACCAGTATACCCAAGATTGTCTTTGCTTTCATAGATCACTCAACTGTGACGGCCGATTCCTTTTTGCTTCGAGGGGCTATGGAACCGATGACGTAGGCCTCTTCACCGAGGGAGTCGAGACGCTGCATCACCTCTTTCGCGTCGCGCGCATCAACGATGATGACCATGCCGATACCCATGTTAAAGGTCCGGAACATCTCCTGCCTGTCTATGGAGCCCCGTTCTTCGAGAACCCTGAAAAGGGGGGAAACCGGCCAGCTTCCATCATCTATGACCGCCTTGCACCGTTTCGGTATCGTACGGGGTATATTTTCCGAGAATCCCCCGCCCGTGATATGAGCGATACCCTTGACCGAAAAATCACGGATAATATGTAAGATAGTCTTTACATAAATCCTGGTGGGACGGAGGAGCTCATCGCCGATGGTGGCATCGAGTGTATCCACGGAATCAGTGACAGAGAGGTTCAGTGTATCAAAAAAGACCTTCCGGGCCAGTGAGAGGCCGTTACTGTGTATGCCGTTCGATGCGAGACCGATGATACTGTCGCCGACGCTGACCTCGGAACCGTCGATGATCCTGTCCGATTCAACGACGCCGACACAGAACCCGGCAAGGTCATAATCCTTGTCCCGGTACAGACCGGGCATTTCGGCATTTTCCCCGCCGATGAGGGCGCATCCGGCCTCACGACACCCCTGCGCGATGCCCCTGACTATCTCCACGTTACGATGGACGTCCAGTTTCCCGGTGGCTATGTAGTCGAGGAAAAAGAGGGGTTCGGCCCCCTGGACGATCAGATCATTGACACTCATGGCAACGAGATCGATGCCTATGGTATCATGTCTGTCCATCATGCCGGCGATCATGAGCTTCGTACCGACGCCATCGGTGGATGCGACGAGGACCGGTTGTCTGTATTTCCTGCTATCCAGACTGAAGAGTCCGCCGAAGCCTCCCACACCACCCATGACACCCTTGCGGGATGTCGATTGTATGAGGGGCTTGATGTTCTCTACAAAGGCATTGGCCTTGTCTATGTCTACACCTGCATCCGAGTATTTCACCATGATAGGACTCGCACTCCGTTCCTGCGATAAACTGATGACTCTCAGTAGCGCAATCCCTGTCAAAAGTCAAATCCTTCCTTGTAAATTATCACCATATTTGTTAGTTAGTTAGGTGACTTTCGGCAGATAACGGAACAGGTAAGAGCAGGGTATCATGGATGAATTTACCGATATTTTATTGAAGCTTGAGGCGCCCTTACTCTTTTCGTCAAAGGATTCCTTCAAGAATCTCTCCCTTGTCAAAAATCTTGAGACGACGGCACTGGCATTTCTCGACAGGCTGAAGGCACTGCGGCATCCCTCACAGGCCGATGCGGTTTCTGTCGTCGCAACGCTGGAAGAGACCTTCAGGGGATTCGATTCCTCCCCCGAAGCAGAGCGAAGGACGCGCATTACACGGGCAATCCGCTTGATAGAGGGGCTGAAGGACGACTCCCGCCGGCCGCCACCATCACCCCCGCCGGAGCGGAACGCGACGGGCGGTACCCCTGAAAGGGAAGGGCTTCCCACTGACTTCGCGCGCCTTTCGAGATCCATCGAGCATATAAGGGGTGTGGGGCCCAAGACGGCGATCCTCCTCGCAAAGAAGGGGATGAAGTCGGTGGAGGACATGCTCTACTTTCTTCCCCGGAAATACGAGGACCGGCGGTACGTGAAGGATATCGCTTCGCTGCGACCGGGTGAACGGGCGACGATCATGGGGAACGTCGTCAGCGCCCTATCAAAGGGGTACCGTCACCGGAAGATATTCGAGGTATCCATAGACGACGGCTCGGGCATCCTCACGGCCAAGTGGTTCAGGGGAAACAGTGCATACCTGAAGAACATTTTTAAGAAAGACAGGCGGTTTATTTTCACTGGCGAGGTAAAGATGAACTTTTTCGGCAGGGACATGATACACCCCGATTTCGAAAGAACCGATGAGGGGGGGAGTGAATCGGTCAACTTCGGAAGGATTGTCCCCGTCTATTCGGAAACGGAGGGACTCCATCAGAAATACCTGCGCAAAATCATGGCCGACGTCGTAGATAACTACGCCACGGCCGCCGTCAGTCCCATTCCGCCGTCGATCCTGACGGGCAACGGGCTTCTCCCGGTGGACCAGGCACTGAGGAACGTCCATTTCCCCGGCAGCGGGGAAGACATCGATGCGCTGAACAGTTTCCGGTCTCCCTCACAGCGGAGTCTCGTCTTCGATGAGTTCTTCTTTTTCGAAATGGGGATGGCGCTGAAACGGGAATCCAACATCATGGAACGGGGTATCTCCTTCCCAACGGGAGGGGAACTGGTCGAAAGATTCTACGGTATCCTCCCCTTTACGCTGACGGCGGCGCAGAAACGGGTCATCGGTGAAATAGAGGCCGACATGCGGGGTGAGAGCCCCATGAACCGGATACTCCAGGGAGACGTGGGGAGCGGCAAGACGGCCGTTTCAATGGCCGCCATGGCGACGGCCTGTGATTCGGGGTACCAGACGGCAATCATGGCACCGACGGAGATCCTGGCCGCGCAGCACCACCGGAACATACGACACTGGTCAGAGTCCCTGGGGCTGAAGACAGTGCTCCTCACGGGCAGCATGAAGTCACGGGAACACCGTAACGTCCTCGGTGCCATCGAAGCGGGGGAGATCGATATCGTCATCGGGACCCACGCCCTGATACAGGAGGGGGTATCCTTCAAGCAGCTCGGCCTTGCAGTCATCGACGAGCAGCACCGGTTCGGCGTCATGCAACGGGCCGCGCTGAGAAACAAGGGTGAAAATCCCGATGTACTGGTCATGACGGCCACACCCATTCCCCGCACCCTCGCCATGACCGTCTATGGCGATCTCGACATATCGGTCATCGATGAGATGCCCCCGGGCAAGCGGCCCGTCAAGACACGGCTCTTTTACGAAAAGGATCGCCAGCGAGTCTATGACATCATAGGACAGGAGCTGGGGAAGGGGAACCAGGCCTTCATTGTATATCCCCTCGTCGAGGAATCGGAGAAGATGGACCTCAAGGATGCCACCACCATGGCCGCCCACCTCCAGGGCGATATATTCCCCGACAGACGGGTCGGCCTGATCCACGGGAAGATGAAGAACTCAGAGAAGGACGCCGTCATGGCCTCCTTTATGGAACAGGCGCTGGACATACTCGTTGCAACGACGGTCATCGAAGTGGGGATCGACATCCCTTCGGCATCGCTCATGATCATCGAACATGCCGAACGATTTGGCCTGTCACAGCTCCATCAGCTGCGGGGAAGGGTCGGCAGGGGGAATGTCCCCTCGGGCTGCATCCTCATTGCCCATCACCAGGGCACGGAGGATGCGAGAAAGCGTCTGCGTATCATGGAAGAGACGACGGACGGCTTCAAGATAGCCGAGGAAGACCTCGCCATCAGGGGGCCCGGTGAATTCATGGGTATACGGCAGTCGGGATTGCCCGATTTCAGGATTGCCAATGTCGTGAGGGACGGCAGGATCCTCAACGACGCGAGACGCGAGGCCTTTGCGGTGATCAATGCCGATCCCACACTGTCACGACGGGAACACCGGCCGCTCAGGGAGGTGCTGATGCAACGGTGGCAGGGGAGACTGGAACTCGCCAGGACGGGCTAGCAATCTCCCGTCAGGCCCGTGGGCACCCCGCGAAGGTATGGCAGAGAGTCGGCTTTACCGCAAAAGAATCAAATGCTTTGACAATTTGGATAAACTGGTATAGCACTGTCTAATCTAAGAAAAGGGAGAGAACGGGTGAGCAAAGACATGTATGTGGGACTCATAGGATTCGGGACCATCGGTTCGGGAACGGTGAAACTCCTTCGGGACAACGAGGCACTGATCCGGAAACGTCTCGGTGCCGGACTTGTCGTCAAAAAGATCGCAGATCTCGACATAGAAACACCCCGTGGTGTCACCGTCGAAAGGGACCTCCTCACGACGGACGCCCATGAGATCCTCGATGATCCCGACATCTCCATCGTGGTGGAACTGATGGGGGGATACGAACCTGCAAAATCCTTCATCCTGAAGGCCATGGGAAATAAGAAACACGTCGTCACGGCCAACAAGGCCCTTCTGGCCACCCATGGAGAGGAGATCTTTTCCACTGCCGGCAGGGAAGGGGTGAACCTGGGGTTCGAGGCGAGCGTGGGGGGAACGATCCCCATCATCAAGACACTGAAGGAAGGCCTGGTGGCGAACAACATCCTGTCTGCCTTCGGCATATTGAATGGCACTGCCAATTACATCCTGACAAAGATGACGGATGAGAAGAAGGCCTTCGATGCCGTCCTGAAGGAGGCGCAGGACATCGGATTCGCCGAGGCGGACCCCACCTATGACATCGAGGGGATCGACACGGCCCACAAACTGGCCATTATCCTGTCGCTGTCCTACGGGAAGAGCGTCTCACTGGATGACATATACCGCGAGGGGATCACCGGCGTCAGCCGCCGGGATATCGCCTTCGCCGGAGAGCTGGGATACCGGATAAAGCTGCTTGCCATAGCGGCTCACCGGGGTGACACCATCGAGGCGAGGATCCATCCGACCATGATCCCCTTCGATCATATACTCTCCAGCGTGGGTGAAAATTTCAACGCCATCCATATAAACGGCGACGCCTCGGACTCGGTCTTTCTCTATGGACAGGGTGCCGGCATGATGCCCACGGCCAGTGCCGTCGTCGGTGACCTCGTCGATATCGCACGGGACATCGAACAGGGAATCTGGGGACGGGTCCCGCTTCGATCCTTCACGGACGATGCCATCGGTGCCATACACCTCCTGTCCATGGACGACGTGGAGACACACTACTATTTCCGGTTTTCCGTTGTCGACAGCCCCGGTGTCCTGTCCCGGATCTCGGGGATCCTGGGCGAACACAATATCAGTATATCCTCCGTTATTCAGAAGGGAAGAAAGCGTGACGGTGCCGTCCCCATCGTCATGACGACGCACAGGGCGAGAGAGTTGGATGTACAGACCGCCCTTGCAAAGATCAACAGACTGGACATCGTATCTGAAGATACGGTACTGATCAGAATCGAGGATGCGAAACTGACATGAAATATATCATACTGCTGGGCGATGGGATGGCGGACTATCCCCTGAAGGAACTGGATGGCAAGACTCCCCTGGAATACGCACGGACCCCCCATATGGACGGACTGGCCCGTACCGGTACGGTAGGGCTCATCGACACCATTCCCAAAGGAAAGACACCGGGAAGCGACGTGGCAAATCTTGCTGTCCTGGGATACGATCCCGTGAAATTTCATACGGGGCGCGGCCCCCTGGAAGCGGCAAGCATGGGTGTCTCACTGGACACAACTGATGTGGCCTTTCGATGCAACCTCATCACGCTCACCAATGATGGCACCATGATAGACGATTTCAATGCCCAGCACATCACGTCTGAAGAGGCGGGGGAAATCATCGCCGATATCGACGCACAACTGGGGTCGTCGTCCTTTCGCTGGTATCCCGGTGTCAGTTACCGGCACCTCCTCGTCTGGAACGAGGGTCCCTCCGAGTTTGAGACGACGCCTCCCCATGACATCGTCGGTCAGACCATCGCGGGACACCTTCCCCGCGGTTCGCGTGCCCGAGAGATCAGGGGCCTCATGGAACGGTCACAGGAGATACTGCGGGACCACCCCGTCAACAGGGCCCGCATCGAGGCAGGTAAAAAACCGGCCAATTCCCTGTGGTTATGGGGAGAGGGAAGGGCGCCCGCCATGGAACCCCTGACAAAACGCTTTAACATTACCGGCGGGATGATATCCGCCGTCGATCTCCTCAAGGGCATCGGCGTATACGCCGGTCTCGATGTCATTCATGTCCCTGGGGCAACGGGGTATACCGACACCGATTATGCCGGTAAGGCGGAGCATGCCCTCCGGTACCTGCGGGACCATGACTTTGTCTTTATCCACGTCGAGGCGCCCGATGAAATGGGACACGAGGGGAATATCGAGGGCAAGGTAGGATCCATTGAAGACTTCGATGCAAAGGTCGTGGGAACCATGATGAAGGGACTGCCCGAACTGGGTGATTACCGGGTCGCCGTATTGAGCGATCACCCGACGCCCATTGAGCTCCGGACGCATGTATCCGATCCCAGTCCCCTGGTCGTGTCATCATCTCCGGATACGCCCTCCGGGGGGGGTGCCGCCGCCTTTGGAGAGACAGCGGCCCGGTCCAGCGGCCTTGTCGTGTCACCGGGATATGGGTTCATGGATCACTTTATGGGAGACTGGAGGGCCCTTGTTGAAAAGAGGTGAGGTTCGCGTCAGGGTTACCTATGCGGATACCGACGCCATGGGTATCGTCTACCATGCGAATTACATAAAATGGTTTGAAATCGGGCGAACGGAATGCTTCCGCGATATGGGGGTCGTCTATGCCGACATCGAGGCACAGGGATACTATCTCCCCCTTTCGGAAGTGTACTGCCATTACATTGCGCCTGCGCGCTACGATGATATCCTTGTCGTTGAGACGGAGGTCGCCTATATACGCCGTGCAAGCATAAAGTTCCTCTACACCATCAGGGACGAAATGAAGGAACGGGAGATAGCCGAGGGGTACACACTGCACGCCTTCACCGACAAAGGGGGCACCATCGTGCGGGCACCGGAATATTTCCTCAAAGGGGTTAAAGATAATCTGTAAGGAAGGAGAGTTTGAGTGGCAAAGGGACAGAAGATAACAAAAAAAGAGTTGAAGCAGCCCGATCAGTTTCAGAGCGGTGCATCGAGATTACTGGAATATATAGCCGAAAACAGGCAGAAGGTATACCTGGCATCGGGTATTGCGGGGGTGATTGTCCTGTTACTGGTGGGATGGGGTATCTATCAGTACAACTACGAGCAGCATGCCAATGCCATGTACTCTCGTGCCTATAACTCCTATAAACTGTCAGGATACACGGAGGATGAAGACAAGTCCTACCGGGAGGCCGTCACGGTGTACGAGGAACTGATCGATACCTATTCCCGGAGTGACGCTGCCCGGCTCGCCTACTACAATATGGGAAATATCTACTACGCCCTCGGTGAGATCGACAAGTCCATCGATGCCTACCAAAGCTTTCTGAAACAGTCCAAACGGTTCGGCATGATGACGTCACTGGCCTATTACGGGCTGGGATACTGTTACGAGGCCAGGAAAGACTTTGACAATGCACTGGTCTCGTTCAAAAACTCAAACAAGACCATAGAGGGGCTGCATTTTACGTCCATGAATTACGCGAATATGGCACGGATCTATGAGAAAAAGGGTGATCAGACAAAGGCCCTCGAGTATTACAAAAAGGCCATGGAGCAGACACCCGATCCGCTCTTGGAGGCCCTCGTGAAAAACAAGGTTGCCTCACTGGGCTGAAAAGGAGATATATAGTATTATGAAGCAGTTACTGTCGGGAAATGAAGCAATTGCACGGGGGGCATACGAGTGCGGCGTCTCCTTTGCTTCCGGCTATCCCGGTACACCGAGCACTGAAATACTCGAGGCCTATGCCCGCTACGAGGGGGTATACGCCGAATGGTCACCCAATGAAAAGGTGGCCCTCGAAGTGGGCATCGGGGCCGCCCTGGCCGGTGCGCGGGCCCTGGTCACCATGAAACATGTGGGTGTCAATGTGGCCGCCGACCCCCTCTTTACCATCAGTTATGCCGGTATCAAGGGGGGGCTGGTCATCGTGACGGCCGACGATCCCTCCATGCACAGTTCACAGAACGAGCAGGACAACAGGAACTACGCGAAATTTGCCAAGGTCCCCATGCTCGAACCCTCCGACAGCCAGGAGGCGAAGGAATTCGTCAAGATCGCCTTCGATCTGAGCGAACGCTTCGACACGCCCGTCTTCCTGCGGAGCACGACACGGGTATCGCATTCCCAGTCCAT
>Ga0272441_10012662_pt1 | contig 12275 bp, 15 predicted proteins | sample SSMProp6N_FD_193582 | JGI IMG/M metagenome (GOLD analysis project Ga0272441, IMG submission 193582) | Marine sediment archaeal communities from Little Sippewissett salt marsh, Falmouth, MA, United States - SSM-Prop-6N | ecosystem: Environmental > Aquatic > Marine > Wetlands > Sediment ...
ACCCATCACCGCGTACATGTAGCTGCTATTAAATACCGCCCAGATAAAAAAATGACCGACTACAATACCTGGTGGTTGGCCTTTTCCTAAAATATGTTGGCTTTGAAATTGATATCACAGGTGAAAATTGATGGCAGATTATTTCTGATTCCTGGTACGCATCAAAGGTTCGGAGGGGTTCTGAAAAGTTGTGATACCATACGGTCAAGTATAGTCCTGACTCGCATTTAAGTTGTTTCAATTCAAGTATAGGTCGAGCTATCTAATTTGAGCCAGATTACCAGATATTATCTTTATATTTAAAATAATTACAGTGCATTGGACGTATGGTAAGAAAGCTGTCATTTTCGTCAACCCGTATTTTGTGGGATAGCCAGAACATACATTGCCTGGCCACTCGAATTTTATCCCCTTGTCCACCCGTCATCCATTCCAATGTTTGACAAGAGGTTAAAACAAAAGGAAAAATAAACCCGAGCTTGACAACAGCCTACTGTGATCGAATATTCTTCTGAAAAAGAACAACAACTTGACAAATACCTTCATCCAAACAGGATTCGGTAGTTTAAAATCAATCTGAAAAGAGGTTTTAAAGGGGCGCTAATGCGATTTATTATTTCCGTAATAGTGATGGCTTACGTCACTTTGGGATCTTTGGTGGGCCAGTTATACGCACAGACAAATGAAAGTAAGCCCAATATTTTGCTTATCGTCGGAGATGACATTGGTTTCGGCGACCTTGGCATCAGCGGCTCCGTGGTCAGGACGCCAAACCTCGATCGCTTGGCACAAAGGCGGTAAACTCAGGTTTCTGGCGTATGATGTTCAAGATTACGGGAGCCGGTGCTTTCGTTGATGGAGGTATTCGCCTCGCCCTTGTCAATTACAGTCCAAGTGTGGAAGAGATCGCTGACTATGTCGCTTCTTACAAAGGACGGATCGGTCCCATCACCCACTGGTTCGCAACCTACCCAGAGAACCTGTCGACGGTCGATCCGCACCTGGCCGAGCTCGATCTGCCTGTAAAAGTTTTTTGGGGTGATCTGGATCAATTCCTACTTGTCGACAACGCCCACCGCCTGAACCAGCGCCTTAAACGCAGCGAACTTCAGGTGTTTGAGAATTGTGGGCATTTTTCCTATCAGGACAAAGCTGACGAATTCGCGGAGATGATTTTGGGTTGGGTCAGCGGTGGTTACCAGAAGGTCTGAGTGACATCATTCGTTCAAAATTGCGTAACAGAATACTCATCAGCTGAAGGTAATTGTTTCGTCCGTTTTTTCCTCTTTCGACAGTATTCAATTGGGTAAACCCATCTATAGGATCCACCCTTATTGCTTTAGCCGTAAATGTTCTCAATCCATCGAATCGCTTCCACATCACTTATGGTCCCCAGATATCGCTGTGTCGCTGAGGTTCGCATGGCGCAGGATGACCTTGCTGACAATTTCGATCGGCACACCCGGGCAGCGGCGGCAACGAAAGAAACGGGCGCGCTTTACAACATTAACGTGGTGGACGATCAGGATCGTCCGTTCCGGTTCTGCGGCAGCGGTGATTTTGAGACTTACAACCCTAACAGGAGTAAATACATCACCAGCTACCTCAAGCCGCTTTATGGCGACCATGCGACCAAGGACAATGATTTCGGCTACGCCTGGCAGCATAGTTATGATTACCAGTGGGATGGGGTTCGAGTGTTGACGCTCAGGTGCTAGATATACCGATTCCAATGCCATGGGAAATAAAGGAACTATGTTTCCAATATCCCAGTACCCGAAATTTTGACGCCATTATTCCTTAGACGATATCATTGTTGCCATAATGTGAAGGTGATTTTGAAAAGTGGTCAATCGTGAACAAATAGCCGAAATATACCACATGATACTAAGCAGTTGTGTTACCTGCTATGCTCCCGTCGCTATCGTTTTTCTAAAGCGCAGATTACATCAAAATCATCCATCGATTTACAATTCCAAAATGCCTGCCGGTCCCCATTAGATTCTGTACAAAAAATTAGAAGCTCATTGGAAAAATTGATATCACAATCCCACCGACAAAACGGTTGGGAACAAGATATTGGGGTGCGCGCCTTTCAACGCTTTTTTAAATCCTTTCTATTTTTTGACAACGTAATATGAAAGTCATATTTTGCAGTATTAGGAAAGAAAGCCCTGCGAGACTGGACAAAGTTAAAGAGGCCTTGAAAGCCGCCGGAGGCGAATTCAAGGCGTTTTATCTAGCAATGGGCCATCATGACATGGTGGTTATCAGTGAAGCACCCAATGACGCGGTATACGCTACTACCATGCTTGCAATTGGTGCCGCGGGAGCCGTCCGCTCTGAGACCCTTAAGGCATTTACGGAAAACGAATATAGAGAGATCATTGCTTCGTTACCGTAATTTGGTCACATCCTGTGATGATGACTGCTTCAGAAAAATAACAGTGGAAGGAGGCATATCATGGAAAAGGTCATTCATTGTAAAGATGTAGGATTCGACTGTGAAGGCGTTGTACGAGCTAACAGCGATCAGGAAGTTATGAAGTTAGCAGCAGAACATGCAAAGTCGGCACATGGTGTTACCGAGCTCACCAATGAAATGGTTGAAAAAGTCAAATCTGTAATTCGCGATGAATAAAAATATTTAACCCTTAAAGATCAGGCAAGGTTTTTTTCATGCCTGATCTTTATTCTGGTATTATCTATAATAGTAATCACTTGACGTCATAGTTTCCGATTTGGTGACGTTTTATGTCAGGTGAGAATCGAACGAATTGCGGCATTCAGATGGGAAATTAAGAAAATACCATTGCAAGAAAATCTGGGTAGATATCGATTACTTGTGAATCAATTGCCATTACTAATCTGTAATTATTTACCCGGTGGAGCGATCTCATTTGTCTGTAGAGCGTCGCGGCTACTTTATCTCTCCTAACAGTCCAGTCATCAATAGTTCCAATCGTGGGCCCAACAATTTGATTGAGCTATCACCCCGCTGCTTTTTTTTCATGAGTTTTAATAGGGGAAACTCCCTTGTAGGAGTTTATCCCAGACAAATTAAGGCTTGCCTCCCATGGACAAATTAAACAACACAGGGCATGGTTTTTTTAACCAACGCATTATCTAAAACGGGTGATGCCGACTGTCAATTGGTGAAAAAAATGGAAGCCACGTTATATAAAGAAGATAGAAATCGCGCTGTACCGCGCAATCCGACTGAGGCAGCTATCGCATGCCAACCTTATACCAGCAGCCCCAACATCCGTGCATCGGAAGGCGTCATGCGTAATTTTTCAAGCGATGGTTCCTATATAGAAACATCCCAAAAATTCAAATCAGGAACCATTCTTATCGTGCGGGTACTCCGCTATCCGCTATTTCCATTATTCGTGGCCGATGAAGAGCAACCGAAATCCATCTGCCTTGCCGAAGTCAAATGGTTGCAGGAATTAACTGAGGAAAATCCAATCCGTTTTGGCCTGGGGCTGAAATATATAGATTAAACAACGGATAAACAGTAATAGAAGAATCAAATTCGTCTATGGAAAGTGCTTTTTCAGCCAGTTCAAGTGCCTTTGCTTTGATATAAAACATATTCCGAAGGACTTTCCGTTTGAAAAAACTTGACAGCACCTTGTTATTCAGAATATTTAGACCATATCTATCCAATATAAGTGAACGAGGTTTTTTTGTTAAAGAAATTAATGGATATTGTGTCAATCATTGCCGACAAGGGGACCAACCCTCCGGTGGCTGATTGACCATAGTTCTGCAATAAGCAAAACAAGCTTATCAGTTTAAAAACGGATCTGTTTCTTCAGGTCTGTTCCCCAGCAGACTCCTATCTGAGATTCCGTCACTGTAATTGTTCCCTTTGTAAATAACGATTCAACCCTTGATATATCAATAGATTATAAAAATTAGCGATAGACTGTGTGTCTGTCCTTGGTGTCCTATGCCACGAAATATCGGTGTGGATAAAGGTAACAAAAAGCGGAGCTCAACAATGATTACAAAGCAAGATATAGACAGGATAAATACAAGCAACAACCAGCATCTATTACAGATGGGGTGGACTTCCCATTTCCAGACACAGCTAAAAAACTTTAGCAATGACCAGTTTATTCCGGCCAGAGTGGTCGGGGTAAGGAAAAATAGCTTTCGTATCAGTAACGGAAAAAGAAAATGGCATGCTACCGCAGCCGGAAGGCTCAAGCACAGCTCTTATTGCTTGTATCCTGTAACAGGGGACTGGGTCCTTGTGACTGATACATTGATTTCTGAAGTGTTAGCACGAAAAAATTCGCTGTCACGAGGAGCTGCGGGCACACATGGCAAGCAGAATGGACAACCACGGAAAGAACAGGTAATTGCGGCAAACCTCGATACAGTGTTTGTTGTTTGCGGTCTGGACCGGGATTTTAATCTGCGTCGTATTGAACGATACTTAACTTTGGTCTACAACGCTGGCCTTAATCCCGTCATCATTCTGACGAAAGCAGATCTACACCAGAATCCAGAGCATTTCGTCACTGAAGCAGAAACTGTTGCATTCAATGTTCCGACACACCTGGTTTCGGTGATGGATTGCATGGGGTTGGCCCCTCTGGAACAATACTTATCTACAGGACAGACCATCGCCATGGTGGGGTCTTCCGGTGCCGGTAAATCCACTCTGGTGAATCGGCTCTACGGTAAAACCTTACTGGCCACCGGTTCGATAAGTACCAGTGTGGGGAAAGGAAAGCACACGACTACCAGCCGGGATCTGATTATGATGCCCCAGGGAGGGATGGTGATTGACAATCCCGGTATTCGTGAAATCGCTTTCTGGAACGATGATGACGGGATCAGTGTTGCCTTTCCCGAGATTGAAAACTTTGCCAAAGAATGCCGTTTTTCCAATTGCAGCCATATCCACGAACCCGGTTGCCGGGTCCTTCAGGCGGTAACCGACGGGGAGATCTTGCAAGACAGGCTGGAAAGCTACAACAAAATGAAACGTGAACTGATCTTTCTATCCCACCGACAGCACAAGAGTGCAGACCGTTTGGAAAAGGAACGCTGGAAAGAGGTGGCGCTGAAAGTGAAGGCGATGAAAAAACGAAAATGCAATGGGTGATATTCTAACTCGTAAGACTAAAATCGGGAGTAAAAAAATGAAAATACGAGAGGCATTGGAAACAGATTTCGACGACGTACTGTTAATAGAACGCTTGGCCTTTGGCTATGATAAAGAGGCTAACCTGGTGAGGGAACTTTTACATGATCTAGTGCAAAACCGTTATTATCTCTGCTTGCTTTGAAACTGGTATTCGTGCTCGGGCATCCGGAATACTATCCCCGCTTTGGATTCACACCGGCTGGGCGTCTCGGGTTTGAGGCACCATATCCTATACCGGATGAACTTGCGGGTGCATGGATGGTTCAAGCTCTTCGGTCGGGGGTGATTGGTATCATCAGCGGAAAGGTAATTTGCGCAGACGCGCTAAATAAGCCTGAACATTGGAGGGAATAGTGCGAAATAAATGACTATCGGCTGACTATCTTACTGAAGATTGAAAGTGGTTATTAGAAAATCCTTAACGGTGATGTGGTTTGAGGCTCGCGCACAGCGCCACACCTCCACCTCGGGAAAACCCCATCAATACAATTCGGGACGGATCAATACTGGGATGGCTTGCTAAGAGTTCCAGTGCCCGATAAGCATCAACGATCATCGTCAGAGAACCAATCTTTGATCCAGGTACATACCCTTCTTTAAATCCTCGACCAGTGAAGCTATCGATTATAAATACAGCTATCCCGATATTGTTCAATTCGCGAGCCCAAGGATCGACTTGCATTGTAATTCCAGCAGCGCCATGCACCATAACAACAGCGGGCATACGCCCATTAGTGCCTGATGGTATGCGCAATTCACCTACAATGATAACCGATGAACCCTGTTGTCCACCGGTTAGAAATTCAGACGATGACAATGTTTCAGTCTGAATTGGATGTAGCTCAATACGGTTAACTAGTCGATCGGCGATTGCCCTTGGCACAGCTGATGAGGGACGATGAAGCGACAACGGTTCGCACAATCACAAACTACCGCAAGGCCCTAACGCAGCTGATCCAGCTGTACCGGGGTCGGGTGGTGGATTCGCCCGGTGACAACATCCTGGCCGAGTTTACCAGCGTGGTGGACGCAGCCAACTGCGCAGTCGAAATCCAGCAAGAACTAGCGGAACGAAACGCCGAACTGCCGGAGGACCGCAGGATGCGGTTCAGGATCGGCATTAACCTTGGTGATGTGATCTCCGAAGGCAAGCGGATTTACGGTGATGGAGTCAACATCGCCGCCCGCATGGAAGCGTTGGCCGAGGTCGGTGGGGTCTGTATCTCAGGCACGGTATATGACGCGATTGAAAATAAGATCGGCCTGGAAACCGCTTTTTTTGTGAGGAGGCCCGTTCTCCATAAAAAGGCTTGACATTTAGCCTTGGGTATATAAATGTTACAATGTAACAATAAGTTTAATACATAACAAAGGGGCGCTCATGGTTAAAAATCTATCCCTGCCGGATTTAACTAAAGCGGAATTCAATATTTTGAGAATCATCTGGAAAAGCGGAAAACTAAGTGTAAGGGAAGTCCATGACCAAGTAACCGCTACCCGTGACTGGGCCTATTCCACAACTAAGACAATGATGGACCGGATGGTCCGAAAGCATTTGCTGGAAAGGGAAAAATTCCACGGCGTTTTCCTATACCGCCCACTCATATCTCGGCCTACGGGGTTTACCAGGATAGTCCAGTTTTTTGCAGACCATGTCCTGGAACTGGACTACGGGGAGGTAGTGGCCCTGTTTTCCAGGAGTAAGGCCCTGAAGCCTGAAGAGGTCCTGGAATTGGAAAAACTCCTGGCGGATGAGACGGAGGATCGTCATGATACGTCCTGATGAGATCGCCCAGGCAGTTCTCGCCATCTTATGGCTAAATTCTTGCTATGCGCTGGTTCTGTTACCTCTGATCTGGGGATTGGCAAAATGTTGCCGGGGAAGATATCCCCGGTGGCAGCACGGCTTGTGGCTCCTGATCCTATTACGCCTGGTGCTGCCAAGTAATATGGCCACGCCCTGGAGCGCCAGCCAATTGATCCGGTCTTTAACGCCACACACGGTTCCCCATCAATATCTCGCCTTTCCGTATGAATCCCGAATTCTTCAGGACCACAAAAAGCCGCTTTCTGCCTCTATTTCAGATAGTTTCGTGCCTGATGGTCTCAATCCCTCTGGGATGGTCAAGACAATCGACGGCACACGGGCAACTGTTCCGTCCCCGACCTTACTGAAGCGGCTTAGCCTTATTATTTGCTTTACCTATTTTCTTGTGGCCACTCTCCTACTGGTGTTGTTCCTTCTTGCCCGCCGTCGGTTTTGGAAGACCGCAAAGCAGGGAAAGGCAGTTCAGGATCCAGCTGTCCTGGATATCGTCCACGATTGGCGCAGACGATTAGATATCCGCAGGACGATAGAAGTAAAAGCGGTCGTTTCAGATGTACCAACCTATACCTTAGGGCTTTTCCGGCCTGTGATTGTTCTGCCGGAGCATCTGTTATGCTCGTCAGGGAATTCTGTCCTTGAACCGCTTCTGGCACATGAACTGGTGCATGTGAAACGCTGGGACGATCTTGCAATCTGCCTGCAGGAGTTGGTAAAAATCTTCTATTTCTTTCATCCAGTTGTCTGGTTTGTTATGCCCCGTCTCACATGGACTCGGGAAGCGGTTTGCGACGGAACTGTTCTCTCCCAAGGCACCATATCGCCCAGAACCTATGGCAAGCAATTGATCGCATTCGATAGGGACCAAGCCTTTCCAGAACAGTCTACCAGAATTCAGGCAGGATTCACCTCTGCGGCCAGGGGTATGGCCTTTCGCCTAAATCATATTCAAAAGGAGGATAATATGAAATCACATCCCATAATTGTCAATCTGACGGTTCTGGTTTTGGGATTGTTTCTATTGCCCATGGCACCGGTGGCATCGTCAAATCAGGGTAACGCAAAGGATGACATAGAAGTATCCCTGGTTCAGGATCGGAAAAGCCACCAGATGGCCAGCAATATGCTTACGCAATATATATTAGAATGTGTCCCATGCCAAAATCCAAAAGAAGTTTCGCGCATTATTTGGGGAGACCTTATTACAGGGGAGTTCCAGGAGGATGATTTTTCACGGCTCATCTCAGCGACAGACTGTGACATTGTGGAAAACATTGGGGACGGCCAGAAAGCTTATGTTTTTTATTTGCTTTCGAATTCGCGAAGAGGCGCCTATCGCCCTAATTTCCATTTCATTATGAAACATGACAAATTGAAGCTCCTCTTTAAAAGTAATAACCTATCGACTTATGTTACGGATCGCTCAAAAATTAATGGGCGCTATGAGATTGAAGAAGGATGGAGAGCCGATCTTTTTGATGGAATCAATGATGCTCGTGTCAACCTGGCATGGGGCTCGACAGTGTGGTTTTGGTCTGGGACACAATATCTTAAGGCCTATACAGAATATACAATTCAGGAGGCAACCGAACCGTCGTTATTGGGAACCAAAAGAGAATGGGAGAAGGATAATCGATCCACGTATGAAGCAGCTCCTCGAAAGTGAATTATGTACCATGAACCGTATGTAAAATCGCCTTTGATTACCATTTTAAGAACGGCATGGTGGGAGGGCAGCACCCAAAGTCAGCCTATGATATAAAGATGCAAAATTCAAATTCTATGTGATCCTTGATACTTAAATTCACTGGCAAGTAAACACACGAAGCGGAGGGGGCCGTTTTTGTGGGATAGCCTTAGCGTACTTGCCTGGTCATTAAGATTTTGGCCACTTACCCGAAGCCTGTCTAACCCACGGTTCCTTTTCGCTGTTTTTTAGTTGTCATCATTGCGGTTGCAATGATTCTTATTCGTGATTCACATCTTTTTCAAACGCACTTGAAGCCTCTGATGATCTGGTTGTCGTTATGGAGCAATTTAAAGATTGTTTATGAAGAAAACCCGCACGATAGAGTATGAAAAACATTTCGACCTGATTGATGATGGCTGTAATCAAAATCTTTTCTTCTTCTGAAAGCTGTGTTGTCGGCAATATACAAACCGTCAGTAGATCAAGATTTTTTTGGCGCGTACTGATGGCTATCAGTCCTTCGACATGGCAGTTTTCGAGGATCTCTCGGTTTCCCATGGTAGACGATGGAAGCGTCCCCTTTTGGCGTTCGACAGCGTACTCCTTTACCATTCGACCGTTGTAACGGTTAATCATGCGGATGACGATCCATGGGGTCCCGGCAATGGTCATGGCTTTGGCTGCCAGATGATCGATAAACTGCTTGAATTCTCTTTTGGTCTGCGGGTAGCGCTCTACACCGCAAAGAATGGACTGAATTTCCTGTAGCTCTACGTTGACGGCACCGATGTATTTGATGGCTTCCGCCAGTCGGCTTACCAGCCTGGATTTCTCTTCACCTACCCGGTTCACTTCACGTTCATGGGCTATTAGCGTTTTTTTGAAGCCTCTCAGGATAAGAACGGAAATACTGAAGAGGATGAAGATCAGGATGGTTTCAAGGATTTCTTCTTCAATTATGAATCCCCGGGTCACGGATAACCCGTGCTGAATTATCAACGGGATAGCGATCACCGACAGCAGCAGAAAAACCAAAACTCCAAGATAAAATCCAATCAGAAATTTGAGTTTTTGAACGGTTTTCATATGGAATGTGAATCTCCTCAAATATTTGCTCGATCACTGTGCCGCAGTAAACAGGTTGCGCTTTAATGTGAACATCAAGAAAATCATGGGATTTGTTGTGCGGTTTCCGCTTCCAAAAAAGGTGCCGATCAGAACGGCACAATATCCGTATGTCTGAAGAAATGCCTCAACGATAAATCCTTTACGTATGGAACAACGAGGGATGAGTCTAACAGAGAGGTAGTGGTCTTTTCCATACCTTATCTCCTTCTTCACTCTTTAAAATATTTCCAGATTGTAAATGGAGGGGCAAAAATAAATCCAATTCCGACCTATAGGTAAAAAGTATACGTCATCGCCACCAGAATAGCGGCATAGATGATCGCCAATGGACCCCCGACTTTTATATAGTCCTTGGTCCTGTATGCCCCTGGGCCCATATACAGCGCGTTCACCTGGTGCGTTGGCAGGATAAAGGAGTTCGAAACCCCGAGGCCCACGACAATGGCAGCCACGCGCGGGTCGACGCCGATCTGGTTGGCTATGGAAATACCCAGGGGAACGAGCAGCGTGCAGGCGCCGACATTTGATATGACCATGGTGAACCCACAACTCAGCGTGGCCAGCACGATCAAGAACAGGAGCGGAGACATGAGCGAACCGAGCCCGAGGACGATGCCTCTGGCGATCCATTCTGCCGTGCCTGTCTGATCCATGGCCATCCCCAGCGGTATAAGCCCCCCCAGCAAAAAGACGGTGCGCCAATCCACCGCGCGGTAGGCTTCATTGATTGTTACGACCCGGGTCAGGATCATGCCGACGGCACCCAGCATTAGACAGACCGACAGCGGAATCGGATTATACGGTCGGTTTTGAAAATAGAAACTCGACAGAATCATCAAAAAAAGCGCCGCCAAAAAACAGGTCAGCGCCCAGCCTGATTTTTCAGGTTTGTGGAACTCTTTTTCAAAGGGCGTAATAATGATCAGGTTCTGGTGAAGGTCTTCCAGCGTGTGCAATTGCTCCCACGTACCATGCACGAGGACTGCATCGCCGGCCTGCAGGGGGCGATCCGCCAAGAGCCGGTAGTAGGTTTTGCCGGATTGATGGATGGCCAGGGGCGTCAGTCCAAATGTCTCACGAAAGCGAATTTCCCTGATCGTTCGTCCGATGAGGCTGGAACGGGGGGAAACCACCCCCTCGACCATCCCTGCCAGTGACGGGTTGAACATATTGTCCTTGAAAATTTCCGGTTCCGCTTTCAGGAATAGGCCGAAAGTCCTTACGAATCGTGCGACGGCTTTTACCGGACCGTAGACACACAGGATGTGGCCCGGCCGGATCGTGCTCTCTGGAATCGGGGCGATGTCGACTGTCCCATCGGATTTGGCCGAGGCCACGATGTTCGCCAGAAAGCGCCGGCGAATCTGCCTTACCGACTGCGGGCGAAGGCCCGGCTGGAAATTTTCCGGCACCGCAATTTCGAACGGTCCCTTGATCAACGGGTAAGAACCGAGGATTCCGGTTTCATCACAATCGGCTTCGCTGGGGCCGCATCCGGACGAGTGCTTGGGATGCCCAGCAAGCACGCGCATGCCAACCGTGGACAGATAGGCAATGCCTGCGACAACCAAGGCGAGGCCGATGGGCGTCAATTCCAGAAAACTGAATTTGGGCATTCCCGGCGGCAGGATATCATTGAGCAGGATCAGGGGGCTTGTACCGATCATGGTCAGGGTCCCGCCTAATATCGCGGCCATGCCAATGGGCATAAGCACACGGGAAATAGGAATTTTAAGTCTGTAGGAGGCGGCCAACCGGATGGCTGGTAAAAAGAGCACGGCCGCACCCGTATTTTGCATCACACTCGATATGACGGCGATCACACTTGAAAAAATCACGGTGAGCCGACGAGAACTCGTGCCGACGATTTTCAGCAGCGGCTGGATCATACGGTTGACCAGGCCGGCCCGGTTTAAGCCGTAGCTGATGATCATCACTCCGATGATGGCTACCACGGCATTGCTGCTGAGGCCTTTAAACGTATCCTGGGCCTTCAGCAAACCCAGTTCGGGAAGCAATACCATCATGGCCATGGCGACGACGTCCACACGGACCCATTCCACGATAAAGAAAAAGATGGCGGCTGCGATGACCGTCAGCATCAACAGTTTCGTTCTGAGATGGGTATCGACTTCAAACGGTAAACGGGTATTGCCCATGTCCTGGACCTTGTTTCCGTCCGGGGTAGTCAGCTCTCCGTAAATATCCAACCAAAACGAGTGCTTGCCTGAAATGGTTCTCGAGTTGACGCGATATTCAACCACCGCTGTCAGGGGCCGCGAATCGGGTTCGGCCGGCAGTGCGAATTTCACCAAAATATGTTGGTGGGGTCTGTCCGGGTGGAGCTTATCGATAAATGCGATACCGCTACTGTCCGGAGAGGCGATCCAGATGGCCAGCGGCGTTGTAACGTTGCGGTCCCAAAAGGGAGCATTTTCGGAGGATCCTTCCGGCGCCTTGAGGCG
>Ga0272441_10012663_pt1 | contig 12274 bp, 7 predicted proteins | sample SSMProp6N_FD_193582 | JGI IMG/M metagenome (GOLD analysis project Ga0272441, IMG submission 193582) | Marine sediment archaeal communities from Little Sippewissett salt marsh, Falmouth, MA, United States - SSM-Prop-6N | ecosystem: Environmental > Aquatic > Marine > Wetlands > Sediment ...
AGCAGGATTTAATGAGTCTTAATATTAACACAAACAAGGGGATACTAATACCGGAAAATTAAATCCGGGTCAAAATCTCAATTAAATCGATAACCCGTGTAGAACCTCAGTATTTTACCACGATCCGTTACTCATGATTTTCTCGACGAAAATATCGTAGGAACCGTGCGACGTCTTTTCGTAAACATCGCCTGATGGATCGAAGTCTGCTGTTCCCTGGTATCCGCCGGTTACGTAGACATCTCCCGAATCGCAAAGCGCGATACTCCTCGGCCATTCGGGACCATCCGAACTCCCGAATGCCGCGGTCCACACATACTCGAAGTACGGATCGATTACCGTCACAAAAGCATCGGTTTCACCGGACGATGTAAAATCCGCGGTACCGGCTCCGGGATCGAAATCAACGGTGCCGGTAAAATCTCCCGTTATGTAAAGACCGGGAGCTTCTTTGATATCTATATCCCTCGCGAAATCAAGTCCCGATCCACCCCATGCAGAAGACAGCATCCAGTCACCATTTGCCGTATGAACGTTCATGAAGCAGTCCATGCCACCATTCGACGCATGGTTATCGGTACCAGGCGATGTGTCGAAATCCACCGTGCCGGAGTATCCGCCCACCGCGACAAGTATTCCCTCTATCGTGCTGAGTCCACCAGCCAGATCATGGCCTGTACTTCCCCATGAGCGCACGTACTGGAAATCAAGCGTGTTATCAAATCCGCTGAGGAACACGTCCTCCTCGCCTTTTGAAATCGCCACTGTTGCTGGCGCATCCGGATCAAAATCGACCGTACCCTTGAAATCTCCGAGCACGTAGCAGCCATCCGGAGCATCGAGTATCACATCTTGAGGATAGGTAGCTGTCGTATCGGTTGAATTTCCCCAGGCTACGGCACCTATGTTGGTGCCACCGTAAGAAAACTTCGTAAGGAACGCTGCAGGAGTCCAGACACCGGTTGTATATTCGAGCACAAGTCCACTTGGATCAAAGTCCACAGTACCGAAGAAATGCCCGACTACATAACTGTTGGCGCTGTCATCGACAGCAATACCGGAGGGTGTGCATGTCCAGTCTCCTCCCCAGGCTTCAGTCCACTGGTAAGTGTCATCCAGGCTGTATGCTGTAAGAAACGTATCTGTAGTACCACTTGCGGTAATTTCGTCAACATCGGTACCGGGAGCGAAGTCAACCGTTCCCTGGAAATAACCGGTCAGCATAAGGTTCGTCGGCCCAACCGCCATCGCCGTTATCCCATCGTTACCATCGCTCCCCCATGTCCTTGAATATAAATATTCACCCGCGCCATCAAACTTGGAGAGAAAACAGTCCTGTCCACCATTCCCCATTCGCCAGTCGATTTCCGGACCGGGATCGAAATCGACAAGCTGGAGAACATCCGCTGTAAACACACCTGCGACATATATATTCCCGCTGCCGTCCTCGACCACCTCGTAGCCGATATCGAACTCATCGGCTCCCCACACCTGCGCCCATCCGCCCGTTTCCTCTACTTCAACGGGGAAAATCTGGTACGCGGTCAGGTTCAGCCATGTGGGAGCAGAAGCATTTTCGTTATCCTCCACGCTGACAAGCATCCGGTATGTACCCGCGGGTGCAAGCTTTGTGTTCGAGATCGTGCCTTCGTAAAGAGCATGAGTTGGATAAAAACTGACAAGGTCGAGCTTGACCGTGCCGTCGAACAGCTCCGGACACTCGACAAACGGGTCGGCGTGACTTCCATGTCCCTGGTAATCATAGACCGCTACCTCGATATCCAGCGACCCGCCCGCATCGGTAAGATTGCCATCTCCCGACGCAAGATAAATCGTGTGCGGTTCCTCGCAGTTTGCCTCGATCGGAAAATCGGTCATCGGGTCGACAACCGGGTTTACAGTCGGTGGCGCCCAGCATGCATCCACGGCATAGTTGAAACTGTATGGCGACGGGAGCACGATCTTGTAGCTATGCGTGATCGCGGCTCCCGCGTAGAAAGCGTTACGCGTGTTGTCCGGGTCATCCGACCAGTACTTGCGGAATCCGTTCAGAAGCGCGCTCGGATAAGCCGGGTTCTTGCTGCCGAATTTCCCGATTATGTATCCCTGAAGGCCGCCCGGACCCTGTCCCTCGGTCCATGCGTTGTACAGATTCGTGTATCCCCACGGATCGAGATACTCGCCGTTGCCGAGGTCCTTGTCGGGAATCGACAGGAACTTATCCGGGAATGTGTAACCGGGATCGAAGATAGCGATTCCCCTGACATCGAATCCGGTCAAATTCGGATTTCCGAAGGGGTGCGTGATACGGACATCGACGTTGTAGTATCCGACCCCCGAATCGGTGAAACTCGTCACCTTCACGCAGTTCGTGCACGGCCCCTGTTCGAGCCACTTGAGCGCGTTCCAGTGCTCGGATGCCGCCCTCAACGGTATTACTTCCATCGTCCCGGCTTCGGGATCACCCCTGAATTCATAGAAGCCCCAGAGATACCGATTAGGTTCGTAACCTGTCGATGCGTACCCATGGGTCCCGGACGTCATCTCATCGACATCGGGAGCCGTCACGGGATTATTCGTGCCGGAGCACGAACTTAGAATTGCCACAAGTAATAACAGGGTGGAAAGTAAAATTTTCTGCATGTTCTGGCCAGCCTCGTGTTTGATGCAATAACAAATAGTAGCATCACACGAGTTGTCAGTCCATGTTTAAAACATTTTAAAACCTGACCCGATTATTCCTCAACGGGAATAATATATTGCCGATTATGGCCGAGGTCCGATGCCCCCATAAACCCGACCGTTACCTCGTAGTTCCCGTCAAGGCTATCCGCGCAGATATCTCCGGTATAAACGTAGAATGCTTCATCCATATCATCTATGAATACACTCATCATCGTTTCACTGCTGTCCCACGTTATCCTGACCTCATGCTCTTCATCGTCCTCGATGTTATCGATCTCGACGTAAACCTCGGGCGCGTCCAGATTTATGTCGCCCAGCACAAACGCATCGGCGTCCGGGTCCTCAAAATCCGCGATATCATCCTTCGTCCGGTCATGCGGAATCGTCTCCCAGCCGACAACGAAAACGCTTGAGCCTGTAAACAGTGCATCGGGCATTTCTCCGCCGATGAACATCAGGAAAATTCCATCACCACCCCCATCATCATTCTCCCCGAAATAAGCCGTGAACTCCATTTCGAAATCCGCCTTGAAACTCATCGTATCTTCCATGAATGCCGCGCCGATCTCCTCGTCACCATCCTTCGTCAGAATAATCTTTTCGTCATCCCGGTCGGCGGTGCCCAGGAATATCCAGCCATCTTCAAAGCGCGGTGGATCGTTCATCCAGTCCTGCGCGTTCACGACAGTTCCCGCTCCAAGAAGTACAAGCGCGGCACATATCACCAATACTTTACTCATCACAGCTACATCCAGGATTGATTTCATGAGGCCCTCCCGGGTCTTATATTGTCAGTTCTCGATTTCCTGCTCCGCTACGTACTGCTCGTTGAACGCTTCCATCGATGCGGCCGCCCACCCGATGTAAAGCTCCGTCGATCCGCCGAGGTATTCCTCTACTATGTCCGATTCAACCCCGATAAGCGGCTCCTCGAAATCATCGAGGAAAATCTGAAGTACCTGATCCTCGACAACCCACTTCACCATGAAGTCACGTTCCTCGCCCGATTCAAGGTCATCGACCTCCGCGGCGGCGACAGCATTTTGCATGGGATCCATAATAATAATCGCGTCAGCCTCGGGGTCTTCAAATTCCTCGCGCACATCCGCGTACGGAAGCGTCTCGATCGTTATCGCAAGGAAATTCTCCGGACCCTGCATTACGGAGAGAGGCGTATCTGCGAGGAAAAGAGCGATTCCCTCGCCGCCCTCGTCATCGTCGCCAAGATAAATCCTGCACATGAGTGTGAAATCACCCGAGAGATCGAACGATTCCTCCATTCCCGCCATAGCCATTCCCATGCCTCCCTGTTCACCGGATGTCAGGTGAAGGATCACTCCGTCAAGTTCGGCGTCGCCGACAAGAACCCATCCATCCTCATGACGTTCCTCGAGTCCGGGAATCTGCCCTTCCTGCGCGAACGCGGCAAGCCCGCTTACGAGAATTACGGCAAGGCTCATTGTAATAATCCTGGTGATCTTCATTTATTTCTCCTTTTCCTACGGGGAAAATCCGGGGCGGTAAGGAGCCGGAATGATCGTATTCATTCCCCCCTTTTCCAGCCGGAGCAATCCCGGCAGCGGTAATAATTTACACAATCTATTTCCCCCGACCGTCTCTGCTTCAGACCTTCAGGCCCTGCGCTTCCTTCACGTATTCCACCGCGTTTGCCAAAAGCGGAAGCCCATCGACCTTACCATCCGACTCGTCGCGTGTCCACCTCGGATGGTTCTCCGGGTAGAGAAATCTCTCCGGATGCGGCATCAGCCCGAGCACACGCCCGGACGGATCGGTTATTCCCGCGATGTTCGCGACCGATCCGTTCGGTTTCAGCGGGTACGGTACGTCCTGAGTCTCGCACGCGTCGGGGTTCGATGGGTCGCAGTACCGGAACACTATCTGACCGTTGTCCGTGAGATTCTGAAGCACCTCGTCGGACGCGGGGATGAATTTCCCCTCGGCGTGCGCGATCGGGAACTCGACGAGCTTCGGAAGGCCCTTCGTCCATACGCATTTCGTGTTCGTCTCGACCCTGAGCGTCGTCCACCGGTCCTCGAACTTTCCCGAATCGTTCCAGAAAAGGGTCGCGCGAGGCCCGCTGTCCGAATCGGCCCGAAGGTCGTTCGGGTCGGGGAGAATCCGCGCCTTGACGAGTACCTGGAACCCGTTACAGATCCCGATTATCAACCCGCCTCTGTCGTAGAATTCGAGAAGGTCACGAACGAGGTGGGCGTTGAACTCGGTCGCGAGTACACGTCCCGCCGACAGGTCGTCACCGTAGGAGAATCCGCCGGGGAACCCGATGATATCGAACTCGTCGATCGTGCGCTCACCGCGTACAAGCTCGTTTATGTGGATGTACTCGGTGTCTGCGCCCGCGAGCGTGAACCCGTGCGCGAGTTCCTCGTCGCAGTTAATCCCGGCTGTCTTGAGTATGAGTGTTTTTGGTTTCATTGTTCTTTATTCGGGTTAATCTCAAACGCCCGATTAGTAAATTCAATAAGTTGATCTGCAATGGTATGACATGCCCATTCTGAATTAATAGCCCAAGCAAGCATTTCACTAATTTCTTTCATGATACTTATTAAATAATCTCTATCAAATAGAGTTTTAAATTCAAGCTGGAACTCAGCACAATTTTCAATTTCGCTAGGTAGTGGTCTTGGCCCTGATCCTGTTTCCATAATTTTATGTGATGAAAATCCAATTAGCTCGATGTTAAAAATATAATTAATTGGCCTGTCCACAAGCATCGAAGAAAGAAGTATCGGCAATGCAGCACAGGAGGTTAAAAAGTCAATAATAATAATCAACTCATCCACAGCAGATTGGCCTTCTGGTTTATGGTGGTAGTCAGGATTTGCCGTAATTGATACTAATCCATCCTCTGATGTTTCCAATACATACAAATGTTGGCTTTGCTGTCCATATCGTATCTTTGACCCTATCTGTGTTGCTAAATTAGCTTTTGAAAGATCAATGTAATAGATTTTACTATCATGATGCATGAACGCTGTTGTCATGAGTTTAACAATATGCCCATCCATCTCAAAATCCAGTTCGGGTCTGTCTAAAATTCCCCCACTTGGGTACTTGGGAACACATGCTATAAAAATAACTGGCCTGATTCTTTTTCTTGAAATATATCCTGCTTTTTGGGCTGATTCACTTAATTCCTTTCTTTTTATCCCAAAGACAAAAGCCCTTTCCTTACTTCTCTTTATCAAAAATTCTCTGTATCTGATTGCTGATTCTCGCCTTTGTATTAGACGGTCGATCACATTGTAATCTGCTGGTTCGGGGTCCTTAGAATCCATATGTCTGACATATAATGAAGAACCTCTATCACAGTCTCTATGTTTTGTAAAATGAGGGGCGATTTCGCTGGCCTGAATCCTGATCAGACCAACCATTTTATTCTCACTATCAAAACTGCACGTTGTGACCTCAACTAACAGATAAGGATATATATATTCTTTAATTACATTATTGTAAACCTTACTTTCGAATCCGGGATCATAATCTATACCGCTTTTCTCCCAGTCAGCTTCCCCAGTATTTTCATTGCCCTCCTTTTTCTCGCTTACGCCAATAAACAAAATCCCGCCGTATGTATTTGCTAAAGCCGCTATCGATTCAGCAATTGCGAGATAATTATATTTTCCGTTTTTCCTTGGCCAGTCGCTCTTGAATTCCAGGTTGATTGATTCACACTGTTTACCGGACCTGAAGAATGCATCCAGGTCTTCAGAAGTAATTTCATTTATTGGCTTAGTGTAAATCGACATTCCAATCAACCTGCCTTTCTGATTTTGCTACCTACTCCCACCGTAGCGGCTTCTGCCAAGATTCCTTCAGGTCGGTTATCGACTCGTTGATGTACTCCGCGCGTTCACGGTCGCGCACGATCATCCGGTCACCCGACGTGAACTCGCCGATCACCGCTACCGGAAGCTCGCCCATCGCCCCGAAGAAATCGTCCTTCATCTCCGGGATGACCTCGACGATAAACCGCGACGGTGTCTCCGAGTAGAGCGTCACGGCCTCGTACAGCCCCCGACCGAATTTGTCGTAGTCGTGCGGATCGATCGTCGGCGGGTCGGTGACGACATCCGCCAGATCGACCTCACATCCGATCCCACCCGCGAAACACATCTCCGCGAGCGCGACCCCGAGCCCGCCGTCGCTGAGATCGTGGCAGCTTCTCACCATCCCGGCGAGCATCGCGGAGTGGAGCGCGTCGAACGTTTTCTTCGCGGTCTCAAGGTCGGTCTCCGGCACGCTGATGCCGATCTCGTCGAACAGGTCGAGAAGAACGCTCCCGCCGATGTGCGCGCGCGTCGTTCCGACGATGAATATCAGGTTGCCCGGCGACTTCGCGTCCATCGTGACGACCTTCGCGACGTCATCCACGACGCTGATCGCGCTTATAAGAAGCGTCGATGGAATCCTGACGAGTGTGCCCCCCGCCCTGTACTCGTTATTCAGGCTGTCCTTCCCGCTCACGAACGGGACTTTGTAGGCCATCGACGCGTCGTAACATCCCCTCGACGCCCTCACCAGATCGCCAAGCGGCTCGGGCGCTGTCGATGATCCCCACGAGAAGTTATCGAGTATCGCCGTGTGATGCGGGTTACCGCCCGACGCGATCACGTTCCGCATCGCCTCGTCGATAACCGCGGTCGCCATGTGATACGGATCGATCGCCGCGTATCGCACATTAATTCCGCTCGCGATCACGCATCCCTTCTTCGAATCGAGCACCGGCCTGATGATCGCGGCGTCCGACGGCCCGTCGTTGGTCGCACCCGCGAACGGTTTCATCACGCTGCCGCCCTGGACCTCGTGATCGTACTGCCTTATCACCCACTCCTTCGAACACACATCCCAGTGTGCGAGCATTTTCTTAAGAAGCTCGCCCGGCGCGATATCGCCGGTGAGTTTCTCGATGTCCGGATCGCTTCCGGTTCGCAGAGTCCACGTCGCGGTCCTGACACTCTGCGGAAGCCCCTCGTGGAGGAAATCCATCGAGAGGTCGCAGACCTTATTGCTTTCGTAGAACAGCTCAAGCCGTCCGGTGTCGGTGTATTCGCCAAGGTGGGTGCACTCGACATCCCACGCGTCCATGATCGATCTGAATTCGTGATATTTCTCCGGCGGAACCGCGAGCACCATCCGCTCCTGAGCCTCCGAAACCCAGATCTCCCACGGTTCGAGGCCCTTATACTTAAGCGGTGCGCGTTCGAGGTAGACCCTCGCGCCACAGTGCGCTCCCATCTCGCCGACAGCAGACGAGAATCCGCCCGCGCCGCAGTCGGTAACAGCGCTGTAAAGGCCGCGATCCCGCGCGATGAGCATCGCGTCCATGAATCTCTTTTCCTCGATCGGATTACCGATCTGTACTGCGCCGCCGGATGTCACCTCGCTCGCGTCGTCAAGCTCGATCGACGAGAACGTAGCGCCGTGAATGCCATCGCGTCCGGTTCGTCCGCCGATCGCGACCACGTAGTCGCCCGGCATTGCCTCCTTCTCGTGCATTCCCTTCGGAAGAACGCCGATCGTCCCGCAGTACACGAGCGGATTTCCGACGTAGTTCGGGTGGAAGCAGACCGCGCCGTTGACGGTCGGGATTCCCATGCGGTTACCGTAGTCGCGCACTCCGGACACGACTCCCTTCATCAGGCGTTTCGGGTGAAGCACCCCGGTCGGAAGTCCGTCGCGCGATGTGTCGGGCGGAGCGAAGCAGAAAATATCGGTGTTGGCGATCGGCTTCGCGCCGAGTCCGGTACCGAGGATATCCCTTATCACACCGCCGATTCCGGTACCCGCGCCGCCGTACGGTTCCAGCGCGGACGGGTGGTTGTGGGTCTCTACCTTGAAGCAGACGTCCCACTCGTCGTCGAACGAGATCACCCCGGCGTTGTCCTTGAACACGCTCACGCACCACGGGAGGTCGAGATCGTTCGTCGCCTTCATGACGGTATTTTTGAGAAGGTTCGGAATCTCCTCGCCGTTGTAGTCGAATTTCGACCGGAAAGTCTTGTGGTAGCAGTGCTCGCTCCACGTCTGCGCGATCGTCTCAAGCTCGACGTTAGTCGGTTCGCGTCCCTCTTTCCCGAAATACGCCTGCACCTCGCGCATCTCTACCGGATTCAGACTGAGAAGTCCGGCACGGCTGATCTCCATCAGCTCGTCATCGTCAAGACCGCTCACTATTACCATCGATTTTTTGTACTCATATGCGGGTGTCTCAGGGAACGGGTCCTCGCCCGGCTTCACCGGATGCTGAACGACCTTGTTATAAAGAAATCCACCGGCGAAATCCGTAAGCTCGTCCTCGCTTATGTCGCCGATGAACATAAACCTCGTCCCGGTCTTGAAACCGTCCACGTCAAGAATCCCAAGCTCCCTCAGCGCCTTCATCGCGCTCTGCTCGACCGGGTCCATGACTCCCGGATTGAAAGCGATCTCGAACATCCTGCCGGATGATTCATCAAGCACCGGGCCGTTTACCGCGTAATGCTCCGTGACCGCGTCCGCAAGAAGCCGTGACGCGATCTTTTCAAGCGTCACTTCATCGAGGTCGGCTTTTATCCTGTATACCGAGACCTTGCGGACCTCCCTGATCCCCGTAAGCCCTTCCTCGTGCGCCGCTGCGAGAACTCCCGACGCCACCGGGTCGTGAAATTCGGGTTTAAGGGATGTCTCGATCGTGTGAACTGGTGTCTTCATCTCTTCCTCGGGGGTACTGAATTATGGGTATTGACTGAAGGCGGGACGCGTGAGAATAAAAAACGGCCCCCGTATTTAAAGGGCCGCTGATATTTCTGTTCCGATGCATCCCACCACACAGGTCGCATTCTATCAGCGTCGATGGGTCGCTGCAAGCCCATCTCGCGACTCGTTTCAACTTTCTTCCAGAAGAACCGGGACACCCATCGTCATGGGTTCGATGATGCCGATTTCAATCGCATTCTCTCCCGATCCGTTGAGTATCTCAATGGCCTCGCTGGTCTTTTCCGGGGGAACGACCACGACGAATCCGATCCCGCAGTTGAACGTACGGTGAAGCTCCGCGAAATCAATTCCCGCGACCTTCATTATGTGATCGAAAATCGCGTGACGCTTCCATCTGGATGTATATATTTTAGCGGTCAGGTCTCCCGGAATAACCCGTTTGATATTCTCCACAAATCCGCCCCCGGTGATGTGCGAGCATGACTTGATGCCATTCTCTCCAACGCCGATCTTATCCATCAGTTCGAGAATCGGTTTCACGTAGAGTTTCGTCGGTTCGAGCACCGTATCTATAAGCGGACGGTCGCAGCCATCGAGGATTTCATCCGCGGACCATCCGGCTTTATCTATAACCTTCCGGACAAGCGAGAATCCGTTGGAGTGAAGTCCGGATGACGCAAGCCCGATGATCACATCTCCAGCCGCGACAGCGCTGCCATCGATCACGTTCGACCGATCGACCGCGCCGACGGTGAATCCGGCAAGGTCGGTGTGACCCGGCGCGTACATTCCGGGCATCTCGGCGCATTCCCCACCGATTAACAGGCAGTCCGATTCGACGCACGCTTTCTGAATCGAGCCGACGATGGTTTCGATCTCGTCCGGATCGAGTTTCGCGGTTGCGATGTAGTCGAGGAAGAAAAGTGGACGTGCTCCGCAGACCACGAGGTCGTTCACGCACATCGCGACAAGGTCCTGCCCCACGCCATCGAGCTTACGGTGCTCCAGCGTGAGAAGGAGCTTCGTCCCGACCCCGTCGGTCGATGCGACAAGCAGCGGATCATCCATTTCTTTGAGGAACGGACGGTAGAGTCCGGAGAATCCACCGATCCCGCCGACCTCCTCGCCACCCGCGACGGTTCGCGGACTGCCACCGAGGATATTTACGATCCTCGCAACAGCCTCGTTCCCCGCGTCGATATCAACCCCCGCGTCCCTGTACGTAATCTTCTCGCTCATGCGAGCATTGTATCATGAAACGTGATGAGATTATTCATGCAGCCCTGTGCATTCATTTATGATTTATTATGGCAGTGACATGCAACACGGAACCAGTTGTGTCTTGATTATGGATAATAATTGGTGTAAATTATGTCGCCCGTTGATTTGCCACGTGCGGATGTGGCGGAACTGGTAGACGCGCTAGGTTGAGGGCCTAGTGGAGGCAACTCCATGAGGGTTCAAGTCCCTCCGTCCGCACCACCTGGAAATTATAATCCCCCCTGAGATGGGGGATTTTTTATTTGCCTTGCCGAATCTGTGAGGCATGTTAGAATCAGCATAATGGACGATGTAACCGACCTCAATCGTAACAACCTCGACAGGGCAACATCACCCTACCTTCGCCAGCACGCCGATAATCCCGTCCACTGGCAGGAATGGTCTATTGAAATTCTGGAACATGCCCGTTCTTCCGGGAAACCGATTCTGATCTCCATAGGCTATTCGACCTGCCACTGGTGCCACGTGATGGCGTCGGAGGCGTTCAGCGACCCCGAGATCGCAAAATTCCTCAATGAAACCTTTGTTTCGATAAAAATCGACCGCGAACAGCGTCCGGATATCGACCAGTTCATGATGTCGTTCACGCAGGCCCAGCAGGGCCATGGAGGGTGGCCGCTTAACGTAATCTGCAGCCCTGATGCAAAACCGGTTCTCGGCATGACATACCTTCCGATCGAGCCCAGGCATGGACTTCCATCGTTCATGGATGTTCTTCGCAGGGCACTTGATTACTTCCGGCAACATCCCGGGGATATTCCTGATTTCAGACTCCCCAAACCTCATACTGCCAATGTTATGGAGGATAAACTGCTCAGGATCATCCACGGTTCGTTTGACGGGCAGTTCGGGGGTTACGGAATCCAGCAGAAATTCCCCCACTACACAACCATTCTGTTTCTCCTGTACTGGTACGATTTCTCACAGGACCCGATCGCGAAAGACCTTATCGAGGATCATCTCGACGCGATGATGAACCGGGGGCTTCACGATCATCTCCAGGGCGGGTTCTTCCGGTACTGTGTCGATCGACGGTGGACCATCCCGCATTTCGAGAAGATGCTCTACGATCAGGCTTTCATGCTGTGGGCATACTCCCTCGGATTCCGCATGATCGGAAAATCAACCTATAAAGATGTTGCTGAGAAACTGGTTAAATGTCTTGATGAGACATTCAAACATGACGGGCTTTACTTTTCCGCACACGACGCCGACACGGATCATGTAGAGGGAGAAACATATCTCTGGACCGAACCGGAACTTGTCGAAATTCTGAGCGACGCTGATTTCGAGGCCCTGAATCAGAAATACGAGATTACGGATCAGGGTAACTTCGAGGGTAAAAATCACCTGGTTAAAATCCGGGATAAATACATTCCGGACGTAGAGGAAAAACTTCTGGAAATCAGGAAGAATCGCCCTCAGCCTTTCACGGATCGCAAGCACATAACGAGCTGGAACGCATACACCGCAATCGGGTTCCTGATGGCATACAGGTACGCGGGGCTTGAATCCGGACTCGACCGTGCTGAAAGGATACTTCACTTACTTCATGAAAGGCACTTCACGG